>Ga0210044_10000244_pt1 | contig 81625 bp, 71 predicted proteins | sample CryGey13umfilter_2_FD_183959 | JGI IMG/M metagenome (GOLD analysis project Ga0210044, IMG submission 183959) | Groundwater microbial communities from aquifer in Utah, USA - Crystal Geyser 4/9/14 3 um filter (SPAdes) (version 2) | ecosystem: Environmental > Aquatic > Deep subsurface >... | reverse complement strand
GGGGGGGGGGGGGGGGGGGGGGGGGGGGGGGGGGGGGGGGGGGGGGCGACGGGCTTGTCGATTAGGGGAAAGTCGCGGGCGCGCGGCGGCGGTCCGGCCGCCACCACCACCGGGGGATCGACCGCCATGGGGGGGGCGTGGAGCAGCCCCACCACCAGGCCGGCAAGCGTTGCCGCGCCGAGAGCGCCGCCCGCCAGACCCCACGCGCGCCGCCGGCGCCGGTCGCCAAAGAGCAGCATGGGCGCCTTGCGCCACGGTGCTGCCTCGTGCAGGTCAAGACGAAGGGTAGGAGGGGGAGCCATGGAGGGGGGGCAGTGTACCCCGTCCCCAGCGGCCGCGCCGCAGCCAGACGTCGCCTTGAAGATCAAGCCGTGGTCCGCATGGCCTGGGCCGCCGTCGCCGCCTCCAACGCCAAGGCACAAGTTTGCAGGAGTGACCCCCAAGGGTGACCGCCATGGGCGGGCGCGGCTTTCTGGGAGGCTGCCGGACTGGGTCGATCGAACCGAGAAGAGGCGGCCTCCTGCCCGGATATGGTGGCCCTCGTCGAGCGATAGGGGCTCGGTCACGAAGAGCGTGGCACGACTCCTAGCCCACGATTCCTAGCCCACGACCTAGCCCACGACCTAGCCCACGACCTAGCATGGGTCCGCTCGGCTCAGTCGATCGATTCAGTCCGACCGCCTCCTCGCCCCGCGGCCAAAGGGGGTGGGCGGATCCGGCCGCTCCCTTTCTGTCTCCGCCGGTGGCGTTCGTGGCACATTGGTCGGCGATGGTAGGGCTGGCCGGTGGGTGGCCTCGGCCGCTACCGCCCGGTGCTGTTGTGTCTTTTTCTCCGCCCGACCACGCGGCGCGTGTCGCCGCCCTCGACCCCACCACCTCCTTTTGCGTCCAGGCGCCGGCGGGGTCGGGGAAGACCGAGCTGTTGATCCAGCGCTATCTGCGCCTGTTGGCGACGGTGCAGCGGCCGGAGGAGATCGTCGCCATCACCTTCACCCGCAAGGCGGCGGCGGAGATGGCGGCGCGGGTCACCGACGCCCTTACCGCCGCGGCCAAGGATGGGCCGGTGGCTCCGGGCGACCACGACCGGCGCACCCGCGACCTTGCCGCGGCGGCCTTGGCGCGTGATCGGGAGCGCGGCTGGGGGCTGTTGCACAACCCGCGCCGGATGCGCATCGACACGATCGACGCCTTCGGTTTGGAGCTGGTCCACCGCCTGCCGCTCCTCGCCCGCCTGCCCACCTCGGTTACCCCCACCGAGGAGGCGGCGCCCCTCTATCGCGAGGCGGCCCGGCGGACCTTGGCGGAGCTGGGCGGGGAGCACGGCGCGCCGGTGGCGCAACTCCTTCTCCACCTGGAGGGGCGGCCGGAGGAGTTCGTGGGGCGGCTGGCGGAGCTGCTCGCCTGGCGGGATCAGGCGGCGGAGGTGTTCGCCGCGCCGCACAGCGAGGCGGCGCGCGCGCACCTGGAGGCGACCCTGGAGCGGGTGGTCGCGCTCCGCTTGGAAGAGCTCCGGCAGACCGTCCCCGCGGCGGTGGTGGAGGAGATCGTTGCCTGCGGCCGCTACGCGGCAACCCATCTCGCCCAGGGTGACTCTCCGATCGCCGCACTGGCGGAGCGCACCGGCTTGCCCGAGGCGACCGGAGCGGCCTTGGCCGCCTGGCGCGGTGTGGCCGCCTTGCTCCTTACCCAGGATGGGACGGTGCGCAAGGCGGGCGGGATCAACGTGAAAGTCGGCTTCCCGCCGGGCAAGAGGGGCAGCCCGGAGGCGGCGGCGAAGGAGCGGATGGTGGCGTTGGTGGCGGCGCTGGCGGACGCGCCGGCCTGGGGGAGGCGTCTCGCCGCCTGTCGGCTGCTCCCGGAGCCCGCCTACGATGGCGGCCAGTGGGCGGTGGTGGGGGCGGTGGTGGAGGTCGTCCGCCTCGCCGCCGCCCACCTCTGGTGGTTGTTCCGCGATCTTGGCGTGGTCGATTTTCCCACCATCGCCATGGAGGCGATCGGGGCGTTGGGCGCGGTGGAGGCGCCGGACGACCTGCTCCTGGCGATCGATGCGCAGGTGCGCCACCTCCTGGTGGACGAGTTTCAGGACACCTCGCGCCGCCAGCTCGAGTTGCTCGCCCGGCTCACCGCCGGCTGGGAAGAGGGCGATGGTCGCACCTTGTTCGTGGTGGGCGATCCGATGCAGTCGATCTACCGCTTCCGCCAGGCGGAGGTGGCCCTCTTTCTCCGCGCCCGGCGCCACGGTGTGGGTACGGTCCGCCTTACCCCGCTGACCCTCACCGCCAACTTCCGCTCCGATCCGGCGGTGGTGGGGTGGGTGAACAATCACCTCGGCCCCCTCTTCCCGGAGCAGGAGGACGAGGTGGCCGGGGCGGTGGCCTATTGTCCCTCCACGGCGGTGCGCGCTGCGGCCGGCGGCGAGGTGCGCCTCTTGCCTCTCCTCGCCCACCCCGGCGAGGCGGTCGCGGCGGAACGGAGCGAGGCGGCGCGGGTGGTCGCGCTGGTGGCGGCGGCGCGGGAGCGCGGTGAGGGGTGCGCGATCTTGGTGCGCGCTCGCTCGCATCTGGTCGCCATCCTCCTGGCCCTGCACCGGGCGGGGCGGCCCTACCAGGCGCGCGAGGTGTTACCCCTGGGCGAGCGGCCGGTGGTCCTCGATCTGGTCGCCCTCACCCGGGCGCTCCTCTCGCCGTGGGATCGCACCGCCTGGCTGGCGGCCTTGCACGCCCCCTTCTGCGGCCTCGACCCCTCGGCGCTCTTGCGCCTGGTGGAGGGGGCGGAGGAGGTGACGATTCCCTCTTTGTTGGCGCAGGAGGAGCGGTTGGCGCTGCTCGCCCCGGAGGCGGCCACCCGCGCCGCGCGCCTGGCGGCGGTGTTGGCGCAGGCGGAGGGGGAGGTGGGCAGACGCCCCCTGGCCCAGAGGGTCGAGGGGGCGTGGGTCGCCTTGGGTGGACCGGCGACTGTGGGGCCGGGCGAGCTGGCCGCGGCGCGCGCCTACCTGCGCCTGGTGCGTGCGCTAGAGGCGGAGGGTCCGGTATCGGTGGCGGAGGTGGAGCGCCGGTTGGCGCGCCTCTTCGCCCCGCCGGACCCGGCGGCGGATGGCACGCTCGCGGTGATGACGATCCATAAGGCGAAGGGGCTGGAGTTCGACACGGTGATCCTCCCCGGCCTCGGCCGGCCGCCGCGGCCGTCGGACTACCCCCTGTTGCGCTGGCTCCACCTCCCCGAGGGGCCGCTCCTCGCCGCCCGGCCGCGCGGCGATCGGCCGGACCCGATCTACGACTATGTGGGGATGTTGGAGCGGGAGCAGGAGGCGCAAGAGGAGCGCCGCCTCCTCTACGTCGCGGCCACCCGCGCGCGCCGCCGCCTCTACCTGTTGGGGACGGTGGAGGCGCGGGCGGACGGGGCGGTGCGACCCCCCGGGCGCTCTCTCCTCGACCTCCTCTGGCCGCAGATCGCGGAGCAGGCGCTTGCCCAGGTGGAGGAGGTCGAAGGCGATCGGCCGGAGGAGGGCGGGACGGCAACGGTGTGGCGCCTGGCCGCTACATTCCGCATCCCCGCGCCGGCGCCGTCGCTCACCCCGGCGGTGGCGGTGCGCTCCGCGGCGGGCGAGGGGGCCCCCTTTCGCTGGGCGGGGGAGGCGGCGCGCCACATGGGCACGGTGGTCCATGCCGCCCTTGCCCACCTCGCCGAGGTGGGGGGAGAGGGGTGGGACGCGGCGCGTGTGGCCACCCTCGGTCCCGCCCTGCGCGCCGCCCTGGCCGCCGCGGGGGTGGCGGGAACGGAGCTGGAGGCGGCGGCGGCGCGGGCGGCGGCGGCGCTGGCCGCGACCGTGGCGGACCCGCGCGGCCGTTGGCTCCTCGGTCGCCACGAGGCGGCGGCGTCCGAGGTGGCTTTGGCCGGCGAGCTCGGTGGCCAGATCGTCCACTGCCGCTTCGACCGCACCTTTGTCGCCGGCGGCGTGCGCTGGATCGTCGACTACAAGGTGGCGACCCACGAGGGCGGCGACCGCGACGCCTTCCTCGCCGTCGAGTGGCAGCGCTACCTCCCGCAGCTTGCCCGCTACGCCACCCTGATGGCCCGCCTCGACGACCGTCCGATCCGCATCGCCCTCTACCACCCGCTGCTCGGCGGCTGGCAGGAGGCGGGGTGGCCTGATGGGGTCAGGTCTTTACTTTGTTCTCCGCCGGGGTCAGTCTGAGCCATGGCACGGCCGTTGCGGGTTGAGTTTTCGGGGGCGGTGTACTACCTGACGGCAAGGGGGAACGCGCGGCAGGCGATCTATGCGGACGATGCGGATCGCCAGCGATTTCTTCGTCTGTTGGGGCGCGAGGTCGAGCAGCAGGGGTGGCGGTGCTACGCCTACTGCCTGATGAACAACCACTACCACCTGCTGATCGAGACCCCCGAGGCCAACTTGGTGGCCGGGATGCGCCGTCTGAACGGGGCGTACACGCAGGGCTTCAACCGCCGACACCAGCGGGTAGGGCACCTCTTTCAGGGGCGCTACAAGAGCATCGTGGTCGAGCGCGACAGCTACCTGAAGGAGCTGTGCCGTTACATCGTGCTCAATCCGGTGCGGGCGGGTCTGGTGGAGGCGCCGCAGGAGTGGCGGTGGAGTAGCTACACCGAGACCGCTCGGGCGGGGGCGCGGCCGGCGTGGCTGAAGGTCGAAGAGGTGTGGGGACTGTTCAGCGAACGCGAGGACCAGGCCCGGGTCGCCTACCGGCGTTTCGTCGGGCAAGGGATGAAGAGTCCGTCGCCGTGGAGGGAGTTACGGGGGCAGGTGTGGCTGGGAGGGAAGGAGTTTCTGGCGCGGGTTGAGCGCCTCGCGCAGGGCCAGGCCACGGCTGCGGTATCGCGCCTTCAGCGCCAGGCGGCGCGCCCCACCGCGGAGGAGATTCTCGCTGCGGTGGCCACGGCGTATGGCTTGGCGCCGGCGGCGGTGGTGGACCGCTCCCACCAGCCCGCCTTCCGTGCCGCGGTGTATCTCCTCCGGCGAGTCTGCAATCTGCCCCTGAAGGAGGTCGCGCGCCGCGCCGGCGTCTCCCCCCCGCGCGTCTCGCAGATCCAGCGCCAAGTGGAGCAACAAGAGGCGGACCGGCGGCTGGGGCTCCTGCTGAAGAGGTATAAAGTAAAGACCTGACCCCAAGGGTCACGGCTTCGGCGGCCGGGGGAGGTCGAAGCGGGTGCGGCAGGTGCAGTAGGACTGGCCGCCGAGGCGGCCGATGGGGTCGAGGGGGGTGGAGTCGATGCGGCCGCCGTTCCACACCGCCTCGCTGACGTGGTAGCGCAGGATGGTGGCGAGGACGAGGTGGGCGCCGTGGTCGCCCTCGACCACCTCGACCACCTGGCGCAGGCGACACTCCATGGCGATTGGTGCCTCCGCCACCCGCGGCGGCTTGACCACCTCGGAGGCCACGGCGGTGAAGCCGCAGGTGGCGAGCTCGTTCACCTCCGGCGGGTAGTCGGCGGAGCAGGCGACCATCCGTTCGGCCATCGGGCGGTCGACCATGTGGACCACCAGCTCGCGGGTGGCAAGGAGGTTGGCGTAGGTGTCCTTCTCCGGCTGGCGGCGGCTGATGGAGAGGCACAGGGTAGGGGGGGTGGAGGCGACGCCGGTGAAGTAGGAGAAGGGGGCGAGGTTCACCACCCCGGCCGCCGAGCAGGTGGCGACGAGGGCGATGGGACGCGGCTGGATGCAGGCGATCTGCAGGAGGTAGCTGCGCGTCGGGTTGAGGGAGGCGGGGTCGAGGGAGATCACCGCCGCACCATCGGTTCTGCCTCGTCGTCGCAGCCGTCCGCCGTGTCGCCGTCGGCCGCCACCCCCTCGACCTCGCCGAGGGCGGCCTGGACCGCCTTCTCGTAGACCGCCAGGGGCTTCGCGCCGCTGATGTAGAGGCCGTTGACAAAGACCGCCGGCACGCCGGTGGCGCCGATGTTCAGCATCTCTTGGGTCTCGCGCTCGATCTGGTCGCGGAAGCGGCCGCGGGCGAGGTCGTAGTTGAACCGCACCAGGTCCAGGCCGAGGGACTGGGCATAGGTGTCGAGGTCGGCGCGGGTAAGGGCGTCGTGGAAGGCAAAGAGGAGGTTGTGCATCTCCCAGAACTTGCCCTGAGCGCCGGCGGCCAGGGCCGCCTCGGCGGCGAGCTGGGCGTGCTTGTGGAGGTTGGGGAGGGGGTGGTTCTTGAATACCAGGCGGATCTTGCCGGGGAAGCGGGTGACCAGCTCCTTCAGGGTGTCGTGGGCCTGTTTGCAGTAGGGGCACTCAAAGTCGGAGTACTCGATGACCACTACCGGCGCGTCCGCTGGCCCCGCGGAGGGGGCGTCCCCGGCCTGGATCGGGTAGACGACGCCTGCGACCGCCCGCTTCACCCCGAGCGCCTGCGCCGCGGGCCCTTGCCCCGGTAGCCACTGGGCACAGGCGAAGGCAGGGCAGAAAGCGAGGGCAAGGGCGAGGGGAAGGGGCAGGATGCGCATGGGAAAGGCGGGCTCAGGCGAGGTGGAACCAGTGGCCGTCGGGGTCTTGGAAGCCACGGCGGGCGCCAAAGGTGTGGAGTTGGACGCCGAACAAATCGAGGGTGCGTTCAAAGGAGTCGCGCCGCTCGGGGTCGACCGTCAGGCCGATGTGGTGCAGGCCGCCCGCGATGAGGGAGTCGGCCGCGGCCTCGAAGAGGACGAGCGCCTGTTTCCCGAGTTGCAGCTCGATGTGGAAGGGGTCTTCCTCCACCACCCGGGCGCCGAGGATCTCGCGGTACCACTTGGCGCTCTTCTGGATGTCGCGGCAGTAGAGCCCGACGTGCTGGATGCCTTCGATGGACAGCTCTTCCATGGTCGGGTCTCGTCGATCGGCGGTGGTGGTCCCCGCGGCCGTGGCAAGCGGGCACTCTACCAGCCCCGGGGGCGCTGCCCAACGGGGCGCGCCGGGGGGGCGGTTCGTCACTCCGGTGGCCGCGGCGATGGGCTGCGGCCAAGGCGGGCCGGTGGTGAGGTTCCGGGGGCGGTGGTAAAGTGCGGCCTCTTCCCGAGGGGGTGGCGCCGGATCGGCTCTCGCCGTGGGACGTAGGCCCACCTCCCACCTTGCCACTCCACCCTCTGCCGGTAGCCGCCTATGCCTTGGGAACCTCCGCCCCGCAACCCGTGGGGCCAGCGCCGTCCGCCCACCCCGCAGGAGGTCGCGCAACAGGTGGAGGAGACCTTCAAGCGGTTCCGCGCCAACCTCCCCGGCGTCGGCCTCCTGATCGCCGGCGCCCTGTTCCTGTGGGTGGCGAGCGGGGTCTACATCGTCAGCCCCGACGAGGAGGGGGTGGTGCGGCGCTTCGGCAAGGCGGTGGCGGTGCTGCCGTCCGGCTTCCACCTCCAGTTCCCGCGCGGCATTGACCGGGTGGACAAGGTGAAGGTGACCCAGGTGAAGCGGCTGGAGATCGGTTTTCGCACGATCACCGCCGGCCCACCGGCACGCTATCAGGCCGTCCCCAAGGAGTCCCTGATGCTTACCGGCGACGAGAACATCGTCGACTGTCAGGTGATCGTCCAGTACCGGGTGAAGGACGCGAAGGAGTACCTGTTCAACGTCGCGTTGCCCGACCTCACCCTGCACAACGCCGCCGAGGTGGCGATCCGCCAGGTGATGGGCCAGTCGACCATCGACGACGCCCTCACCACGGGCAAGCTGGTGATTCAGGACAATAGCCGCGAGTTGCTGCAGAAGATTGTCGACCTCTACCACATGGGTCTGTTGGTCACCGAGGTGAAGCTGCAGACGGTGGGCGCGCCGCAACAGGTGGAGGACGCCTTCAAGGATGTCGTCCGCGCCAAGGAGGACCGGTCGCGCCTGGTGAACGAGGCGGACGGCTACCGGGAGGACATCTTGCCGAAGGCACGCGGCCGGGCGGCGGAGATCCTCCAGCAGGCGGAGGCGTACCGGCAGGAGCGGATCGCGCGCGCCAAGGGTGACGCGGCGCGCTTCTCCGCGGTCCTCGCCGAGTATGGGAAGGCGAAGGCGGTGACCCGGCGGCGTCTCTACCTGGAGGCGATGGAGGAGATCTTGCCGCGGGTGAGGAAGGTGGTGGTCGATCCGAAGGCGGGTGGCAACCTCCTGCAGACCCTGCCGCTGGCCGTCGCCGGCGGCGCGTTGGCCAACGACCGGCCCGCCGTGGCCCCAGCCCCAGAAGGAAAACCATGAAACGGTCCAACCTGCTCCTGCCGATGGTGGCGGTCGCCCTCCTCGCGGTGAGCCAGCTCTTCTTCATCGTCGACGAGACCCAGGTGGCCCTGGTCACCGAGCTTGGCAAGTTCAAGCGGTCGGTGGAGGAGCCGGGCTTCCACTTCAAGCTCCCCTTCGTGGAGCAGGTGCAGCGCTACGATGGCCGGCTGCTCAACTACGACGCCTCGCCGGCGGAGATCCTCACCCGTGACAAGAAGAACTTGGTGATCGACAACTACGCCCGCTGGCGGATCGCGGATCCCCTGCGTTTCTACCAGCGCGTCGGCACCGTCGCCGGCGCCCAGTCGCGTCTCGACGACATCATCTTTTCCGAGATGCGCCAGGAGCTGGCGGTGCACGACCAGAGCGAGATCATCGACGTGCACCGCGAGGCGATCATGAACACGGTGAGCGAACGGTCGGCGAAGAAGGCGGAGGAGTACGGAATCGAGCTCATCGACGTGCGCATCAAGCGGGCGGATTTGCCGCGCGAGGTGGAGGAGTCGGTCTACGCCCGGATGGCCTCCGAGCGCGCCCGAATCGCCAAGCGCTACCGCTCCGAGGGGGCGGAGGAGGCGGCGAAGATCCGCGCCACCAGCGACAAGGAGCGCACCATCCTGCTCGCCGAGGCGAGCCGCGACGCGGAGGAGACCCGCGGCCGCGGGGATGCGGAGGCGGCCGGTCTCTACGCCGCCGCCTACGAACAGGACCCGGACTTCTACGACTTCGTCCGCTCCCTCGAGGCGTACCGCCAGGTCCTCGCCGGCGACACCACCACCGTCCTCGACGCCCATTCGCCGCTGTTGCGTTTCTTGGAGAGCGAGGGCGACCCCTCCACCCCGCACGGCCGTTGACAGGCAGCCACCCCCTGGCAAACCTTTTGCCCAAGGGGAGCGACACGGAGGAGGCGGTGATGGCGGATCAAGGCAGCTTGCGGAAGGGGCTCTCCTCGGAGAAGCGCGAGGACCTCTGGGCGGTGATCCTGGCGCTGGTCGTGCTCCTCGTCGCCCTGGTTGCACCCCAGGGGCTGCACGATTTTTTCAGCACGGCGCTCTACCTCTTCTGAGCGCGGGGTGGACGATGGGAGGTGCGCGATGATCCGTTCCATGGTCGTTCCCGGCTGGCGGCGTTTCATCCCCGGCCTGGTGGTGTGTGCGCTCTTCGCCTTCGTGGTGATGAACATCGACCACCTGCTCCACGACTACCACCAGGCGAACGTCGCCTCGCAGAAACTCCCGGCGCTGCAGGAACAGCTCATCACCCTGCACGGTCGCCACGCCCCGGCGGACGAGGTCGGCGCGCTGGAGGCGAAGGTGGCGAAGCTGCGCCAGGCGCTCTTCGCGGTGGGCGGCAAGGTGGGCGAGAGCTACGCGTGGGCGACCTTCCTCTACGAGAAGTGCGAGCTCACCTACGTGGCGATGCTGCTCCTCGGCGGCATCCTGATCCGCAACACGGTCGGCGTCGCGGAGTTCCTCAAACCCGGGATCGGGATCGCCCGGGGGCTGATCAAGCCAGGGATCATCATCCTCGGGGTCCATTACGTCGTCTCGGATGTCTTGCGGGTGGGCGGGGTGGGGCTCGCCCTCACCACCCTCTTCATCTTCGGGACCGCGATTACGGTGATGGCGGTGGGGCGCAAACTTGGGGTGAGCGACGGCCTGGGCGGCATCATGGGGGCGGGGTGTGGGGTGTGCGGCGTCTCCGCGATCATCGCCATCGCGCCGGTGGTGAAGGCGAAGCCGCGCGACCTCGCCTACGCCATCGGCACCATCCTCCTCTTTGGCACCCTGATGCTTTTCGTCATGCCATACCTGGGCCACCTCCTCGGGGTCTCCCAACCCCAGTTCGGCGCCTGGGCGGCCCTCGCCGTGCTCAACACCGCCCAGCTCATCGCCGCCGCTGAATGGTATGGCGACCAGGCCCGTGACACCGCGGTCCTGATCAATGCCGCGCGCATCATGCTCATCCCGTTCATCGTCATGTACACGGTGTGGTTCTACGACCTGCGCTCCGAGCAAGGCGAGAAGGCGGGCTTCGTGCGTACCCTCCGCGACAAGTTCCCGGTCTTCATCCTCGGCTTCTTCGCCCTCGTCGTGCTCAACAGCATCCACCTCTCCGGGCTCGGCAGTCCGCAGGAGACGGGGACGCCGTTCTGGGCGATGGATGTGGTCTACAAGTGGTTTTTTGCCGTCGGTTTCGCGGGCATCGGCCTGTCGATCTCGATCGATGACATGCGCAAGGCGGGGGGCACGGCCTTCGCGATCGGTTCCGGCGCGGCGTTGGCGAAGGCCACCTTGGGGCTGGCCGCGGTGCTTGCCATCGGCACCGCCCTCTTGCAGGTCACCGGTGGCCACTGAGGCCGGCGCCGGCCCGCACCGCATCCTCGTCGCCGTCGACCACCAGCCGCACACCGCCGCCGCCCTCGACTGGGCCTTGGCGGTGGCCGCCGCCCTGGGCGCGCAGCTCACCGCGGTGCACGTGGTCGACCCCTACCTGAAGCAGTTTTACAACGAGATCTACGCCCAGGGCCGCGCCCAGTACCTGGACCACGTGGACGCCTGCCTCGCCGAAGAGGGGGCGAAGGTGATCGCCGCGGTGGAGGCACAAAGCGCTGCCCGCGGGGTGGCGCTCACCACCTGCCTGCGCCACGGCGCGCCCCTGGCCGAGATCGTTGGGGAGGTGGCGGCGGGCGGCCACGACACGGTGGTCGTCGGCGGTCGCCGCCGCCGCCGGCCCGACCTCGGTAGCCGTCTGACCACCGCCCTTGGCCATACCACCGTCGTGGTGGTCCGCGGCTAGGCGCCGGGCGGACCTTGGCGATCGGCTGCGGCGCGCGGACCCATGGCCGGACTCGTGGGCTAGGACTCCTGGGTTAGGAGTCGTGGACCGTGCTTCGTTGGCTAGCCCCACGGCGCTCTACGAACGGGTCCCGGCAGCCTCCTAGGTGTGCGCAGCGCCAGCGCGGCCGCGGTCGAGGGTCGGTCCGCGGGGCTGGGGGGGAGCGGTGTGGGGAGCGCGGGTGGGGAATCGTGGCGCCGGGAGCGTGGCGCCGCCGCGGCTGCGGGGGTACGAGCGCTTCTGCTCGCGATCCGCGGCCACGGCCGGCGCGTCGGGTTGGAGCGCCTGGCGGCCCGTTCCTACCCCCAGACGACCAGCCGGCTGTGGTAGGGGTTGGCGAGGTGGGGGTGGTGGGGCAGGACGCGAACGGTGTAGCCGTGTGGGCCGCAGTCGTGGCACGGGATGGCGCCTTCGTAGGTGGCGGTGCCGTCGCCGTTGGTGTGGACCAGGGCCATGGCGGTGGAGCTGCCGCCGACCAGGTTGCGGTCGCTGTCGAGGGCACCGTGGTAGATCTCCACCCGCAGCTCCTCCGGGGTGAAGGGGCCGAGGCGGACCTGGGCCGCGACCGCGAGGTCGCTGCCCACCTGGAGCTCGCCCGCGCCGTGTTCCATGTGGGTAATCGCCACCTCGCCCCAACGGTGGCGCATCCGGTCGAGCCACTCGGCCAGTTGGCGGGCGCCCCGGAAGTCCTCCTCGGCCAGCCCCATGAAGAGGCGGGCGGCGGGGAGGTAATACTGGTCGCAGTACTCGCGCACCATCCGGTCGGTATTGAAGGTGGGGCAGATGGACTTGATCGAGCCACGCATCCGGGCGATCCAGCCGCGCGGTAGATCGTCGGCGCCGCGGTCGTAGAACAGCGGCACGAGCTCTTGTTCGAGGAGGGCGAGGAGCGCCTGCGCCTCGACTTCGTCGCCGTAGGTGGGGTCGTCGTAGGTCTCGCCGCTGCCGATCGTCCAGCCGTTGTCCGGCCGGTGCGCCTCGCACCACCAGCCATCGAGGACCGAGAGGTGGAGGCCGCCATTGGGGACCACCTTCATCCCCGAGGTGCCCGATGCCTCCAGGGGCCGGCGCGGGGTGTTGAGCCAGACGTCGACCCCCTGGACCAGGTGGCGGGCGACGTCGATGTCGTAGTCCTCGATGAAGACGATGCGGTTGCGGAACCGCTTTTCCTGGGCGACGTGGACGATGTCGCGGATCAGCTCCTTGCCGGCGGTGTCGTGCGGGTGGGCCTTGCCGGCGAAGACGATCTGCACCGGCCGGTCGCGGTTGCCGACGATGGCGGCGAGGCGGTCGAGGTCGTGGAAGAGGAGGGTGGCGCGCTTGTAGGTGGCAAATCGCCGCGCGAAGCCGAGGGTGAGTGCCTCCGGGTCGAGGACCTCGTTGGCGCGCGCCACCTCCGCTTGCGGCAGGCCGCGCTTGAGAAGCTGCGCGCGCAGCCGATTGCGGGCGAAGCTCACCAGCCGCTCCCGCATCCGCGAGTGGCCGGTCCACAGCTCGGCGCCGGAGATCCGGTCGGTGCGCTCCCACAACGACGGCTTGCTCACCTGCTCGCGCCACTGGGGGCCGAGGTAGCGGCGGTAGAGGCGCTCCATCTCCTCCGACACCCACGATGGGATGTGGATGCCGTTGGTGATCGCGTGGATCGGCGTCTCCTCCGCGGGTAGCTCGGGCCACAGCCCTTGCCACATGGCGCGCGACACCTCGCCGTGCAGGCGGCTCACGCCGTTCGCGTGGCTGGAGAGCTTGAGCGCCAAGATGGTCATGCAGAACAGCTCGTCGTCGTCGGTGGGGTCCTCGCGCCCGAGGGCCAGGGCCTCCTCCGGCGATAGCCCCATCTCTCGGCAGTAGTCGCCCAGGTATTCGAGGAAGAGGGCGGGGGGGAATCGGTCGTTGCCCGCCGCTACCGGCGTGTGGGTGGTGAACACCGCCCCCGCGGTCGCCGCCTCGCGGGCCGCGGCGAAGTCCATCTTGAAACTGCGCATCAGGCAGTGGCAGCGGGCGAGGCCGAGGAAGGCGGAGTGGCCCTCGTTCATGTGGCACACCGCCGGGTCGATCCCGAGGGTGCGCAAGACCCGGATGCCGCCGATCCCGAGGAGGATCTCTTGCAGGATGCGCATGCGCGCGTCGCCGCCGTAGAGCTGCGAGGTAATCGCGCGCATCTCCGGTGGGTTCGACTCGACGTTCGAGTCGAGGAGAAAGAGGGGGACCCGGCCGATCTGCACCCGCCAGACGCGTACCGCCACCGACCCCTTGCCGACCGGCACGTCGACCTTCAGCGGTGATCCATCCTCGGCGCGGACATGCTCGACGGGCAGGGAGTGGAAGGTGTTCTCCGGGTAGGTCTCTTGCTGCCAGCCGTCGCTGGAGAGGTATTGGCGGAAGTAGCCGTGGCGGTAGGCGAGGCCGACGCCGACCATCGGTAGCCCCAGGTCGCTCGCTGACTTCAGGTGCTCGCCGGAGAGGATCCCGAGGCCGCCCGAGTAGATGGGCAGACACTCGTGGAAGCCGTACTCGGCGGAGAAGTAGGCGATGAGCCCCTCCTCTCCGCTGTGGTGTTTGGTGAACCAGCTGGGGGCGTGGAGGTACTCGTCGAGCCTTTGCGCCACCGTCTCCATGTGGCTGGTGAACGAGTCGTCCTCGGCCAGCGCCTCGAGTTGCCGGCGCGACACCCGGCCGAGGAGTTGTACCGGGTTGTGGTGGGTTGCCTGCCACACCTCGGGGTCGACGCGCTCGAAGAGCTCCACCGCCCCGGGGTGCCACGACCACCACAGGTTGCGGGCGATGGTGAGCAGCGGCGCGAGGCGCTCGGGCAGGGCAGGGACGATGACAAAGGTGCGGAGGGTCTTCATCGAAGCCAATACTCCAAGGTTCGGCCACCCTCGTGGCGCGGCTCCCCTCCTGCGGGCCCGCACCTCCACGGTGGCCAGTCACGATCGTTCAGTGGCGCAAGCGTGAGTCTTTTTGTGGGCGGACGGAAGGTGCGCGGCGCGGGCCGAAGCGGCGCGGATGGCGCACCGCGGAAGGTTGACATGTCTGCATCCTCCCCCTACCGTCGCCGCCGGCGGGGTCGAAGCAAAGGTGCTGCGGCCGGACGCCAAGCACAATCTGTCGCCGGTCATCACGCCCTAGACAAGGCCGAGCGGCGACTCAGCATGAGGTAAGCAGCAATGCGTGTGACAGGACGAGTGAAGTGGTTCAACGACGCCAAGGGTTTTGGTTTCATCACGCCGGACGACGGGGCGAAGGACTGCTTTGTCCACCACTCCGCGATCCAGTCCGAGGGCTTCCGCTCTCTCGCTGAGGGCGAGAAGGTCGAGTTCGAGATCGTCGAGGGGGCCAAGGGACCGGCGGCGGAGAACGTCACCAAGGTCGCCTAGGGTTGCCTACCCCCCCACGGGGGTGACCCAACGAGGCGGGACGGCCGATCGGCCGCCCCGCCTTTTTGTGCGCCGCGGATCCTCCCCCGGCAGGGGATTACACCGGGCGGTACACCTCGGCGCCGCCCTTCCGGAACTCCGCCGCCTTGTCCGCAAGCCCCACCTGCAGGACCTCCGCCTCCTCCACCCCGTGCTGGGCGGCGTAGGCGCGCACCTCCTCGGTGATCCGCATGGCGCAGAACTTCGGGCCGCACATGGAGCAGAAGTGGGCGCTCTTCGCCCCCGGGGTGGGCAGGGTCTCATCGTGGTAGGCGCGTGCCCGCTCCGGGTCGAGGCCGAGGTTGAACTGGTCCTCCCAGCGGAACTCGAAGCGCGCCGCGGACAGGGCGTTGTCGCGCACCTGCGCTCCCGGGATCCCCTTCGCGAGGTCGGCGGCGTGGGCGGCGATCCGGTAGGCAATGACCCCGCGGCGCACGTCGTCGCGGTCTGGCAGCCCGAGGTGCTCCTTCGGGGTGACGTAGCAAAGCATGGCGCAGCCGTACCAACCGATCGCCGCGGCGCCGATCGCCGAGGTGATGTGGTCGTAGCCCGGGGCGATGTCGGTGGTGAGCGGCCCGAGGGTGTAGAACGGCGCCTCGTGGCAGCTCGCCAGTTGCCGCTCCATGTTCTCCTGGATGAGGTGCAAAGGGACGTGGCCCGGCCCCTCGATCATCGTCTGCACGTCGTGGTCCCAGGCGATTCGGGTGAGCTCGCCGAGGGTGTCGAGCTCGGCGAACTGGGCCGCGTCGTTGGCGTCGGCGATCGCCCCGGGGCGCAGGCCGTCGCCGAGGGAGAAGGCGACGTCGTACGCCTGCATGATCGCGCAGATCTCCGCGAAGTGGGTGTAGAGGAAAGACTCCGCGTGGTGCGCCAAACACCACTTCGCCATGATCGAGCCGCCGCGCGACACGATCCCCGCCACCCGCCGGGCGGTGAGCCCCACGTGCGCCAAGCGCACCCCGGCGTGGATGGTGAAGTAGTCCACCCCCTGCTCCGCCTGCTCGATGAGGGTGTCGCGGAAGAGCTCCCAGGTGAGCGCCTCCGCCACCCCGCCCACCTTTTCCAGGGCCTGGTAGATGGGCACCGTGCCGATCGGCACCGGGCTGTTGCGCAGGATCCACTCGCGGGTGTCGTGGATGGCGGCGCCGGTGGAGAGGTCCATCACCGTGTCCGCGCCCCAGTAGATCGACCAGACCAGCTTCTCCACCTCCTCGTCGATGGACGAGCCGAGGGCCGAGTTGCCGAGGTTGGCGTTGATCTTCACCCGGAAGTTGCGGCCGAGGACCACCGGCTCCAGCTCCGGGTGGTTGATGTTCGCCGGGATAATGGCGCGGCCCCGGGCGACCTCCGAGCGCACGAACTCCGGGGTGATCGTGCGCGGGATGGCGGCACCGCGCGGGTCGCCCGGATGGTGGCGGGCCCGGTCGCCGATCGCCTCGGCGAGCTGCTCGGCGCGCTGATTCTCGCGGATCGCCACGTACTCCATCTCCGGGGTGATGAGGTTGCGCCGGGCGTAGTGCATCTGGGTCACGTTCGCCCCGGGGAGGGCGCGCAGGGGGCGGCGGTGGACGGGGAAGCGGGCCGCCGCGGGGGTCGCGCCGCGCGGCGCCACGGTGGGGGCGTCGAGCTCGGCCACGTCGCCGCGGCCGAGGATCCAGCCGCGGCGCAGGGGGGCGAGCCCCTGGCGCAGGTCGATCGCCACCGCCGGGTCGGTGTATGGGCCGCTCGCGTCATAGACCCTCACCGGCGGGTTGGCCTCCACCGTGCCATCCGCGTGGCGGGTCGGGCTCAGGGAGATCTCGCGCATCGCTACGCGCACCCCCTCCAGGCGGCCGGCCACGTAGATCTTGCGCGAGCCGGGGTAGCTGCGCGGCGTGGTGCGCGCGTCGGGGGGAGAGGGGGTCTCGGTGGCGGCCATCGGTCGATCCTTCAAAGAGGAGGGACCGAGCCAGGCAGGTGAAGGGGCGGTTTCCTTCGCCGGCATGACCCGGATCAGGTTCAAGGGGTATCTTCTCAGCCCCCCATCGGGGCACCCCCACGCTCGCGCGGCAGGATAGGAAGGGGATGGAGTCAGCGCAACGCGGCGGGCGGGAGGGCGCGACCGCAAAAATCGGGGGGGGCGTGATGACCACCGAACTGGCCCAGGAGATCCGCCGGGCGGCGGCGTTGCGTGATCGCCTCGCGATCGACGCCGGCGGCGCGCTGCGTCTCTACCACGGTGACACCGAGGGGGTGCGCGGGGTGCGGCTCGATCGCTACGGTCCCCACCTCCGGTTGGAGCTCTTCGATCCCCTCGCCGGGGGCGCGCCCGAGCTCGAGTCGCTCCTCGACGGCGTGGCGTCGCTCCTGCCCGCCGGCGGCACCCTCTTTCTCCTGGAGCGGTACCTCGGCCACGGCGGGCCGGTGGCGGTGCGGGGAGCGGTGAGCGACGGCGTGGGGGTGGTGACCGAGGGGCGGGCGCGTTTTCGCATCGAGCTCGCCCGGGCGCGCAACACCGGCCTCTTCCTCGACAGCCGCGCCGCGCGCCGCTGGTTGGCGGAGCTGGCGGTGGAAGGCGCGGTCCTCAACCTCTTTGCCTACTGCTGCGCCTTCGGGGTGGTGGCGCGCTTGGCTGGCGCGGCGGTAACGGTGAACGTCGACATGAGCCGCGCTCCCCTGGCCCGTGGGGCCGACAACTACGCCCTCAATGGCCTCGCCGCCCCGCCGCGCACCTTCCTCCGTGGCGACGTGCGGGCGCGCCTTCCCTGGCTGGCGCGCCGCGGCCAGCGCTTTGCCCTGATCGTCGTCGATCCGCCGCCGACTGCGCCGGTCCCCACCGCCGATCGCCTGTTCCCCCTGCTCGCGGAGGGCGGTCGCCTCCTCTGGTGCCACCACGGGCGCAAGCAGCCGCCCCTCCCCGGCGGCTTCACCGTCGTTGAAGAGCGCCCCCCCGATCCCGACTTTCCCGGCCCGCCGGTGACCCGCACCTTTCTGCTGGCACGCGAGGCGGGGGAATAGGGAATAGGGGATGGATGGGGGTCGGCCCTGCGGGGCGGACGAGATGGCGTTGGCGACCCCCCCACCGGAGCCCATCGCTGGCCGCCGGCCGACACCATTCCCCCATCCCCCACTCTTGCCTGTTTGAGTCGCGGTCGCCGTGGTGCGGCTGAATCGCTGGGCGTGGCGTGGTAGGGTGGCGGCCATGGCTCCGGAGCTCTCGATCGTCGCCGAGGGGCGGAAGGCACAGCTCGCGGCGCAGCAGGCGGTGCTCACCGCCGCGGGGATCGCGTCGCAGATCATCTGCCCGCCCGGCTCCGGCCACGGTTGAGGGGTGCAGTATCTGCTCGCGGTCGCGAGCGCCGATGGATCACGGGCCAATCAGCTTCTGGAAGAGGCGTGGGCAGCGCAGGCGAGCGCGGCGGAGCGGCGCGCCGCGGCGTGCGTGATCGATTCCAACGCCGCCGAGATCACCTGTCCGGCGTGTGGTGCCACCTTTGCCACCGGCGTGAGCGAGTGCCCCGACTGCGGCCTCAACCTGCGCTGAGCAGCGCGCCGGTCCAGTCGTTGGCTTTCCGCGCGGGTGCGCCCACCCTCCTCGGGTAGCGCGCCCTGCCTCGCTTCCCGCCCATGGCTCTCCCCATTCCCGCCACCGTGGTCTCCGGCTTTCTCGGCAGCGGCAAGACCACCCTGCTCAATCGCCTGCTCGCCGAGCCGCACGGCCGGCGGATCGCGGTGATCGTCAACGAGTTTGGCGAGGTGGGGATCGACGGCTCGCTGGTGGCGGGTGGCGAGCGGTTTGTAGCGCTGGACAACGGCTGCCTCTGTTGCGTCCTCAACGCCGACTTGGTGGAGCTGCTAGCGGAGCTGGGGCGGCGGGCGGACATCGACCAGTTGGTGGTCGAGACCACCGGCATCGCCGACCCGCTGCCGGTGGGGTGGGCCTTCTCGCGCCCGCAGCTCGCTGGCCGCTTTCGCCTCGATTGCCTGGTGACCGTGGCCGACTGCCTGAACCTGGAGGAGGCGGTGGACCGCTCGCCCGAGGGGCGCCACCAGCTCGAACGCGCCGACCTCGTGTTGTTGGCGAAGGCGGACTTGGTGGACGCGCCGCGGCGGGCGGCGGTGGAGGAGCGGCTGGCGACCCTCAACCCGGCGGCACCGCGCTTCCGGGCGGACGACCCTGCCGCCCTCGCCCTCTTGCTGGAGAGTGAGCTCCGCGGCTCCTTCGCCCTCGCCGCGGCCGGTTCCCCGCATCTGCCTCACCCCCCAGGCCATTTGGCGCACTCCTTCGAGTCGGTGGCGGTGCAGGTGGGGGATCGGTGCGCCGAGCGCGACGCCTTGGAGGATTTTCTGGAGGCCCTGCCGGCCACGGTGTACCGGTCGAAGGGGATCGTGCGGGTAGCGGGGGAGCAGGAGTGGTTGGTCTTCCACTCGGTGGCGAGCCGCCTGGATGTCGACTGGATGGCGGACCACACCGGGGGTGGGGCCCTGGTCTTCATCGGCCGGGGGCTCGACGCGGCCTCCCTCCGGGCGTCCGTGGCGCGCCTCTTTGCCACCTGACCGACCTCCCCCGGCGCCGCACCTCAAGCCATGCGCCGACGCCGTTGCGCCGTCCCCGTCGCGGCCGCCAGCCACGGCGCCACCCTTGTCGAAAAGGGGGAGTTTGGGTATAACCTGCCGTCTTTTTCGTGCGAGCGGCCGCCACCGTGGTCCCTTGCCGGAACCACTTTGACAGGAGGAGACGATGGGTACCTATGCGAACAACTTCGAGGGCGCCTACGACCCCTTCGCGGCCCTCGCCAAGCTGCTGCAGGTGGAGAAGGCGCGGGTGGTGAAGGCGATCGCCAGCCGCGGCCACTTCCAGCCCGTGGACCTGAGCGAGAAGCGGCCCCTGAAGATCGGCTTTGCCCCCGGCGACGGGATCGGCCCGATCCTGGCGGGTGCCGCGCGTACGGTCCTCGAGACCCTCGTCGCCGACGAGGTCGCCAAGGGGGAGATCGCGGTCGTTGAGATCCCCGAGCTCACCATCGAGCGGCGGATCGAGCTCGATACCCCGGCGCCGCCCGCCTCGATCAAGGTGATCGATCAGTGCGACGTGGTGTTGAAGATGCCGCTGGAGACGCCGGACAGCTCGAAGTACCCGAACGTCCCCTCGGCCAACGTCTGGATGCGCCAGTACATGGACCTGTTTTGCTGCGTGCGGCGGATCAAGAACGACAAGCTGGGGCTCGACTACTCGGTCTTCCGCGCCAACTTCGGCACCCCCTACCAGGACGCCAAGTCGGCGGGGGTGATGGAGCTCGGCGGCCAGCAGGAGTACGCCCTGGCCTTCTGGCCGCAGGCGCGCATCGACATCGAGCGGCTCACCCACATGGCGTGTCTGCACGCGCAGAAGGTGGGCTCCAACTTCGTGGTCCTGAACTTCAAGGACAACGTGATCAAGCCGGACGCCGCGTCGCTCAACTGGGCGAAGCAGTACATCGACGCCAACTTCCCGGAGGTGGACTACCTGGCCGTGAAGCCCGACGACTTCTCCTACACGGTCACCCAGATGGACAAGCTGACCACCATGAAGGGGGAGAAGAGCGGCGCGACCAAGCGGTTCACCACCGTGGTGTGCAACAACATCGTCGGCGACATGGCGGGTGACGAGTCGGGCATGTACGTGGGCGGCATCGGCGGTGTCGGCTCGGCGAACGTTTCGTTTTCCCAGGGGATGTTCGAGGCGGGTGGCGGTACCGGGATCCGGATGATGAACGAGGGGCGGGGTGGCTTCTCGTCGCCGGTGGCGGTGGTGAAGGCGACCGGTGAGCTCCTCGCCTTCATCGGCTACGACGCGCTCCAGACGCGGATCCTCGCCGCCCTCGATGCGCTCACCGCGGCCAACCTGGTGCCGAATGGCGGGCGCAACAAGATCACCTGCCAGCAGGCCACGGACTTCCTCCTCGAGCAGTTGGCCAAGGGGTAAGCGGCCGCGCCGCGCGCCCCCCGGGGTGCGGAGGCTGGCCGCGCGGGTGGGGCGGTCCGGCGCCGCGCGCCCGGCAAGGGGCCGAGCGCGTAGGGCGACCAGGGGGACTACATCAGACAACGTCGGGTCGCGAACGCCAGGGACTCTCCCCGGGCGACCCACTTCCTTCAAGGCGAGAGAGGGTAAGAGGATGCAGATCACAGGGATGCTGACCGGCGCCAGGCTCCTGCGCTATGTGGGGTTTCCCACCGCCGAGGTGCTGGGTCCCGAGGCGAGCACGGACGAGATCAAGGCGCTCATCGACCGGTGCGGTGAGATCTTCATCAAGCCGCTGTTTCGCGGCGGCGTGGGCAAGAAGGGCAAGTCCGGGCTTATCGGCCGGGCGCGCGACATTCAGACGGCGCTGCAGGAGAAGGAGCGGCTCTACTTCGTGGAGCATCGCCACGGCAACGCTTGGGCGAAGGCGGAGGGGGTGACCTTTGAGGGGGCGGTGCCAGCGGAGCACGAGGTCTACTTCGCGATCACCGACTCCACGAAGTTCCGCGCCCCGACGGTGACCATCACCCATCACGGGGGCATGGACATCGAGGAGCTCTCCAGGGATCAGATCGCCGAGATCCCCTTCGACCCACTCACCGGCCTGAAGGCGTTCATCATCGCCAACGCCCTCACCGATCTGGGCGCCCCGGACGAGATCATCTCGCCCCTTGTGCAGAACCTCCCGAAGCTGTGGGACCTCTTCCACAACTACGGGATGACCACCCTCGAGCTGAACCCGATCCGGATGATGGCGGACGCGAGCGGGCGGTTGACGCCGGTGGCGTGCGACTTCAAATGCGGCTTTGACCAGGACGACCCGAACTGGAAGCGCCTCGGCCTGCCGGCTCACCTCTTCGCCTCCGACACCTCCGACTTCGAGCAGGAGGTGAACCAGCTCCGCACCTATCAGGGACAGAGCGACGTCTTCGTGATCAACGACAAAGGGACGATCCTCGCCCCTACCTTCGGCGGCGGCGCCAACGCCCTGGTCACCGAGCTCCTCGGCGACGACGCGATCATCTCCTCTGACTTCGGCGGCAACCCGCCGTTCGCGAAGATGAAGGACATCGCGCGGATCTGCTTCAAGTACTACCTGGCGCAAAGCAACGTCCTGTTCATCATCGGCGGCAAGGCGAACAACACCGACATCTACGAGACCTTCCGAGCGATGGCCGACGCCCTGCGCGACTACTTCAACAACCGCGGTCCGACGCCGTTGTATGTGGTGGTCGGCCGGGGTGGCCCGAATCTCATCCGCGGCATGGGGGTGATGCGGGACACCCTCGACGCCCTCGGCCTGCCCTACCGCTTCTTTGGCCACGATTCCGCCATGAGCGAGGTGGTGAACTACGCCCAGGGAATCAATCGGTGGATGAAGGAGGGCGGCAGGAAGCGGTTGGCCGCCCATCTCGGAATCGGCGGCTGAAGGCGACGGTCCCGCCCTGCCGCGCGGCGCGGGGGACCACTGCACCACCGGAGACCCCACACGGAACTGATGAGGTAGACCATGCACCCCAAGGGCGTCGGCGACTTTCGCTATTACGTGGGCATCCGCTCCCTGGCCGAGTTGGCCACCCGGGAGGATCGGGTGTGCGTCCTCAACATCCTCGGCAGCGAGTCGCGATCGGTGACCCCGACGAGTCACGAGTACTCGGGGGGCAACATCGTCTTCGGCACCGGCCCCGGCCGCGCCGGCCAGGTGTTGAAGACCAAGCTCGGGAATATCCCGGTCTACAACAATGTCCGGGATGGCCTCGCCGACGGCCATGCCTTCAGCACCGGGGTCGTCTACCTGCCGCCCTCGGGGGTGCGCGACGGCGTCGCCGAGCTCATCCGGGTGAATCCGCTTCTGAAGAAGGTGATCATCCTCACGGAGAAGGTGTCGGTGCGCGACGCCCGCCTCATCCGCGCCCTCGGTCAGCTCAGCGGCATCGACATCTTCGGCGCGAACTGCCTCGGGGTCGCGGACGCCTGGAACGAGGTGCGTCTCGGCGGTGCCCTGGGCGGCTCGGCTCCGGCGGAGTCCCTGAAGAAGGGGTCGGTGGCGATCTTCTCCAACTCCGGCAACTTCACCACCACCATCGCGGTCTACCTCACCACCGCCGGCTGGGGTTCCACCGTCTCCATCTCGTCGGGCAAGGACGTCTACATCCACTTCGCTGCCCCCGAGTTTGCCTACGCCCTGGGCAACGACGACCGTTCCAAGGCGGCGGTGATGTACGTCGAGCCGGGTGGCTACTACGAGCGCGGCCTCAAGCTCAGCAAGCCGACGGTGGCGTGCGTGGTGGGCCGCTGGAAGGCGAAGCTCAGCCGCTCGGTGGGCCACGCCGGCGCGATGGCCGGCTCCGGCGACGACGCCGCCGCCAAGGAGCGGTGGTTCATGGAGATGTTTGGGGTCGACGCGATCTACACCCCGGACAACCCGGTTTGTTCCGCCAAGGGGGCGGTGGTCACCAACATCGCCCACATCCCGGTGGCGATGACCGCGGTGATGGCGCAAAACGGCGTGGGGCCCGACTTCCCGTCGCAGGGGAGTCTGTCGCTCAAGCCGTGGTTCGCGAATGCCCAGGGGATCGACCTGCCGGCCGAGTTGGAGATCCCGGTGGTCGAGGCGGTGGCGCCGTACAACGAGCAGATCGCCGCGATCAGCCAGCAGGTGGGGGCGATCCTGCCGCGCCAGGCCATGAAGGACTGCTCGGGTGCGTCGCTGATGGACCCGAAGACCCAGGTGTCGCGGATCCACGGCCTGTCGGTCCTCGACGCCACCCAGCACTCCATGGAGTCGAACCTGGTGATGGCCCTGATCCGCGAGTCGCTCGACGCCAACGGCGAGAAGCTCGCCAACGTCGCCCTCACCGCGGAGGTCAACCTTGCTGGCTCGCCAATCTTGGTGGCGGCGGACGCGGCGCGGGCGGCGGGTAACGCCCCGAACTCGGTCCTCGCCGCGGCCTGTTCCATCGTCGGCCCGAAGCGCGCCGAAGCGGCGCGTGCTGCGGCCGACCGGCTGGTGGAGCTCTTCTCTCACCAGGGTCTCGAAGACCCGGCGGATGAGACCTTCGACGTTGCCCCGATGGTGGCGAACCGGGAGGCAGCGGCCATCTTCTTAGGCGCCGAGCGCGACCTGAAGGCGGAGCAGATGGTCGCCGCGGTGGCCGCACGCGGGGGCCAGTCGGTCTTCCTCCGCTACCTCCAGGGGCTCAAGGGCCACCCCACGAGCGACGCGGTGCTTGGCGCCATCGCCACGACCCTCGCCTGGGGGCCGTTGATGCGCAAGCGCATCTCGCCGTTCACCGTGCGCAATCTGCCGTGGTTCCTCCGCATCTACGGCACCCTGATTGGGGCGGCGGTGGCCGGCGAGCAGCACACCGCACGGTCCTTCTGCGGTGTCGCCATGGAGGAGCTCCTCGCCTCCTGGTCGCTCGCCGAGGTCGCCTATCTGGCGCTGATGGGCGAGCGGCCCAGCGCGGCGCAGATGTTCTCGTTCAGCGTCTTGCTTGGCCTGATCATCACCAACGGCCCGGGCACCATCTCCGCCCAGGGGGCGAAGGGCGGCGTTGCCGCGGACGGTCCGGAGACGCCGGAGCGGGTGCAGGTGAACAAGGCGATGACCGGCTTCCTCACCCACACCGGCTACGCCCACGGCGGCAACGGCTTCGAGGCGATCGCCTTCCTGCTCGAGCGGTTCAAGGACGCCGGTGTCACCGACCCGGGTGACCCGCACCACGGCCTCGACCTTCCGGCGATGGCGGGGGAGTACGTCGAGGAATATAAGCGGTACAAGGCTCAGCAGAAGGCGATCGGCAACCTCGGCTACGGCAAGATCCCGTGCGTCAACCATCCCATCTTCAAGGGCAAGCCGGTCAACTACGACCCGCGCGAGGTCTTCGTCGCCGACCTCTTCAAGAAGCGCGGCGACTACAACCTCTTCCACGACTACTACCACGCCCTGGTCCAGGCCCTCTTCGACAAGGAGGTGAGTCGCGAGGTCTACTGCGTGAACGTCGACGCGGTGATCGCGGTGCTGCTGTTGAAGATCCTCTGGAAGCCGTACCGCGAGGGGCGGTTCTCCAGCGCCACCTTGGAGACCGCCGCGTTCACCACCTTCCTCTTCGGCCGGATGATCGGCTGCGCCGCGGAGGTGGACGACCACACGAACCGGGGCAAGAACATGGATACCCGGACCCCCGCCTCGGCCTGTTCCTTTGTAGGGTGACGGGCGTGGCGGCCATCCCATCTTCGCGCCGTCTCCTCGGCCGGGATCCTCAGGGAGAATGGAGGAGGCTCGGTCTGCGTTACCGGCGAGCCACGTTCTTGCAGGTCTAGGACGCGCCCACACCCGACGTAGTCCCAGCCTTCGACATTCTCTTTCCTCCTGCCTTCCACCCTCTCCCCACGGTCACACCCGAGGTTGCGATGAACATTCACGAGCATCAGGCGAAGGAGCTGTTTCGCGAATACGGCGTGCCGGTCCCCGAGGGGCGGGCGGCGGCGAACGTGGACGAGGCGGTGGGGTATGCCGAGTCCCGCGATTGGGACGTCTACGTGGTCAAGGCGCAGATCCACGCCGGCGGTCGCGGCAAGGCGGGCGGGGTGAAGATCACCCGCGACAAGCGTGGGGTGCGCGCCCTGGCCAGCGAGATCTACGGCAAGACCCTGGTCACCCACCAGACCGGCCCGGCAGGCAAGCGGGTGCAGCGCCTGCTGATCGAGAAGGGGTCGAACATCGCCCGCGAGCTCTACCTTTCCATGATCGTCGATCGCGGCGCCGGGATGCCGGTGATCATCGCCTCCACCGAGGGCGGGATGGAGATCGAGGAGGTGGCGCGGCGCCAGCCGGAGCGGATCCTCACCCTGCACGTCGACCCGGTCACCACCCTCCAGCCCTTTCACTGCCGCCAGGTTGCCTTCGCCCTCGGCCTGTCGGGGGATCTGGTGAAGCAGTGCAGCCGGATGCTCGCCGCCCTCTACCGCCTCTTCCACGACAAGGACTGCTCGCAGATCGAGATCAACCCCCTGGTGGTCACCGGAGAGGGGCAGCTCATCGCCTTGGATGCGAAGGTGAACTTCGAGGACAACGCCCTGTTTCGCCACAAGGAGATTGCCGAGCTGCGCGACCTCTCGGAGGAGGAGGAGCTGGAGATCCGGGCGAGTGAGTGGGACCTCAACTACATCAAGCTCGACGGCAACATCGGCTGCATGGTGAACGGCGCCGGCCTGGCCATGGCAACCATGGACATCATCGCCCTGGCCGGGGCCAAGCCGGCGAACTTCCTCGACGTTGGCGGCACCGCCACCGCCGCGCGGGTGGCCGAGGCGTTCAAGATCATCCTCGCCGACCCCGGGGTGCGGGGGATCTTCGTCAACATCTTCGGTGGCATCGTCCGCTGCGACCGGATCGCCCAGGGGATCATCGACGCCGCGAAGATCGTCGACCTGAAGATCCCCCTGGTGGTCCGCCTGCAGGGGACCAACGCGGTGCAGGCGCGCCAGATGCTCGCCGAGTCGGGGGTCAAGCTGCAGACCGCCGAGGATCTGTGGGAAGGCGCCCAGAAGATCGCCGCCGCGGTCGCCTGATTGCCACGGTCGAGAAACCGGCCACGACACACAACGCTTCGCGTGGGGTTGAGATGAGCATCCTGGTCAATAGGGACACCAAGGTCATCGTGCAGGGGTTCACCGGCAAGGAGGGGAGTTTCCACGCCACCCAGTGCATCGAGTACGGCACCCGGGTGGTCGGCGGGGTGACCCCGGGCAAGGGGGGACAGACCCACCTCGACCGGCCGGTATTCAATACCGTGCGCGAGGCGCGCGCGGCCACCGGCGCCAACTGCTCCCTCCTCTTCGTGCCGCCGCCGTTTGCCGCCGACGCGATCATGGAGGCGATCGAGGCGCAGATCGAGCTGATCGTGGCGATCACCGAGGGGGTCCCGGTGTTGGACATGGTGCGCGCGAAGAACTACCTCAAGGGCTCGAACTCGCGCCTCATCGGGCCCAACTGCCCCGGGATCATCACCCCGGGGGAGGCGAAGATCGGCATCATGCCGGGCTTCATCCACCGTCCCGGCCGGGTCGGGATCATCTCCCGCTCGGGGACCCTGACCTACGAGGCGGTGAACCAGGTGACCGAGGTGGGGCTGGGGCAGTCCACCTGCATTGGCATCGGCGGTGACCCGGTGAACGGCACCAACTTCATCGACTGCCTTGCCCTCTTTGAGGCCGACCCCAACACCGACGCGGTGGTGATGATCGGCGAGATCGGCGGCGACGCCGAGGAGCGCGCTGCCGCCTACGTGGCCGAGTCCATGACCAAGCCAGTGGTCGCCTTCATCGCCGGCTCCACCGCCCCTCCGGGACGGCGCATGGGCCACGCGGGCGCCATCGTCTCCGGCGGCAAGGGCACCGCCGAGGCGAAGTTCGCCGCCCTGGAAGAGGCGCACATCCGCACCACCCGCAACCCGTCCGAGCTCGGCGTGCTGATCCGGCAGGCTCTCGCGTAGGGCTCGGCGCTGGGGTTGCCAGCGCGATGAGCTGATCTCCTCGGTTAGATCTTCGCCAGCCAGGCCTCGCGTAGGGCTCGGCGCGGGGGTTGCCAGCGCGATGGTGGGAGGCGGTGGCTGGCCGGCGGTGTGCCCCGCGGCCTGTGGGCTGGCCAGGTGGCGTCACCGTGGAAGGTGATGGCGTACGCCGCGCGGCGCTCCTGATCATCGGGGCGCGGCAAAGGGGCCGCGGCCACGGCCGGTGGAGTGGCCAGACCGGTGCGGCTCCGCGTCTTGCCGTGGCGTGCGGCGCTGCCCCGCCCGACCCTGGTCGCCGGATCCACGCCGCGGCCTCGCGGCCATTCGTGGCGCGCGCCGCCCTCTCCCCGGGTCGCGCCTTCGTGGCTCCGTCTCGGCCCCACGGCCGCTTGGGCCATCGTGGCGATGGTCGGTCATGACCCAGGCGCGGGTGTGGGAATCGTCTCGGCCCCACGGCCGCTTGGGCCATCGTGGCGATGGCCCCGGTCCGTGGCCGCGCCGGTGGCTCCGATTCGGTGCGCGGGTGAGGTGGCGGTCGGACTTTGTCCCGAGCGACTGCAGCGCGCCGACCCATGCTGGGACTCGTGGGCTGGAACTCGTGGGCTGGGACTCGTGGGCCGGGACCCCGCCTCGTTCTTCGTCGCCTAGCCCCACGTAGCTCTACGCACGGGTCTTGGCAGACTCCTCGGTGCGCGGGCTGGCGCGATCGCCACCGAGGCGGGCAACGATGCGGTCGGCGACGCGCAGGGCGTTGGCGTAGATCGTCCAGGTGTAGGGGACCGAGCCGCCGGTGGGCATGAAGGAGCCGTCGGTGACGTAGAGGTTGTCCACGTCGTGGGCGCGGCAGTCGGGGTCGAGGACCGAGGTGGCGGGATCCAGCCCGAAGCGGCAGCCGCCCGCCTGCAGGTTCGCCGGCGGGGCGCCGGTGGTGGAGGAGGCGACCTGCTTCGCCCCCAGGGCGCGCAAGATCCCCTCCGCCCTCTCTGCGAGCAGCCGGCCGATGGCCACATCGTGGGGGTGGTGGCCGACGCGCACCCGCGCCACCGGGCTTCCCCACCGATCGCGCACCATCGGGTCGAGGCGGACGTGGCAGTCGGGGTGGGGCAGCCAGTCGCAGAAGACCTCGAAGCGGAAGCGGCGCGACTCGGTGAAGGCGGCCTTGAGCCGCCGCTTGAGGGCGGAGCCCCACAGGAGGCGGCCGTCGTCGCTCCACTTGAGGTGGTTGGCGCGGACGATGGCGTTGGGGTGTTCGAAGAGGAAGTCGATGGTGCCGCCCTTCACGCGGCCGCCGAGGCTGGGCGCGTCGACCTCGTACCAGTCCTGGAGGCCACGGTTGACGAACGGCCCGACCTCTCGGAGGTCCGCCGCCGCCGCCGGCGACAGCCCCGCGTAGACCAGATCGCCGCCGCCCGAGCCGCCGGCGGAAAAGAGCAGATTGCGCCCCACCTGGCCGTGGTTGTTCGCCAGGCCGTTGGGGTGGCGCGGGCCGCGGGAGAGGAGGAGCAGGCGGCTGGTCTCGATCGCCTGGCACGCGACCACGTAGAGGCGGGCGGTGACCTGCTGGCGAACCCCCGCCCGATCCACGTAGGCGGCCCCGGTGACTTGGCCGGTGGCGTCGCTTTCCAGGTGGGTCACCTTGGCGTGGGCGCGGATCGTGCAGCGGCCGGTGGCGATCGCCTTGTCGAGCAGCGCCGCGCGTGCCGAGCCCTTGGCGCCGGTGGCGCAGCCGTAGGAGCCGCAGTAGCCCGAGTAGGCGCAGCCGTCGCGGCCCAGCGCCGCGTGCGGCAGGACCGCGCGCGGGGTCGGCAGGGGGTGGAGGCCGAGGCTCGCGGCGACGGTGTCGAAGCGGGCGGCGATCGGGTGCTCGGCGGTGGGCGGGTAGGGAAAGTCGGCGGTGGAGCGCGGCTCTGCGAAGGGGTGGTCCACCACCCGCCCGGAGATTCCCACGATCTCCTCCACCTTCGCGTAGTACGGCTCCAGCTCCGCGTAGGCGATCGGCCAGTCGACCACCTCGGCGCCGGCGATCGGGCCGAAGGTGGAGCGCAACCTCAGGTCGACCGGTTTGAGGCGGTAAAAAAAGCCGCTCATGAAGTTCGACGAGCCGCCCACGCAGTTGCCGTTCCAGAAGTTCCACCCCGACTCGGCGGTGGGGGTCGCCTGCCAGCCGCCGGCGCGATCCTCTTCCTCGATCACGTGCTGTTCGTCGGCAAGCCGCGGGGTGTAGACGCTTCTCTGGCAGCAGGCGAGCTCGTCCTTGGTGAAGTCGGCCGCGGTGAACCACGGCCCCTTCTCCAGAACCACCACCGAGTAGCCGGCCGCGGCGCAGGTGAGCGCCACCGGCCCGGCGCCGGCGCCGGAGCCCACGATGCACAGGTCGAAGTCGGCCATCACGCCTTCCGCAGCTCGCGGTAGGTACGGCCCGGCGCGGGTTGCGGGAAGCCGGGCGAATGGGCGAGCCACTGCCAGCCGGCGCCGCCCGGGTTGCCACCGTAGACCGGATCGGAGAGGAGCGCCTCGAAGAGGTAGAGGAGCAGGGTGGAGAGCCACCGCTCGCCCGGGCCGGAGGCGGCGACCTCTGCCACCACCCGCTCGCGCGCGGCTGGGTCGAGGTCGCGGAAGGGGGTCTTCTCGCGCTTCATCGCTAGGTCGTCGAGCCAGCGGGCGCCGTTGCGGAGGAGGTCCGCATCGCCTCCGTCGAACTCGGGGTCGTCGAGCAGCGCCCGCAGGTAGGCGGTGGCGTGGAGGTCGCGCGCCGAGGGGCCGTTGCCATCGGCCGGGAAGAGGTGGTTGTGGGCGGCTTCAATCGTCGGCCACGGTGGGGAATCGAGGTGGGTGGCGGCTTGCGCCACCTGTTCGGGGGAGGGCCGGCGGAAACACCCGAGGGGGGGGGTCGCCACCAGGGTGGCGGCGAGGGTGGCGGCGCGGGCGAGGAGGGCGCGGCGGCCGATTGGGGCGGTCGCCCACCCCGTGAGGAGGTGGGCGAGCGGTTCCTCCGGGCGGCCGTGGGGCGCCCCGTAAGGGGTGGCGCGGTTGGGGGCCGAAGCGCCATCCGCCGCGGCTTCGCCCCTGGACCCCCGGCCGGTCATCGCGCTCTCGTCTCCCACCCGCGGCGCAGCCAGTAGTCGCACGACAGGTAGCGGCCGCCGCCCCAGAAGAAGAGGGCGGTGAGCATGAGGATGTAGGCGACCACCATCTCCACGCCGTTGTTGAGGATCACAAAGGAGCCGGCCTCGGTGAGCCAGTCGTAGTTACCGTGGGTCTGGAGGAGCTCCTTCGCCGCCTCCAAATGGGTCACCGCCGCGCGGGTGGCGTCGTTGGCGAACAGGCCGCTGGTGCCATTGGTGGGGCCGATGATCGCGAGCCAGCCGTGGGCGCCGTGGACGGTGGCGATTGCCACCAGCAAGATGGTGATCAACGACACGGCGAGCCACGGGATCGCCAGGCCGAGGAGGAGACAGACGCCGCCGGTCAGCTCGAAGGTGGTGACCATCGATGCCTGGAAATAGGGGAAGGGGAGGCCGAGCCCCCACTCGGGGTTGCCGAACCAGGCGGCGGTGGAGTCGAGGTCGGTGAACTTGCGCCACCCCGAGTCGAGGAAGATCGGCGCCAGGTAGAGGCGCAGGGCCAGCGGGGTGAGGAAGTCGAGGTGGCGTGCTACCCGCAGGAGGCGGTCGGCGAGGGTGATCACGGCGTTCATGGGGAGGCTCCCTGAGGTCGGGATGGCGCAGCGGTGGAGAGTCGGTGGAGAGGGGATCCGGCGGTGCGGTACCGCCGCCGGATCCCCCACCCCATCCATGCCCTGCACGGTCGGTTACTTGCCGCCGCACTTCCCTTCGCCGCACTTGCCGCTCTCCTTCGCACCTGTGGCGGCGCCAGCCGCACCCTTCGCGGGCGCCTTCATGGAATCGCCGCACTTGCCCGCCTCGTGGTCCTTCTCGTGCGCGGCGGCGTCGCACTTGCCCGCGCCGCACTTGCCGCCGTTCTTCTCAAAGGTGGCCGCGTCGCACTTGCCCTTCTCGTGCGCCTTCATGTCGGCGCCGCATTTGTTCGCCTCGGCGGCCGCCTCGGTCTTGCCATCCTTGGCCGCGGCGCCGCACTTGTCTCCTTGCATGGCCAGCAGGGGGGTGGGCTGGCCCACTTCGAAGGGGTTCTTTTCGGCGTGGGCGGCGGGGACCCACGCGAAGGTGGCGGCGACGATGCCGCCGAGGACGAGGCGCGACGCTGCGGAGGTTGCTTGGGTCCAACTCTTACGGTGCTGGGACGAACGGGCCATGGTCGATCTCCTTACTCGGGGGAAAAATGGGAGGGGCTGCTGCTGTCCGAGCTACAGCAACGGCCGTGCCAGTCGCGCAGGCACCGGGAAGCGTAGCCACGAACCCCTATTGATCAAGGGATTTGCGCCTCTGGGCCGCCGCCTCTGTGGGCGGGCGTGTCGCCGGGGTGGCGCTTCGGTCGACCGATCGGCTCCACCGAAGCCGGCGCGCGGCCTAACAAAAAGGGGTCCACCCGCGTGGACCCCTCGAGTTCGTGCGCGCTGGCGCGAGGGGGATAGGACCCCTCGCGCCAGGGTGGTGGCTGGCCTAGAAGCCGCAGCCGAGACCGAGCTCGGCGTCGACCGCCTGGGCGTGGCGCAGCTCGATCCGCCCCCTGCTCATGTGCGTCGAGAGCTCGGCACAGTCCACCTCACTGCGCTTGTCGCTGTGGCAGCGGAGGCAGGTGGAGTCGAGCTTCGAGCTTCCCGCGGTGTAGGTATGGGCCCACGCGACCGCGGTCGGCAGGTTGGCGGTGATGGAGACACCGTTGTAGCGGATCCGATCCGTCCCCTTCACCGTGCCATTGGTGTTGGTCTCGTGGCACGAGGCGCACTTGACCGGGCCGTGGGTGGAGTCGTTGTTGAGCATGGCCGCCTGCTCCCAGCTCGTCTCGTCGATCGCCCGCGCAGCGACGTAGCCCGGGGGGGTGACCGGGTAGAGGCCGTGGATGGACTCATGGCACCCCTGGCAGGTGATCCCCTGGTGGCCCTTGGTGTAGCGGTTGTTGGAGTACTTCGCCGGCTGGTTGATCGGGAAGGCGCCGGTGTCAGTCTCCTTCTCATCCGCCGCGGTGGCCAGGCCGAGCTGCACGGCGTAGGCGGTGGGCACGCCGCCGAGCCCTTCGACGAACGGCGAGGTGTGGCAGTCGGCGCACTTCGGAGCGCCCACCGAGAGCCAATAGTCGCGCCCATCCGTGGCGGCGTCCTGCGGCACCAGCATGGTGTCGGCAGGCGCCGGGTTACCAAACAAGTCGGTGGCCGGCACAACGTTCGGGTCGAGGCCGATGATCGAGACGTTGTACTCGCCGTCGATGTCCGGGTTCGCCGGGTTGGCCAGGGTGGCCGAGACCGAGACCGCGGCGATGTTGCCGGTGGTGCGCCCTGCGAGCCACGGCAGGGTGGTGAAGTCGTGCGCCCGGTGGCTGCCCGGGTCGAGCATCTCGGCGATGAGGGTCGAGGTCCAGGTGGTGGCACCGGTGGCCGCGGCCGGGGCGATGCCCGCCGCGTTGAGCTGCGTGGCCAGGTCGGTGAGGCTGGCGGCGTCACGCACAGTGGTCGCCGGCGCGGGGTTGATCGCGCTGGTCAGGTGGTCGGCCTTGTAGAGGTCGCGCTGGAGCTGGGTGTGGCAGTTGGTGCACCAGATCCCCTTATCCGAGCCGGCGCCGTTGGCGACGTTCGTCTGCAGCCACTGGCCGACGGCGTTGAGGTGGATGTCGCCCGCCGGGATCTCGCCGTAGCGCGCCGAGTTGGAGTGGACGTCGCGGCCCACGAAGCAGCCGCCGGCGGCGTCACGGTTGTCGCCGGTGGGGTTACCGCCCTCCGGCCCGAAGGCGTTGAGGCCGTCGGTGGTGATCGGGTAGTTGGCCATGCTGCCGTCGGAACGGTGGGCCGGGTGGCAGCCCTGGCAGGCGCCCGAGCGCCCCTGGCCATCGGTCATCGGCGAGTGGGCGAGGTGCTGGCCGTGCATCGCCTCGGTAAGGGCCGGGACGAGGTAGTTGGCGAACGGGTTGTTCAGGTCGTCCACGTTGCCGTACAGGGTGGTCCAGCGGCTGCCGCGGTCGGCGGGGTTGATCTCGTGCAGCTTCTTCGACTCGAGCACAGCGATCACGTTGTCCGCGTGGCAGTTGTGGCAGATCACCGCCTGGCGGCCGAGGCGCGACAGGTAGGAAGTCTGGACCGTGGAGGTCGGGTCGTAGTTGTTCAAGAAACCGGTGCCGTGCTTGTAGTCGTGGTTACCGAGGATGGAGATCGCCGACGCCTTGATCCGCGCGTACCAGTCGGAGAGCCCCATGGTGTTGCGCCAGTAGTCGTATTCGGAGGCGACCAAGGTGGGGATGTCCTGCATGCCGATGGCGGTGTTCACCGCGTGGGCGCCACCGAGGTCGGGCCGATCGTTGGCCCGGGCGTTGGAGTGGCACCGCTCACAGTTGGGGATGTCGATCGGGGCGGTGCCGAAAGAGACCTGCGGGTTACCGGTGGAGTCGAGGACCGGGTTGTTGTTGAGGTCCACCACCTCGGCGGTCATGCGCGCGTAGGGGCGCAGGGCCGACTCGGAGAAGGTGGGGTCGGTGAGGTTGACGCCGTCGGCGAACGGGGTCAGGGGCAGGCCAAGGGCCTCCCAGATGCCCGGGTTGGTGAGCACGATCGGGACGTTGTCGATCTGCACCACGTCGGTCCGCGACCCGGCGAAGTCGTCAAACGGGGTGACCGGCGAGTCGGTGTAGACGACGGTGCCGGTCTTGCCGGTGTAGGTGAGGTAGGCCGGGGTGGCGAGGCTGCCGTTCGAGTTGAACTTCGAGGAGACAGGGTGACCCGCCGGGCCGGCGTCCACCGGGATAGGGATATCGATGCCGAAGTTGAGCTGCTGGCTGTCGGCGGTGGTGTGGCCGGGGATGGTCCCCTCGGCGTCGGCGTAAATGTAGAGGTGGCTGAAGATCTGGTTGGCGAAGTTGTCGCCGGAGGCGATCACGTCCGCCGGGTTGGTGGAATCCGCCGGGCTGGTGCCGTTGGCGACGTCGTAGTAGGCGGACCAGTAGAGGAGCTTGCTGCCCTCGGACTGGGTGTTGAGGACGTGGCCGTTCGGGTCGTTGTTGACCGTGGTCGGGGAGCAGCCGGGGCAGGAGCCGTCGGCGGCGGCGACGTTCGCCATCGCCTCGGCGCGGCTGCGCTGATCCTCATGCCAGTAGAGCAGGCGGTACTTCGCGCCGGTCTCCGGGTCGAGGACGACGGTGTGGTCAGCGGGATCGGCGCCGAGCATGGAGGGCCGGCCGACGCCGCTCACGTGCGGTGCGCTCTTCTCGGTCTTGACCACCTGGGCGAGGATCGAGTTGTACGGCGGCAGGACGCAGCAGTAGGAGAAGTCGAAGCCGGTGCAGTGCATGCCCAGCTCGTAGTTCATCGGGATGACCAGGTCGTGCTTCATCACGCCCTGGGCCGGCGGCGCCTGGCAGACCGTGGCGCTGGCGCAGTCGGGATCGGCGCAGTCGATGAGGCCGTCGCCGTCGTTGTCGACGGTGTCGGTGCAGATCTCTTGGCTCGGCGGCGCCTGGCAGACCGTGGCGCTGGCGCAGTCGGGGTCGGCACAGTCGATGAGGCCGTCGCCGTCGTTGTCGACGGTGTCGGTGCAGATCTCCTGGCTCGGCGGCGCCTGGCAGACCGTGGCGCTCGCGCAGTCGGAGTCGGCGCAGTCGACGCGACCGTCGCCGTCGTTATCGACGCCGTCGTTGCACACCTCCGGGGTGGGGGGGTTGCCGAGGCCGCAGCCGCCGGCGAAGTCGTCGCTATGGTTCACGTCCCGCTCGGCGGAGCGGCCGTTGGAGGTGGCACGAACCCGGCACGGGATGGCGTTCGGGTGGCGCGCTTCGTACTTCCACTTGCCGTCCCGGTCCGCGGTGACCGTGGCGATGGCGATACCGCTGCCCGCCTCGGCGAGGGCGACGCTCGCGCGCCGGCCCGCCGTGCCCTCGATGTTCAGGCGATCTTCTTCGTCATCGTAGGTCGCCTTGCTGATTGAGACGGAGCTGCTGTGGTCATCCGCCTGGGCGGGTAGCGCCACAGTACAGAGGAGTGCGGCGCAAAGTAGCGTCGCGAGTCCGGTCCAGCGGGGTGGTGTGCGCACGGTGTGCCTCCTGAAAAAAAGTTAAATGATCTTGTGCGTCATGGTGTGACGCGAGGGTTGCTGAGCAAGCCATGTGCCATTTTTTCATCCTGGAGCAACTCCATGGATGACAAGGGTGGCAGGAGACGGCGATCTGCCGATTCTGCCGTTGAGTCCTGTCGGCATGGCAGGTTACTACCAGCCTGACAGCAATCTGCCTCGACGCGACGCGCGGGTGGCCGCATGCCAGTCCATCAGGTCACGGCGCGAGGCGACGGGGGAGCCGGTGCGGCCGTGCCACGGTGGGAAAAATCTTACCCACCCGTAGGGGGATCGACGACGCCGCGCCGGGCGACTCCCAGTGCAGGGCGCGTGGCCCGCGACCGCCACTCGTCCGATTGACGACGGCGCGCCGGGCGACTACCGGTGCAGGTAGTCGAGGTCGGAGCCGGGCTTGGTGGCGGGGAGGAGCGCTTCGAAGGCGAAGACCGGCGTCTGGCTCGCCGGGTGGAGGTGGAGAAAGCGGAGCCGCAGGCGCACGTCGGTGCCGTCGCGCCGGTGTTCGAAGAGGGGGTCCGCCGCCGCCGGGAACTCGATCCGCGCCATGTAGAGGGGCGCGGCAACGATGCGCGCGGTGAAGTGGGTGGGGAGGTCGAGGGTCTGCTCCTTGCCGTGCGGCCGCTCTTTGCCCCACCAGATGCGCTGGAAGGTGAATCGCTCCTCGAAGACCATCCCCGCGTACCGCTCCGGATGGGCGCGGAGCTCCTGCACCGCCACCTCCTTGAAGGTGTGGGCCGGGGGCTCGGGTACCGCGGCCGGGGGGTGGGTGGCGCAGGCGAGGGTGAGGGCGAGGAGCGGGAGGAGGAGCAGGGAACGCTTCATGGGGATCTCAGCGCAGGGTGTGGGCGTACTCGACGGCGAGGTCATAGGCGTGGGCGAGGGGTCGTCCTTTGTAGGTGGCACCCGCCAGAGAGAGGGGCACACCGTCACCATTCACCGTGTGGCAGGCGCCGCACTGGATCGGGCCGTGGGAGGAGTCGGGGTTGATTGCCGCCGCCTGACCATAGGTGGTGGGGTCGGGGGTGGGGGTGACCGGGTAGAGGCCGTGGGTCGACTCGTGACACCCCTGGCAGTGGATCTTGGCGTGGCCCGTGGAGTGGCGCATGAGGGCGTACTTGCCCGGCTGGTCGATGGGGAAGGCGCGGCCGCCGAGGGATTCGACGAACGGTGGCGCGTGGCAGTCGGCGCAGTGCGGCTCGCCCGCGGCGAGCCAGTAGTCGCGGCCGTGGGTGGCGGCGTCGTAGGGAACCGCCAGCCCCGGGGTGGCGGCGAGGGGGTCCGGGTCGGCGAGGATCACCGAGCGGTCGCCATCCTCATCCGGGGCGGTGAGTAGGGGCTGGTTGGGGGCGCCGACCAAGACCTTGGCGATCGGCGCGATGGTCTGGCCGGTGCGCTCCCAGGTGCGCACCACGCCGGAGCCGAGGTCGAAGCCGGCGAGCGGCACGCGCGGGTCGAGGTCGTCGCGGATTAGCGCCGGGAGCTCCTTGCCCAGCGCCGCGGCAATCTCGGCCAGCGGCTTGTTGCGCAGGGTGGTGCCCGCCTGGGTCGCCGCGTCGGTGAGGTGGTCCCCCTGGTAGAGGGCGCGCGCCAGGGGGTTGTGGCACTGGGTGCACCACAGCCCCTTGTCGCCGGTGGTGTCACGTAGCCAGGTACCCACCGCGTTGAGGTGGCTCGGGGTGGCGAGGTCCCTCCCCTTGGCGCGGTTGGCGTGGACGTCGCGGCCGGCGTAGCAGCCTTGCGCGTCGCGGTTGTCACCGGTGGCGTAGGGGTTGTCGCCGCCGGCGCTGATTGGGAAGGGGGTGAGGGAGCCGTCGGCGCGGTGGGAGGGGTGGCACCCCTGGCACAGGGAGGTGAGCCCCCCTCCGTCGGGCGACGGTCGCAGCCTTTGGTGGGTGGTGTGGAGCGCCTCGGAGAGGGGAGGGATGAGGGCGTTGGGGTCGGGGTGGAGGTGGTCGAAGTCGGGGCCGCGCTCGCCTTTGGGCACGTCGCCGATCCGCTTCGAGGTGAGCACCCCGACCACGTTGTCCGCGTGGCAGTCCTGGCAACGGACCGAGTCGTGGCCTAGGCGGGTGACCAAGGTGCCGCCGGCGGGGTAGCGGGCGGTGAAGGCGGTACCGTGGTGCGCGTCGTGGATTTCGAGGATGGAGATCGCCGCCGCCTTCAGGCGGGCGAAGTAGTCGGAGGTGCGCATCGCCTGGCGCCAGTAGGTGTACTCCGTCTGGTACTTGGTGAAGGTGTCGCCGTTGGCGTTGGTGGTGGCGTGGCATCGGTCACACGCCGGCACGTCGATGGGGTTGGTGCCGAACCCCTGGATCGGCTTCTGGTCGCGGCCGAGGACTGGCGCGCCGCTCACCGCGTCCACCAGGGTGACCACCGCCCGCTGGAAGGGACGGATGTCGGACTCCTCGAGAAAGAAGATCGAGGTGGTGTAGTCGGAAAACGGGGTCAGGGGGAGGCCGAGGGCCTCCCAGGTGTTTGGTGGAGAGAGCTCGATCGGGACGTTCTCCATCGCCGGGGAGTCGGTGAAGACCCGCGTGCCGGTGGGTCCCGAGTAGCGCAGGAAGTCGCCGGAGACGCGCTGGTTGGTGGGGCCACGGTCGATCTTGATCGGGTAGGCCTCGCCGATCCGCAGCTTCTTCGCGTTCGCCGTCGTCCCCTCGGGGTTCGATCCCTGCAGGTCCTGGTAGACGTAGAGCTGGCGGAACTCCTCGCTCGCCAAGGTGCGGTGGCGGTACTCGGCGGTCCAGTAGAGCATCTTCTGGTGCTCGGAGCGGCTGTTCGGGCTTCCGTCGGGCGCTTCGTGGAGGTAGCGGAGCTTGTACCGGCGGTCGCCGTCGACGAGGACCTCGGGGTCTTTGGGGTCTGCCCCCAAGAGCCGCGGCGCGGCGCCGTCGCGGTCGGTCTTCACCACCTGGGCGAGGATCGAGTTGTATGGCGGCAGGATGCAGCAGTAGGAAAAGTCGAAGCCGGTGCAGTGCATGCCCAGCTCGTAGTGGATGAGGAGCTGGTAGTCGCGCGGCGGCAAACTCGCCCCCGCTGGCAGCGCGGCCGGGGCGGCCGGGAAGCGGCCGGCGCAGGCGGCGGTGATCGCGCAGGCAGCGAGAAGGGCGGCGACGCGGCGGTCCATTACTTCGTTTCCGCCGGCTGGGCCGCGGCCCCCAGCTCGTACACCTCGGGGTGGAGGGTGACCTTGTACCGCTCCTTGGCCAGCCGGTTGGCGTACGCCTGGATGTGGTCGGCGTTCCAGCGCGCGGTGATCTTGTAGCGGGTGTCCGCGTCCAGGGGGACGACCTCCGCCGGGCGCTGATCCACCACCCGGATGAGGTGGTAGCCGGCCTCGGTCTCCACCGGCGGGCTCACCTCGCCCACCTTGAGGGCGAAGGCGGCGCTGGTGAGGCGCGCGTCGCCCTGGGCGCGCGTGACCCAGCCGAGCATGCCGAGGGTCTGCTCGTGGTCGGGAACGATGGAACGGTCGCGCGCAAGGGTAAAGAAGGTGGTCCCCTTGGGCGGCGCCTGGAGGATCTTGGAGATCGCCTCCGCCTCCGCCTTCGTCTTCACCACGATCTGCTGCACCTTGCGTTGCTCCTGGAGGGTCCACAGGTCGAGGTGGTCCTGGTACTGCTTCTCCACCGCCGCGTCGTCGAGCCCCTCGCGGGCGACGATCTCCTCGCGCACCAGATTCACCAGCTCCTGGCGGTGGAAGCCGGCGAGCGCCTTGGTGAAGGTCTCATCACGGTCGAGCCCCTGCTGGCGCGCGGCGTTGGCGAGGAGGTGCTGGTCGATGAGGCGCTCCACCGCCTGGGTGCGGTCGCTGACCGTCTTGGGGGTGGTGGGCAAAAGCGGCAGCAGACGGCGCCAGCGGATCGTCGCCCGGTCCACGGTGGCCACCGGGGCGAGGGGGTCACGCGGCACGTCGTTCGCGGGCTCCAGGTTTTCCTTGTGGATCGCGATCTTCGCCCCCGCACGCAGGCGCGTCGCCGCGTCCGCGCGGAGCTGTTGCTCGTGGTCTGCGAGCAGCTTGCCGCGCAGGCGGAGCTGGGCGGCGGGGTCGGTAGCCCCCCCCTTCTCGACCGCCGCCCGGAAGGCCTCGTCCGTAAGGGGATGGTCCTGCTGGAGGCGTTGGAGGTAGCTGGCGGCGAGGGTGGGGTCGGCGAAGGCGTGGAGGTCCTGGTCGTAGAGGGGGGTCTGGTCGAGCTTGCGGTCGCGACCGTCGAGGTACAGCAGGCGGGCGGTGATCAGCCGCTCGAGCATCTGGCCGCGCGTCGAGGGGGCGTTGGGGGTGTTCTCGGCGCCGATGATCGGCAGGCTACCGGCGGCGCTGAGGATCTCGCCCAGGCGGATGGTCTCGTTGGCCACCTCGGCGGCGACCGCCGTCGGGTTGGGGGGGGCGGCTTGGGCACCGGTGACGGGGAGGAACAGGATGAGGAGAAGAAGGGTCAAGCGGCGCATGGAATCCCTTTCGCGGGGTGGCGAAGCGGGGTGGGCGGGTGGCGAGGGTGCGGGCAGGAGCACAGATTGGGTCGTCCGAAAACGGTTGGGTAGAGGCGATCGGCGCGCGGGCCAGGCCTAGTTTGCACCGCCGAATCCGGGCCGATGCAACCAAGAGCAAGGCCCGATCCCGGCCGCAACCTGCCGCGCCACCGCGGCTCGGGCCAAAGTCCGGCCGGCTCCTAGGGGTTGCCGGCGATCCCGTATTTTTTGACCGCGTAGCGCAGGGCGTTGCGCGACAGACCGAGGCGGCGGGCGGCCTCGGTCTGGTTGCCGCGGCTGATCTCCAGCGCCTGGCGGATGAGGTCGCGGCGTAGCCCCTCGATGTCGATTTGGTCGACGGCGGTAAAGTCGATCGCCACCCGGCGGTTGGTGGTGATCTGGATCGGCTGGGGCCGGCTGAAGGGGGACAGTAGGGGGGTTGGGGTGGGCTCAACCCCACCCTCCAAGGTCGGGCGGGCGAGACCGAGGTCGGTCGCCCGCAGGATGTGGGTCGGGGTACGCATGGCGGCACGGAGGAGGGCGTTGCTCAGCTCGCGGACGTTGCCCGGCCACGGGTAGTGGCGCAGGGCGTGCACCGCGCCGGCGGACAGGGCGAGGGGCGGGGTGGCGTGCTCCTCGGCGATCTTGTGTAGGAGGTGGCGCGCCAGGAGGAGGATGTCATCGCCGCGGGCGCGCAAGGGCGGGAGCTGGAGGGTGAGACACTCGACGCGGTGGAAGAGGTCGGCACGGAACCGCCCGGTGGCGATGGCGCGTGGCAAATCCTCGTTGGTGGCGGCGATGAGGCGAAAGTCCATCGCCGGGTCGTGGCTGGTGCTCATCCGCTGGTGGGCGCGCTCCTCCAAGAGGCGGACGAGCTTCGCCTGGGTGGCGGGGGAAAGGGCGAGGATCTCGTCGAGGAAGAGGACGCCGCCCCGGGCGCGGCCGATCGCACCGCCGGTGGGCCGGGAGGGGTGGGGCGCGATCCCCTCGGCCGGCTGCCCAAAGAGCTCACCCTCAAGCTCCTCCGCCCCGCGGGCGCGGCAACTCACGGTGACGAACGGGCCGTCCCGGTGGCCGCCGAGCTGGTGGAGCGTGCGGGCGATGTGACCCTTGCCGGTGCCGGTCTCGCCGTAGAGGAGGACGGGGAGGGGGATGGCGCCCGGGCGGTCGAGCTCGGCCCAGCGCCGGATCAGGGTCTTTACCCGCTGCATCGGCTCAGAGCGGCCGACGATCTCCGGCAGGGGGTCCTTCCCCTGCACGCCGACAAGGAGGCGAAAGGGCGGCGACAGCCACGGTGAGGCCTGGGCCTCCTCCAGGATCCGGCGTAGATCGTTCGTGGCCAGGCGGGCGGGGAGGGTGAGGGTGGCGCCATGGAGGAGGGCGTGGGTGACTGCCAGGGGGTCCGACTGCTCGGCAACGACGATCAGCGGCCGGTCGCCCACCAGGGCGCGCACCTCCGCTACCGGCGGGCAGTGGTAGCCGGTGCGCTGGCACGCCGGACGGCTGCCGTTGGGTTCGCCGCACGCCGCCCCCTCGCAGTAGACCACCGCCGCCGTTTCCTGCTCCGGCGCGGTGCAGTCGGCCAGCGCCGTGGGGCTGAGGGGGATGAGTTGCCAGCCAAGCTGCGGGGCGACCTCCGCCCAGTTCGGGGGGGTCTGGCCGGCGGGGCAAACAAAGACGACGCGGAGCGGCGAGGAGGGCATGGTTTGAGGAGGGTGAGCTAGCTATTGCGTGCGTTGATGAGAAATAAGTTGCTCAGCTGTCCGCCGCTCCGGCTACCGGTCGAGGGTGGCGGGAGGGGCGCGGGGCCAGGTGTGGCGCGCCTTCGCGCCGAGCAGCCACCTAAACCCTATGAAGGGATTCTACGCAATCATCATGCCACTGGTTAGGTTCGGCGGGCGGCGATTTTTTCGGCGTGCGCCACCACGTTGGGGAGAGACCGAAGAGGGGGGTGGAAAAAGATGATTCGTGGCTGTATTCTCTTCGACCGGCCGGTGGGCCGCGGTTAGGTGCAGCGGCCTGTGCGGCACTTTAGGAAGCGCCATGGTCACCGTGACACCTCGTGCAGCGGAACAGGTGCGTCGTTCGATGGCGAACGACCTCGACGGTATGGCGTTGCGGATTCAGGTGCGACGCCGCGGGGCGGCCGGGCTCTCCTACCGAATGGGTTTTGACCATCCCGCGGCCGGCGACACGACCTCCACCAGCGCAGCGGTGGAGGTGATCGTCGATGCGCAGAGCATCCCCCTGGCGGACGGCCTGGTCCTCGACTTCGAAGACGGCGACGGCCATCCAGCGGAGGGCGAGTTCGTCTTCATCAACCCCCTGGATGTCCCTGCAGGGTCGCAAGTGGAGGAGAGGTCGTAGGCCCGTGGCTAGAGGACCTGCGGAGGACGATTTGCGGCCCTTACGGTTTGTTTAGAACCCCGCCGTCGATTCGGATGGCGGTCCCTGTGTAGCCCCCCACCAACCTGCTGGAAGGAGACCACTCCATGTCAAAAACGAAGGGTACCCAGGAGACTTTTCTCCACCCGACCCCGATGCTCGATGAGCTGGAGTCGGGACCGTGGCCGAGCTTCATCACCGGCCTGAAGAAGCTCGCGAACCGCACCCACAACCCAATGGTGCGCGGCGTCCTCGATCAACTCGAGTACTCCTACGAGACGAAGATGGGGTACTGGAAGGGCGGCGTGGTCGGGGTGCGCGGCTACGGCGCCGGGGTCATCGCCCGCTTCTCGATGGTCGCGGACAAGTTCCCCGAGGCGACCGAGTTTCACACCCTGCGCATCCAGCCGCCGCCGGGCTTTCATTACTCCACCAAGTCGCTGCGTGCGGTGTGCGACGTGTGGGAGCGGGAGGCATCCGGGATCATCTGCATGCACGGCCAGACCGGTAACCTGCAGCTCATTGGCTGCACCCAGGACAAGGTCCAGTCGATCTTTGACCAGCTCAACCAGCTCGGTTGGGACATGGGCGGCGCCGGCGCGGACATGCGCTCCGGCATGTCGTGTGTCGGCCAGGCGCGCTGCGAGCACGCCTGCTACGACACCCTCGGGACCCACTACCGGGTCCTCCAGAAGTACGGCGACGACGTCCACCGGCCGTCCTTCCCGTATAAGTTCAAGTTCAAGTTCTCCGGCTGCCCGAACGACTGCGCCAACGCCACCCAGCGCTCCGACTGCGCGGTGATCGGCACCTGGCGGGACGACATCCAGATCGACCACAAGAAGGTCGGCGCCTTCATTGACCAGCACGGCCTCGACTACGTGGTGAATTCGATCATCAGCATGTGTCCGACGCACGCGATCGAGCTGAAGGGGACGCGCGACATCGAGATCCATAACCACGACTGCGTGCGGTGCATGCACTGCATCAATGCGATGACCGAGGCGCTGTCGCCGGGCAAGGACCGCGGGGTCTCTTTGCTGATGGGCGGCAAGGGCCACCTGAAGGTGGGCAACATGCTCGGCTCGATGATGGTGCCGTTCATGAAGCTGTCGACCGACAAGGACGTCGCCAAGCTGATCGAGTTCACCGACCGGGTGATCGACTGGTGGGCGGAGAACGCCCTCGACCACGAGCGGCTCGGCGAGTGCATCGAGCGCCACGGGATCCAGACCTTCCTCGATGCCGCCGGCTTGGAGGCGACGCCCGACATGGTCGAGCACCCGCGCGACAACCCCTTCTTCAAGGCCGCCTACTAGGCCGGGACGACGGGCGAACTCCTACCCTTCAAATCAAAAGGAATACTGATATGTCAGCATCCACCAAGGAATGGAAGACGATTGAGTCCGGGGTGCACGACCACAAGCCGGAGCTCCATCCGGCCCAGGTTCGCAACTACGGCAAGTGGCAGTACCACTACCGGCCGCGCCCCGGTGTGCTGTGTCACGTGGCGGAGAGCGGCGAGAAGCTCTTCACCGTGCGCTGCGGCATCCAGCGGCAGATGACCGTCGACTCGATCCGCTTTCTGTGCGACGTGGCGGACAAGTACTGCGAGGGCCACTTGCGCTTCACCGTCCGCTCCAACTGCGAGCTGATGACCACGGACGAGGCAAGCGTTCCGAAGATCATTCAGGAGCTGGAGTCGAACGGCTACCCGGTGGGCGGCACCGGCAACGCCATCTCCTGCTTCGCCCACACCCAGGGGTGGTTCCACTGCGACATCCCGGCCACCGACGCCTCGGGGGCGAACAAGAGCCTGATGGACACGTTGTTCGCGGAGTTTGGGCGCGAGGAGATGCCCAACCGCGTGCGTCTCTCCACCTCCTGCTGCGAGATCAACTGTGGCGGTCAGGCGGACATCGCGGTGGTCATCCAGCACACCCGGCCGCCGCGCATCAACCACGACATCCTCTCCAACATCTGCGAGCTCCCCAAGGCGGTGGCGCGCTGCCCGGTGGCGGCGATCCGGCCGACCATGGTGAACGGCAAGCCGTCGCTGATGGTCGAAGAGTCCAAGTGCATCGTCTGCGGCGCCTGCTTCGGCGCCTGCCCGGCGATGGAGATCAACCATCCCGAGTACTCCAAGTTCGCCATCTGGGTGGGTGGCAAGCTCGGCAACGCCCGGACCAAGCCGACCAACATGAAGCTGGTGGCCCACGGCCTGCCGAACAACCCGCCGCGCTGGCCCGAGGTGGGGGCGGTCGTGAAGACCATCCTTATGGCCTACAAGGCGGGCGGTAAGCCGTGGGAGCGGGTCGGTGAGTGGATCGATCGGATCGGCTGGAAGCGGTTCTTCGCGGAGACCGGTCTGACCTTCGACAAGTACATGATCGACAACTACCGCCACGCCCGGATCTCCTTCAACAAGTCGGCCCACGTCCGCTTCTAGCGGCGGGGGTGGCTCAGCGCCGGGGAGGGGGGCGTCGCCCCCCTCCCGCGGGCGGTGGGCCACCGGGCGGCGTGCCCCGCGGGGGGCGCGTGCGGTCGCCGGTGGTTGCAGGCGAGGGGCTCACACGAATGGAAGGAGTCTGAGCACATGGCAAAGAAAACAGTGGAGATGAATCCGATCCTCCAGGCGGCCCTCGAGTACGAGTTTCCCCCGTACTCGGAAGAGACCGGCTGGGACAAGATCGTGGTCAACGGGGACCACAGCCACCTGTGTCCCACCTACGTGAAGCGGACCCCTCCGTGCCAGGCGAGCTGCCCGGCGGGGGAGGACATCCGTGGCTATCACAACCTCCTCCGGGGGGTGGAGAAGTCGGACAACAAGTGGGAGGCGGCGTGGCGCCGGATTACCGAGCGCAACCCGTTCCCGGCGATGATGGGGCGCCTGTGCCCGGCGCCGTGCCAGACCGGTTGCAACCGCCAGTTTGTCGATGAGACCATCGGCATCAACGCGGTGGAGCACGCGATCGGCGACTACGGGGTTGAGCACGGCCTCGCCTTCCCGAAGCCCACCGTCTCCACCGGCAAGAAGGTGGCGGTGGTGGGGGGTGGACCGGCGGGCCTGTCGTGTGCCTACCAGCTCCGCCGCCGAGGTCACCAGGTGGTCCTCTATGAAGGGCGGGCGAAGCTCGGCGGGATGGCGCGGTACGGCATCATGGGGTACCGCATGCCGCGGCGTGAACTCGACGCGGAGATCCAGCGGATCATCGACCTCGGCATCGAGGTGAAGACCAACTGCAAGCTCGGCAAGGAGGTCACCCTCGACCAGCTTCGCAAGCAGTACGACGCCGTTTTCCTCGGCGTCGGTGGGCAGAGTGGCCGGGACCTGCCGATCCCGGGAAGCGACCTTCCCGCGGTCGCGAACGCCATCGAGTTCCTCGTCGGCTTTGAGGAGAAGGGCAAGGCGGGGATGAAGATCCCGAAGCGGGTCACCGCGGTGGGTGACGGCGACGTGGCGATGGACGTGGTTCGCCTCGCCCTGCGTCTCGGCGCCAAGGAGGTCACCCTGCTGTCGGCGGTGGGGCGCGAGGACATGAAGTGCCTGCCGCAGGAGATCAAGGACGCGCTCGCCGAGGGCACGAAGATCGAGTACGCCATTGGTACCGTGCAGGTGAAGGAGAACCCGAAGGGCGGCATCATCGTCGAGTGCGTACGGATGGAGCCGAAGCAGAAGGGCGAGGAGGGGTGGGATTCGCCGATTCCCTTCTTCCGCTACAAGCCGATCGCCGGCACCGAGTTCGAGGTGCAGACCGACATGCTGGTCTCCGCCATTGGTCAGGGGATTGATCGCCAGGGCATCGAGGAGGTCGTCGGCAAGGCGCCGTGGCTGAAGGTCGACCGCAACTACCAGGTCCCCGGGATGGAGGGGGTCTTCGGGGGTGGCGACGTCCTCTCCCTGACCCTGCTGACCACCGCCATCGGCCACGGCCGGTTGGCGGCGGAGCGGATCGACGATTATGTCTCCGGCCGGCCCTTCGCGAAGGAGATCTCGGACAACGTGATCCGCTTCGAGAAGCTGAAGTCGGACTACTTCAAGATCACTCCGCAGAGCCGCCGCAGCCATGTCCACGTGCAGAAGGTGGCGGACAACTGGGACGACCTCCTCAACAAGCTGACCCCCGAGGAGACCTTGGCGGAATCGTCCCGCTGCATGAGCTGCGGCCTCTGCTTCGAGTGTGACCAGTGCATGATCTACTGCCCGCAAGAGACCATCACCAAGTTCAAGAGCAACCCGATCGGGACGGTGATGTTCACCGTCTACAACGGGTGCGTGGGGTGCCACATCTGCTCCCTCGTGTGCCCCACCGGCTACATCACCATGGGAATGGGTGAGGGGCTGTAGCCCTCTCTCGCCCCCCTGGGCGTAGGTGACCGCCCCCCGGGTTGATCCCGGGGGGCGGTTTTTTTTGCCCGGGCCGGGGGTAGAGCGCCCGTGGCGACGCCGAAGGGTCTAGCTCGGATTCCTCCCCGGCGATCCGCGCGCTCCGGTGCCGGCCCGTTCGGGCCGCGATCGCCGATGGGAATCGGCTCCTACCAGGTTTTCGGGACGACGCCGCCAGCCTACCTGGCTTGCGCTCGGAGGCGGTGGCTGCGGCGCGTCGCGGCGGCGTGGCCGCGGGACGGCTGTTCGCGGACCGCTCTGGGCGACGCCGAAAGGGAGCCACCCGCAGTCCGATTTCCGCGCGCCGCCGGTTGTGTAGTAGGGCGGATGGGGAAAACTCCTAGGTATCTAGATGCCATTTACGCCAACTCGCGGTCCGGAGTTTTCGCTATGCCCAAGTCCAAGAGTCAGCAAGAAACCTTCCTGCATCCCACCCCTATGCTTGACGAGCTGGAGAGCGGTCCGTGGCCGAGCTTCGTGACCGGCCTGAAGAAGCTCGCCAACCGTACCCACAACCCGATGGTCCGCGGCGCCCTCGACCAGCTCGAGTACTCCTACGAGACGAAGATGGGGTACTGGAAGGGCGGGGTGGTCGGGGTGCGCGGCTACGGTGCTGGGATCATCCCGCGCTTCTCGATGATCGCCGACCGGTTCCCCGAGGCCGCCGAGTTTCACACCCTTCGGGTTCAGCCGCCGCCGGGCTTTCATTACTCCACCAAGTCCCTGCGGGATCTATGCGACGTGTGGGAGCGGGAGGGGTCGGGGATCATCTGTACCCACGGCCAGACCGGCAATCTCATGTTGATCGGCTGTACCCAAGACAACATCCAAAACATCTTCGACCAGATCAACCAGCTTGGCTGGGACCTCGGCGGCGCCGGTGCGGACATGCGGACCGGCATGTCGTGTGTCGGCCAGGCGCGCTGCGAGCACGCCTGCTACGACACCCTCGGTGCCCACTACAAGGTGCTGCAGCGATACAACGACGACGTCCACCGGCCGTCCTTCCCGTATAAGTTCAAGTTCAAGTTCTCCGGCTGCCCGAACGACTGCACCAACGCCACCCAGCGCTCCGATTGCGCGGTGATCGGCACCTGGCGGGACGACATCCAGATCGACCACAAGAAGGTCGGCGCCTTCATTGACCAGCACGGCCTCGACTACGTGGTGAATTCGATCATCAGCATGTGTCCGACGCACGCGATCGAGCTGAAGGGGACGCGCGACATCGAGATCCATAACCACGACTGCGTGCGGTGCATGCACTGCATCAATGCGATGACCGAGGCGCTGTCGCCGGGCAAGGACCGCGGGGTCTCTTTGCTGATGGGCGGCAAGGGCCACCTGAAGGTGGGCAACATGCTCGGCTCGATGATGGTGCCGTTCATGAAGCTGTCGACCGACAAGGACGTCGCCAAGCTGATCGAGTTCACCGACCGGGTGATCGACTGGTGGGCGGAGAACGCCCTCGACCACGAGCGGCTCGGCGAGTGCATCGAGCGCCACGGGATCCAGACCTTCCTCGATGCCGCCGGCTTGGAGGCGACGCCCGACATGGTCGACTACCCGCGTGACAACCCGTTCTTCAAGGCCGCGTACTGAGGCCGGCTCTCGCCTCGCCCGCAGGCTAGAAACGCCCCCCGGGAGCGAACTCTCGGGGGGCGTTTGGTTGTTTCCGCCGCCGTTGGCCTACGCGGCGCGGCGCGTCGCGGCTACGAAGTCGACGAAGCGCGCCGCCCAGTCCGGGGTGGCGCCGGTGTGCAGGTGGGCGTAGTTGGCGACGGTGTGGCCGACCACGATGCCATCACCGCTGCCATCGAGGCCGTGGCCGCGTTCGACGCGAAAGGCCAGGTCGCCCCCCCCCTCGTACCCGACCACTCGCGAATGGTGAAACTCGTGGGCGCGCACCTCCACCCCGCCGCCCCACGGGTGTAGGGCGGTGGGGGTGAGCCGGCAGTAGCCGCCCGCCTGCGGCCGGTCGGTCATCTCCACCGCGCACGGCAGCAGGCCGACCATCGGGTGGCGCTTGCCGTGCCAGGTGAGGGCGCGGCTGAGATACATGAGGCCGCCGCACTCGGCGTAGATGGCCATGCCGTCGCGGCCGCGGCGCTCGATCTCGCCGCGCAGCGCCACGTTCGCAGCCAGGCGGGCGGCGTGAAACTCGGGGAAGCCGCCGCCGAGGTAGAGGCCGTCCACGTCGGGCAGGTGGTCGTCCGTCAGCGGGCTGAAAAAGACGAGCTCGGCGCCCGCTTGGCGGAGGGCGGCGAGGTTCTCCGGGTAATAGAAGGTGAAGGCTCCATCCTGGGCGACCCCGAGCAAGACGCGCGGCGCGGGGATCGGCGGGATGGGGGCGGCCGGTTGAAGGTCGAGGTCGGGGGCGGTGGCGGCGATCTCCCGGATGCGGTCGAGATCGAGGTCGTCACGGGCGGCGGCCCCAAGGCGCGCCACCACCGCTTGGCACTGGCTCGCCTCGGCCACCGGGGTGATCCCGAGGTGGCGCTGCCGGACCTCGCCGTCCGCGAGGTGGGGCAGGGCGCCGAGGATGGGCAGGCCGACGTACCGGTCGATCGCCGCGATGAGCTTTGCCTGGTGGCGCGCGCTTCCCACCTGGTTGAGGACGACGCCGCCGAGGGTGGGGCGGGGCGGGAAGTCGCGCAGGCCGAGCAGCAGGGGCGCGATCCCGCGGGTCATCCCCTGGCAGTTCACCACCAGCAAAACCGGCGCGGCGAGGCGGCAGGCGAGCGCCGCGGTGGTGTCGCTGCCCTCCACGTCGACCCCGTCGTGGAGGCCGATGTTGCCTTCGATGAGCGCCAGTGCCGCCCCGGCCGCGGGCGCGGCGAAGGCGGGGAGGATGGCGTCGTTGCCGTGGAAGAAGAAGTCGAGGGTGTGGCACGGCCGGCCCGCGGCCAGGGTGAGCCACATGGGGTCGATGAAGTCGGGCCCCTTCTTGTACGGCTGGACTGCCACCCCGGCGCCGGTGAAGGCGGCGGCGAGGGCGATGGCGAGGGTGGTCTTGCCCGAGGAGCGGTGCGCGCCGGCGACCACCAGCCGATCGAGGGTGAGGCTCACCGCGCTGCCCCGGCAGCGTCGTCGAGGGCTCGCGCCACCAGGGCCCGCGCCTCCTCGATGCGTCCCGCCGCTACCAGGTCGGGGAGGGGGCCGTCGAGGAGGGAGGTGAAGAGGCGGTGGCGCTCCGCCTGGGAGCCGAGGCGCGCCTTCGCCTCGCCACGGAAGCTGCCCAGGAGCCGGGCGAGGTCTCCGACCCGCGGCGGCAGGGCGTCCGCGACGATGCGGCGCAGTCTACCGGCCAGGGCCGGGCTGGTGCCGTTGGTGGAGATGGCGACGAGGATCGGCTCGGCGCGCACCACCGAGGGGACGTAGAAGGTGCACGCCGGGGGGCGATCGACGGCGTTGAGGAAGATGCGGCGCTGGTCGCACTCCGCGGCGAGCCACCGGTCTACCGCCTCGACGCCGCTGGCGCCGACCACCAGCCAGACGCCGTCGAGGTGGTGTGCGGCCACCTCTTCACGCCGCACCGCGACCTCGCCGCGGCGACCACGCTCGGCGAGCTCCGGACCCACCTCGGGGGCGACCACCGTGACCCGCGCCCCCGCCTCCAAAAGCGCGCTGACCTTGCTCGCCGCGATCGTCCCCGCGCCGACGACGAGTACCGGACGACCCTGGAGACGGAGCATCGCGGGGTAGAGGCTGGCCATGGGTTAGGCGCCGGCGGCGAGGGGGAGGGTGGCGGGGGTGAAGATGGCCTGGCGCGTCCCGCGGCGGTGAAACTCCGCCACCAGGTCGTGGTACAGCCCCGGCTTGTCGTGGCACCACGCCTCGGAGAGGAGCAGGTTAGGCGGCGCGTCGCCGGCCAGTCGTTGCAGCGCCACGGTCGCGGGGGTTCGTTCGAGAAAGTCCGCTACCCACGAGATGTAGGTGGCGCGGTCGGGCAAATGGATGTGCCCCGCCTGGTACGGACCGGCGAGGTCGGTGCCGCGGACGATGTGGAGGTTGTGGAGCTTGAGGCTGTGGTACGGAAAACGGGCGAGCGCCGCGGCGGTCTCCCTGACCTCCTGTCGCCCCTCCCCGGGAAGGCCAAGGATGGCGTGCAGGCAGAGGTCGAAGCGGTGCCCGGCGGCGAGATCCAGCGCCGCAACGCTCTCGGTCCAGGTGTGGCCGCGGCGGATACGGCGCAGGGAGGCGTCGAGGGTAGTTTGGATGCCGAGCTCCAGGGTGACGTGAGTCTCCGCGGCGAGGGTGTCGAGGAGCTCCACGATCCCGCGATCGACGCAATCGGGGCGGGTGCCGACGGCGATCCCGACCACGTCCGGTTCCCCCTGGAAGAGTCGGTAGAGGCGGTCGAGTTTGGAAAGGGGGGCGTAGGTGTTGGAAAACGCCTGAAAATAGAGGATGTACTCACTCTTGCCGTAGCGCCGGGTGAGGTAGCGACGGCCGGCGGCGATTTGGGTTGCCAGGTCGCGACGGTTGCCGCGCGACCCTGCGGAAAACGCGGCGTTGTTGCAAAAGGCGCAGCCGCCGGTGCCCTTGGTGCCGTCCAGGTTCGGGCAGGTGAAGCCGGCGTCGACGCACAGCTTGCGTACCGGCCCCCCGAACCGCTCTCGGAGGTAATGAGAATAGGGAAAAAAGGGTAGAGCGGGGTCGCGGAACATGGCGAGGAACGGCGCGCAAAAGTATGGCGCGCATCTTGCAATACCCTCACAATGTGCGCGACCCCTAGGCGTTAGGAAAACCGATGCAGTTTACCCGAGCCACTGAATATGCTGCCCTTGGGGTGCTCCACCTGGCGACCCTCGAGCCAGGGGTGGTGTTGAGCACCGAAGAAATCGCGCGCCAGCGCCGAGTGCCGGCGAAGTTCCTGGCCGGTGTCACCCGCGACCTGGTGCGTGCCGGCATCGTAACCGCCCATCGCGGCCGTAACGGCGGCGTCTCCCTGGCCCTGCCGCCGGCCGAGATCACCCTGCGCGACGTCTACGAGGCGGTGGAGGGGGAGATGCATGTGGCCGATTGCATGCGACCCCAGTCGCGCTGCCAGCGGCTCGGCGAGTGCGCCCTCACCGAGGTGTGGCGCCACGTTCAGGATCGCGTCTTGGAAGAGCTGGCGATGGTGACCTTCGCGAGCCTGGTGGCGATCGAAAAGGAGCGGTGTGACGAACGGTGCAAAGAGCCGCTCGACAGCGTGGATGCGGGGCGGTATGCCCCATGACCGATATGGGCAAAGTGGAACTTTACCCCGTTTTCCTCGTCGAATGGGGAGGCTGTGGCGGTCCGCTGAAACCAGCTTCCGAGGGGCAATGGGGTCTTGCCAACGAGATCGCTTTGCGGCATTCTCCCGGCCCGACGTCGCGAGGCAGGTGTGGGAGTTGGGGCATCTGCCGCCGCGCTGTTGGATGTGCTCCCAAGTTTGGTCCTAACGCGGTTTCGGTACGCAATCGTATTTGGAAGGGATAAGCGATGAAGTTCGGTATTTTGGTCCTCGAAGGGCCCTACAACCACGAAGCCTCGGACACCGCCTATAAGTTTACGGAGGCGGCGCTCGAAGCGGGTCATCAGATCCAGGGAATCTTTTTTTATAACGACGGTGTTAATAACGTGACTAAGTTGATGGAGCCGCCAATCGATGACCGCAACATCGCGATGCGGTGGGCGAAGCTTGCCGAGAAACACAGTCTCGACCTGATCGTGTGCATTGCGGCTGGAAAGCGCCGTGGCATTACGCCTGACCTGATAATTCCCCACGTTCGTATCGATGGCCTGGGGCAGTTGAACGAGATCTGCGTCGAGGCTGACCGTATGGTTACCTTTGGAGATTGATTCAATGGTGAGAGATCGAAAAACCAAGATCATGTTTCTCTGCCGGCAGGCGCCCTACGGCACGATTTACGCCTATGAAGGACTAGAGGTGATGCTGATTTTCGGCGCCTTTGAAGAAGACTACACAGCGGTGTTTGTCGACGATGGCGTGCTTGATCTGAAGAAGGACAAGGATGCGAGCGGTATCGAAATGAAGGAGTTTTCCACCACCTACCGGGTGATGGAAGACTACGGAATCGAGAAGGTCTACGTCGATGGTGAGTCCATGAAAGAGCGAGGACTCACGCCGGAAGATTTCATGATTCCGGTGGAAGTTGTGGACCGAAATGCGATCGCCAAAGCGATGGCGGAGCAGGATATCGTCATTCCTTTCTGATTGATCGCCTTAGGAGGCTGAGCCTTGCTGCACACAGTCAACAAGTCACCATTCGATCGTAGTGCCTTCGCGAGCTGTCTTGCGACCGCGCAGGCGGATGACCACATCCTTCTCATCGAGGATGGTGTGGTTGCGGTCATGGCGGGGAGTAAGTTCGAGCCGGCGGTCAAGAACGCCCTCGGCAAGTACAAGATTCACGCCCTGGGTCCAGATCTGAAGGCGCGGGGAATCACCAAGGTCGTGGAGGGTGTGGAGGTTTGTGACTACGCCGGGTTTGTCTCGCTGGCGGCAGACCACGTGATGTGCCCGTGGCTATAGTCCGCGAGTCCGCGCGATTGGTGGTTGGGCAATATTTGGGGTGACGCAATGCTTAAGGACGATGGGCAACCACCCATGAATCGTAATCTGTAGCGGCTGGCTCTAAGTTCGGATCGTCGCTCCATACACTACGGGAGGCGCCAGGTGAACAGGACACCGTGGATCATCAGTTCCGTCGCCGTCTTCGCAGTTGTTCTACTCGCTCCTTTCGTGATCAACACTGCGATGGGTCACCTGCTCAAGGGTGTTGACGGGCCCAGTCCGAACCCCGCGGTTGCCGGCTCGGCGTGCCTGCGTCCGACGAGCAAGATGCGTTCGCACCACATGAATTACCTTAACTCGGTAATGGATAGCATGAAGCGCATGTGGGCTTCCGGCATCGAGATGGGTGAGGCCTCGATCGAGACCGACTTCAGTTTTGGGAAGTGCCAGGAGTGCCACCCAACCCGCGGTGATTTTTGTGATCGGTGCCACGATTTTGCCGGGGTCGCCCCCAAGTGTTGGGAGTGTCACGACTATCCGCAGACTGCTGCCGACAGGTAAAGTACAGCATACAGCGCGTAGAACCAGCCGCGGATTCGTGGCTGCCTTGATAACCCGGATTGTTAACCCTGCCATTAGGAGATTGAACATGGCCAGCATCGAAGTGAACGGCAAGCAGCTCGACGTTGACGAGGAAGGTTACCTCCAGAACCTGGGCGACTGGAACATGGATGTCGCCAACTTTCTCGCCAAGAAGGAAGGGATCGACATGACGGAGAACCACTGGGAGGTGGTGAACTTCTTGCGTGAGTACTACGAGGAGTACAAGATCGCACCGATGATCCGTATTTTGACCAAGGCGATTGGCAAGAAGCTTGGCGCGGACAAGGGCAACACCAAGTATCTCTACGAGCTCTACCCGGGTGGCCCGGCTAAGCAGGCGTGCAAGATTGCCGGTCTGCCGAAGCCGACGGGTTGTGTGTGATCGGTATTTCAACACGTCCGTCTGCATAACGAACGCGGTGCGCCCCTCGTCGGCGAGCGAGATGTCCGGCGAGGGGCAAGGGTACATGCGCGCCGGGAACTGTCTCGGGGCGTGAGCAGGGTTGGGTGGTCACGCAGGGTCCTACGGACACTCGCAGGAGAGGCCGAGATGACGCGATTGTCGATGGTCTATATCACCCTCTACTACATCGCCTTCGCGATTTTTCTGGGTGGTTTTCTCTTCAAGATTTGGCGCTTTGCCAAGACCCCGGCACCCTTGGTGATTGTCGGGACACCGGGGGCCAAGAGTGGGGTTGGTACAGCGCTGCGAGTTGCCTCGGATGCGCTCCTCTTTCGAAGCCTCTTTCGGGGTAATAAGTGGATCTGGGTGGGCGCATATTGCTTCCACTTCGGCCTCCTCTTTCTCATTTTTCGCCACCTCCGGTATTTTGTCTGGCCGTTGCCCATGTGGTATAGCCGGGTCGAGCAACTGGTGGGGATCACCGGTGGTTTGATGGTAGTGATCGGTATTGGATGGCTGCTGGGCCGGCGCTTTTTTCACGCCCGCACGCGCTACATATCAGCCTTTTCCGACTATTTCGTCCTGTTTCTTTTGCTGGCGATCGCTGGCACCGGTTTGTTGATTAAGTTCAGCGTGCGGACCGACATCATCGCGGTGAAGACCTTCATGCTCGGTCTGGCGCGGCTGCACCCGCAGCCGGCGCCGGCAGACCCGTGGTTCTTGCTCCACTTCTCTTTAGTCCTGGTGCTGTTGGTTTACTTTCCATTCAGTAAGCTGATGCACGCCGGTGGCGTCTTCTTCAGCCCGACGCGCAACCAGATTGACTGGACCCGCAGTACCGAACGGCGGCACGTCTCTCCCTTCGAGAACACGAAGTCTGCGTAGGAGCGCCCGTGGCTGACATCGTTACCCCTAAGCTCGATGGCAAAATCCGCATCCCCTTGATGGAAGAAGGGGCAACTTCTCATTACCACACCCTGGAGTCATCGCCGAAGCTTAATGAGGCGCTTGGTTACCCTGGGGAATTGGTCGAGAACTGGCAGGAAAAGGCGATCGAGAAGTTCCGGGAGGTGCTCGATACCAACAAGGCGCTGCGCGTCTTCATGGATATCTGTGTGAAGTGTGGCTCTTGCACCGACAAGTGCCATTACTTCATCGGTACCCACGACTCGCGCAACATGCCGGTGGCGCGCCAGGATCTGATGCGCAAGGTTTATCGGCGCTACTTCACCCTCGGCGGCAAGCTGTTCCCGAAGCTCGTGGGGGCGTCGGACTTCACCAAGGAGGTCCTTGACGAGTGGTACACCTATTTCCACCAGTGCAGCCAGTGTCGCCGCTGCTCGGTCTTTTGCCCGTACGGTATCGATACCGCTGAGATCTCCATGGCGGCTCGCCTGATTATGAGCCACATCGGCCTCAGTTCGAAGTACAGCAACGAGATCATCGCCAAGGTGTACAACACCGGCAATAACCTCGGTATTCCCGCGCCCGCCCTCGCTGGGACCATGGAGTTCCTTGAGGAGGAGGTAAAGGATGCCACGGGCGTCGACGTCCGCTACCCAATGGACGAGAAGGGCGCCGACGTACTCCTTATTGCGCCGTCCGCGGACTTTTTCAGCGCGCCCCACGTGGATTCGTTGATCGGTTACGGCAAGGTCTTCCACGAGGCGGGAATCAGTTGGACGGTGAGTTCCTACGCCTCCGAGTTTGCGAACTTTGGCATGTTCGTGGGTGACTTCCACGTCATGCGCAAAATCGCGCAGCGGATCAAGGACGCGGCGCGCGAGTTTGGGGTGAAGCGCATCGTCGTCGGTGAGTGTGGCCACGCTTGGCGAGTGGGCCACTCCTTCTGGAATACTCTGGTCGGGCCCTGGGACTTTCTCGATCAACGCTATCCGGTGCCGCAGCACATCTGCGAGTTTTCCCTGGATCTTATTCAGCGTGGCGGCCTGAAACTGGATAAGTCGGCGAACGACGCGCGGATCGTCACTTTCCACGACTCGTGCAATGTCGCCCGTGCCTCGTCCATGGGCGGCTACGAGGGCGGCCAGTTCGAGGTGCCGCGGGAACTGATCCGCGCCACCTGCAACAACTTTGTGGAGATGGCGGAGGACACGATCAAAGAGAAGACCTACTGCTGCGGCGGCGGCGGCGGTTTGCTTACGGACGATTTGATGGAACTCCGTATTCGGGGTGTGTTGCCGCGGGCGGAGGCGCTCCACGCGGTGATGGAGAGTCACGGGGTGAATTACCTGGCGTTGATCTGCGCGATTTGCAAGGCTCAGTTCACCAAGGTCCTTCCGTACTACAACATCCCGATGGAGGTGGTCGGTGGTATCCACCAGCTGGTCGGCGATGCGATTGTCCTCGGAGGGGCGAAACACGAGGTGTGAACCCCTTGTCGTGAGGTGCAGTCGTGGCAGTCAAGAAGGATCGCTCGTTCGCTGATGGCGGCCACGTCGGTACGGTTTATCTGGTTGGTGCAGGGCCGGGTGACCCTGAGCTCCTCACCCTGCGCGGCGCGAAGCTCCTCGCCGAGGCAGAGGTGGTGGTCTATGACGCACTCGTTCACGAGGAGCTTCTCGGTCTCGCAAACCCGCGCGCCGATCTGGTCTTCATGGGCAAGCGGGCCGGCTGCACCTCGCCGACCCAGGAAGAGATTAATGATCGTCTGATTGCTTTGGCACGGGGCGGCAGACGAGTGGTGCGTCTGAAGGGGGGCGATCCGTTCGTCTTTGGACGGGGCGGTGAAGAGGTCAAGGCGCTGAGTGAGGCCGGGATCCCGTGCGTGGTGATCCCTGGTGTTACCGCGGGCGTTGCGGTGCCTGCATCGCTCGGGATCCCGGTGACCCATCGCGGTACCGCGGGTTCGGTGGCGTTTGTCACGGGTCACCCGGGAAAGGGCAAGTCCGATCCGGTGGCATGGGATCGACTCGTCGGCGCGGTCGACACGTTGGTGATCTATATGGGCATGACGCGCCTCGGCGATATCGTCAAGGCCCTCCTCGCAGGGGGCGCGGCGCCGGAGACCCCCGCAGCGGTCATCGCGCACGGTACGACCGTGGCGCAGCGTTATGTGGTTGCCACCTTAGCGGAGCTGCCGGAGGCGGTGGTGCGCGAGGCGATTCCCACCCCGGCGATCATCGTGGTGGGCAAGGTGGTGGCGGAGCGCAAGACCTTTACCACCCTCGCCACGGTGGCCATGCCCAGCGGCGTGCTCGGTTGAGGTGCGCGCCGGCGGGGTGGGTGGTGCGGTGGCCTGGACGGCACGGGCGGTGGAGCGAGTTGTGGTCGAGGAGCCCGTGGGACACGGTTCCGGTCGCCTGCAGCGAGCGGGCTTCGGCGCTGATCGTGGCCCGTGTTTCCTCCCCCAGATCTCCTCTGTGTCTCGAATGGCTTCCCATCTCGACTCGCGCCCGCCTCTTCTCGTCACGATGGCCAAAATCCGCCAGCCTCCTCGGCGCGGTGGCCGATCCGACCGCCCACCTACAGGAGGTCGCTCGTCCCAGTGGATCCTTGGAGCCTGTTAGGCTAGGTCCCGATCGACTGGATCGAGCGGATCGAGGCCCGGATCAGGCCCCTCTTCGTGACCTAGCCCCACGTAGCTCTACCAACGGGTCCTGTCTAGACTCGATCCGGCTTGCTCGCGCCACGATCGACAAAGGTCGCCACGCTCCTTGACCCCTTGATGTTCCCGAGTTGATGGACCGCACAACCCGCGCCTTCGTCTACTGCTCGCTCGCCTACCTCGTCGCCGGCGTCCTCCTGGGTGGGGCGATGGGCGTGGATCCGGTGGGGTGGATGGGGTACCGCTTCGCCCACGTCCACCTCCTCTTGCTCGGCTTCATGGGGATGATGGTGTATGGGGTCGGCTACTTCATCCTGCCGCGGTTCAACGCGGTCGCGCTCGCCTGGCCGCGGCTCGTGCCGCTGCACCTGTGGACGGCGAATGTGGGGCTCGTGGGGCTGTGTTTATCCCGCGACGGCTTGTTTCTGCCCGAGCCCTGGGTTGCTCCCTTCGCCACCCTGGAGATCTTCTCCGTCTTCCTCTTTGTGACCAACCTTGGGGTCACCCTCCGGCGTGGCGCAGTGCACACCCGGATGGCGGTTCATCCACCGGCTGGCGGTGGTGCCATGGGTCCGGCCGCGCCCGCCGCCGCGCCGCCGTCCTCCACCCCGCGCCCGGTCTCTTTGCGCGATCGTTTCACGTTCACCCTCGACACCCCGGTGGCGGAGCTCCTTGATCGCCTCCCCGGGGCCGCCGAGATCCTCGCGCGCCACGGCGTCACTGGCCTCGACGATCCCGCGAACCTCGCCCACCTCGGCCGTTTGAAGGTGACCGTGGGGCGGCTGGCGGAGAACCAGGGGATCGACGGCCGTGCGCTGCTTGGGGAGCTGAATCGTCCCCCGGCCGCGCCCACGGGGGCGCCGCCGCGGTCGCGGGCCACCCCCTTGAAGATCTCCCTGGCCCCTCTGAGTCCCCCGGCGGCCGGTGGACCGGTGACCGGGGAGTCGATCATCGGTGAGGTGATCGGCCACCATCCGGAGGCGAAGGCGGTCTTCGAGCGGCGGTTCGGTTCGGGCTGCTTCACCTGTCCCGGTCAGGCGACCGAGTCGGTGGGGCAGGCGGCGATGATGCACGGCATTGCCGCGGAGAGCCTGGCCGCCGAGATCAACGCGGCAATCCAGGGGCGGGCCGATGGCTAACCCCTCCTGGCCCTCCCCGCCAGCCACCGGCCCCTTTGCGCTCGCGGATCGGGATGGTTACGCGCGCTGGCGCGACACGAAGCTGCGGTCGGCACCGATGTGTCTGGAAGAGCTAGTGGTGGAGGTGGGCGATCCGCGCGCGCTCAGCGCAGTGGCCCACGCGGCGCTGTTGGATCGCTGCCGGCGCGCCAACATGGCGATCTACGCGACCACCGCGGCCGGCGACCCGGACACCGCAATCCCCATTGAGCTTGGCCGGCGCTTCGGCCTCACCCACCTCGATCACAACCCGGGGGCGGACGAGGCGGGGATCACCGCGATCACCGTGGTGGCGGGGAGCGACTACATTCCCTATTCGAGCCGCCCCATCTCCTGGCACACGGACGGCTACTACAACCGGCCCGACCGGCAGGTCCGCGGCATGCTCTTGCACTGCGTCGAGCAATCCGCGGATGGCGGCGAGAGCGGCCTGATTGATCACGAGCTGCTCTACATCGCCATGCGGGATGTGCACCCCGAGTACGTGGAGGCGCTCATGGCGCCCGACGTGATGACCATCCCGGGGAACACCGACGACCCGCGGGTGATGCGCCCTGACCGTTCCGGCCCGGTCTTCTGGGTCGATCCCACCACCGGGACCCTGCAGATGCGCTACACCGCGCGCCGGCGCAACATCCGCTGGCAGGAGGCGGAGCGGGTGGCCGAGGCGGTGGCGTGGATTCGTGCCGAGTGTGAGCGCGCCCCCTACCGCCTGCGCGGGACCCTTCGGCCGGGGTGGGGGCTGTTGTGCAACAACGTCCTCCACGACCGCACCGGCTTTGTCGACCAGGCGGAACAGCGGCCGCGCCTGCTTTACCGCGGTCGCTACCACGACCGGATCGCCGGGACCTAGACGGCCGGCGGGCCTTGGCTTGCGCGCCCAGGGCCGCGGAGCTCGGCCCGGCTCGCCCTCTGCTGGGTAGCGCGAGGAGCCGGTCGGACCTTCGCGATCGTGGGCCAACGCGAGAGTGCGTGCGTCCGAGGGAGGTTGCTCCGTCCGCGGCAAGCTGGCCGCAAAGCCACGCACAGCAACGCCAAGGAACGCGATGGTTCTTCACCACGGAGGCCACAGGGGTCTGCGCGGAGAGCCTTGGGAAAATGAGCCTGGTTCTCTGCCGTGGTGCAACTGCCCTGCACCGCCCCACCGATCGTGGCTGGTGAGCGTGGGCCGCACCCTCCCGCTCGAGGAGCGCGCCCCTTCGCGTCCATTTGCGGTTCGGTCTAAAACACATTTTTCAAACGCCTTTTTCTAGATGGACCGCCCTCTATCCAACCGCCGGGCCCGGACCCCGTCGCCCCCGGTCTGACAGACTCCTGGCCCGGATTTCTCACCGGGGATCGTCTGAGGTTGGGTGCGGCTCGGCTTACGGCGCTGGCCGGCTGGCGGTAGGCGCCCTCCCTTGGGGGATTGGTGCCCGAGCGGGAGGGTGCGGCCTCCCGCGCGGGTCGCCGGTGCCAATGCTCCTCCGGCGGAAGGCTACGGCGAGCAGCGGCGTGGACGGGTGCTCGCGCCACGGATCGCCGGGGACCAGTGCGGGCTCGATCCTGCCGCGCCTCCGCGCACGATCGCGATCGTCGGCCCATGCCGTGGCGTTGTGCCGCTTGGCGGGTCCCCCGCTACCCGCGGTCGGCGGCGCACCGGTTCAGTGCGCCGCCCGCTCTCCCCTACGCCACGGCCGCCGTCGCCGGGTTGACGGTCAGGACCGTACCGGGTGCCAGGCGCGCCAAATGGAGGCGCAGGGCGGAGAGGAAGGGGGGGGTGAGATCGTCGCGGTCGTGGAGCCGGAAGATGACCGCGCGCCCCACGGGGGAGCGGCCGAGGAGACGGTCGTAGACGATCGCTTCGAGGGTGGGTGGGGTTAGGAGGAGTGGGTGGTGGATCGCCGCGCGCACCTCCCGGGCGCCGTGCCGCTCCACCACTCCGCGTGGCCCGAAGGGGGCGTGGGGGAGGGCGTCGAGGTAGGCGGGCTCCCCTTGGAGAAGGGCAAAGGAGACCACCTCCCCCGGCGCCAAGTGGTCCACCATGGACTGGAAGGCGGCCTTCGCCTTGGGGGTCGCGAAGGGGAGCGGTGGTTCAACCTGGGGCTCACGGTCGCCTGGGGTCGCCAGCCGCGGCGCGTGGCTGTCCCACCGTTCCCGGCGCTCCACTGGCAGAAAGGCCTGGTAGTACCGGGCCCGCAGGGCGAGGGTCGAGCTCTCGCGGTGGGGCGCGGGCTCGGTGAGGCGGCGGTAGCGGGGGCCGGCGAGCACCAGGCTCACCTTTTCCATCTCTTCGAAGCGGGCGAGGGCGCGCTGGTACCCCTGGCGTGCCTGGCGTCCCGCCAGGGCGTCGCCGCTCTCCACCACCTGGCGACAGAGCAACTCGAACTCCGCCACCTCGCCGGTGAGGATGGAGAGGTTGCGGGCGATCGAGTGTTCCAGGCGTTCGACGTAGTTGGTGAGTACCGACATGGCAAACTCGCGGCTGGGCTGGGGGGAACGACCGGCAGGTGTCCAGATTGGACGACACCTGCCACGGGGTCGGCGGAACGTAACTGCCAGGGTTTCCACGTTCCGCGGGCTTGTCGTCCCGGTTCTACCGGGGGGATAGCAACCCGTATGCCAGGGGCTACCGGTGTCGAGCCCCGCCCGCCGGCGCTGGGCGTGCGACCTCGACCGCCCCGTACGCAGGTGGGGCGCGCCGTGGCAAGGAGCCGGTCGGACTTTGTCCCGATCGACCCCAAAGAAGCGGCACGGGGCGACGGCGCAACACGGGGCGACGGCGCGGAGCGGGGCTCGGATTGGGGCCGGTTCTTCGTTCCCTAGCCCCACGTCGCTCTAGGAATGGGTCGATCCGGAGTCGCGCCCGCTTCTGCGCGCCACCCGAGCGCCCAAGTCCGACCCGCTCCCTAGTGGGTGCGCCGTTCGAGCGCCGCGCAGTAGGCGAGGGTCCGTTCGAGGCCACCGGGCAGGGCGGCGACCTCCAGGAGCGCCTCCACCCGCTGGAGGAGCAAGAGCTTGCTCACCGGCTTGGTGAGGAAGTCGTCGACCCCGAGGTTCACCGCCCGCTCGCGGTCGCCGGCGTCGTCAAAGGCGGTGAGCATGATGACCGGCGGTGTGGCGGCCCCATCGCGGATCGTCCGCAAGAGCTGGTAGCCGTCCATCCCGGGCATGCGGCCGTCGACGATGAGCAGGTCGATGGAGCTCTCGGCCAGGTGCGCGAGGGCTGCCTCGCCGCTGTCGGCGGTCTCCACCCGGTAGCCCGCCCGGCCGAGATAGGCGGCCAGCAGGGCGGCGTTCGCCTGGTTGTCCTCGACCACGAGGATGTGTCGTTCGTCTGGGTCCATCGCCGGTCTCCTCGGCGCGCCGTGGCTGCGCGGGTGGCGCGTCCCCGCCTCATCGGCGAGGCGAAGCCATGGCTTACTTGGGCGCCGCGCCTCACCGGCGGCGGGTGGCGCGCTCGGCGTGGCCCGAGGTGCCGAAGCGGCGCACCAGCTCCGCCAGCACCGCCTCCGGGGCGACGTCGCGGCTGGCGAGGGCGACCACCATGTGGAAGAGGAGGTCGGCCGCCTCGTGGACCACCGCCCCCTCCTCCTCCGCGGCGACCGCGTGGGCGAGCTCCGCCGCCTCCTCCACAAGCTTGGCGGAGATTCGTGGCGCCCCGCCGGCGAGGAGCTGGGCCACGTAGGAGGTGGCGGGATCCGCGCCGCGCCGCTCGCTCACCACCCGCGCCAGGGCGGGGAGGATGTTGGCGGTGGTGGGGGAGCCGGCGTAGACCGCCTGCGGATCGAAGAGCGTCTCGCCCACCGGCCGTGCCGTGTCGCCGTCCACCTGGTTGAAAAAGCAGCTCCGCCGGCCGGTGTGGCACGCGGCGACCGCCTGGTCCACCTGGAAGAGGAGGGTGTCCGCGTCACAGTCATAGGCGATTTTGCGCACCGTCTGGAGGTGGCCCGACAACTCCCCCTTCTTCCACATCTTCCGGCGCGAGCGCGAGAAGTAGTGGGCGAAGCCGGTCTCCTGAGTGAGGCGCACCGCCTCGCGGTTGCAGTAGGCGAGCATGAGGACCTCGCCGGTGGCAGCGTCCTGGGCGATCGCCGGCAACAGACCGCGTTCGTCGAACTTCAGCGCATCAAGCCAGCTCATCATTCGCCCTCCAGGCGCACCACCACACCGCGCTCGGCCAGGTACCGCTTTGCCTCGCCGATGGTGTGCTGGCGGTAGTGAAAGATGGAGGCGGCGAGGACCGCATCGGCATGGCCCTCGACCAGCCCCGCGTAGAGGTGGTCCAGGGTGCCGGCGCCGCCGGAGGCGATGAGTGGCACGCGGGCGCGGCCGGCAATCGCGCGGTTGAGGTCGTTGTCGTAGCCGATCTTGGTCCCGTCGCGGTCCATGCTGGTGACCAGGAATTCGCCGGCGCCGTACTCCTCCATCCGTTGCGCCCACGCCAGGGCGTCGAGGCCGGTGGGCCGCCTCCCGCCGTGGGTGTAGATCTCCCAGCGCAGGGGCGCCTCGCTCACCCGCTTGGCGTCGATCGCCACCACGATGCACTGGGCCCCGAACCGCTCCGCCGCCTCGCGGATAAACTCTGGGCGCTTCACTGCCGCGGAGTTGATCGACACCTTGTCGGCGCCGGCGTTCAGCAGCGCCCGGATGTCCTCCACCGTGCGGATGCCGCCGCCGACGGTGAGCGGCATGAAGACCCGCTCGGCGGTCGCCTCGACGATTTCGTAGATGGTGTCGCGTTCCTCGTGGGTGGCGGTGATGTCGAGGAAGCAGAGCTCGTCGGCACCCTCGGCGTCATACCGCTCCGCCACCTCCACCGGGTCACCGGCGTCCTTCAGGTCGACGAAGTTCACCCCCTTCACCACCCGGCCGCCGGCCACGTCGAGGCAAGGGATGATGCGCTTCTTGACCATCGGTTAGGCCTCCTTCGCGCACACCGCGAGGGCGGCGGACAGTTCCAGCGCCCCGTCGTAGAGGGCGCGGCCGGAGATCATCCCGGTCACCCCGTCGGCGGCCAAGGCGCAGATGGCGCGCACGTCGTCGAGGGAGGCGATCCCGCCCGAGGCGATCACCGGCACCGCGGTGGCGCGGGCGAAGGCGCGGGTGGCTTCCACGTTGTGGCCCTGCATCATCCCGTCGCGGCGGATGTCGGTGTAGATGAAGTAGCTCACCCCGGCGCCGGCGAGGTCGGTGGCGAGGTCGGTGGCACAAAGCGGCAGCACCTCCACCCAGCCGCGCACCGCCACCTGGCCGCCGGCGGCATCGATTCCCACCGCAATCTGGCCGGGGAAGGCGGCGCACGCCTCGCGCACCAGCGCCGGTTCCAGCGCCGCGGCGGTGCCGAGGATCACCCGATCGAGGCCGAGGTTGAGGTACGCCTCGATCCGCGCCAGGTTGCGGATGCCGCCACCGAGCTCCGCCGGGATGTCGATAGAAGCGAGGATCGAGCGGACCGCCGCCAGGTTGCGCGGGCTGCCGTCGATGGCGCCGTCGAGGTCCACCAGGTGGAGGTAGGGGGCGCCGCCCGCCTGCCACGCCGCCGCCTGGGCGCCGGGGTCTTCGCCGAAGACGGTTGCCTCCTCCATGCGTCCCTGGCGCAGGCGGACGCAGCGGCCCTCTTTGAGGTCGATGGCGGGGAGGAAAAGCATGGGGGCGGCCACTCCGACGGCGCGCCGACAGGGTAACAGCTCCGCCGCGCTTCCCCCAGGGGCGGCGGCGGCTCGTCTCATCCTGATACGCGCCAGCCACGGCGACTGTCTCACATTGGCGTGGCTCAATCGGCAGCGGCCGAGGTGCACTGCGGTTTTCCAAAGAGTTGCAGCAGAGCCCTGCGGGCGCCCGACGTGGCACGCGGATTGATAGAGGGGGGGTAGGAAACGGGCAGGAGCCGCACGGGCTCTTGATCCCCACCACGGCGCGAGTCCCACCCTCACGGAGTCAATCATGGAACCCCAGAACACCGCCCCCGGGCCCGAAGAGAAGCGCGATTCTTTCCGCGACCGCCTCGCCGCCCTGCGCGACGAGATCGCCATCCTCCCCGACGACAAGCGGGCGGAGTTGGAAGAGCTCGCCGACGCCACCGAGCGCCTCCACGACCAGATGCGCAAGGCGACCACCCAGGCCGTCGCCCAGCTCGGCAACCTCCAGCTTGGGATCAAGTACCTCCTCTTTGACCTGGAGGCGACCAAGCGCGAGAACCAGGAGCTGCGTGGCACCCAGAAGTAGGGACGACCGACGCACCCGCTGCGGCGCGCGGTCCCCCGGGGTGCAGGTCGGGTGGCGAGACGTTGCGCGCGCCCCGCGTGGTGTGGAGCCGCCCGCCATTCGGTTGCTGGGCGGCGGCGCAGCGATCGGTTCCGGCACGCTGACCTCGCTCTCTTTCTTCCGGCCAACGGTCCGAGGCTTCCGGCCAACTTTCAGAGGCGCACGAGATGGTGATGCCCTACCCCACACCCGGTAACCGGCCTGCTCCCCTCGTGGTTGCGGTGGTGACTTTGGCCGTGGTCACCGTCCTTAGTGGGGCGGTGGCGGTCGTCTCGGGTAGCCTCGTTGTGGCCCTCGTGGCCGCCGCCGGCGGTGGCGCGCTCGTGGCGCTCGCCCTCGTCGATCGGCGGCTGGTCGGGCCGCTGGGGTTGGAGCTGCGCGCCGCGTGCCACGATGCCGCGGTAGCGCGCGAGGCGGTGGCGCTGGCGCGGGTGGCGACGGAGAGCCTGAGTCAGGGGTGCGAAACCCTCGCCAGCCTGGCCACCCAGCAGGGCCACCTCCTCAACCCGATCCGGCGCAATGATGGCCCGGCTACAAAGGGCGAGAGGGGCGAGCAGGGGGGGAGTCACCTCAGCGCGTCGGTCTTCACCCGCGAGCTCCTTGGCAATGCCACGCCGGAGGCGAAGAACCACCGCTTTCTCGATCTCACCCCTTTGCTGGAGAACGTCGCCACCCGCCTTGGCCGGCGTGTCGGCCCGACGGTGCAGATCGACCTCCATCTCGAACCCGGCCTGCCGGGGATCGACGGCAGCGCGGCGCAGATCCGCCAGGTCATCCTCAGCATTGCCCTGCGCGGGATCCAGGCGATGGGCAAAAGCGGCACCTTGGAGCTGGCCGGCCGCCTCCTGGTCCTGCCGCCGGCGAACGAGGAGGGGTTGCCGCCCGGGCGGTACGTGGAGGTCTCGGTCGCCGACACGGGCAACGGTCCGCCCACCGAGCAGGAGGGGATCGCCGGCCACGGCCTGCTCGCCACCCCGCTCACGATCGCCACCGCGCGCGGCGTGGTGGAGGCGCATGGGGGTCGACTCGATCTCTTCGCCGAGGCGGGCGAGGGGACCACCGTCACCCTCCTCTTTCCGGTGACGGACCTCTCCGCGGAGGCGGTGCCACCGGCCGCTCCCCAGCGCGGGACCATTCTGGTGGTGGATGACGACGCCGACGTGCGCGGTCTCATCGACAACATTCTCACCCGCGGCGGCTACCAGGTGGCGACCGCCACCTCGGGTGAGGCAGGTTTGGAAATGTGCCGGAAGCGTGGAGGCGAGATCGACCTGATCCTCGTGGATCTCGACCTTCCGGAGGGCGAGGGGCGCGCCCTCTTGCGTGACCTCGCCCGGCTGGCGGGCAACGCGCGCGTGCTCGTGTGTCGCGGTCCCGGTGCGGGCGGCCTGCCGGTGGAGCTGGAGGGGGTGGCGGGGATCCTCCCCAAGCCGTTCCGCATCCAGGAGATGACCGACACCATCCACCGCCTCCTCGGCGATGGCCCTGCCGCACCGGGGTGACCGGCGGGCGGAGGCGGCGATGGCGTACCCGCTTGTCGTGGTTCCACCGTTTCGGGGATAAAGGGGATCATCCAGCGCGCCCCCCTGCCGGCGCCGCGCACGGAGGATCCCCATGGGACACACACACCGGGTGGCCATCATCGGCTGCGGCCGGGTCGGGGCGACCACCGCCTTTGCCCTCTTGCACACCGGCCAGGTGGAGGAGCTGGTGCTCATCGACACGGACCGGGCGCGCGCCGAGGGCGAGGCGATGGACCTCGCCCACGCCACCGCCCTGCTCGCCCCGGCGCGGGTGTGGGCGGGCGACTACGCGGATGCGGCGAGTGCGGCGATTGTCATCGTCGCCGCCGGTCGCGCCTCCGCCAGCCGTGACGAGAGCCGGTTGCAGCTCGTCGGCGACAACGTTCGGATCACTCGCCAGATCGTCGGTGAGCTCGCCGCCGTGGGCTTTTCCGGCTGCCTCTTGATGGCCACCAACCCGGTGGACGTGCTCGCCCAGATCGCCGCGTCCGCCTCCCCCCTGCCCGCCGCGCGGGTGATCGGCTCGGGCACTCTTCTCGACACCGCGCGCCTGCGCCAGCTTCTCGCCACCGCCTGCGCCCTCGACCCGCGCTCGGTCCACGCCCACATCCTCGGCGAGCACGGTGACTCGGAGATCGTGGCCTGGTCGTCGGCCGCCATTGCCGGCATGCCATGGGCCGCCTTTGGTGCCCAGGCCGGGGTGGAGCTGGCGCCGGAGGCGATCCTGGATTCGGTGCGCGGCGCGGCCCCGGCGATTATCGAGCGCAAGGGGGCGACCAACTTTGCCATCGGCGCGGCCCTCGCCCGCCTCGTCTCGTGCATCCTGCGCGACGAGCACTCGGTCCTCATGGTCTCCACCCGCCTGGCGGGGGAGTACGGCGAGCGCGACGTCTACCTCTCCGTCCCGTGCGTGGTCGGTGGGGGCGGGGTGGAGCGGATCATCGAGCTCGACCTCTCGCCCGCGGAGTGGGCCGGCCTGCACCGCTCCGCGGAGATCCTGCGCGACGTGGCCCGGCGGGTGGCGGCGTAGCCACCGGTTGCTTGGTCCACGATCGACCGCAAAGCAGCGCAACCAGGCGACCGGTGGAGCGGGGCCCAGACCGCGCCGTTCTTCGTCGTTTGGGGGGCTGTCGGACTTTCGCGATCGTGTGCCGGATTACGGGCGCTGGCGCCCGGGTGAGGTTGCGGGTTGTGGCCGGCACCCTCCGGGTCGAGGAGTCGCGCCCGTTCGTGTTCAGGTGCGGCGAAATCTAAACCCAGTGGCTTGCCCCACCAGGATCGCCCTTCAGCCGCCCGCAGGGGACCGCCCACCGCCCCAAGTCCGCCAGCCTCCGAGGCGCGTCCGCCGCCGGACGAACGGCGCACCGTGGCCGGCCGCATCACGGGATCCCCACCTCCCGCGCGGCCGCCGCGCGGCCGCCATGCGACCGGCGCGCGACCGGCAAAGCGGTAGCCGCCTTACTGGATCGTGACCTCCACCAGCTCGCCGCGCTCCGGGTCGCTCACGTGCACCGCGCAGGCGATGCACGGGTCGAAGGAGTGGATCGTGCGCAGAATCTCGATCGGCTGCTTCGGGTCGTGGAGGTGGTGGCCCACCAGCGCCGCCTCGTACGGCCCCGGTTGACCGGTTGCGTCGCGCGGCCCGGCGTTCCAGGTGGAGGGGACCACCGCCTGGTAGTTGGCGATCCGGCCGCCCTCGATGGTGAGCCAGTGGGCGAGGGCACCGCGCGGTGCCTCCATGAAGCCGACCCCGCGGCACTTGTGGGGCCAGGTGGCGGGATCCCACCGCTCAGGGTTGAAGGTGGTCAGGTCTCCCCCCTTGAGGTTGGCGATGAGCTGGTCGTACCAGCCGGTCATGGCGTCGGCGAAGAGCTTCGTCTCCAGCCCGCGCGCGGCGGTGCGGCCGAGGGTGGAGAAGAGCGCCGCGATCGGCAGGTCGAGCCGGTGCAGCGTCCCGTCCACCAGCTCCCGCGCCGCGTCGTGGCCGGTGGCGTAGAGCATCACCATCCGCGCCAGGGGGCCGACCTCCATCGGGCGGCCGCGCCAACGTGGCGACTTCAACCACGAGTAGGACTGCTCCACATCGAGGTGGTCGTAGGGCGGCTCGGGGCCGGTGTAGTGAAGGGTGGTCTCGCCATCGTAGGGGTGGAGCCCCTGCTCCTTGCCTACCGTGTAGTCGTACCACGAGTGGGAAATCAGCTCCTGGATCTGCGCCGGGTCGCTCGGGTTCAGAGGCAGGACCGTGGTGAGGTCACGGTCGACGATCACCCCGCCGGGAATCAGGTAGTGGCTCGGGTCGCCGATGCCGTGGTTCGGGAAGTCGCCGTAGCAGAGGAAGTTGCCCACCCCCTCACCCTGGCGCGCCCACTCCTTGTAGTAGGAGGCGATGGTGAGCAGGTCCGGCAGGTAGACCTGGTCAACGAAGGTGCGCATCGCGTCGATCACCTCGCCCACCTGCGCCAGCCCCACCATGTCCAGGGCAGTCCCCGCCTGGCTGCCGCTCTCCACCGCGATCGCGCATGGCACCCCGCCGACCACGAAGTTCGGGTGGGGGTTCCGGCCCCCGAAGAGGGTGTGCAGCTTCACCACCTCGCGCTGCCAGGTGAGCGCCTCCAGGTAGTGGGCCAGTGCCATGAGGTTCGCCTCCGGCGGCAGGTGGTAGGCGGGGTGGCCCCAGTAGCCGTGGGCGAAGATGCCGAGCTGGCCGGACTCCACGAAGGTCTTGAGGCGCTGCTGGGTGTCCGCGAAGTAGCCGGGTGACGACTTCGGGTAGGGGCTAATCGCCTGGGCGAGCGCCGAGGTCTGGCGCGGGTCCGCCTTGAGGGCGGAGACCACGTCGACCCAGTCGAGGGCGTGAAGGTGGTAGAAGTGCATCACGTGGTCGTGGACGTGCTGCGCCGCGGCCATCAGGTTGCGGATCAGCTCCGCGTTCGGCGGCACGGTGATCGCCAGGGCGTTTTCTACCGCGCGGATCGAGGCGATGGCGTGGACCAGGGTGCAGACGCCGCAGATCCGCTGGGCGTAGGCCCAGGCGTCGCGCGGGTCGCGGCCTTGGAGGATGATCTCGATACCGCGCACCATCGTCCCCGAGGAGTAGGCGTTGCGAATCACCTCGCCGTCCATCTCCGCCTCGATGCGCAGGTGGCCCTCGATGCGAGTGATCGGGTCGACGACGATGCGTTCAGACATGGCACTCCTCGGCAGTGCGACGCGTAGCCTCGGCGCGCCCACGGGGGTTGGGGCGGGTCGACAAGATCAGGGGTGGGGAGGGTTGCACCCTCATGCCGCCACCTCCGGCGTCTCTTGTTCCAGGTGGTCGGCGATCAGCTCGGTGAGCCCCTTCAGCTCCACCCCCATCTGGTAGTGGTCGATCGCCTCCTCCATCACCATCCGGCAGTTGGCGCAGGCGGTGGCCACCACCTTGGCACCGGTCGCCTCGATCTGGCCGCGCTTCTTGTTGAAGGCGGTGAGGCGCAGCTCCTCGGCGCGGCCGCTGGCGCTCACCCCGCCGCCGCCGCCGCAGCACCAGTTGTAGACGCCGTGGTCGTGCATCTCGCGCACGTCGGTCGCCACCAGGTTGAGGAGGTTGCGAGGTGCGTCGATCACCCCGCCGCGGCGGACGATCTGGCACGGGTCGTGGAAGGTGATTGGGAGATCGAAGGTGGAGGCGAGCTTGAGCTTGCCCGCGGCGCGCAGCCGGTCGAGGAGCTCGAGGATGTGGAGGACCTCGAAGCGGTACGGCCGGCCGATCAAATCGGGCCCCTCCCAGCGCAGGGCCATGTAGGCGTGGCCGCACTCGGGGCTCACCACCGCCCGCACTCCGAGGCGCTCGGCCGCGGTCACGGTGCGCAGCACGATCTCTTTCGCAAGCTCGGAGACGCCAATCTGGATGCCGCTGTTGGTCGCCTCGAAGGCGTCGCTGGCGAGGGTCCAGGTGATTCCCGCCTGGTGAAAGATGCGCGCCACCGCGCCGATGACTTCCGCGTTGTTGACGATCTCCATGGAGGAGAGCAGGACCAGGTACTCCGCCCCCTGCACGTCCATTGGGATGGGGATGCCGGTCGCCTCCTCCTGGTGGCGGATCTGCGCTTGCAGGGTGGCAAGCGTCACCCCCATGGGGCTGCCCAGCTCGATCGCCCGCCGCGTCGCCCCCACCAACCCCGGCGGGGCGTGGCCGGCGGCGGCCATTCCGTCGCGCATCCGCCGGATCATGTAGGTGATGTCGTTGCCCACCGGGCAGATGAGGGAGCAGCGGCCGCACAGGGTGCACGAGTCGTAGACCAGCTCGCTCCACGCGGAAAGCTCCGCGTCGGTCACCGGCTTGGAGAGACCGACCGCGGCGGCGATCCTGCCGAGGAGGGTGTACTCGCGCCACCACAACCGTTTCAACGGCTGGAGCTTGTGGATCGGGGTGTACTTGGGCTCCTTCGTCTCGGTGTAGAAGAGACACGCCTCGGCGCACATGCCGCAGCGCACACAGGTGGCGAAGAAGCTCGCCGTGTCCGCGTCGAGGGCTTCGCGAAAGCGATCGAGGCCACGCTCCAGGGAGGCGCTCATGAGGCCACCCCCGTCCTCCCGAAGTGGTCGCCGTTCATCCACCGCGACGGGAAGAGGGTGACGAAGTGGATGAGCTTGGTGAACGGCATGCAGACCATCAGCACCTCCACGCTCGCCAGGTGCAGCGCCAGCAGGGTGGTGTAGGAGAATCCCAGGTGGTGGAAGCAGAGGTAGCCGGTGACCACCGGCGCCAGGGTGAGAGCCCAGGTGAGGTAGTCCTCCGTTACCGACAGGAACCGTTTTACCGGGTCGAGCAGGCGGCTGGTGAGCATCACCCCCAGGGCGACCACGGTGATCGCCGCCGCCGCGTCCACCAGCGGGGTGGGCAGCGCCGGCCAGGCAAAGCCGGTGGCGCGGCGCAGGAGCTCGATGTGCGGTGCGAAGAAAAAGAAGGTGAGGATCAGGCCGATGTGGAAGGTGTAGCCCGACAGGTAGCTCACCATCGACTCGTGCTCCGCCGACGGCCGCGAGCGGCGCAGGATCGTCCACCACCCGGAGGCGCCAGCGCGGTGGCGCGGGGCGGCCAGGTGGGGGTCGCGGCCGAGGGAGTAGATCTCGATCAGCCGCCAAACCAGCCCGAGGCAGAAGATCGCCAGGGCGATGTGGAAGCCAGGGCCGCGAACCCAGGCCAAGAGGGCGATGGAGGTCATGTTCATGGCTGCTCCGTCCGCAGTGGAATCCGCCGGGGGGTCAGGCAGGCACCGTTGCAAACTTCCAACAGGCGATGGAGGCGGTGCTCATGGCTGCGCCCCCGGGGACTTTTCCAGATCCGCGACGGTGATCGGCTGATGCGCCCGCTTGGCCGCCGCACGCTTCTTCCGGTTCGCCACCGCCATCGCCGTACCGGTGGCGAGGCCGGCAGCGGCGGCGATCCCAGCGGTTCCGGTGAGCGGCCCGAAGGGGAGGGCGGCGGCGCGATAGAAGCCGCCACCGTCCCAGAAATCGGGCTGCGAGCAGCCGAGGCAGCCGTGGCCCGACTGGATCGGAAAGCTCACCCCGCCGTTCCACTTGAGGGTGGCGCAGGCGTTGTAGGTGGTTGGCCCCTTGCAGCCGAGCTTGTAGAGGCACCACCCCTGGCGGGCGCCTTCGTCATCGAAGGTGTCGGCGAACAGGCCGCGGTCGTAGAACGGCCGGCGGTAGCAGCGGTCGTGGATCGTCTCGCCGTAGAACACCCGCGGCCGGCCGAGGGGGTCGCACTCCGGCAGGCGACCGAAGGTGAGGAAGTGGGCGAGGGTCCCGGCGATCACTGCCCCGATCGGCGGGCAGCCCGGGAGGGTCACCAAGGGCCGGTTGCGCACCACTGCCGAGATGGGCACCGCGCCCGTCGGGTTCGGCGCCGCCCCGGGTAGCCCTCCGAAGGCGGCGCACGACCCCACGGCGATCACCGCCGCCGCGCCCGCCGCCGCCTCTTGGAGCATCGCCAGGTTGGAGATGCCGGCGATGGTGGAGTAGGCCGGTTGGCCCACCGGCAGGGAGCCGTCGACGATCAGGATGTAGCGGCCGTGGTTGGCCGCCATCGCCTCGCGCCGCGCCTCTTCCGCCGCCGCGCCGGCGGCCGCCTGGAGGGTGTGGTGGTAGTCGAGAGAGATCATGTCGAAGATCAGCGACTCCAAGGTCGGGGCGTGGGCGCGGCTGAGGGACTCGGTGCAGCCGGTGCACTCCTGGAAGGAGAGCCAGATCACCGAGGGCCGCGGGGTGCGCGTAAGCGCCTGGGCGATCGCCCGACCCGACCCGGGGGGCAGGGCGAGGGCGGCTCCAATCGCCGCACACGCCTGCAAGAAGGCCCGGCGGCTCATCCCGCCGGCGCGCAGCGCCTCGTACACCGTCCCCTTGGCTATCGCGACCTCCACACCTACGGCGCCGCCGCGTGGCTCGCCGTTGCTAGCGAACTCCTTGGAGAGCCACTACCGTCGTCTTCATGGCTCCACCGTTGCACCACGGCCATCGCGAGGCGGGCGGCGAACGGTACCGCCGCCGCCACCGCCGGGGTGAGGCGGGCCCCCCACGCGAGAGAGGCGGGCTCGATCGCGATCAGGGCGCGCTCGACCGGTGGCTGCCAGCCGGTGAGGCGTGCCAGGTCGAGGAGGTCTCCGAGGCCGATCTCGTGGGCGGTGCGGCCCCGGCAGGCGACCATCCGGTCCATCGCCTCACCTTCCAAAAGGTGCACCGTCCCGGGCGCATCGCCGGTCCGTCCGGCGTCGACGACCAGCAGCCGCTGGCAGCAGGTCAGGGCGGTGACGAAGGAGAGGTCGAGAGCGCCGGTCTCGTGGTAGACGACGCCATCGGCCGGCGGGTGGTCGCGGCGCAGCCAGGCGAGGCAGACAATCCCGGCGCCGTCGTCGCTCAACAGGGGGTTGCCGATGCCGAGAACCAGGATGCGGTTCATCCGACCGTTCTCCTCTTGTGCCTTGCGTACCCGCCTGAAGTGGCTTTCCCGAATCCATCAGGAACCACTCCCGTGCTCCACTATAGCGAAAGATTATGATGAGCAGTCACAATGAACTTATCGTAGTTGGTAAAGTTGTCTTTTCTGCATAAACCACTGCCATACTCTATTGCCATGTGTCTCGCCATCCCCATGCGCATCGAGGCGATCGACGGCTTCAACGCCCGCTGTGCCGCGAAGGGGGTGGAGCGCGACGTCTCCCTCTTCCTCCTTCAAGACGAGGGGGTGGCGGTGGGCGACTACGTGATGGTCCACGTGGGCTACGCGATCCAACGGGTGGCGGAGGCGGACGCCGCGGCGTCGTGGGCCCTGTTCGACGAGATCCTCGCCAGCGAGCCGCCCCCAGCCCCGCCGGCCGGCGCTACCGGGTAGGGTGCGAATGGGTACGACGGGACATCAAGGGTGCGCGGCCACCTGCGGGCAGGAGGGGGGCCGAGCGCCACGCTTCGACGCCGGGATGCGGATTGGGTTGGACCTTCGCGAGGGTGGCAGGGGTGGGGTGCTGCGCCTTCGCCCCTCTGCCTCGTGGAATGGGCGGGGGGGCGGCCGCCTGCCCTCGGGAAGGGCGTCGCGGTGACCGCCGGGGCGGCATGGCTGGCGCGGCTCCGGGCGCTGGATCTGCCCGCGCGGGTGCGGATCATGAACGTCTGCGGCGGCCACGAGCGGGCGATTGCCCAGGCAGGGCTGCGCACCGTGTTGCCGCCCACCATCGAGCTCATCCCCGGCCCCGGCTGCCCGGTCTGCGTCTGCCCGGAGGAGGCGATCTACCACGCGATCCACCTGGCCCTCGACGAGGGGGTGGTGCTGGTCGCCTTCGGCGACATGCTGCGGGTACCGGTGAACGTGGCGAAGGGCGAGGCGCGCTCTCTGGAGGAGGCGCGTGGCCTCGGCGGCGACGTGCGCCCCATCGCCTCCCCGGCGGAGGCCAGGACGATCGCCCGTGCGGAGCCCGCGCGCACGGTGGTCTTCTTCGCCGCCGGCTTCGAGACCACCACCGCGCCGGTCGCTGCCCTGGTCGCTGAGGGGTTGCCGGACAACCTGCTCTTGCTCACCGCCTGCCGGCGCACCTGGCCGGCGGTGGCACTGCTGTTGGAGTCGGGCGAGGCGGGCTTCGATGGCCTGGTGGCGCCGGGCCACGTGGCCACGGTGATGGGGCCGGAGGAGTGGTCGTTCATCGCCGACCGGTTCCGCATCCCGGTGGCGGTGGCCGGCTTCACCGCCGACAGCCTCTTGGCCGCCTTCGACTCGGTGGTGCGCCAGCACCTCGCCGGCCAGCCGCACCTGACCAACTGCTACCCGCGGGTGGTGCGGCCGGGCGGCAACCGGGCGGCGCAGCGGCTGCTTGCCGAGACCTTTGACGTGGTCGATGCCCCATGGCGCGGCATCGGCACCCTGCCCGCGTCGGGCTACCGCCTGAAGGCGCGCTACGCCGGCCACGACGCCGCCCTCCGTTTCCCGGGCGTCACCGAAGAGGCGCGCGCCCGTGCCGGGGAGATGCCCGCCGGTTGCGGCTGTGCGTCGGTGGTCCTCGGCCGTCTCTACCCCACGGGCTGCGCCCTCTACGGCCAGCCGTGCACCCCGCGCACCCCGGTGGGGCCGTGCATGGTCTCCGACGAGGGGGCGTGCCGGATCTGGTGGGCGAGCGGAAATCGCGGTGGAGAGCGCGTGGCCAAGGCCAGCAGCCGGTCGGACTGAATCGGCGGGGAGGGGGGGCAAGGCGGTTGGCTTGTGGGCGCTCCCGCTGGGGAAAGGAGGCGGAAGATGGCGATTGGGTTGCGCCGCGAAGAAACGCGCATCGCGCGAATCGGGACGGGGAGGGCGCGGTCCACGCGGCTTGGGCTGGCGGATCGCGGGGCCTCGCAAGGGGGTCCACCACGGGGGCGACGGTAAACAACCCTGCGCGTCTCTCTGTGGCCACCCTTTCCCGGGGCCAGGAGCCCATGCGGGCGGACGCACCCTTGCCCCCCCACGCTGGACCCAGTCCGACCGACTCCTCGCCGCTGGCCGCCGGGTGTGCGTCGCCGGCGTCGGGTTCACCACCCCCAGGAGGCGAGCTCGGCCATGAAGGGGCGGGCGGTAAGGTCGAAGTGGATCGGGGTGATCGCCACGTAGCCCTCTTCCAAGGCGGTGTCGTCGATGGTCTCGCCGTGGTCCGGGATGACGGTCTCGCCCGCCTGCCAGAAGTACTGCTTGCCACGCGGGTCGACGCGCGCCTCAAACGTCTCTACGAACCGTCCCTGCCCCTGCTCGGTGACCCGGAAGCCGCGGATCTCGTCGCGCGCGATCGCGGGGACGTTGACGTTCAACAGCACGCCGTCGGGAAGGTGGTGGGCCAAAAGCCGCTCCGCCACCTCCACCGCGATCTCCGCCGCCGGGGAGAAGTCCGGCTCCAGGGACCAGGCGCGGGAGATGGCGAAGGCGGGGATGGCGAGGATCGCCCCCTCAGTGGCGGCGGAGACGGTCCCCGAGTAGATGACGTTGTGGCCGGTGTTGGCGCCGTGGTTGATCCCCGACACCACCAGGTCCGGCGGCTCGTGCATCAGCATGCGGACCGCCAGCTTCACGCAGTCCGCCGGGGTGCCGTTCACCGCCCGGCCGAAGAGGTGGCCGTCGTGGAAGACCTTCTCCACCCGCAACGGGTCGGTGAGGGTGATGGCGTGGCCGACCGCGGAGTGCTCGATCAGCGGCGCCACCACGGTGACCTCACCGAGGCGTGCCATCGCCTTGGCCAGGCGGTAGAGCCCCTCGGCGTGGATGCCATCGTCATTGGTCACCAAGATGCGCACGCCACTGCTCCAGTTGTGCCGGGTCGTAGACCACCTCCACCAGGCAGAGCCCCCGGGCGGGGGCGGTGGGGCCGCCGGCGCCACGGTCGCGGGCGGCGAGGATCGCGGTGAGGCCGTGGCTTGGCAAGCGCCCCAGCCCCACCTCCAAGAGGGTACCGGTGATGGCCCGCACCATGTGCTTCAAAAAGCCGGTGCCGGCGATCTCCAGGTGGAGCTCGTCGCCGGCGGGGCCGAAGCGCGCCGCCACCACCTCGCGCACCGTGGTGGTAGTGTCCGCGTCCGCGGCGCAAAAGCTGGCGAAGTCGTGGACCCCCACCAGGGGCGCCACCGCCGTGGCCATCGCCGCGACGTCCAGCGGTCGCGCCTCCCACAGGAGGTACGGCCGGTCCCACAGCGGCCGCACCGGATGGTTGAAAATCCGGTAGCGGTACAGCTTGCCGCGCGCCGCGTAGCGGGCGTGGAAGTCGCTCGCCACCGGCTCCAGACGGTGACAAACGATGTCTGGCGGCAGCAGGGCGTTGAGGCCGCGCAACAGCGCCGCGGCGGCGAACGGGCGCGGTAGGTCGAGGTGGGCGGGGAGGTGGGCGGCGTGGACCCCGGCGTCGGTGCGCGACGCGCCGTGGAGGCGCACCGGTCGATTGCACAGGCGCGCCATCGCCGCCTCCACCGCCCCCTGCACGGTTACCTGCCCGGGCTGGACCTGCCAGCCGGCGTACGCGGTACCGTCGAAGGCGAGGTGCAGCAAGAGGCGCTGGCCGGCGGCGAGCTGGCTCACGTTCCCCCCCGCTGGAGGTACCCGGCCGTGACCAGAGCGATGGCGACGGCGAGGCCGAAGAGGCCATCGGTGGCGGTGAGGCGGAGGCGGGCGGCGGCCGCCAGCGGGTCGGCGAGGGCACCGCTCGCGGCCGCGGCCGCACGGGCGGCGATCTCTTGCTCGCCCGCCGCGATCAAGCAGCGGAGCCGCGTGTCGAGATCCAGCGGCCCGCTGTGCCAGGCGGCCAGGTGGTCGGCAAACCAGGGCAAAAAGCCGAGGGCAAGGCTGGCAACCCACAGGGCGTGGTGCAGGCGGTGACCCGGTGCGCACCAGCCACCGGCGAGGCGGGCGATGGCGGCGACCAGGGCCTCCGGGGAGAGCGCGCGGTAGAGGGCGTGGGCGATCCACACCGCGCCGATCAGACGCGTCGCGGTGAGCAGCGCGAGGTGGACCCCCTCGCGGGTGACCCACAGATGCAGTGGCGCCACCTCGAAAAGGACGTGGCCCGGGGTCATCGTCAGGTGGAGGACGGTGGCCACCAAAAGCAGCGGCCACAAGAAACGGAGGATGGCGAGAAAGGGGCGCACCGGGAGCCGGTGAAGGGCGACATAGCCCACCCCGGCCGCGGCCAAAAGCGCCAGGGCGGCGGGTCGCTGCCAGCGGAAGAGGGGCAGGAGGAGGCAGAGGGCAAAAAAAAGGTGGGAGCGCGGATCCAGCGGCGACGGCCGGCGAGGGGGGGGGGAGTGCATGGGGCTGGCCGGAAGGGGAGTCAGTCGGACGGGGCCGATCGGGGGCAGGGGCGCGGGCGTCCGGGGGAGGGGGCGGGTTCCGGGGAAAGCAGGCCGCCCATGGTCGCGCCTCCACGCCCATGAACGCGAAGGGGGGTTCGCCCGCCGGCGCGGGGGTGCATTCCGCCTGCCCGGCGGAGTCGTCGCCAACAAAAGGGGGTTGGCCGTGCCCTTCCCATCCCGGATGCGCGCCCATCCGTGTTCATTCGCGGCCAGATCTAAAAACCATTTTCCCGCGGCTTCACACCGCCGGATCGCCCGCCTCCCACCGCCCGGTTCCCATCGAGTCACCGTGCGACTCGGTGCGGTCGCTGAGCGCGTAGGCCGCCTGGTAGAGAGCGGCGCCGTCGAACTGGCGGGCGAGGGAATCCCAGGTGGTCTGACGCGCCGGGGTGGTCACCTCGGGGAGGCAGGCGATCAGGGGCAGGCCGCACAGCTCGGTCAGGTCCTCTGCCGCGTGGAGCTCGGCGACGGTGGTGGCGTCCTGCACCACCCGGTTCACCACCATCCCGACCACCGCCACGTGCGCGGCGCGCAAGGCGCGGACGGTGAGCCAGGTGTGGTTGAGGGTGCCGAGGCGCGGGGTGGTCACGACGAGGGCGGGGATGCGCAGGGTGGCGAGCCAGTCGAGGAGGGTGGTCTCCGGGGTGAGGGGGACCCCGACGCCGCCGATCCCCTCGACCACCACGAAGGGGTGGCGCTGGCGCAGGCGGGTGACCAGGGCGGAGAGGCGCGCCACCTCCACCACCCCCCCCGCCGCGCGCGCCGCACGCAGGGGGGCGGCGGGGGTGGGGAGGCGCAGGTCGCACACCTCGCTGGCGGTGAGGGCGCCGTCCGCCGCCCGCCGCAGGAGGGCCGCGTCCTCGCCCTCCTCCCCGTCGACCCCGGTCTCGATCGGCTTGCACGCCACCGCCGCCACATGCGCCGCCCGCAAGGCGCGGGTGACGGCTGCCGCCACCACCGTCTTACCCACGCCGGTGTCCGTCCCGGTGATAAAAAGGCCGCTGCCGAGCATGGGGGAAGTATCACCTAAAAGTAGCCTGGGGTCAGGCCTTTACTTTATACTCCCGGTCCAACGCCGGACTCTGAGGCGCCACGTTGGAGTATAAAATAAAGACCTGACCCCAATCCGATCCCCACCCTATGGAACAGCTCCACTGTTGGATCCGCGGCCGGGTGCAGGGGGTGTGGTTCCGCGCCTCCACCCGCAACGAGGGGGCGCAACTCGGCCTGACCGGTTGGGCGCGTAATCTCGCCGACGGTCGGGTGGAGGTGGTCGCCCAGGGCGAGCGCGAGCGGTTGGAGGCGTTCCTCGCCTGGCTCCACCAGGGGCCGCCGGGCGCCCGGGTGGATGGGGTGGAGAGCCACTGGGAACCGGTGGGCGAGGAGCTTGCCGAGTTCGGGGTGCGCACCTGAGCGATTCTTCGCCACTGCGGCAAACCCCCTCGCCGGAGGGTCCACGGCCGACCCGCGCGTCGTGCGCGGCCGGCCTGTTGGGCCGGGATCGCCGATGGGAATCGGCTCCTAGCGGGAAACCGGGACGACGTGGCGCTACCTCAATAACGGTTTCCGTGGGCTTACCCAGAGGGAGCACCCCTGCCCGTCCGACCCCCAGGGCGCCGGCCGAGCCCGCGTCACTCCCAGCGGATCCAACTCCCCACCGCGAGGTGGTGGGCGGCGGCGGTCCCGGCGGGGAGTTCGAGGACCACGGCGGCGGGCTGCTCCGACGAGTAGGTCGGACACTCGCGGACGACGCTCGGGCAGGGTGGGGCGTCGTGCTGGAGGTGGACGACGCGGCCGGCGCGGTCGGCGAACAGCAGGTCGAGGGCGATGAAGCAGTCCTTCATCCAGAAGGTGCGCGGCTGCTCGTCGGGGAAGAGGAAGAGCATGCCGCGATCCGCGGCGAGCTCATGCCGGCCCATGAGGCCGCGCGCCTGTTGCGCCGGCGTGCGCGCCACCTCGGCGTGGAGGGTGAGCGGCGTGCCACCGCCGGCCGGGGTGATCGCGACAGTCGCCTCTTCCGCCCCCCCGGAGCTTGCCGCGAGGACAAGGGCGAGGAGGGCGAAGGCGCCCCTCACCGGGGGTCGTCCCCTGACTTACCCTTCTTGTCCAGGGTGGTCTTCTCCAGGAGCTCCGGCTCGTCCCGCTCCTCGTGGCCCTTCATCGCCTTGCGGAAGTTCTGGATCCCCTGGCCAAGGCCGGCGCCGATCTGCGGTAGCTTCTTCGCCCCGAAGAGGAGGACCACAACCGCGAGGATGATGAGCAGCTCGCCCATGCCGAGGCCGAACATAAGGGGCTCCCGAGTGAGGTAGGGGAGGGCAGGATACGCCCCATGGCCGTTGCGCGACACCATTCCACCCGGATCCTCGCCCTGTGCGTCGCGGCGGTCGTCGTGTTCACCGCGACGGGGTGTCAGGAGCGCTCCGCCTTCGACCTCACCGACGACGGCCTTGCCCTGGTGCGCGCCGGCCAGCAGGGGCGGGCGCTGCGCCGGTTTGAGCGGGCGATCCGGGTCGATCCGGCCTACCCCTACGGCTACTACTACGCGGCCGGGATCTACAACGGCCGCCACCAGTGGGCGCGGGCGGAGCGGTATCTGGACCGCTTCTTGGAGCTGCGGCCCGACGACGCGAACGGCTGGTACACCCTCGCCTTCTGCCTCGACGGCCAGGCGCGCGACCTCCTCGGGGAGGCGGCCACCGACCTCCACGGCGAGGGGCTGCGTCGCTTTGCCGCCACCCACCCCTCCCCTTCGGTGCGCGACCAGGCGCTCGCGGCGGGGCTCCTCGCGCGCGCCGCCGCGGCCTACGCCAAGGCGGCGGCGGGCGGCTTGCCGCTGCCGTAGGCAACAGGCCGGCTTACCTCCGTGGGCGGTGGTGGGGGGCGGTGCGGGCGCCGCACCACCCAGCAGGCGGTCGTGGCCCGCTCACCGCTCCTCCCTTCCGGGGGAGGCGGTGGCGCAAACGACCTGCGGCGCTGGCGATGGGGGAGGCGGCGGGGAGAGGAGGCGCGTGGTCTCGTCCGCCCGCTGCGCCTCCGTGCCAATGCGGCTTGTGGGGCGCGTGGCGGCGACGGCTGCACCCCGTCGCGGCAGTGGCCCCGCCACCTCCGCCGGAGGGGGAGGGAGAGGGGGCAGAGGTAGGCCACAGGGGGCGTGCGCTGCCGCGGGGTTCATGCCGGTTCGTCTTCGCTCACCTTGGCGACCGGGCTGGGTTGCGCCGACAATGGCGCCGCGCGGCCACGCGCCCGCGCCCCCTTTCTCCCGCCCGCCTCCCTATGGACATCTCCCTCGGCCTTTACCTCCCCGTCGCCAGCGCCGACTTCGACGGTTGGGTCACGCGCCTGGGTCACGAGCACAAGCTGCGCTGCGAACCCCTTCCCCACCGCCCCGGCGGGGTGGTGGTCAGCGGCACCGCCGAGGCGATTGAGGCGGCGGTGCGCCGCCTGCGCGGCGACGGGGTGGCGGTGGAGCCGCTGGCGCCGCGCGGGGCGGGGTGACCCGGGGCGCGAGGGCGACCCCCCTTCCAGGTTCACCGAGTGGCGCTGCGCGCTCGTGGATCCCCCTTTAGCGCTCCGTGCGCGGCGGCCCGCCCGCGGCGTTTGCCGAGCGGTGGTCCGTGCGCCCCGAGCCAAGGCAGGGGGGGGCTGGAAGGGCAAGGCGACCCGCCCCGCTCCCCCCTTCCGCCATCGGCGATCGGCCTTGGGCGGTGCCAAGCAGGCGTCGGCCACGGGTGGGCCAGGGTGGCGGGCGGGATGGCAAGGGCGCGCGCACCGCGGGCGGCGGGGGGCGCGGTGACGCCGCTTGCCAAGGCGGGGTCCACCCCCCCCGCGCTTGGCCGGTTCACACCGCGAGTCGGTACGGGGTGACCGCTGCGGGGGTCA
>Ga0210044_10000242_pt1 | contig 81682 bp, 76 predicted proteins | sample CryGey13umfilter_2_FD_183959 | JGI IMG/M metagenome (GOLD analysis project Ga0210044, IMG submission 183959) | Groundwater microbial communities from aquifer in Utah, USA - Crystal Geyser 4/9/14 3 um filter (SPAdes) (version 2) | ecosystem: Environmental > Aquatic > Deep subsurface >... | reverse complement strand
ATATGGAATGTTTAAAGTATGCGACGCCGAAAGAAAAATTAATTCAACACCGGAAAAACAAAAAAACAGCCCAGGAAGCTGTAAAAGTTAAAAAAAGTAAGTGTTCTATTTGACCCCTGCGGGCAGGTCAATTTGTTATTCAAAGTATAGCACACTTTTGATAATCGCGCAAGTAATCGCGCAAGGCCTTAAAAAATAGCCTTAGAAGCATTGATTTTCACGGTTTTGGATATAATTTACTTCGCCAATTCCTCCTAAGGATTGGCTATTATTAAAAATAACTAGAGTTACTTAATTATTTTACCCAAAAACAAAAAACAAGTTGGGGGAATTTTTGCAATAAAAAATCCCCTGAATTCAAAGCGCCGAAGCGACAAGGAATCCAAGGGAGAAAGAACAAAAGAACAAATTACACTACCCGAGGAAGACGACCCCAGAAGAATAGTCGTCGTACGCACTGCCAAGCCAGTCATAATAAGCCCGTAAGTCGAACGAATAGTCGGCAGACTTCCAAGAAACTGCGGCACAGTCGTATCCTGGAGTATTAAAATCTTTTACTAACACATCCGGATAAGACGTTATCACAATTGCCATATCAATCGGACCGGAAAGAACCAAGGATTCTGGAAGAAATGCCATCTGTTCGCAAACCGCGTTGATGGAAAATCCCTGAAATGGGAAAAACTGAATTCCCACCACCGGACCTTCCGCCATTTTTTCCAGAAGCCTCTCGTGCCTGTTTTAGTTGCTCAATAAGCGCTTCACTTCTCGTTTGAAACTCCTTTTCGGATAAAATATTTTGCTCAGGAAAAAATCTGCGGATCCGTTCCATACGTTCAGTATAATCAATCTCCGGCTGAACAAGATGAAACTTCTTGTCTGGATCGCAGACACTGCTTTTAATGTCAGCCATCGGGATTATCCGACCGTTTTTGTCGATGAGTTTATAAACGACTCCTTTGAGCTCAATAGACATTTCGTTACGAAGAATGGCATTCATATTATCCATTCCGCCGAGTTTAATACAAATTGCTTTTAATTGCCCAATAGAAACATCATCAAATCCCTCAACTTTGCTTTTGTTCATACATCCTCCTTTGCAGGCTAAAATGCCCGCATTTTAATGAACCCCTCTGCCCGAGGTTTGGGTCTATTTCCACATCGGAAATAACATCTTATTATACTCCTACAAAAACCTTTTGTCAATAAAAAATAGTATGAAATAAAAACTACCAACTACAAACTAAAAACTAACTTACATCCCCGAACTGAACCTCGCAAATTCGATGAAAAGAAGAGTGAAAAGTATCACCATCACATAGGGTGCTACTAAAGAAAGATAATTCTTTTTTCCTGGACGGAAAAAGCGCAAAAGCAAAGAATTGGAAACTACTGAAACAGAACTCAAGGCCATCGCTAAGCCTGCCAATTCCGGCTTCAAAACCAGTCCGAATCCCACAAATATTCTGGCCGCAATCGGAATGCCCATAACATTATAGAACAACGCAAAAAACATATTCTGTTTTATTTTCCCCATCGTTTCCTTGGACAATTCAAACGCCGTCACCACATCTCGCAAATCACTTTTCATAATCACCACGTCTCCCGCTTCAATGGCCACATCCGTGCCAGAACCCATCGCAATTCCCAGATTGGATTGTGCTAAAGCCGGCGCATCATTAATCCCATCGCCAACCATCGCCACTTTTTTTCCGGCATCTTGAAGTTTTTTCACTTCATTCGCCTTATCTTCCGGCAAAACTTCCGCCAAAATATTTTCAATCCCGACTTGTTTAGCAATGGCTTCGGCCGTTCGCTTGTTGTCGCCAGTAATCATATAGACTGCAATGCCTAACTTTTTCAATTTCTCAATTGCCACCTTGGAAGTTTCTTTGACTGTATCAGCCACCGCTACCGCACCGATAATTTTTTCTTTAGAAGATAAAAGCATCGCAGTTTTCCCTTCTCCTTCAAGTTTACTAATTTCTTTTTCCACGCTCTTAGAAATATTTATTTTAGCCACTTCCGAAATCATTTTCCGGTTACCGAAAAAATATTCTGCGTCAGCAATCGCTCCTTGCACACCGTGTCCAGGAACCGCTTGAAAATTATGCGCTTCAGAAAAAGAAATATTTTTTTCTTGGGCATGAGAATAAATCGCTTCCGCCAAAGAATGCTCGGATAATTTTTCCAAACTAGCTGAAACAGAGAGAATATCATCTTCTTTTGTTTCAGAAAATTTTACAATATCTGTCACCACCGGCTTCCCGTGTGTGAGCGTTCCGGTTTTGTCAAAAATAACTGCATCAATATTGCAAGCCGCTTCCAGTGGTTCCCCTCCTTTGACTAAAATGCCATACTCCGCCCCTTTACCCGTCCCTACCATTAAAGAGGTGGGCGTGGCTAATCCTAGCGCGCAGGGGCACGCTATCACAATCACGGCTGTGAAAGCCATTAAGGCGAAAGTAAGACTCGCACTCAAAATGAAATACCAAATAATAAAAGTTAGGATGGCTATACCAATTACAGCTGGCACAAACCAAGCTGAAATTCGATCGGCAAAATTCTGAATTGGAGCTTTGGATCCTTGCGCTTCTTCCACTACCCGAATAATTTGGGCTAAAACTGTTTCCGAACCAATTTTCGTTGTCTCAAATTCAAATGATCCGGTTTTGTTGATAGTTCCTCCAACGACTGTGTCGCCAATCTGTTTTTCCACCGGAAGACTTTCCCCACTAATCATTGACTCATCAACTGCGGAACTGCCCTTGGTGATTTTACCATCCACCGGAATTTTTTCTCCTGGGCGCACAATCACAATGTCGCCGTGCGCAACAGTTTCAATCGCCACGTCTTCGGTTTTTCCGTTCCGAATAACCCTTGCTGTTTTGGCTTGAAGTCCCATCAATTTTTTGATAGCGTCTGAGGTTTTTCCTTTAGTCCGCGCCTCCAACCATTTTCCTAAACTGACAAAAGTAATCAGAAAGGCCGAAGTTTCAAAATAGAGTTCCGGAATTTTCATGCCTTCCAATCCGATTAGAGAACCGGTTTTCGAAAAATAGACAATGAAATTGATTAAGCTATAGAAAAAAGCAGTAGAAGTTCCGATAGCAATCAAAGAATCCATATTGAAAGTTTTCATTTTGAGCGACGACCACATACCCTTATAGAAACTGGCGCCGATGATGAACTGAATTGGAATAGTGAAAATCAATGAAAAGATTCCGACATAGGGCAATAGTGTTTCAGAACCAGGAAAGCCTTCTATGAAATCAAAGAACATAAAATAGAACATCGGCACACTCAAAATCGCGCTAAAAAGAAATTTGGAAAATTGCTGTTTCAGCTCTTTTTCTCTTTTTTTTGATTCGTGTTCCGAGTCTTTAGGATTTATTTCTTCGGCTTTATAGCCGGCTTGTGCCACAGCTTCAATTAAATCTTTTTTGCTGGCGTTTTTTTCATCAAAAAAAACCAAAGCTTTTTCCGCCGAAAAATTTACGCTAGCTTTTTTCACCCCCGGAACTTTATTAAGCGTTCGCTCAATGATGTTGGCGCAAGATGCGCAAGTCATTCCGGAAAGAGAAAGATTAACACTTTTTCCCGAAGACGCATCCGAAGACATATTTTTTTCTTTTTCTTCCATTTTTTTATTAATTATTTTTATCCTCGCCTGATTCTGCTGCATTTTCTTCACTTTCCACTTCTCCTTTATATCCGGCTTTTTCAATGGCTTCCAATATTTTTTCTTTGGAAACTAAATTTAAATCCGCTTTCAAAATTCCTGATCCCAATTTGGAATCAATTTTGATATCGCTTATCCCAGAAAGATCGCTCAACTCCATTGTCGCTATTTTTTCGCACGATGGACAATGCATTCCAGTTATTTTAAGTTTGATTGTTTTTTTCATATGGATTTACTTAGATTAATTAGATTTTTAATTTAAATTTCGTATATTCGTATAGATTCGTACTTCGTAGAGATTTCAATTAATTTTAATGCTTCCGTGTGGCACGCCCATAGCGCAAGTGATTTGATATTCACCTTTTTTGGTCGGAGTGAAACTCAATTCTATCTTGGCACCTTTTTTTAGAAACTCATACTTGTTATGCAACCCAGGAATCATAATAGTGCTCATGCATCCATATTCCGTTTCTTTCACATCCACTATTATTTTCACTGGCACATTAATTTTAGCCGATAAAACATTCGGTTGCAATCCTTTGGTTCGGTCATAGGTGGTTTGAATAACTTGTGCGGAACTGTCAAAAACATTTTCTGTTTTTGTTTCACTTTTATTTTCGCCAGTGCAAACTTCTTGTTCGCCAGACTCTGCATCGCAAACCTCTGAAGCCTCCCCAGAATTTTGCGAAATATTTTTTGTTTTCCATCCAGCTAAAGTAGCTCCAGCAGAAATATTGAAGAAGGAAAAGATTATCACCAACAGTCCCGCAAATTTGAAGAATCTTTTGGCGAAAATCCCTTTGACCACTGAAGTGATACCCCCAATTCCCAAAAGTCCTGGGGTTGTTCCCAAAGCGAAAGTGGCCATAATCAGCGATCCTGAGACAAAACTGCCGGTGCTCACGGCATAGAGTTGCATCGCTTGGGTGAATCCGCAGGGCAAAAAAAAGGTGAGCGCTCCCAACATCATTGATCCTTTATGGCTATATTCTTTTTGGTCATTTTGGACACCAAAAATTTTTGCTAAACTTTTAGGTAAAGTTAATTTCAACCCATTCAGAATGGGAAATATTTCAATCAATTGTAAACCCATCACCAGCATCACCACTCCCACCAAAAGAGTCAGAATACCCAGAATCAGTCCGGACAATTGAAAAACCGAACCAAAGGAACCCAGAATGCCTCCAAAAATCAAGAAAAATATGATTCGTCCAAGATTAAAAAATAGATGCGGACGGAATTTTTCTGCAGTCGTGGCTTCCGGATGTTTTTCCGCATGACGAGTGGAAAGTCCCAACACTAATCCCCCGACCAGCGCCATGCAAGTAGAAAGACCAGCGGTAATACCCACCAAAAAAACTACCGACAAACCATTTTCTCCTCCGCCTGAACCGAAATTAATATTGGTCAGTCCAAAATTTTTGAGAATCAACCAGAAGCCGAGAATAAAAAGCATAGCTACTCCCAAATCTTTGTAGTCGCTTGGATTGCTAGATACTAAATATTTTTTATCGCTTCGCCCAATAGAATAGCCAGCGCTACGAATAGCTTCTTCAATTTCGTGATTGTTTGGTCTTTGAGAAGAATAGAAAATTTCTACCTCTCCCTTTTTCCAATTGGAATTGGTTCTTTCCACTTCAGGAATTTCTCCCAATTTTTTTTCAATCAGCATTTCACAACTGCGACAATGCATACCTCGAATCGGAACAATTATCTTGTGTTTACTCATTTTTTTGCTACTTAATTGGTAATTAATTTTTTAAAAGTATGTACCGAAGTACGTACTTCGGTACATACTTACACCAAAAATATTACAACTGCTCAGACACTGGCTTGCCATATTTTTCTTCTATAATTTTCCGCAATGTGTCCAGATGTTGCGGTCCCACTTCTTCCGCAATGGACCGTGCAAAATATTTGGCTAAATATTTATTTCCATGGCCTTCCATAATTTCTCCAATACACTCTCCGCAGGGGTGCTTGCCTTCAACCACATCTTTCAAACAATTGCATTTAGCTCCTTCACCGTGCCCAGGTGTTTTTTCAATGCAATAGGAACAGGGTTTTTCCAAACAACAGGCGTAATCTCCCATAGCCATTTGTCTTCCAATTATATCATTCTTTGCCCAAATGAATTCTCCTCTTTTTTCATCCATATTCATTTTCATAAAATGGCCTCTCATTGAACTCATATTTCCTATGGTTACAAGATATCCCGCTATAATACCCACACCCAGGAGAGATCCTATCTTTAACCAAGAATCTTTATTGCTAGTCATATTATTGTTCTCCTTTAAAATTAATTATAAACTCATAAAATCAGAGCTTTCTCCACCCTTAATACCATAAATTTCAAAAGCACCTGCTTTTATTCCAGGCATTCCAGGAGATCCCGCCGGCATTTCCGGTAAAGCTATCCCGTCAATTTCAGGTTTTTCCGTCAAAAGCTTGCTCACTGCTTCCATTGGAATATGACCTTCAATGAAATAATCGCCAATAATAGTGGTATGGCAACTTTCCATATTTCCTTTTATACCATGTTGGTCTTTGATGGAAGCCATATCATCGGTCGACACTGTTTCAACTTCGAAACCTTGCTTTTTTAAATAGGCCACGTATTGAACACAACAACCGCAAGTCGGCGATTTGTAGACTACTGCTTTTATTTTGTCGGCGTTTCCATCACTAGAATCAGTTTTTTGGCTTTTCGAAAAAGCCACAGCTCCGCCCAAAACAATTATGGCCACCACCAGACTGATTATGGTTATTTGGTTATTTTTTTTCATATAATTTTTTAATGGATTAAATTTCATGTTTCGTAATTCTTAGCGTATTTTTTAACCCAGCAATATTACTTTTTATTTAGTTGTTCTTTATTAAGTATATGCTTAAAAAAGCACTAAAAATATTTTCGCAAGCAAAAACAAATCGCGAAAATTTAGCGCTTAAAAAATTATTCTTTTTTCAGCACAGTGAGAAGTGTTTTCTCCAGTAGAGAAGAATCAGAAGAAAAAGCTATAAATTTATGATTAAAAAAATTATCCAGATCGGAATTTTTTTCAAATATTTTTTGCGCTGTTAATACTTTTAAAAATTCTAATTTTTCCGAAATTACATATGCCAGTGAATTTTTATTATTTTCTTGGCAACAAAACATCAATGAGTTATCGGGGTTGGGATTATGAAAAATTGAAAAATTTTCTGGATGAAGCGGATGGCTCATTGAATTGTTAAATGCAATATTAGGCATATTGTCGATTAGCTGCGAAATAAAATAGGAATGAAAAGAGGTTGTGACTGACATCATTATCAATAAAACAAATATAAAATATGCGATTTTTTTTGGAAAAATATTCTTCATAATTTAGGATTCTTTTATATATAAAATATCAATAAACAGGCGTGAAATCCAAATTTTTAATATTACAATTATAGCCTGAAAGCCTGTTCGGGTCAAACGACCCGGAATTTATCTGCCTTTTAATATAGGCTATTTTTTCCAATCGGAAATGATGATTTTCCTGCCTGCTTTTTTAACAACAACTTTTTGCCTTTCCCGCCAGCCAAATTCACGAATAATTTCGATTGGGATCGTCACTGCCAGGCTCTTTTTGCCCAGTTTCGTCAATTTCCGAATACTGTTTTCATTTTGTGCTCTTTTAGCCATAAAATTTTTTACCCTATTAAATTTCCGCAAAGCGGAGCCTATTTAACAGGGTGAATTACGTAATTAGGTATGTAATTATTTAATCGCTTTTTCAATAATTTCGTCAATTTTATTTCTTTCGGATTCAATTTTTTCCTTCATTTCTTCCTGTTTGTCCAATTTCGCTTTGATTTCATCAACGATTTTTTGCTGTTTTTCCAAAGAAATATCAATCATTGGCAATTCTTGAATTTGGCTTGGGAAAATATTCGTATTATTCCCCAAACCTTTTTTATTCACTTCAATTAAATATTGAAAATATTCCGTTCTGAAATAATAATAGGCAAATAATGGATTATAATTTTTTAGCCTAATTCTCATTGTAAAATCCGCAAAAACTCCTTGCAATTCATCATCATCTATTAAGGCAACTTTTCCAATTGTTCCCTCACCTGAACGAGCAATTAAAATGTCACCCTTAGCGACTGTTTTATTCTCGTTTTGGCGTGAATATTCTTTTGAAATTAATTTTGCATCATCACTCTCAAATTTCCAATTTTTAATATTTGCCATTGAAACATAAAAATAATCGCCATTATCATCATAATCTGAAGGCGAAACGCTTTTTCCAAGAACAATTGGCTCGGAAATAAAATGTTTGATTTTTTTATTAGTAATTTTTTCTAACTGTTCAATTATGAATATTCCCGCCTCTCTATGAAACTTTACGCTTTGTCTGATGTCCCTATTATTTGCAAAACTGGATAATTCTAAGTAATAATTTTTAATTTTCTTCAATTCTTCAAACTTTTTCAAATCAAAACCAAATTCTCTCGCAAAAACCTTATTGATAACTTCTTGCACTGGCGTAATCTGATTTTTTAACTCTTTAATTTTCTTTTCAATTGGTTCAATTTGAGAAACAATTTTGTCTTGCTCTGTTTTTGAAAGCAAGGGAATTTTTATTTTTTTTAAATCATCTTCCTTATACGCAGAAATTCCAATTCCTCTATAAATATTATTATCCAAAATACTTTTTAGTTTTTTTGTTCTTAAAATATACAGAATAAATTTTTTATTCCATCCTTCTCTAACCTTATAAATATAAAAACCATTTGAAAAAACATAACTCGATAAATCATCATTTTCAATACACAAAGCTGGAGATTTTGCCAATCTTAAACTGGATAATAAAATACTCTCATTCGTAACTTTATATTTTAATCTTCCCGGATGATCTTCGGACGTGATAGGCTGAAAATCTTTTATTTCTCCATCTTCATCTAAATATGATTGTCCGGTTGGTATGCCTTTATATTCCTCATCATCCACATAATTAAACGCCTCATAATTATCGACGAGAATATCTTTTAACGGAATCATTTTTTCACATTTTGATTCAAATAAATTCCAATTCGAGAAATTCAAAAAAACATGATACTTTTCATCATTTCTCAAAAAGACATCCTGTGCTAATTCCTGAAAATTAATTGTGAATTGTTTTAGCTGCATATTAAATATCCTTACAATTTTTCCATGGAACACAAAAAATATCTTCTTCATTACTTCCATCATTTCTAAAACTTAATATTTTTTCAGGCAATAATTTGGCTGTCCATGATTGAGTTAATAGCAACTGATATTTTTTTATAATTTCTTCTATTAAATCAATTGCTTTGTATAATATATTAAAATCAATATCAAATTTGATTTTTTTATTTTTATCCAGATGAGCTACTTTTTTATTTCTAAATTTTTTTATTTCCTTTGTGTAAAACAGCAACTTTCCAATGTCAGCATAGATAATACCAGGATCGACATGCGTTAAACTACCAAAATTTTCTTCAAAATCTTTTTTGCTATATTCTTCTCCTAACGTTTTATATTGAGAAACAAACCACTTTTTAGTTATTTTATCTGCATTACTATAAATTTCTTCAAGAAAATTTATTAAACTTACGGAATCAGAATTTTTGTCAACTTGCCGACAAACAGCAATAATTATGGAAGTAATATAATTTATTTTTATGTAATTTAAGAAACTATTCGACTTATTGATCTTAGAATTATCATTTACAATTGTCACAAATCTATCGTATAAAAATTTATTTTCAAGCACTCCACCTACCGCGTATGTATCACTTCCCATGAAGTCATTTTCAATGTCTTTTAACTTTTTAATTAAACCGTCAATTAATTCGTAATTTTTTATATCATTCTTCATATCAATCATGTTTTACTTATAAACCACACTGCTTTTCAATTCAAACACATCAACCCCCAAAATCATCGCGGCGAATTCCACCAGCCAATGATAAAGATTGCCATAAGTCGCATTAAACCCTCCCAATCCTTTTTTCTTATATTCTTCAATAAAATTCCTGACTTCCTGATTTAAATCAATTTCTTTTTCCAAAACTTTCTCGGCGAATTTTGGCAAAGATTCTCCAAAAAATTCTTCTCTTTGCGGAGTGTGCCCATAGTTGAAATAGAATTGTTGGGTTAGTTTTTCAGCTTCTTTTTTTACCCTGTTAAATACTTGCGGAGCAGGTCCGCCTTTGGCGGATTTAACTGGGTGAATTTTTGTTTTTACCTCCTTTGTCATATTTTTGTTTTGTCATTCCGAGCCTGTCGAGGAATCTACCCAAATTAGATCCTTCGACTTCGCTCAGGATGACAATTATTATAAAAACTAATCCCACTCAATTTTTCTCATATAATCCAAAGCGGTTTCCATTTTGCCGTTATCAATCATAATTTCGCCTTTTTCATTTGTCTTATATAGCTCATTGGGCATTGGTTTTTCTCCACGCTTGGTGCGCTTGTATCCCACATTTTCCACTTCCGCCATAAATATTTTGTAATTCAATTCTTTCGCCACTTCTCCAAAAACCCACCATGTATTCACAAAGCCAAAAGCGTCTTTGGTGTCATTATCATATTTGCAAAGCTCTTTCAGTTCCGAAGCGTATTTTTCCACTAATTCTTTAGCGGAAAGTTTCTGATCATCTTTTTCAATATAATTTTTGAGCATTCTCTCCAGAATTTCTTTTCCCTCTTTTTCTTTCAAGTCTTTGACTGACGGCAATTTTTTTCGGTCTTTTCCTTCGAGATAAACCAATAGCAAGTTTTCGCATCTGGTTTTGAGATTACTCCATTCATTGGAATATTTTCTCCAAAGTTCATCCCACTTTTTGATTTCTTCTTTCGTTTTCTTTTGCGCGAAAAGCAAGCTTGTCTTGGTTGAAGTAAAAGGCTCGAAAGTAACTTGTGGCAAAGAAACCACCGCTTTGACTTTGAAATATTTGTAGATAAAAAGGCGGATATATTTGTTTTCAGTCGTGTCAAAAACGCTTTCCGGCAAAACCGCGCCAAATCGTCCATTGGGTTTGAGCAATTGATACCACCTTTCAACAAAAAGATTTTCTGAATTTTTCTTTTCGCCGAACATGAATATATTTTTGAGGTTCTCGGCCGTGTCTTTGTCGAGCGTCACGCTAAATGGCGGATTGGTGATTATCACATCAAAAGAGCCGTTGATTGGCTTTGGATAAACATTATCTTCCGCTGTTTTTATCAAAGTATTTTCGCCTGATGCTTTGATATATTTGCTGAACCGCGAAAGCCCGTCCCCTTTATCACTGCCAACAAAAATATTCGCCGATCCATCACCATGCAAAACCATATTCACTTTGACAGATGTTCCCAAATCAGGATTTATTTCCGTTCCATAAATATATTTGTCCGCCCATTTGTTTTCAGTGTCGTCCGGATAGAAATTATTTTGCACAAATAATTTTGTGTTTCTAGCGCTGTCCACTTTTTCGGGATATTGCCTTTTGACGGCATTGGTAACAAATTTCATATATTCAATCAAGAATGTCCCGCTGCCAGCGCTTGGATCAATCACATAAGGCAATTTTTGCTCTTTATTGATTGTATTTATCGCCAGTTTGTCTATTTGCAGACCCCACAGCAAAAATTTCACCACATTAATATGAGTGAAGAATTGACCTTTATTTTGTTTGAATTTATCCCTAATTATTCTTTCAAAAAAATCTCCCAGAATGTCTTTGCCGTCAAAACTATTTTTTCCTTCAACAAATGAATAACTTTCTAATGATGCCACTGTATATTTTAATTTAGAAAGAGAGAACTTGCTTCTGTTGATTACGAAACTTTCGTTTATTTCATTTTCATTAGTAATGCTCAATATATTCTTTAGCGCCCGCCTGTAAAGTTCATTTATTCTTTTATATATTTCTTCGTTGCTTTCAAAAACTTCCCCGTCTTTGGAAGAAAATATTTGAAAATCATATTTTTCTCCGTTCTTTTTTTCATACTCATCCTGTATTTTTGCCAGAATCAGACGAGTAAGAGACGCGAAAACCTCATTGTCATCCGTTCCTCCTCCGCCCCATAAAACATTGTGCAGATTACTTCTGACACCATCAAGCTGAGAACGTTCAAAATCGGCGATTAAATTTTTCTCGCCCTTAATATATGGCTCTTTTTGCGCCTTTCCATATCTGGCCGGCAATTCATCGGCAAAATCCCTGACTTCTTTCCATGAATCAAATGAATTAAATTTTTTATAATCGATCAATATGCATTTATCTTTTATTTCGTTGTTTACGATTTCAAAAGTATACAAGGTGAGATATTTCACACTTTTGCCTTGCCCTTGTTCTTGCGAAGCAAGATTAAAAAGTTGTTTTTCAATTATTTCATCTTTGTCTTTTTCGTAGTCTTGCGGGCTTTTCAGTTCAATATATAAAAAGGCATTGCCTTTTTCATCTCGGACAATAATATCTATCCTGGGTTTATTTACTTTTGGCCTTCCGATATCGTAATTTTTTTCAAGTTCAATATTTTCAGGTTTATAGCCAAGTTCATTAACTAGTTTTGCTAAAATATAAGCTCTGACAATTTCTTCATCCCCTCTGAATTTATCAATTTTCCAACCTTTTATTTTCTCGGAATATTTTACTTTTTTATTTTCAAAATCAAAAACTTCAACAATTTTTGTTTTTTGATTAGTTAAATATTTTTCAATGATTTTTGTGTTCATAAAATATTTTATGTTAGCTTTTGCTTTTAGTGATATTATAACACTACCACAAAGATTGCAATGCCCTGCCCTGTGGATAACTCTATTTCCTTATTCCTCTCTTTAATAGCGGGTTTCCAATCGTTTTATTACATACTGAATTACGTAATTCGGCAGTTTTTAACTTAATCTGCCTCTATTTTACCGCCGATAAGCGCAAAAGTAAAGGCGACCGCTAGAAAATTTTCGGCCGCCTATTACCCCGGGAAAGGCTATTTTCAGTCCTTTAACTGCCAAACAAAATCTCTTTCCGCTACATCTCCGACGCCTTTTATTTTCAGTGTAATTGAATCGGGTTTGGGACTTATGGAATTGAAAATCAGAATGCCGGTACGATGATGCCCGCTCGGTGGATCTCCTTCCCACGCGGTTGGCTTATATTCATTGCCATTCTCATCTACCAACGCAGATATTTGAGTTAAATCATAGTTTAGCTCTACCGAATGAGTATTGAGCAACACCTCAAATTTCCATAGTTTATCTTTTTCTTCCGGAAAATCTTCCGGTGTGACAGCGATAGTTACCGGGCCTTCGCCATTTTCCTGGGTTTTTAGTATTCCTTCTTTTTTTATATCGCTTTTCTGATTTTCCAATTTTTCAACAGACAGATTTTTGTTTTTATTATTTGATTTATTCAGAAAAATATAATAACCAACAAAGATAACCATTATGACAACTACGGCTGTTAAAACTATATCAATTTTTTTCATATTTTTTAAATTTAATGATTTTTCCGGCAATAAATAAAATTCCGGCTAAATTAGAAACTATTCCCACCCAAAAAAATTCAATTTGGTATTGGCCTACAAAAGAAATTGCACCAGTTGTGGCTAAAACAGGGAAAACATCCGCCAAATGATGTAGGCAGCACGATACCATCGCTACTCCGGAAACTGCTCCAGTGGCCGCCATAGATTTTATTGAAGCCTCTTGAACAAGTTGACGAAGATAGACATAAAGCCCGACTTGTATTCCAAACCCGAAAGAGAGAGCTAAAATATACCACCGAAAATCAGCAAACTGGATTTGAGCAAATTTCCATCCAGAAAAAATTCCGACTACTCCAAAATAAAACCCTAGCATTAAAAATACTGCCAAAAATCCATAAAATAATGACTTTGCCATCATTATTTTTTTATTTAAGCTTGTTTATCTCAACATAAACCTGCCCGTTATTTATCGCCATCCTCGGATCATCCAGAACATACCTCACTATGCCGTCTTTATCCAGCACGACATAAGTGTGTCCGGGAAACGCTCCGGCATGCATTGATGACGGGACACTAAGCATTCCAAAAGCGCGCGATACCTTTGAACCTTCATCCAGTGCGGCTTTTACCATTCCCATTTCCGGCATTTTTTCAATCGCTTTCTGCCAAGAATCCTTGGAATCAACCACCACCGAAAGCACTACTATGTCGTCGGCTTTGAACCGTTCGTCTTTAGGAAATTCCAGCATCTGATCCCAGCAAGCAGGGTAACACATCAGCCCTTCATTGAAAAAGAGTACCACCCTCTTTCCTTTCAGATTTTCATTGGTATATGTATTGCCTTCGCGGTCAGTTAATGAAAATTCGGGGGCGGGCTTGCCTACTAATTTATGCGTTGGATCGGAAGACTCACTGCTTTGAGTTTGAGATGACTTTGGCGTTCTTATTTTTTCATAAACGAAACCAATGACAACAATGATGAGAATTATAATGACTATTTTGAGAAGCACATTAGAATCTTTTTCATAATTTTTTTTACTCATTTTTTTTATTTTTTATATAATTAATTATCCTTAAACCAATTTTTATGGCAATTATTCCAAGCGCGACAAATATTGCCACCCAGATATAAAAAGCCATAGGCTCCAGAACGCTGGTTATCGCTTTTAGGAGTTTGGCGAAAAATATATTAATGCTCACCTGAAAATCCGAATGCATGGCAAGTTTCCCCGCAAAAGCGTAGTAAACGGTGAAAATTCCCATGGCCAAAAAAATTAACCCGGAAATCAGTTCCGAAATTGTCAGGATTATGATTTTTCCAGCCAAATTATATGACATCGTTTTCCTCATGACCCTGAATTTTTGAGTCAGATTGGTTTTATCCATAAACAACGCAATGAGAAAAAGCGGCGCCACCATTCCCAGAACATACATCAAGGTATAAACTCCTCCCCAAAATAGCGAACCGGGAAGAACTGAAAGCGCCATTGCTCCTGCCAGAACCGGCGCGCAGCAAGTGGTCGCCACTCCGGAAAAAATTCCCAGCATATAAACTGAACCGGCGTTAACATTTTTGAGCACCGGATTGACATGAAAGGGTAGAGAAAAGGTTTTTTTAGTGAGCAACATTATTCCCAAGACCGTTAGAAAAACTCCGCCCACCAGAAAAATTTTATTGTGGTATTCTCTAAAAAATTGCGATAATCCGGAAAAGCCCAGTCCAATCGGCAAAAAAACCGTAAGCACTCCCAGAAAAAATACAAAAGTCATCAGAAGTATTTTGTATTTTTCTCGAAAAATCGATCCTAGATATGATGGCAAAAGCACTGAAATACAACAAGGGGCGAAAAGGGCTGCCATACCAGCCACAAAAGCGGTGAGCAGAGATGCAAGAATAAATATATCCATATTTTTTAAATTTATTATTTTTTTACACTCCGCAACTTCCGCCTGATTGTTTTTGGATTGGCTCCACTTCTTGAAGTATTTTTTGATAACCAGCAGAACTAGAATAATCAAACCCCAGAACTTCTTTAGCGTCTACTTTGTTCCAATCAATATTTTTCTTAACAAAATATTTTGCTAAAGTCATATAAGTATCTGGAAACCAATAAGCGTTAATCGCTAAGGCTGACTGATACATATCTTTTTCCGATACTCCTTGGCTGGCCATAATTTCCAATAGTCCCAACATAGCCATTCCGTGATTACAATCAGGAAAATAAGTGGAGTTACCACAACAAGGACGATATATTCCCTGGCTCACGCTACTGACTATTTCTTGTTGTTCTGGAGTAAGCGTCACAAATTTATATTTACTGTAGTGATCCATGGCTTTTCCTTTCGATGCTGACCAGCCACCAGTAGAAGCAAAACCTCCTGCTCCGCCATATTTTTTGTCCACCATAGGACCCTTCTCCAGAATCTCATTTTTGTTTCCGAGTCCAAAAGCCCAAAGAAGATTAAGAATAACCCCTGAATTTTCTGCCGTTATTTTCAATTTCCCGTTATTTTCTCCATCCAAAAGTCGCTTTCCTTCTTCCGAAAGTCCGCCCCGTTTCTCATAAATTGCTTCAAACTTATCCCTGTCTATCACTCCTTTTTCTACCATTTGTTTTCCAAAATCCCCCCAAACTACCGGAATTTCCACGCCGTCCGCAGGTATAACTTTAGATTCAAGCAAGGCTAGATCTTTATCTTCAGTTTGAGATACTTCGCTAGTCTTTTCTTTTTGTGTACTGGGATTTTTTTCTTTCCAATTTTCCCAATTATTAAGAGCCAGCAAGGCTATGGCAATCAAGGCAATACCCTGCCAAATATGATTGTTAATATTGCTCCCATCTTTTTTTTCTGGCTTCTTTTCTTCTAGATTTATTTTTTCTTGTTCCATAATTTTTTAGTATTAGTTTTAATCACGAATATAATACTCACCTGAAAACCAAGCAAGCAAAAAAGCGCCTAAAGAATTATTCGCGAAAAAATATCGGCGAATAACTCAGGACGCTTTGAGAGGGTTTATTATTCTTTTTTGATTACGGTTTGAAGCGCCTCTCCTGACGGAGAATTATTTGAAGATAAAGTAATTTGCGAACTTCGAGAATTATTCGATAAGCTATTTTCTTCAGTAATACTTTGACCAATAGCTAATTTAGAAATTTTTACATTACTATCAGAAATAATGGAAACATTTTGATTATTATTATTTTCCTGACAACACAATAGATTTGTATGCCTAGCGCTATAATCAACAGTAATTGATGAGATTTTCTTAGTATGATAAGTTCCCATATCCATGGTCATCTCCATAGCTGAAGCCGGATTTAAATTTAAAAAACAAAAAGAACCAGCTACGCCAATTATGGTTATAACAAGAGTGAGAGTGGTTATTTTATCTTTAAATTTTTTTAGCATATTTATTATAGATATATTCTACCATAGTTTTTCTTTTAATCCAACTACTCTTTTACGTGCTACCTTAAAAGTATATTTTAAAGATTACTCTTTTATTGCCTCAAAATAACGAAAAACGTCTTTTAGTTTTATCTTTTCTTCTTTGATTATTTTCAATCCGCTTTGACTGATTATTTCTCCGGTATGGCGCTGAAGATTACAGCCAACAACCGCTTTTTGCAACGGATTTAGAATTTTCAGAATTGCGTTTAAAAATTTATGTTGGCTGGCAACATGTTCAATAAAAATCGCTTTGCCACCAGATTTCAGCACGCGTTTAATTTCACTAATTGATTTTTTCGGATCATCGACTGAGCAAAAGACTAAGGTGGAAACCATAATATTGAAACAATTATCCGGATAATTTATTTCTTCTGCTCTCCCCTGTTCTAATTTTATATTTTGCTTGCTGGTTTTTTTCAATCGCTTTTGAGCACGCTTTATCATTTTCAAACTAGGTTCAAGTGCTATTACCATAGCTTTATCCGAATAATACGGAAAATTAGCGCCAGTACCTGCTCCAATTTCCAAAATTTTTCCTTCCAACGGAGCGATATATTTTTTTCTGATATCGCCAAAACCGGAAAGATTTCCGGCCCATTGTTCCAGTGGATCGAATAAAAACGCTACTCTTTCATATTTTTGCCAGTTCATAAATTATTTTTGAAGCAATTTATTGTAAATTTGCCCTAAAATATAGGCGAACACAAAACTGATAACAGCCGCCTCAATTATACCCGCAATAATTCCTCCGATGCTTAGCGAGAAAAACATATGCCACTGCTCCATCATTTTGACCGCTCCAGTATAAATTCCAAGATTACCAGAAATACCGAGAAAAAGCATAGCTAATGCTGAGGTGATAGCCACTGCGTATCCTAATGCCACAGAGTTTAAATTTTTTTCCATATTTTTTCACCTCCTTTCTTGGATTAATCTATTTAATTCGCTTTCTTATTATAATTTCTTATTTCTTAAAAGCATGGCGTTTGCCGCTACAATAACGGTACTCAATGACATAAATAAAGCCGCTAGCGCCGGTTGAAGAAGAATGCCTTTAAACGCCAACACTCCTGCTGCAAGCGGAATGGCAATAATATTATATCCTGTGGCCCAAAATAGATTCTGAATCATTTTATTATATGTAAGTTGCGAAAGTCGAATAATTTTTGCAATATCACGCGGATCGTTACGCACTAAAATAATTCCCGCGGATTCAATAGCCACATTGGTTCCAGCACCTATGGCAATGCCCAGATCCGCTTGCGTGAGCGCCGGAGCGTCATTCACGCCGTCTCCAACCATCGCCACTTTTTGATTTTTTGCTTGAAGAAGTTTAACCTTTTCTGATTTTTGTTCCGGCAATACTTTGGAAAAATATTCATCAATACCAAGCTCTCCGGCCACCCATTTTGCCACATCTTCCGCGTCTCCTGTAATCATAGCTGTTTTAACGCCCATCTCATGTAGAGTTTTGATTGCTTCACGCGATTCTTCTCGGATAACATCGGCTAGAGCTATCACACCAATTACTTTCCCGTTTCTGATAACCACATTGACGGTTTTTCCTTGTTGAGCAAGAATGTTGGCTTCAGCTTTTAAATTACCGGTGAGGGCTAGACCTTTATCTTCCGCTAACGAGACACTACCGACAATCACTTCTCCGTTGTCGATATCAGCTCGCACGCCTTTTCCAGGAATTCTTTGAAAGTTCTTCGCTTCCAAAAATTTAATTTCTTTTATTTTCGCCTCTCTCACCATCGCCTTCGCCAGCGGATGTTCGGAGTAACTGTTTACGGAAACAGCATATTGCAAAACTTCCTCTTCTTTTCCTGAAGTTTCAGAAATAATTCGATCAATTCCAAATTCTCCACGCGTTAAGGTTCCCGTTTTATCAAAAAGGACAACATTAATATTGCGCGCCGCTTCAAGCGCCAAACGTTGTTTTACGAGAAAACCATTCCGAGCGGCTTTTGTCGTTGAAATAGAAGCCACTAAAGGAATAGCTAACCCCAAAGCATGTGGACATGCGATCACCAAAACTGCCACCATTCTATTCAGCGCAAACGCCGGATCAGCCAGCGCTAGCCAAGTGGCCAGCGTGATTCCCCCAGTCACTACTGCAATAATGGTTAAATAATAAGCGGCTCGGTCGGAAAGCATTTGCAACCGTGATTTTGAACTTTGCGCTTCAGCCACCAGTCGCATAACTCCGGCTAGAAAAGTTTCCTCCCCAATTTTAGCTACTGTTATTTTTAAAGATCCGTCCCCATTTGTCGTGCCGGCAATAACTGCGTCACCTTCTTTTTTGGACACGGGTTTGGATTCTCCAGTAGCAATTGATTCATCAACTTCCGTTACTCCTTCGCTTATAATTCCATCAGCAGGAACTCTTCCTCCCGGTTTCACGAGTACTATATCCTCTTTTTTTAATTCTGACAGTGGGATGATTTCAACTTTTCCGCTTCTAATCACCTCAGCTTGATCCGGCAATAATTTTGAAAGTTCTTTGAGCGCACTTTGAGTGCCAGAGACAGCTCTCATTTCCAGCCAGTGGCCAAAAAGCATGATAGTGATTAAGGTCGCCAGTTCCCAAAAAAGCGTCTCTCCTCCTCCCAAAAAAACTACCGCCACACTATAAAAATAAGACACTGATATTGCCAGCGATATTAAAGTCATCATACCGGGTAGTTTCGCTTTAAGTTCCCGATAGGCGGACGCTAAAAATACCCAGCCACCATAAAAGAAAATTATAGAGGCCAAGAAAAATGGCAGATATTTAGAACCAGAAAATATTGGTGCTTGATAATCAAGCAATTTTTGCACAATGTCAGAATAGGCCACTATGGGAATAGATAATATCAAGCTGACCCAAAATTTCACTTTGAAAATATTGGTTGAATGTCCCTCATGCTTGTCACGTTCACTATGTTCGTTATGCTTTTTATGAGTATTACTAACGTCGGTCGGCACCAAATTCATACCACATTCCGGACACATTCCCGACTTATCTTTAATAACCTCTGGGTGCATAGGACAACTATAAGCAACTTTGTTAGATTCGTGATTCATATATTTTTTATTTTACTTTTCTCCAAGTAATATGTTCATAGACGCTTGACCAAATAAAACCAAAGCTCAATGCGAACAGAAGCTCTTCCAAGGGAATTCCCATAATTAAAATTCCGGAAATAGTCTGAAAGTTCCAAACTTTTTCCACATAACCAGGATACATATTAATAAGAGTAATAAAATAGGCAAAATATAATCCTAAAAATATCGCGGCACTAGAAAACATTTTTTTCTTTAAATCTGGACGGCAATACCAAGTGGCTAAACCGCCACCAAGCATTGCAATAATAGCTGAATAAATAGGATTAATATCAATAAAAAAAAGAAAAAACACAAATATAACGGGCGCGGATAATAAAGTGGCTATATGATATCGATGACGAGCTAGATGTTTTTCATGAAAACTTATTTTTTTGTGTTTAGTATGAAAAATCCATTCATAAAATATGACCGCGATACCACCAATGCCAAAAGAAAAAATGAGACTTTCGATATCAAACCCAGTACGCTCTGCCAGATTGAAAAGAGACGGTGGATTCCAATATTTCGGAACAAACAGTGGCTCCGTAAAACCAAGAAGAGAGGTCACCAAACTGACAATCAACATTTCGCGTTTCTTGTCTTTAGTGTCAAGGAAGAAATAAATTATTCCCCAAACTCCTATTAATATTAAGCTCCAAATGAGCCAAGCGTATTGCATAATTTAAGTTAAGATTTAAAAAAATTATTTATTATAAAAAATTAAAATGCGAATGAATGGGAGGGGTAAGAATTTTTTCTTACCCCATCCCTTAGCTTAGTGCGTATGACTTGCTTGATTTTCCTGAGGAACTGGTTTTGAAGTGTTATTATTCTGCGGAGATAAATACTGGTACTTTTGTGACGGGTACTTTTGATATTGCATATTTTGATTATGGTTCATATCGCTATTGCCATAATGCATATCATTCATATTTCCCATCGAAGCTGTCGTATTCATACCACCACATCCGTAGACATCATAACCTGACATCAACACTAAAACTGAAACTACCAATACCAATAGAAATAGGCGTTTCTTAAGCATTTTTCTTCACCCCCTTTACTGAAAATTTAATGACACTGACTCAAATGCATATTATTACTCTGCACGTAATTCATATTTTTATCACTACATCTGAAAGCACTACAGGATGTTGATACTATTAAAAAAACAACCAATACTATCCCTGATAATAATGATTTTGACACTTTCTCTCACCTCCCTCCCTTTAAAAGAACTACTTTTTTTTAACTTCTATTTGATAGATCATAGATATCCAATAACTCTTTAATTGCTTTCTGTTGCGTCTTTTTTTGTTTCATTTGACTCTTAACGTGAGTTTTCAGATGATTTTCTAAAATTAAGACTTCCAGACTTTTCAATGATTTTTGAATACACAAAGATCGAGTGATCAAATCAACGCAATATTTTTCTTTGTTGATGCCCTCAATTAGTCCCTTGATTTGACCTTGAATAATTTTCGCTCGATGCAGAGCACGTTTTTTAATATTCTGTTCCATTTTTTTGAAATTTTTATGCCTTAACGATATTTCCTAACTTTTTACTTTAAACTCTTGAGTACCCCCTCCTCCTATTACAGATTACCATAAAAGAAAACCTTGTCAATCCAGCGGCAATTTAATTTTACTATTGGAAAAAAGGATCTCGCAGTTCTAATAGAATTACACCCATAAGGACGACCGTCCTTATGATAGCAATTGGTTTTTGCGCAATTATTTTAAATTAATGAAAAGATTCATGAAATGAAATAAAATAAAATAAGCAATGCTTTTCTCATTTTTTTGATATAATTTTATTTTTGGAATTTTTTCGGTAGAAAATTATAGTATAGATAATTCCCAAAATAATTAAATTAGGAACAAAAATTATCGGGTTGCCCCACCCAATGCCTTCAAAATGAAAATTGGAAAGCGGCCAGAGAAACGGCGTCGGGAAAAAAGCCGAAGAATGAGAAGGAATATCTATTAGAATATGAATACCCCAAGGAATCAAGAGCCAAAGAGGTTTTTTACGAATCGCCAAAATAATTAGAAAAACTACCAAAAAAATTACTAAACTATGGGTGAAATTATAGAGCATGCCGACATATTCTGGGATAGATGACATCGCAGGCGGACCTGCTTGCCAGTTTGGACGCGGATGAAAGCCCAAAAAAGTATCTAACCAAAAAATTCCAAAAGATAAAAAGTCCGGTAGCATACCAATAAAAAATGCCAGCCAAAAAATCTTTTTTCCTTTCTTGTAAAAACCTGCTCCCCCATAAAGTCCGTGGGAGATAATATCCATACAAAAATTTACTTTATTAAATTACTGGTCTTAAATAAAATTATAAATTTTTTAATACTAAAAAAAGCTAACAATGTAGACCCTACCCCTATTAGCAATCCTCCTACTTTTTTTTGATCTTTACTATTTGGTCTTGATTGAGACACTGAATCTGTCTCACCGTTTAAACTTTTCCTTAAACTATCCACTTTTTCTTCAATATCTTTATTCTCAACGGCCTCATTAATTATATTGGCAGCAGGAGAAATTAAAGATGTAGTAGAAAAATTAGGTGTGTCCTCTTGAGTGGTCGTGGTTGTTCTCCCAAAATTTTTTTTACTTTTAGAACTAGAGGATTTATATTTTATTGTATCTGAAACAATTTCTGATTCATCTCCTGCTGCATTTTTAAATTTTACATAAATTGTTTTGGTTCCATTTCCAGAAGTAAATTTCCAAGAGATAGAAGTAGCATAATCCTGCCAAACTGCTCCAGAGAAATCAGCAGAGTTAGAAAGCATCATTTGAGTTGCATTAGTTGCTCCTAATGTTAAAGAATTTCTTCTATCATCAGTGGTGTTATCTCCATTTTTAATAGAAATAGAAAGATCAGTTGGAACAAGATCGGTGAATGAAATTGTAGGCTTTGTTGTTAGCGTCACTCCATTAGCCACAGCAGTTATAGTCGCCGAAGTGCTACTATAAACATTAGGTGCTGTATATGTAGCAGTATAACTATTACCGCCATCAACAACCGCAGAAATACTACCTATATCTGTATTCAAAGAAACAGTTTGCCCTGTTCCAAAATTATTTTCATAAGCATCCTTTGGTGTCACTGTAATTGTGGTTGTTTCAGTGTTTCTCGCTAAAAGAGATGCATCAGCCACACTTACAGTGCTCAAGCTAGCACTCGCAGTTGAAACACCAACGGTGGTCACTTGATTGTCAGTTAGTGTCCCATCCACTGAATCAGTGGTTGTTACAGTTTGAGAACCTTTCGTAATTAAAGTTATTGCATTAGAAAAATTGTGAACTCCACTAGTATCACCTAAAACAAAAGCATAGTTGGCTGGCAAAATAACTGAAGCATTAGAATCTGATGAAGTAATGGCCACTGTCCCTCGATAACCATAATAAACAGTATCATCTTGATCAGTATTAGAAACCGTTACAGTGGCACTAGTGGCTGAACCAGCTGTCACACTTGAAGCTAAGCCAGACATAGCAAAAGAAGTAGTTTTTTGTTGCCAATGTCCTATATCCGGAGCTGCTCCATAATAAGTTAAACTCACATCACTACCTCCATTAATAGCGGCCGAAGTTGAAAGAGGATGAAAATCATTATTCCCAGCATCTAAAAATTGAGGATCGGAGATGAGAGTGTTGGTATCTCCCGAAGAAACTGTTTGCCAACCGGCTAAGGTATTGTAATCAACGCTATGCCACTTGCCTAAAACCGCATTATTATAGTAAAGATTATAATCCAAACTAGTTGGATGACCAGTGGAAACAATATCTATACCTGCAATAGTTGATCCTGAAACTATATTATTTTTAACATTACTCCCGCTAGCATTAATCATGCTTCCATTATCACCTAGCGCTATCCCAGTTCCATTATTATATAAAGTGTTATTATAAAAATTATTATTAATAGCTCCCTTATCATTAAAAATTCCCACCAAACTATCATAAACAATATTGTTTCTCACTGTATTATTAGCTGTCACAGGGTCAGAAAGATTAGCGCTATTAATCATCAACCAAACACCTGGCCCGCCACTATTATAAATAATATTATCTCTGATTATATTACCAGTAGATGGATAACTAATATCAAAAAAAGTGTTTAATATTATTCCAGACGCGTTAGAAACATAAGCAGGTGGAGAATCTGTTATATAAATAGTATTATTATAAGCACTAGAATTCTGGACATTATTTAATGTAATTAAATATCCAGCATCATAAACTGTATTATTATACACCTGACAATTATCTGCAGTTGAAGCAGCACTCGCATTCTCACATTCTATTCCTGACCCTTTAATATTATAAACGGTATTACCTGAGGCTACGGCATTATTGGATCTTTGCAGATATATTCCATAAGGAGCGACGGAAGCATTATTAATATTATAAACAGTATTATCCTGGGCTATGATATTGTGACTATTAACAGTAGCATAAATTCCCGCCCCTCCTGAATCATGGACTGTATTATTTTTTATAGTTACATTCTGACTACTATAAACAAAAATATTGCCATAGGTGGTTGCATTTTTTACTTCAAATCCATCGATAGTAATATAGTCTGCACTACCACCAGAAAATCCTACATTAAAACCTTGATTTCTAGTATCTTGTGCATCAACAATCGGCGTATCTCCTGGGTTAGCCTGAATAATATTAGGAGCGCCCGATTCTCCAGCATGAACACTGGTTAACGTTACTATTTCATTATAAGTGCCAGCTTTTACTAAAACGGTATTTCCAGTTGAATCTTTAAATCGCGTGTCAGCAATACCCTCAGTAATTGTCCCGTAGGCGGTTGCCCAAGCCAACCCATTTTCTGTTCCGCCCTCATTGTCATCATCTACATAAATAGTATTTCCAGTGGCATGTGCTAAATTCAAAGAAAGCGCAAACAAGCTTAAAATAAAAAATAATAAGCTTATAAAAAAATTAATTTTTTGAGAAAAATGTTTTTTCTTATTTAGCATATGCATCTATTTTACCATTAAATAGGATAAATAAAAGAGTCTCCTTGATTAAATTAAAATAATTAAAAAAGCCCTGCGATAAACAGAGCTTTTATTTAAAAAAGAGACTTTATTTTTCTTCTATACTAATAGAATTAATTATCACATCTTCAGTTGGCACTGATTTTTCACCCATCGAGCTCATTGACACCGGTATTTCAGCAATTTTATCCAGAGTATCTAATCCTTCCACTAATTGCCCAAAAATTACATAACTTTTTGGCAAAGCATAATCAGCGTGCATAATGAAAAATTGACTTCCATTCGTGTCTGGCCCTGAATTGGCCATTGCCAGTGTTCCTCTTTTATAATCCCGCGTGATAGATTCATCATCAAACTGATATCCCGGACCACCTGTGCCATCACCCTTTGGATCGCCAGATTGAATCATAAAGCTTTTAATAATGCGATGAACTTTTACATTGGAATAAAATCCGTCTTTAGCTAGGAATACAAAATTATTCACTGCTATCGGAGTTTCGGAAGCAAAAAGTTCAACTTTCATTGTGCCTTTTGAAGTTTCCATAGTAGCAAAATATTTTTTACTTTTATCGATGGTCATGGCTGGAGGATTGGAATATTGTTTGACATTGCTTGGCATAGTGTTAATTTTATTTTGATTATTATCTAATTTTTCGCTTGATTTAGTTTGAGTTTTAACTATTTCTTTTGTTTTCGAAAAATTTTTATTGTCGGAATATAAAAAAATTATCAATAATATTATAGCTCCTCCTAAAATTGAAAATTTTATTTTTTTATGCATAAATTTATTTTGGTTACGTATATTATAGCAAATTATAAATTTTTTCTAAAATTATTTCCCCAGCTTTAATTCTCCCTGACGTATAATTTCTATATTCTTTCCACTAATTCTCACCAAAGCTGAAGGAAGAGAGCTTAATTTACCGCCATCGGCATAAAAATCCACTTCTTTCTTAAAATATTTTTTGGCTTGCTCAATCGTTTCCGATGGTTTTTTCCCCGAAGGATTAGCGCTGGGTGCTACCAATGGTCCAGTAATTTTTATCATTCTAATTAATTCTTCTCTTCGGGGAAACCGAAAGGCTAACTCCCCAGTTCCACGATGAAGATAAGCAAATTTTTCTTGCGGACAAGAAAGCAAAATACTCACTTTGCCCGGCCACAATTTATTTATCTTTCTCTGTTCTCCAGACCTAAGTTTAATCCCAAAAAGATTAAGATCTTTTTTTGAGCTGATTAAAATAATAAAAGGTTTTTGAGAATCTCTTTTTTTGAGCTGATAAATTTTCTCTACTGCTTTTTTGGAGAAAGCTGAGCCAACAACTCCATAAATTGTATCAGTCGGAATAATACCAACCCCTCCACTTGAAATAATTTCTGCTATTTTTTGCAATTCTTTTTTCATCGTCTTTAATTTATTTAATAAATTCTGAAACTATTTTTTCCGCTGGCATAGAAGTCAGCTTTTGCAAATGGTATTTTTTCACTGCTTTTTTTATGAGATTTATTCCAAAAAAATATTGAGTCATTTCCGGAGAGCCTTTTTCAATAAAGTTCTCTTGATAAAAGCCACCCCAATCACTATTGGCTCGCAAACTTTGTTTAATTTTTTTTTCAATTTTGAGTTGATTTTTTTGACACCAATCATATTGTCGTTTTGAATAATACACATACTGCCAAGGTTTGCGATTAGGAAACATTCTGGAAGAAAAATAGCTGGCCAATCCTTCGTTGACCAAGTGTTCCGCGAAGGTCATTTTTTTTAGATATGCCTTATGACTCAATTTCTTGCTAGCCCCAAAAGATTTTAGGATTTTTTCTTGCGAATCGCGTGTCAAGTGATTCAACTCGTGAGAAATTAAAATATTATAATAATCCTCTTCAGTTTCTGGCAAATCCATGCCAATATAAATAGTATTCTTTCCCTTATTAAACCGCGTATAGCCATCCACAAAAGAAAAGGAAAAAAATAAGACCATTTCGCCAGTTAGTTTTTTTTGATAAAATTTTTCGGCTTTTTTAATTATTTTTTCAGCCTGTTCGGGACAGCCCCATTCTTTTATTTTTTCAAGTCTCTGTTTGGCTTTTTTTAAATTAAATTCTTTTTCAAAGTCGGAGAAACCTTTTTCAATTTTTTTCACATCACCATAAAATGGCTTCAAAACTTTTTGATTGGGTGAAAAATAATATTTCTTAAAAGCATAATCAAAATCCTCACCTTTTTCTAAGGCTTCTATGAATCTTATAAAGTCCGGAATTAAATTGTGAATTTTTATCATAATCTAAAAATAGCCTTTTTTGGAATAAAATAAAAGCCCTAGCTTTCTCTTCCTCTAAGGCTTTTTATATAAAGTTACTTTTTGTCTCGCTTGATTATCTCGCTGAGAATTGGAGGGGTTAACAATGTAGTAAGAATAACCACAATAACCACAATGGCAAAAACTTGATCATCCACCACTCCGATTTGTTTTCCAACGTTAGCAAAAATCAAACCGACTTCTCCTCGCGGAACCATTCCAAAGCCAATTAATTTTTTGTTCAATTTTCCCCCAATAGAATATCCGCAGAGAACCTTTCCCACAAAAGCTACCGCTGAAATGGCCAACGCAATGCCGACAATTTTCGGATCGGAAAAAACCTGAAGATTAACTTGCATTCCAGTATAGACAAAGAATATCGGAACAAAAAAGGAAGAGATTTGATCAATATAGTTTTCGACATGCCCATGCTCTTCATCGTTAGCCACTGCATGCATTTCTTCCACAATTTTACTGTCGTCATTCATCCCACTTTCTTTTATCCACCTCCTTATCTTGGAAGAAATGTGAGGCATGGCAAAAGGCTTGAAGTGAACCGGATCCAAAATCAGTCCAGCCGCAAAAGCACCAACAATAGGTGCTAACCCAGCGAGGGCTTCCGCTCCATAAGCAAAAGCTCCGCAGAAAAGAAGAGCGATAGCCATTTTCATTCCAAAACCATTATGAACCTTGGAAAATATCTGGCTTAAACGAGGTGCCAACAACTGTCCGATAACAATAGCTCCTGCCAAAAACAGAAAAGCTTTTAACGTGAGCATTCCCACTGTGGCTAAACTAACAGTTCCGCTGGAAACAATTCCAGAAACAATAGCCAAAATCAAAAGCCCCAAAACATCATCAATAACAGCCGCTCCCAAAACTATTTTAGCTTCATCAGTTTTCAGAACACCTAAATCCTTGAAAACTCTAGCTGTAATCCCCACTGAAGTGGCGGTCAAGGTGGCCCCAATGAATAAATAAACATTAAAATCATAGCCTGGTAGCAAAAATTTACTAACAAAATATCCACCAATAAATGGAAGAACCACTCCCACCAAAGCAACCACCAAAGCTCTCGCTCCCACTTTTTTCATTTCTCCGATATTAGATTCCAAGCCAGTTCGGAAAAGAAGTAAAATCACTCCAATTTCAGCAATATCCCGAATAAATTCATTTACTTTGAAATTTTCAATAATACCCAGACCTGGAAATAAAGCCAGAATTCCCAAAACTACTCCGAAAAGCAATTCACCCAACACAGCTGGCTGACCGATTTTTTCCACCATGGCTCCAATCCGAGCAAACAAAAGCATAATGACTAGAAAGAAAAAAACTAACGGAAAAGATAGATGACTTTCTCCTTCCACCAGAGCCGAATTAGCCAACGCCACAAAAGGAAAGAAGGCCAGACTAATTAAAGACAGAACGCGGAGCATTTTTTTCATAGATATTTTCTCTTTTGGAGGTAATTAATGATTAATTATGAAACTAAATAAAAGAACCTGCCAGGAATCCTATGTTGATTTTAAAAAAATCAAGAGGCAGGACTTTGTTTATTAATTTATATTATTTTAGCAAATTAATAAAATAAAGCAACTGCTTTATTTTATTATTTCAAAAATTGCAATTCCAAAGGCAACTGAAACATTCAAAGATTCTTTTTTACCACTCATCGGAATTTCTAGAATCTGATCAGCTAAGTTTAAAAATTTTTCCGACAACCCCTCCGTTTCACTACCTAAAATTAACGCTAAGTTTTTGTTCTGACTTTTGAATTGATTATATCTTATAGACTTATCACTTTTTTCTAAGGCTACAATTTCAAATTTTTGGGATTTTAATTTTTGAATAATTTTAAAAATATCCCCTGCTACTTCCCAGGGAATAAATTTTTCCGCACCCAAAGCTACTTTGTGAATTTCTTTAACTTCTCTTCCAAAACGATCAATGGGCGCTGGCGTAATTCCACCAAGATAAATTTTTTCTACGCCCACCGCGTCCGAAGTTCGAAAAATAGATCCCACATTATGCGCGCTTCGAATGTTGTGCAAAACCACAGCGATATTTTTTTTATTGGAATCTTTTTTCATATCTTGGTGGACCCACGGGGAATCGAACCCCGGCCCGATCCATGCCATGGATCTGTTCTACCACTAGACTATGGGCCCATATTTATTTATTTTTCAAAACCTCTATCCATCATATCAAGAGAGAAAAGTTAGTCAATAAAATATAAAAAAACAGGACTCATTGGATTTTTCCAATGAGTCCTTTAAATTTAGCTACTTCTTTCCAAGTATATAATCGAGCGCCTTTTTGGCTCCATATGTATCACTTGAATTTTTCATCAATTTTATCAGAAAGGAATCGTCGTCACCGCTAGTGACTAGCGGTGGTTCGACATATCCATTGCCTCTTGTTTGTGGTAAACCAATATTGGCCAACAAACAATTGCAGAGGCAAACCTTACCTTTACAGATTTCGAATTTTCCTCCTTTTTTCACATACTCATTTTCCGGTTCTGCCGAACAGCGATAACCTAATGAGCCATCTTTCTTTTTGTAGAGCTCGCTGAGCAAGCGAATGTGACAAAAACGCACTCGCTTTTCATAAACATCCTGTTCTGACAGTGTTCCCGGAATCTGTGCTACCTTAAATGGATATCCGGTTGGAGAAACGAGTGAAGTTAATATCTTTAACTTTTTCTCAAATGCCATTGCTCTGGCCAAAGAACGAAGCCATGATACTAACCCAGACTCATTTGAATATTGAAAAATACTTCCAACCTGAATGCCCACTGCACCCTTGGCAATAGCTTCGCTAGCTTTTTCTGGATGAGCAAACCCTCCAGCTAAAAAGTAAGGAATTCCCAAAAGCCTAATCGCTTCCAAATTAACTTCATCCTTCAAGCCATAAAGTGGCTCCCCTCCGGTCATTAAAGTTACCCTGTCCCTAGGTGGAGCATTATGGCCGCCCGCTATTGGCCGCTCAATAACAAAGGCATCGATTTGCTCAGGAAATTTTTTGGCAAACCATTTGCCTAAAACGGTAGAAGAAATTATGGGCAGGAAATATGGACGCACTAAATCCGGAATGGGAAATTCAGAAAAAGATTCTTCCGGATCAAAACGCATTACAAATTCACCAGACATTGCGCCAGTTACATCAAGTTTGTATTCTACTGGTTTTCTGTTGACTAAGTTTTCTAAAATTAATGGAAACTGAGAAGGAATTCCAGCTCCGACTACAACAAAATCCACGCCTGCCAACATTGCTCCGAAAAGAGAATAGATGTGAGGCATCTGAACTTTTTCCAGATAATTTATTCCCACCAATCCGTTGTGGCCATCCTTCGCCAAAAAAACTTCAGCAAAATTAGCCACCACTACCAGCTCAATTAATTCTCGGCTGGGATTAATAGAAAATTGTTCCGGATCACGAAATCCCAAATAATTCTTTTTCCCTATTGGAACGAAATATTTTTCATATACTCGCTCGGCTACCTCAGAAAAAGGAAAAGCGTCAAAAGCTCTTTTCAAATCTCCATCAGGATCGCCTAATTGTAATTGGCGAGCAATAATAACATGAATAGCTACGCCTGAAATTGTTCCCAGGCCTCCTATTTTTTCCAGAAGACGAGCTATTTTCCAACCAGTGACTCCAAGTCCCATCCCTCCAGGAAGGACAGGAATCAGTATCTTTTTCAATACCTCTCTCAGATCCTCCCTCATAAAGCACCTCCTTGGTTTTTGTATTAGAATTTCTTAAAATTCAGTTATTAAAGTACCAAAAACAAATATAATGAAGTATATCCATTGAATACAACTAAGTCAATGTAAAAAAATTACTTTATAACTGAAAATTCTTCATTAACAATAATTCCATTGTTTTCCAATTCAAGCAGAATTTGATTGCGAATTTTTTCATCAAGCGCTTCAGGAGGCAAAACTCCAAAAGTTTTTATTTTTGGGAGTACCTTTAAAAAAGAATAAGCCGCTAGTCCAATAGGATAGGAAATATAGTTGGCTCCAGGAAGTTTTTTGAAAATAGCTTTCATATCTGGAAAAATAGCGCTATTTTTTATTTTTACATGTTTACCTTTTTCTTTTCCAACGGCCTCTACTACCAGAGAAAAATAAGCATTCTCAATTATTCCGCTTTTTGCCATTTTTATCATTTCTTTAGGAGTTGGGATTTTGGGAGCAATCTTAGAAAAAAATTCCACGGGAGAAATCCAAAGACCGTTCACATTAACAGGCTTTTTTTCAAAAAGTCCCAAGCGGTGGAGAGCTTTTGAGAAATCAATATCAGTTCCAGAAGATTTGAAAGTTATATTTTTAGTCTTAATATAAAAAGGCAAGGTAGAAACTTCATCACCATAAATGCTAAAAACTTTTTTCTTGCCGATTGGATGAGGAAAGTCATACTCCTCTGCCCCACTAAAAGGACGAGTAAGAATAAATTTATTGTTGCGAAAATTTAATGGCTGGGCTGTCAATTCATCCAAAGTTGTTTCGATTGACCAAGTAAAAATAAGTTCACTGGCTTTTTGTTCTTCAACCAGACGAAAATCAATTGTGTCAATTTCATCTAAAACATCATCAGCTTCACGCGCCAAAAGATTAGAAACTCCTGGAGCAATGCCAGAATTAATCAAAGCTACAAGTCCAGCTTTTTTAAATTTTTTATGAAAAGATAATTGCTCAGCAGTTTTCAAATCAGCTAATTCAGATGCGAGATCTTGATAGTTAGCTTTAACTTTCAAGCAAGCCTGCATAACATTTAAATTAAACCTTGGAAGACTCGCATTAATTACTAAATCAAAACCTTTAGTAGCTTTAACTAAGTTTTCAATACTACTAGCATCAACTTTTTTTAGACTTATTTTTTTGAAACGAGTGTTGATAAATTCCTTGGCGCGTTTCAAATCATTTGACCCACAAATAACTTTTGAAATTTCCCCATCTTTAGCTAAAAAATTAGAAATCACAGAGGCAACGGCTCCAGCTCCAACAATAAATACTTTCATTATTTTTTATTAAATTATTATCTAACTTTAGTATATCAAAATGCGAGATAATTAAAAACCCGCTAGTTGCTTTTAACTTTACTAAAAAAACCATATAATTATAGTATGGATATTTTTAAAAAAGCTTGGAATAATTTCAAAGTTCAACCGGATAGCTGGTTTTTCTATGCTTTCATTTTAACCTTCACGCTTTCTATTAGAAAAATTTTAATTTTTTATCCTTTAGCGGGTGACTATAATGAATATGCTAGTATAAGCTTATATTTATCCGATATATTTCTATTTCTGACTTTTCTCTCCTGGATAATCATATTACGCAATAAATATAGTATTTTGTCAATATACAAATCAAAGTTATCCACACTCTTTACACAGGACAACCTGTTGATAACCATACCTGGGCTCTTAATTTTATGGTTTTTAATTTCTATCACCTGGTCTAATAATTGGCAAATTGGATTATTCAGATCAATTAAGCTTTTTGAGTTTTATTTATTATATTTATATTTAGTCTATAAAATTATTTCATCCCAGTCGCTCAGAAATGTTCCATCCCAGTACGACAGAAAATGTTCCATCCCAGTTGCTCGGAAATGTTCCACGTGGAACATTTCAAGAGCAACGGGACAGGCGTGGAACAATTCTGGTGTCCGGGACAGGCGTGGAACATTTCAAGAGCAACGGGACAGGCGTGGAACAATTGTCAGGAGAGCTTCTCAATTAATAATATCTATTGGCCTATTTCAAGCCATTATTGGAATTTGGCAATTTATCATCCAACATTCTATTGGACTATTTTGGCTTAGAGAAAGCCTAATTTCACCAGATATTCTGGGTGTAGCCAAGATTATTCTCAATGGAGAAAAATATATTCGCGCCTATGGACTATTTCCTCATCCTAATGTTTTAGGTGGATTTTTACTTGTTTCTATAATATTAGGTTTATTCTATAAGCAATTGTTCCACGCTTGCCCCGGACACCAGAAATGTTCCACGTGGAACAATTCTGAGCAACTGGGATGGAACATTTTGGTCGTCGGGGTGGAACAATTTGGTCGTCGGGGTGGAACATTTGAATATTTATTACCCATTTTTACACTACTTCAAATAATCGCTTTAATCTTAACTTTCTCAAAATCGGCTATTTTAGGCCTAGTTTTGGCTATTATATATATTTATTGGAAACTTGCTCCATCTAAACTGTTAAGCAATGTTCTACGCCTGCCCCGGACACTCAAATTGTTCCACGCTTGCCCCGGACACCAGAAATGTTCCACGTGGAACAATTCTGAGCAACTGGGATGGAACATTTTGGTCGTCGGGGTGGAACAATTTGGTCGTCGGGGTGGAACAATTATGACTATATTCATAATAATCATTTTAGTAGGTTTATTAGGAGCCAATCTAAATTTAGACGATTATTTGTTTAAGTCTTTGAATGAAAGAACTATGTATGTAAAGGCTTCACCTCAATACAAAATAATTTGTTCCACCCCAATCATACGAAGATTGTTCCACGTGGAACAATCTTCTACGACGGGGCACGCGTGGAACAATTTGTGCTTAAAGGATAGCCGTAAAACAATGGAGAACACTTGGACAATGCTATCAGGCATCGGATCCGGTCAATTTGTTTTAGAAATGCAAACATATACCCAGAAAACACTAGCCTTTTGGGAATATCAGCCAGTTCATAACGTTTTTCTGCTTATCTGGGCTGAACTTGGAATAATCGGATTATTTGTATTTTTCTGGTTTTTATGGCAAATGTTCCATCCCAGTACGACAGAAAATGTTCCACGTGGAACATTTCAAGAGCAACGGGACAGGCCTGCCCGCATTGCTACGCAAAGCGTTGCAGGCGGGCGTGGAACATTATTAAAACACATGGCAGGTTTACCCGCCGAAGCTTTAGCGAAGGAGGGCGTAGAACAAATAGTAATATTTAGGGGTATATTATTGGGCCTACTATTTATAATGCTTTTTGATCATTATTTATGGGACATTCAACAAGGGCAAATATTGCTCTGGATGATTTTAGGATTCATAGCTGGAAATAGGCTAAACAGTAGGGGATTATCTAGGCCTAGTATTGACAACTAGCCTTATTTATTGTATAGTATATTTATCCACATTAGCCTATTGGCAGATAGCCATTAATATGATACTATTCAACGTTGTTATTGATACGAATGTTTTTTAAAAACTTACTAAAAAGGAGTTACAAAATATGAAACTTTTTTTTCGTCTTATTGTTTTATGGCAGTATTTGTATTTTTGTCTTTGCAACCCTAATGAATACACTTATTTTTCTATTTTAAAGCGTGAGTTATGGCTTCCCATTTGGAGTGGCCATGTTTCAGAAACGGTCGTAGAAATAATTTCAAGGATAGATTGTGAAAAGAATGTTGATAAGGTTGTTACATTTAAATCTATGGATCAGGAAAATAACTTTGATTATCTGAAAGTTTTTCTCAAAAGTTCAGCTAATCATATTCTGAGATGCCCCGTTTGCATCGAAAGGATTTGCATTCAGCTTAATACGCCTGATCCAATTGAAAAGTATTATCAGCGAAAACGAGGAATTGGAAAAAAAACTGAAACATCAAATGATAAAGAAGATTTAACTTTACATTAAAAATTAAAAATAAAAGCGGTGGAACTTATCAAGTCCACCGCCTTTTTTATTTTCTAAAACATTTTTTACAAAACTGCAATAGCAGCTACTTTATCTCCAGTTTGCGGACGCATTACTCTCACACCTTGAGTAGCTCGTCCTAAAACCGAAATACTTTTCAGTGGAATGCGAATAATTTGTCCCTTTGACGAACTCAAAATCAAATCTCCTTCAATATCATCCACATTCACGATAGCGGAACCAATCATTCTGCCGGTTTTGCTAGTAATGCTAGATGTTTTAATTCCAGAACCACCTCGATTTTGAATTTTATAAGCTTTTAGATCTGATCTTTTTCCATATCCGTTTTCCGTGATGACCAAAAGTTGATTACCTTTTTGATTTTTGAAAACCACATCCATTCCGACTACTTTGTCATCTTTTTTAAGTTTAATTCCACGCACACCTCCGGCTGTTCTTCCCATTGAGCGCACATCTTTTTCTCGGAAATGAATAGCTTGTCCACCAGAAGTCGCAATCACCACTTCGTCTTCTCCAGTAGTAGCTTCCACCCAGCGCAAAGCGTCTCCTTTTTGCAGTTTGATAGCCAGCAGTCCACTGCGACGAACATTTTCAAAATCTTCCAGTGAAGTTTTTTTGACCGTTCCCATTTCAGTCATCATCATCAGATATTTATAACTATCATCTTTATTGAAAGCGATAATCGCTGTCACTGATTCTTCCTGACTGAGTTGAAGAAAATTAACCACTGATTGTCCTTTGGCAATTCTCGATGAAGCCGGAATTTCATAAGCCTTAGTTTGAAAAACTTTTCCGGAATTGGTGAAGAAAAGTAAATTGTCATGAGTCATCACACCCAAAACTTTTTTAATCACATCTTCTTCTTTAGTAGCGGCGCCAATCACACCTTTGCCTCCGCGTTTTTGCACACGATAAACAGCCGGATCCATTCTTTTAATGTAACCTTTTTCCGTGATAGTAATAATGGCTTCTTCATTAGGAATTAAATCTTCTTGCCTGAATTCTCCCACACCAGATTTAATAACCTTGGTTTTTCTTTCGTCTCCATATTTTTCTTTCATTTTTTGCAATTCATCTTTGACAATTCCCAAAATTTTCTTGGCGCTTTTCAAAATAGCTTCCAGTTCACTAATTAGTTTTAATTTTTCTGCTAATTCATCTTCAATTTTTTTTCTTTCCAATCCAGCTAGAGTTTGCAATCTCATTTCCAAAATCGCAGTGGTTTGTTTATCAGAAAGTTTGAATTTTTTCATTAAACTCACGTGAGCAATTTCTTTGGTAGCTGATTTTTTAATAGTGCTGATAATAGCATCAATATGATCCAAGGCTGTTTTTAGACCTTCTAAAATATGGGCCCGATCTTTAGCCTTATCCAAATCAAATTGAGTGCGACGAGTAACCACTATTTTACGATGTTCAATATAATGTTCTAGGATAGCTTTTAAATTTAAAACGGTCGGTTCAATTCCATCCACTAGCGCCAACATATTCACTCCGAAATTCTTTTGCAAATCGGTCATAGAATAAATTTTGTTCAACACTTTTTGCGGATAGGCGTCTTTTTTTAGATCAATCACAATTCTCACTCCGTCCTTATCCGATTCATCCCGAATGTCTTTGATGCCCAAAAGTTTTCCTTCTCGAACTAGGTCAGCCATTTTTTCAATCAGCACTGCTTTGTTAGTGGCATATGTCATTTCAGTTACAGTAATTTGAAAAGCACCAGCTTTGGTTTCCAAAATATCAGCCTTGGCTCGAGTTAGAATTTTTCCCCGCCCAGTCTTATAGGCTTCTAAAATATCCTTTTTATTATAAATAATGCCACCCGTTGGAAAGTCCGGTCCTTGAATAATATTCGCCAGTTCTTCTATGGTAGTTTCTGGATTTTCAATTAAGGCGACAATACCCGCTACTAATTCATTAAGGTTATGAGGAGGAATATTGGTAGCCATTCCTACTGCGATTCCCATACTACCATTCAATAAAAGTTGTGGGAGATTAGCAGGAAGAACGGTTGGTTCTTGATGTTGCTCATCAAAATTAGGCACAAAATCAACCGTATTTTTTTCAATATCCAAAAGCATTTCGTCAGCAATAGACGCTAATTTAGCCTCAGTATAACGATAAGCGGCTGCTCGATCACCATCCATTGAACCAAAATTTCCCTGACCTCTAACTAGTGGATAACGCAGGGAAAAATCTTGGGCTAAGCGCACCATTGAATCATACACCGCTACATCGCCGTGTGGATGATATTTTCCTAAAACTTCTCCCACTACTGTAGCGGATTTACGAAATTTGGCACTGGATCTTAGACCGCTACTCCACATAGAATAGAGAATTCTTCGGTGAACTGGCTTCAAACCATCTCGCACATCCGGAAGCGCTCGCGAAACAATAACACTCATGGCATAATCCAAATAGGATTGTTGCACTTCTTCTACTATTTCTCTTGGCTCAATATTACCTATGTTCATTTTTTTATTGAAAAATTTAAATAATTTTGACTACTTATTTTTTTGGTTCAGCTCTTCACTTAAATTATTCCCCATATTTTTGCTGATGCTTTGAGTTATATCGTCCACTTGTTTTTGATTGCTTATTTCCATTAAGATATTGTTTTCTTCAGTTTTCTTTCTAGAATTATCTCGATCAGCTTTCAAAGAAAAAAACCAAATCAGTAACACGAAAATCATAGAAATGGTTACCAATGCCCAAACATAACGCAAACGGATGTGTTCCGGTTTTTGTCTTATTTCTTCAATTTTACTTTCAAAGTCCATTATAGTTACGCTTTATCGGTGGCCATCAGAAGCACTTCCATATTTTTTTCTTCAATATCTTTCTTTTTGAAATTAATTTTGGAAACTTTTTCTCGTGGGCAGTTTCCCATTTCTGAACAGAATTTTTTTTCACTTTCAATATCCAACTTTAACCCTTCGGTTTTGTAATGAATGGGTATAATAATTTTTGGTTCAATTTTTTTTACAATTTCCACTGCTTTTTTGCCATCAATAGTAAATTTTCCCCCGACTGGAATCATCAGAATATCTACTCCATCAATTTCATCCAATTGTTTTTCGTCTAAATCTGTTCCCAAATCTCCCAGATGACAAACTCTAATCCCTTCAGCTTCAATTGAAAAAATGGTGTTATGACCACGTTCTTTTCCTTCTTGAGCATCATGGAATGAATCAATACCAACGATATTTACTCCCTTGGCTGAATATTCTCCTGGAATATCAAAAACTACCGGCTCTCCCTTTAGAGCTGAGGCATTATTATGATCATGGTGATCGTGGCTAATTAAGACAATATCCGCCTGTCCTTGGGGAGGACGTAATCCGGTTTCTTTATCAAAAGGATCAAAAAAAATACCTACTTCTCCTTGACCTCTGCCTTCCGGTCGGGTAGTTATTTTAAAACAAGAATGTCCGTAATATTGTATATTCATAAATTAAAAAGTTATGTTTTTATTGGTTTATAGAGAAATATTATCATAAAATTATTTTTCTGTCGAGCCCTTTTCAGAAAAAAAATTTTGACAATAATTACCTAAAACAGTATAATTAAAAATATAAATAACTCGATTTTTAGCGGAAAAAACAATTAAAAAATTATTTTTTATAATTTTTTTTAATAATAAAAATAATAATAAAACTATGTCTATACAATCAGGAGTTGGTTTTTCTTCCGATGCCGATGCAAAAAAAGCTGGTGGTGACGCTTGTCAAAAAGCGATTGAAAAATTGAAAGCACCAAAACTAATAATTGTTTTTTCGTCTGTGAGATATGATCAAAAAGAATTGCTTGATGGAGTACGTTCGATATCTAAAGAAACGCCATTAATTGGATGCAGTGATGCGGGAGAAATTACTGGAGAAGGGCCAACTAAGGGTGGCGTAGCAGTTATGGCTCTGAAATCAGATAGTATTGATTTTGTTATTGGAAAAGGAGGAGAAGTAGAGGGAAAAACCAAAGAAGCGGGAGCAGCTCTCGTTAGGGACATTATGTCTAGAGCTAAAGATAAAGTGAAGTGTTATATTATGCTTACAGATGTTCTAAAAGGCAATGGAGCGGAAATTGTTCGAGGATTGCAAGATGTGGCTGGAAAAGATGCTTTGATTTTTGGAGGAGCAGCGGGAGATGATTTTAAATTTAAAGAAACTTTTGTTTATTATAATGATACTGTTTTATCCTCTTCACTTGTGGGAGTTGGACTAGTGGGTGATTTTTCAATCGGATTAGGAGTAAGGCATGGATGGATTCCAATTGGTGCTCCAAAGACAGTAACCAAATCACATGGGGCGGTGGTTGAGGAGATTGATGGGAAGCCAGCAGTGAGTATTTATGAAGAATATTTTGGGAAAAAAGATGAAGATCTGCGAAAAGAGCCACTAGCCATAATGGCCATTACATATCCTCTAGGAATGACTGTTGAGGGTAGCACAGAATTTCTCATTAGAGATCCAATTTCGGTAGATGAAAAAGGAGCCATAACTTGTGCAGCAGAAATGCCAGAAGGCGCAACGGTTCGTTTAATGATTGGAAGTAAAGATGAAGCTATTATCGCCGCTAAAGATGCTGCTCAAAAAGCACTGGATCAACTTCAAGGAAAAACTCCAAAAGCTATTATATTGTTTAACTGTATCGCAAGAAGTAAATTATTTGGAGAGCATGCTAAGGACGAAATTGATGCTATTCAGTCTGTTTTAGGGAAAGAAGTGCCATTAATTGGGTTCTATACATATGGAGAGCAAGCTCCAATTGGAGGAGATCCTAATACTGCTTTTTCTTGTTTTCACAATGAAACAGCAGTTATTGTTGCTTTGGGAGAATGAAATTTTCTCGCTAATTTAAAATAGAAATTTTTTATTACATATGATTATTTTAATAAGTAGTTTACTGTCATTTATTGCAATAGGCATTCTTTATTTTTTGCATTTCTCTCATTCAACTCTTGGGGAAAATGTTATTTTCGGTGTCACGCTATTTGTTTTGGTTGTTTTACAAGCTATTAGTTTTTTGAGAAAAGAAAATAAGTTGAAAAAAGGATCTGAAAAAACGACAGAAGAGCTGGTTAGATTAGATGACGCAGCAAAATTATTAATCAGACGCGATTGGGAATTAAATTCAGTTAACCAGAAGCTAGATACTAAAGTAGACGAATTGAAAAAAGGTGAAGAATCTCTTCGAGAGGCTTATGCTGAAATAGAGGAAGAACAATTGAAAACAGTAGCTATTCTTTCTAATTTAACAGACCCAATTATTGTTTTAGATGATCATGATTGTGTAAAGTTTTTTAATAACGCCGCTAGAGATATACTGGGCTTAAGTTTTTCTGATATAAAAACTAAAATTTCAAATAAAAATAACTTTAGCCTAGAAAATTTCAAAAGAATTATTAAAAAAGATTTTGTTTTTAAAATTATAGAAGAATCCAAAGACAGCAAAGGAATGGAAGAAGAGATAGAATTAACAGATACTAACCCAAATAAAACTTTTAAAGTGATTACAGAAACGGTACTTGATCAAAAAGGAGAAAACTTGGGTATGATGAAGATTTTTTATGATTTGACTAGAGAAAAAATGGTTGATAGAATGAAATCAGAGTTTATTTCAGTTGCAGCTCATCAATTCAGAACTCCGCTTTCTGCGATTAAGTGGGTCATTCAAATGATATTGGATGAGGACGCTGGAAAATTAAACCAAGATCAGAGAAAACTTTTAGAAAAAGGATTTGAAAGTAATGAGAGAATGATAACCTTGGTTAATGATCTTCTAGATGTTTCTAGAATTGAGGAAGGACAGTTTAATTATAATTTCAGAGAGCAGTGTCTGCTGGAAATTATAAATGGAGTAGTTAACAAAATGGCAGAGGAAATTAGATATAGACATCTTGAAGTAAAAATAGACGCACCAAAAGGTTTACCAAAATTGCGGATAGATAAAGAAAAAATAGAAATAGCTATTCAAAATTTATTAGATAATGCTGTAAAATATAGCCTTGAAAATGGGATAATAAACATAAAGGTTTCAATGGAAGGAGAAAACTTTGTTAAGGTTTCAATCAAGGACAATGGAGTGGGAGTCCCAAAAGAAAGTAAACATAAGTTATTCACAAAATTTTATCGAGCCACTAATGTAGTAAAATTAGAAACGGATGGGACTGGCTTAGGATTGTTTATAACAAAAAATATTATTGAGCGACATGGCGGAAAAATATTTATTGAAAGCGAGGAAGGCAATGGCACAGAAGTTGTGTTCACACTAATGATAACTAACCCAGCTAATATTTAAAAATAAAAAAGATGAAAAAAATAAAAATATTAATCATTGAAGATGAACTAATTTTGGCAGAAGTTTTGGAAAAGAAATTAAAGCAAGAGGGTTATGAAATTGCAGTTGCTCATGATGGTCAGGAAGGTTTTGAAAAAATAAAAAGTTTTGTCCCTGGCCTTATTCTTTTGGACATCGTTATGCCAAAAATGGACGGTTATGAGGTTTTGGAAAAATTACGAGAAGAAAAAATATCCATTCCTGCCATTATTATTTCTAATTCCGGCCAACCAGTAGAAATTGATCGAACTAAAAAATTGGGCGCCGTTGATCATTTGATCAAAACCCAATTTGATCCCGCCGAAGTAATTGAAAAAGTCAATAATTATATAAGCCAGATGTCTAAGGAAATTCCCAGGGAGGCTCCTACCGAAAAACCAAAGAAAGTTTCTAATGAAACCGTAGATGCGAAAGCTAAGACCACCACTCCAGACAATGCCCTCGCCTCTATTTTACTAGTAGAAGATGATCCGTTTTTGCGTAATATCTGTGCTAGAAAATTAGTTAAAGAAAATTTTGAAGTTCGTGAAGCTATGGACGGAGAACAGGCTCTACGTATGATTCAAAAAGCTATTCCCGATATTATTCTTCTGGATTTAATTTTGCCATCCATTGATGGTTTTGAAGTTTTAACCAAAATTCGTGCTGACAAAAACAAAGCTCTTGCGGAAACACCAGTGATTATTCTTTCTAATCTTGGTCAAGATGAAGAAATTCAAAGAGGTTTAAGTTTGGGCGCCAATAGTTTTATGGTTAAAGCCAACTCCACCACAGGAGAAATTGTGGAAAAGGTTAAAAAGACTATTTTATAAAAATAACTTGCCAAATTTTTAGAAACAAGGTAGACTGCTTTTAAGGTTAATTATTAAGAAAATTAAATATCGGATGCTTTAATCCGAAATATCGAATTACTTAATAATTTCCCGCTGGGAATTTTTTTGTTTTATAATCAATAATAATTAAAAGGCTTAACTAAGCCAAAAATATACTATGAGTGATAATATTTATGATAAATTAGCTGACGAGGTAGATAAAATAGATAAAAAAAGTGTTAAACAGTCAGATGATATGAATGACACTTCGGAAAAGCCATCTGTCATGGCCGCTTTGCTCTCAGAAAATCAGACTTCTCTTCCAGCAGTAGGTGATAGTATTATTGGAGAAATAATTGATATTGCTGCTAATTCAGTTTTTGTAGGTATTGATCCTTTCGGAACTGGAATTGTTTTGGGCAAGGAAATTAAAGATGGAATGGGAACTGGAAAATTGAAAATAGGGGACAAAATTTCTGCCGTTGTGATTGACCAAGAAAATGATGAAGGTTTTATTGAACTTTCTATTCGAGAAGCTTCTTATGAGAAAGCCTGGGATAATTTGGAAGATAAGCGTGATTCTGAAGAAAAAGTATTTACTAAAGTTCTAAGCGCCAACAAAGGAGGTCTTTTAATTGAATTGAATGGAATTTCCGGATTTTTACCAGTTTCTCAATTATCCAGCAAAAATTATCCTCGCGTAGAAGACGGAGATAAAAATAAAATATTTGCTATCTTGAAAAAACTAGTTGGGCAAGAATTGGAAGTGAGAATCTTGGATGCCGATCGAGAAACTGAAAAATTAATCGTCAGTGAAAAAGCGGCTCAAAAAGAAAAAGATCGAGAAACAGTTTCCAGTTTAAAAATTGGAGATGTAGTAGAGGGAGAAATTAGTGGAGTAGTTGATTTCGGAGCTTTCATTAAGTTTGTGGCTCCTGGTAAAGACCCAGCTAAGGTAGCGGATGATAAAAAGCTAGAAGGCTTAGTACATATTTCCGAACTAGCTTGGCAACTAATCGAAAATCCTCGCGATGTGGTTAAGGTTGGCAGTAAAGTAAAAGCCAAAATAATTGCCATCGATGATTACAAAATTTCTCTTTCTATCCGAGCTTTGGAAAAAGACCCTTGGAGTGAAGTTGATAAAAAATACAAAGTAGGAGACATCGTAGATGGTACTGCTCACAAAATAAATCGCTTTGGAATTTTCGTTTACTTAGATCAGGATATTCATGGTCTAGCTCATATTAGCGAAATGGCTGAAGTTTATCCTGGAAAAAATCTAGATGAGTTGGTTAAAGCCGGAGAAAAATATTTATGGAAAATTCTTTCCGTTGAACCAGCTACTCATCGTATGGGATTGGTTCTGGCTAAGAAAGGTGATAAAAGCGCGCCAGCTAAAAAAGAAAAGGCAGTGAAGGAAGAAAAAGCCACTGAGAAAAAAGCTGAAAAGAAACCCAAAAAAGTATCCAAGAAAAAAGTAGAGAAAGAAAAAGAATAATCACTTAGCTTATAAAAAATACTCCAGCGCTTTGCTGGAGTATTTTATTATATCCAAAAAATTTCAGCCTTACGAAAGACTCAGGAACAAATTCAGCTGAAACGAGCGTTAAAAAAAACTCCTCACCAATTCAGCCATGGGCTGACTAGGAGTTTTAGCGAGTGAGGCTTTGAATTTGTCTGAGACTGAGTCCGGCTGACAGTTTTCTTTGCAACTTTCTTTTGCTACCAAAAGAAAGTTGAGAAGAGATTGATTAATTGCCGAATATAAGCTAAATTACATATAATAATCATAGCAAAATAAGCTCTATATGAAAAACTCTAATATTTTTATTATTTCTGGACCTTCTGGGGTTGGAGAAGATTCTATTATCAATGGTCTTACTAAATACTTTCCTATTGAAAAAATAGTCACCACTTCTACCCGTCCAATGCGCTCCAGAGAATCCCAAAGCAATCCTTACTATTTTATAGATAAGCAAGAATTTGAAACCAGAAGAGAGAAGGGGGATTTTATTGAATGGGCAGAACAATATAATGGTCAGCTGTATGGCGTAACCAAACAGGAGATTGAGCGAGTGAAATCCGTCAGCCGACGGACCGATAAAATCGGCACCTGGAAAATAGAATGGAAAGGGGTCATTACTGCTAAAAAACTTTTTCCGGAAATTCCGGCTATTTTTATTACCATTCCAGATTTGAAAATCTTGGAAGAGCGCATCCGTCGCCGAGATAATATTAACGAAGCCTATATTAAAGAACGTATGGCCTATACTCAAGAATGGATGAAACATGCTGATGTTTATGATTACACAGTGGTGAATGAAGAAGGAAAATTGGATGAAGCGATTAAAAAAGTGGCAGAAATTATTAGGAAATATATTTAAATGACTAAAAATCTAACTAAGACAATTCAAAACACTATTTTCCAAAACAATCTTTTGGAAAAAGACTCCAGGATTGTGCTTGGAGTTTCAGGGGGACCGGATTCGGTTTGCCTTTTGAATATTTTATTTAATTTGCAAAAAAAATATTCTCTGGAACTAATTATTGCTCATGTGAATTATGGATTACGCGGAAAAGATTCTGAGCAGGATGAAAGGTTTGTTAAAACTTTAGCTGAAAAATATGGCCTAGAAATGGCTATCCTAAAGCCTAAAATTAAAGCTAAGAAAAATTTAGAAAATAATTTACGAGATATCCGTTATATTTTTTTTGAAAAAATTAGAAAAAATAATAATTTTGATTTAATCGCCGTGGCTCATAATTTAGACGATCAAGTAGAAACTTTTTTGATGCGCCTCATCCGTGGATCAGGATTATCTGGACTGGCTGGAATGAAATATCAAAACGAAAAAATTATTCGTCCATTATTGGGAACAACGCGGAAAGAAATTTTGGAATATCTCAAAAAAAATAAATTAAATTATCGAATTGATAAAACTAATGCCGAGGATTTATTTTTGCGCAACAAAATCAGAAATAAATTAATCCCGTATTTGAAAAAAGAATTTAATCCTAATATTACCGAAACTATTTTTGCGGAAACACAATCTATTGGAGAAGATTATGATTTTATTTTTTCTTCTGCTCAAAAATATAACTTTTCTCAATTCTTAAGTGCTAAAAAAATTTTGAGTTTTCATCCGGCCATCCAAAAAACTATTCTGCGCCAAAAAATTGCTGACCTTAAAAGCAATTTGAAAAATATTGAAGTCTCCCATATTGAAGAAATTTTAAAAATTATCAAAAGCACTAAAAGCAAACATCAGGTTGTAATATTCAAAGAGTTGAAAATCACCAGAAAAGGTGATAAGGTTGTAATTAGGAAAATAAAGTAAGTAAAAATATTTATGAAAAATCTAATTAGAAATGTCGGGGCGGTTTTGATTACCTTTATGCTAATTTCTGGAATTTTTGTTCTTTATTCCGCCCCTAAAGAGAAACCAGAAGATGTTTCCTTAAGCACACTAGTTTCTCAAATCAATGAGGGTAAAGTTACTGAAATTTCCGTTACCAACGACCAATTGGCGATTGAGTTGAAAGAGGGTAAGAAAGAAAAAGCCATCAAAGAGAGGGAATCAGGCTTAACTGAATCACTAAAAAATTATGGAGTAGATCCAGAAAAGCTTAAATTAGTTAATATCAAGGTTAAGGAAGACTCTTCAGCCTCCTTCTGGCTAAGTTCAGTTTTGCCTTTTCTATTGCCTTTTCTATTGGTTGGTGCCTTCATTTGGTATATGTTTCGCCAGGCACAAAAAGGTAATAAACAAGCTTTATCTTTTGGATCTTCCCGCGCTCGTGTTATTAATCCTAAGGACAAAAAGAATCGGACTACCTTTAAAGATGTAGCTGGAGCCAAAGAAGCCAAAGAAGAACTTTATGAAATTGTAGAATTTTTAAAAAGCCCTCTAAAATTTATTAAACTAGGAGCTAAAATTCCCAAAGGAGTTCTCCTATTAGGTTCTCCAGGAACTGGAAAAACTTTAATTGCCAAGGCAGTGGCTGGAGAAGCTAATGTGCCATTTTTCAATATTTCTGGATCGGAATTTGTAGAAATGTTTGTGGGAGTGGGAGCGTCCCGAGTGCGCGATCTTTTTAAACAGGCCAAAAAAAATTCACCAGCTATCGTTTTTATTGATGAAATTGACGCTGTAGGTCGTCATCGAGGAGCTGGCCTAGGTGGAGGTCATGATGAAAGAGAACAAACCCTAAATCAAATTTTGGTAGAGATGGACGGCTTTGATACTAACATTAATGTTATTGTTATTGCCGCCACTAACCGACCGGATGTTTTAGATCCAGCTCTTTTGCGACCAGGACGTTTTGATCGACGAGTAGTTATGGATTTACCAGATATTGAAGAAAGAGAGGCTATTTTAAAAATTCATTCAAAAAACAAACCTTTAGTTAAAAATGTTGAATTAAGAGCCATCGCCGAAAGAACTTCCGGATTTTCCGGAGCCGATTTATCTAATCTCTTGAATGAAGCCGCTATTCTGACTGCCCGCCGTAGCAAAAAAGAAATTAGTATGGACGAATTAACTGAATCTATAGAAAAAGTTATTCTTGGACCAGAAAGAAAAAGTCGAAGAATTGATAAAGATGAACAGAAAATTATAGCTTACCATGAAGCTGGACATGCGCTGATTGGATCTATCTTAGAACACGCCGATCCAGTTCAAAAAGTTTCTATTATTTCTCGCGGACAAGCTGGAGGCTATACTTTAAGCGCTCCTTCTAAAGACAAACGCCTACTCTCTAAAAATTACTTTCTTGATGAACTTTCAGTTTTTCTAGGAGGTTATGTGAGCGAAAAGTTGCAATTCCAAGAAGTAACCACGGGAGCTTCTAATGATTTAGAAAGAGCCACGGCCATCGCTCGCAATTTAGTTACCCGTTATGGAATGAGTGAATTGGGACCAAGAACTTTCGGACATAAAGAAGAAATGGTTTTTCTAGGCAAAGAACTTTCGGAACAAAAGAATTATTCAGAAAAAACTTCCGAAGCCATTGATCAACAAGTTTCCCAATTCATTGCTAACGCTTATGAAGTAGCTGAAAAAGTATTGAAAGAAAAAAAGGATGTTTTGGAAAAAATAGTGGCCGTCCTTTTGAAAAAAGAGACTATTGAACGATCCGAATTTGAAGAATTAGTAGGTATTAAAAAAGTAGCCGTTCCTGAAGAAAAATCCACTCTAAAAACAACTAAAACTAACCCTGATGAAAAAACAAATTAAGGATATTCCTTATTTGGAAATTCTCAAAAAAAGCTGGAAAATAACCTGGAGCCATAAATATCTTTGGTGGCTTGGTCTTTTTATTTCTTTGGGTAGTTTAGGAACTTCCTTCAACTACTCTTCTGGAGATAATGAAATAATAACCGAGGCTGGACAAAAATTTATTCAATTTATAAATACCCACTATGCAATCTTTTTAACTCTTGTTTTATTGGTTTCGCTTTTATTTATTGGCTTAGCTCTTTTGAGTTTACTAGCCCGAGGAGGGTTGATACGTTCTGTAAAAAATATTTTAGAAGGAAAAAATGTTTCTTTGAAAGAAAGCTGGAAATTTGGCAGAGAAAATTTCCTAAAAATTTTTTCCATTACTCTTGTAATCGGGCTATTTATGTTTCTAGCTTTGCTCATTTTAATTGTTCCAATTGCCCTTCTTTTCTTTAACCATTCTTATTGGATTGGAGGCATTTTAACTTTTTTGGCTATCCTAATAGTTATTCCGTTGTTCATTTTGGCTTTTTTTATTCGTACTTTTGGTTATCTTTACGCAATTTTAGGTCGGCTTTCCATTTGGAGTTCTATCGAAAATGCTTATTTTATTTTTTCCAAGAACATCGGTCCTAGTTTCATTATGGGATTGATCTTTTTGCCCGTTAATATCTTAGTAGGTTTGGGATTACTAATTATGCTTATTCCCTTGGCTATTGTTTTTATTATTTTGGGTGGATTACTTTATTTGGTTTTGCAAAAAACCGGAATTATTATTGCCGCTTCTATTGGAGTCTTAGTCTTTTTAATAATTATATTAATAGTTAAATCAGCTTACGCTGTTTTTAATCAAACCGCTTGGCTTTTATTCTTCCAAGAAATCGCTTCTCCAAAAAAGGAAGAGCCAATTATAGAAAAAGTTTTGGAAATCGAACCTAAACCCATCCCCGAACCGGAAGTGGGGTAGGATATAAACATTAAAAAACAACTCTAACTATTAAGAGTTGTTTTTAAATTCCGATTGACTGATTATTTCTTTTGAAATAAGATAGAAATGTTATCCATTTCTTTTTCACACTTAGGACACGTAGCTCAGCTGGTTAGAGCGTTTCCTTGACATGGAAAAGGTCAGAGGTTCGAGTCCTCTCGCGTCCACCAAAAAATATATATAAAATAAACGGGACTGTAGCTCAGTGGTAGAGCGCGCGACTCATAATCGCTTGGTCGTAGGTTCGAACCCTACCAGTCCCACCAAATTATTTCTTCCTCCGTCTGGCATGAAAAGTTTTGTGAATGTCTCTTAATTGGCGATTGGTGACATGAGTATAAATTTGCGTGGTTGTGATAGAGGAATGTCCTAACATAGCTTGCACACTGCGAATATCGGCTCCATTGATGAGTAAATCAGTGGCAAAGGAATGACGCAATGTGTGTGGATGGACTTCTTTGATGATTCCGGCCTTAGCTGCATAATATTTTACAATTCTCTGGATAGTACGTGGCGTTAAACGTAAACTTTTTTCTTTTTTAGTGTTTTCATTTTCCGTTCGACTTTCAAATTGTTTCAAGGCCTTCACATCTTGCACAAAAAGAGCTGGATCTATATCACTTCTTTTATCCAAATATTTTTCCAATGATTTTTTGGCCCGATCAGAAACAAAAACTACTCGCACTTTATCACCCTTACCACGAATGCTAAATTCTTGGTTTTTTAAATCTAATTTTTCCCGATTAATACTGACCAACTCAGAAACTCGCAAACCAGCTGAAAAAAGAAGCTCCAATATGGCTCGATCGCGTATTGATTTAAAGTCCTGACCGGAAGCCGCGTCTATAATCCTCTCCACCTCTTCTGATTCTAAAAATTCTATTTCTCTCCGCGAGGATTTACCCACTTCCACTTTCTCGGCAGCCAAAGTCTGAATGTCTTTCTTATTGAGATACTTCAAAAAACTCCTCAAAGCAATAATATAGTAGTTTTGGGTGTTTTTCTTCAGAGCTTTTCCCTCTTTTTCTCCCAACCGATTGAGAAAAATGCGATAATCCCGAACTAGGGCTTCAGTTATCTTTTCCGGTTGAGAAACCTTGGCCCAATCCAAAAAGCGATCCAAATAATGGTTATAATTTTCATTAGTTTTCCGGGATCGACCCTTTTCGATTTCCAGATATTCCAGATATTGACTTTTGAGCTTTCTGAGATCCATAAAATGAGCCTACTATTACTTTTGCGACACCAACAAATTCATCATACACCATCTAAACTGAAAAAGAAATACTTTCTTTTTCAGTTTAGATTAAACCGTTTTATTGGCTATATTGAGCCCTTAACTGACTCTTCAAATTTTGCCTATATTTTGGTTGACAGGTTTTTCATACTGCGCTATAGTTACTTTTGATAAAAATTAGGGTTTTTAGTCGATGGGCTGTTTCTCAGTTATCTCAATGCTCTTAAACTAGAACCAAAAAGAAAGGTTATCGCCATTAGTAAACTGAATTTATTCTCATTGAAAAGTTTATTAGGACGTCCCAATTTGAAGAACCTGGTCACCCGGGTTTATCTTATTCAAAAGAGCATTACTAGATTTATTAAGGAGCGACGCACTATAAAAGCGCTCCATCTTTTTAGAAATTATTCTGCCTTATTCGTTGTGGCTAGCAGCGCCGTTTTAGTTTCGGCCACCAACCTGGCTGCTGGTAAAGAATCTAGCGGATTTTTATTTGGCTATTTTGGAGAAACAGAAAACCATAGCAATCCAGTTGAAAATAATATGTCTTTAAAAGCCGACAAAAAAAGTGATTTAGCTTTGGTTAAATTAGCTCAAGCCAGCACCGCTCCTGAACCGACCTTACCAACCGCTGCACCAGTTGAAGAAGAAATTATTACTACTGAAGGTCAAGCTTTGATTGCCAGAAATAATCAGGTTCAAAAAGCACCAGCTAAAGAAGGTGGAGTTGTTATTTATGAAGTTAAGGAAGGCGACACTATAGGAGCAATCGCTACTAATAACAACATCACCATCAATACTATCCTTTGGGCTAACGAAATTGATGATATTGATTCTATTATGCCTGGAGATAAAATATTTATTCTGCCAGTTTCTGGTATGAATTATACAATTAAGAAAAGTGATACGCTGGATAGCATTGCCAAAAAATACAAAGCCGACAAAAAACAAATTATGGCTTTTAACAATCTTCCCGCTAACGAAGAAATTAAGGAGGGAGAAACGATTGTTATCCCAGGAGGCATTAAAGAGACTCCTCAGCCAGCTTCTACTACCGGCAGAATTGCTACCCGTCCCTATGAATCTTTTGAAGAATTCAGTGGTAAGAAACTAGATGGAAAAGCCGGAACTGGACGCAGTTTTCCTTATGGATATTGCACCTGGTATGTGGCCAAAAAACGTTATATTCCCTGGTCTGGAAATGCCGGAACTTGGTTATACAAGGCAAAGTCTATGGGCTATGCCACCGGAAAAAAACCTAAAGTTGGATCTATTATGGTTACAACAGAAAATGCTTATTACGGACATGTGGCCTATGTTGAAAAAGTGAATGAAAATATGATAACTGTCTCCGAAATGAATTTTATCGACTTCGCAAAAATTTCTAGAAGAACTCTAGATGCACGAAGTCGAGTAATTAAAGGTTTCATATATTAATATTGAGGCGCATTTCCAGACATCCGATGTCTTCAGGTTGTTATGGTCGCGAGACATCGGATGTCTCAAGGGAGAATGCGCTCATTTAAAAAAGACTTAGCGCTATAGCTAAGTCTTTTTTTATTTAAACTTTTTTCAAAGGAGCGATGGAAGCGGATAATTTTTTTAAACCGCTTTTGGAAAAAGCCACCGTGAGCGTATCCCCTTGAGAAGCCACAATAATTCCTTCACCAAAAACTTCGTGAATTACTCGATTGCCATCTTTAAAGCTCGTAACTTGTAACTCGTAACTCGTAACGCCATTAGATTTAGACTTACTATTTTTAATAAATTGAATTTCGTGTTTCGTTTTTAGTTTGTATTTTGAATTTTGGAATTTATTTGGAAATTGGAAATTGAGACTTGGAGTTTCCGCAGCTTGAATGAGATGCGACGGGATATCATCCAAAAATCTTGAGGGCGCGTTGCTTTGAGTAGAGCCGAAAATATTTCGTTCAGAAGTAAAAAGCAAATAAACTTTTTCCTTAGCCCGAGTTACCCCCACATACATCAACCTTCGCTCTTCTTCCATTTCACTTTGATTCAACATACTACGCGAATGAGGTAAAATTCCTTCTTCTAATCCAGCGATAAAAACTATTTTAAATTCTAATCCTTTGGCGCTGTGAAGAGTCATCAGATGCACTGCATCAATTTCTTGACTGATATCATCCGTATCAGAAACCAAAGCCACTTCTTCTAAAAATAATCTTAGGCCTTCAGCTCCGATATATTCGTCATATTTTTTAGCCACGGTTAATAATTCGTAGATATTTTCTTTTCTTATTTCACCTTCTTCTGTTCCATCCATCAACATTTTTTCATAGCCAGAATGGGAAAAAACAAACCCAATCAAACCAACCATACTTTCTTTAGATATTTTTTCTTCCGCTCGACGAATAAAATCACAGAATTTTTTAATGGCATCTATTTTTGATTCATTTAATTTACTCTCGGGTCCTATTTTTAATCCAGCTTCAACTAAATTCAAACCTAGAGATTGAGCAAATTCCGTCCATTTTTTCAGACTCACCGGCCCAATGCTTCTTCTTGGTTCATTAATTATCCTTTCCAAAGAAACCAGGTCATCATGATTTTGAATTAGACGCAAATAAGCGACCATATCCTTAATTTCTTTTCTTTGATAAAATTTCAACCCACCTACTATTCGATAAGGGATAGAATTTTTTAACATCGACTCTTCTATAATTCGAGATTGAGCGTTGGTCCGATAAAGCACCACAAAATCTCTGAATTTATATTTTTTTTCTCTCGTCCCGGTCAAAACTTCCGCCACCATAAATTCGGCTTCATCTTTTTCACTCAAGGCTTCATAGGAACTAATCAGATGTCCGCCTTTTTGTTCAGTCCAAATTTTTTTATCTTTACGATTAATGTTTTTGGAAATAATGCCATAAGCCGCATCTAAAATATTTTGACTAGAGCGATAATTCTGTTCCAATTTGATGACTTTGGCTTCGGGATAATCTTTTTCAAAATCCAAAATGTTTTGAATGTTGGCTCCCCGAAAAGAATAGACTCCTTGCCAATCATCTCCCACCACACAAATATTTTTATTTCGCTTGGCTATCATACTGATCAAATCGTATTGAGCATGATTAGTATCTTGATATTCATCCACCATAATATATTTAAAAAATCTTTGATATTTTTCTAAAACTTCAGGAAAATCATGAAAAACTTTTACGGTGAACATCAGAATATCGTCAAAATCCAAAGCATTTTGTTCTTTTAACTTTTTTTGATAAACCACATAAACTTTAGCCACAATTTCTTCATAATAGCCTCCTGCTTGTTTAGCAAAATCATCCGCTCCAATAAGATTGTTTTTAGCTTTAGAAATAGCCCCTAAAATAGATTTAGGTTTGAATTGTTTTAAGTCTATAGACAATTCTTTCATTGTTTTTTTTATCAGTCCTTGCTGATCTTGAGTATCAAAAATATTGAAAGATTTTTTGTAACCAATTTTCTCAATTTCGTGGCGTAAAATTTTGACACAGATGGAATGGAAAGTTCCCACAATCGGAAAGTTGTCTCGAGAAAATTTTTCTTCGGAGAGCAATTTAATGATTCTTTCCTTCATTTCATTGGCTGCTTTGTTGGTAAAAGTCACAGCCAAAATATTTCTGGGATTAACTTTTTTTTCCTGAATTAAATAGGCCACTCGATGAGTGAGAGCTAAAGTTTTTCCGCTGCCCGCTCCGGCAATAATTAAGACCGCTCCTTCGGTGGTTTCCACTGCTTCGCGTTGCCGAGAATTAAGTTTTTCTAATAATTTATGCATAACATTATTATCTTAGCATACCAGAGACTGAAAAGTTTTGAAACAGCTGACTTTTTTTTACCCCTCACCCAAACTATTCCGTGCGTGAGCACATAGTAGATGAATGGCAAAAACAAGTAGCGAATTACTCAGAAAGTAAGTTCGTGGGTGCGGGGTTTGCTGGACAAATATCCTTTTGTATGCTAAGATATGTAGGTAATCAATAATAGCAGACATTGGTCTACGTCATGGCGGGACGAATGTTTAGCCGAAAAACTATGTCTCTCACCAGCAAACAAAAGGAAAAAGTCACCAAAGATGTAAAAAGACATGAGAAAGATTCTGGTTCGCCAGAATATCAAATTGCTCTTTTTACCGAAACAATAAAAAAACTTACCTCCCATTTGAAAAAAAATCCTAAAGACTTTCATTCTCGCCGAGGTTTACTCAAAATGGTTTCCAAACGAAAGAAATTAATGAGCTATCTGCAAAAGGTAGATGAAAAAACTTTCAAAAAAATTATAAAAAAACTTGATTTAAAAGGATAATCGAACTTTAAAAGCAGGGTAACCTGCTTTTGTTTTCAAACAATTGTCATCCTGAACTTGATTCAGGATCTAATTACAAAACTAGTGATTACACTAAAACTCTATTAGATTCCGGATCAAGTCCGGAATGACAAATAATATTAATTTTATGACTATATTTAAAGAACAACGCGTAGGTATGTTGGTGGATATTCAAAATTTGTATTATTCCTCCAAAGTACTCTATGGTAAAAAAGTAAACTTCGGACAAATTTTAAAAGCCGGCATAGGAGACCGAAAACTGATTCGGGCTATTGGTTATGGAATCAAGACCCTGGAACGCCAAGAAGAAAAGTTTTTTGAGGCCTTGGAAAAACAGGGATTTGAAGTGAGAACCAAGGATCTGCAAATTTTTCCCGGTGGAGCCAAAAAAGGTGATTGGGATGTAGGTATTGCAGTGGACGCTATTAAACTTTCCAAAAATTTGGATGTGATTATCTTGGTTTCCGGAGATGGAGATTATATTCCAGTCGTAGAATATCTGCAAAACACCGTCGGTTGTCGTGTGGAAGTAATCGCTTTTTCTGAATCAGCCAGCGCCAAACTTATCATAGCCGCCGATTCTTTTATTGATATAAGTGATAATAAGAAAAAATTCCTTATTTAAAAAGCTTGCCCCGTGATCCCGCCACGGGATTTTACGGGGAAGTTTTTGATATAAGTTTGACAAATCATTCAAAAAAAGTTAGTATCAAATACTTAACAAATTAATTAAAAGCCTTTAACTAGTGCGTTAAGAGCATAAAGTTGGGAATATAAAGCGCAAAGCCACAATTTAGAACTTAACCCTTGAGTTTTGACTTGTAGTTTTGACTTTTTACCTTTCAGCTTTGAGCTTCCAAAGCGTCGCTAGCGTAAGGCAGCACGTTTCATATGGAACAAAAAAAATGGTCTCTTCAGCTTGGAGAGAGAAACTTAGAGGTTGAAACTGGTCTTTTGGCTGGTCAAGCCAACGGAGCAGTAACTGTCAGATACGGTGATACTGTGGTTTTAGCTACCGCCGTGATGAGCAAAGGTGCTTCTAGAATAAGTGGTTACTTTCCTTTGATGGTTGATTTTGAGGAAAGATATTATGCCGCTGGAAAAATAAAAGGTTCAAGATTTATTAAAAGAGAAGGTCGTCCTTCTGACGCTTCTATTCTTTCTGGAAGAATGGTGGACAGAACTATTCGTCCGCTTTTTCCTTCCCGAATGAGAAATGATGTGCAAGTGGTTTTGACTGTTCTTTCTTATGATGGAGAAAATGATCCAGCTCTAGTAGCCGTTATTGCAGCTTCCACTGCTCTTTCTATCTCTGATATTCCTTGGAATGGCCCTGTAGCCGCTGTGCGAGTGGGGAAAACAACTGGGCCTGCCCTCAATGCTTCGCCAGCTCAACAGTCTGATAGCAAACTTGGTGACAAGCATAGCGATGCAGGCGGGGATTTAATTTTAAACCCAGTCAATGGAGAAATTAGCGATGGTTCTTTGGACTTAGTGATTGCCGGAACTAAAAACAAAATAAATATGTTGGAAGCTGGAGCGAAAGAAATTCCTGAAGCAGAAATTTTGAAAGCGCTTCAATTCGGTTCAGAATATGTCAAAAAAGTAGCTGAATTTGTTGAAAGTATTCAAAAAGAAATCGGAAAACCAAAATCAGAACCAGCTTTATTAAAAGGAACAGATGAATTTGAAGCTAAAGTGAAAGAAATTCTTTTGGCTGAAGGTTTAGCGACCGCTCTTTATGATCAAGATAAAAAGGTAGTGGAAGAAAAAACAGAAGCTACTAAAGAAAAAGTAAACCAGTATATTAAAGAAACCTTTACTGAAGATGTGGATAGATTGTTGGAAATTTCCGGAGAAGTTTTTGAAGAAGTCTCTGACGAGATTGTTCATCAAAACGTTCTAGAAAAAGAGCAACGACCAGATGGACGCAAACTGAATGAAATTAGGAAAATTACTTGCCAAACTGGAATTTTACCAAGAACTCATGGCACCGGGCTCTTCACTCGTGGAGAAACTCAGGCTTTGACCGTGACAACTCTTGGATCTCCTGGAGATGAGCAAATCATCGATACTATGGAGGTGGATATGAAAAAAAGATATATTCATCACTACAATTTCCCGCCTTTTTCTGTGGGAGAAACAAAACCCATGCGTGGGCCAGGCCGACGTGAAATAGGTCATGGTGCACTGGCAGAAAAAGCCTTAATTCCGGTTCTTCCTTCTAAGGAAGATTTCCCTTACACTATTCTTCTGGTTTCAGAAATTCTTTCTTCTAATGGATCTTCTTCTATGGCTTCTACTTGTGGCTCTACTTTATCCTTAATGGACGCTGGAGTGCCTATTAAGCGACCTGTCAGTGGAATTGCTATGGGAATTATTGTGGGCGCTACGGATGATAAGTTTAAAGTTTTGACTGATATTCAAGGATTAGAAGATCATTATGGTGATATGGATTTTAAGGTGGCCGGAACAGAAAACGGAATTACCGCTCTGCAAATGGATGTAAAATTAGCTGGAGTGACTCTTCCAATGTTGGAGGCAGTCTTGAAGCAATCGTATGAAAATCGTTTGGAAATTTTGGAAAAGATAAAAACCGCTATTGCAGAACCAAGAACTGAAATGTCACAATATGCACCTAGAATTATCACTATGCACATTAATCCGGAAAAAATCAGAAATGTTATTGGAGCTGGAGGAAAAATCATCAATGAAATTATTGATGAAACTGGAGTGCAGATTGATATTGAAGATGATGGGTCAGTTTTCATTACTTCTGTTGATGCTGCTTCCGCTAAAAAAGCTCAGGAGTGGATTCATAGCCTTACCCGGGAAGTTAAGGCCGGAGAAACTTTTGAAGCTAAGGTAATTAAACTAATGGACTTTGGAGCTTTTGCTGAAATTCTTCCAGGGCAAGATGGATTAATCCATATTTCTGAAATGGCAGACAAGCGAGTGGAAAAAGTGGAAGATGTTGTTAAAGTAGGCGACATTGTGCCAGTTAAGGTCAAAGAAATTGATAGTCAAGGAAGAATTAGCCTTTCTATGAAAGCAGCTATTAAAAAGTAGTAGCCAAAAATTAACTTTTGTTGTAGAATAGAATTATAAAAAAATAGTTCTATTTTATTTTTAATTTTAAAAAAATGTTTGGACAAAAACAAAAAAACCTGCAACCAACTACTCCAGCTAACCAAAAAATAAATCTTGATCAAAGGAAAGATTTCAAGGTGAACGATATTGAAGTTCATACTTTGGAAAAAGATTTAAAAAATTATAAATATTCCGGTGTCACTCCGACTGAAATGAAGCCATCTCCTCCACCGGTTGAAAAAAAGCTTCCAGAAAGTCAGCCGATGAAACCGCTAAATAAACCCACTCCTAGTCCTTTTTTAAATTTCTCCCAACCTACCCAACCACCCAAACCATCTGTTCCAAAAGCCCCAGAGAAAGTTATGGAAAATTTTTCTCAAGCGAAACCAACCCCTACACCCATAGCTAAGCCCCCTGTTTTTAGTGCTCTTAGAAACTTACCTCAGGCGAAACCAACTACAAAGCCTCCTGTTTTTTCTGCCTCTAAAAATATGCCTCCTCAAGATAAAAAAACATTAGAAAAGCCAAAAAAGGAAGGTAACTTAGCTAAAATTATAACTACTACAATCATTGTTTTGGTTATTTTAATCGTTGGAGTAGGCGCTTATTATTTCTGGATTACTCGCCAAAAAATAGAAGAGGTAGTTATTAATCAACCAGAGGAAAATCCTATTTCCGAGCCAGAAATTATTCCAGAAGATAAACCGGAAGAGACTGTCCTTAATGAAAATTATCCTAATTATCTAATGATTGATTTGGCAATTGAAGCCTCCACTGCTCAAACTATAAAAGAAACCATTAAAAAAGTTAAAGCTTCTGGATTGGAAACACCTATTGAATTTATTGCAAGCGATGCAGAAAATAATCCAATCTCCTTCTCAAAATTTTCTGAAAATTTAGGTATTAAATTTTCTAGTGAAGTTTTAACCGGGTTAGATGATACTACTTTCAGTTTATTTATTCAGAATGATGCTTCGGAAAATATTGGATTAGGAATGGCTCTTTATTTTACAGATAAGACTGGACTAAAAACCACTATGCAAAAAGAAGAAGCTTTCTTAATTAATGAATTGAAGCCTTTCTTAAATTTAGCCATGATTTATGATACAATCAAAGAAGCCTCTTTCAGCTCAGCTAAATATGACGGAAGAGACATTAGATATATTAATATTATTAGTCCCGAAGAGTTAACTATCGATTACGCAGTTAACGGTGAGAAGAAATTATTTATTGCTACTACTAAGCAATCTCTGGAAGGAATCCTACAAAAGATGGTTTTTGACATAGAATCTGAATAAACTGTGGATAACTTATGCCAAAATGAATTTTTCCTGAAAAAAAGAGATTTTCTTTCCAAATCTGACTAAAAAAGTGTATTTTCTATTTTTAAGAATTACAAGCTGAGTTGTTCCATAAAATACCTTTTTTAAGCCTTTTGCACGACTATCTAATTGACCATTTGCTAAAAATTTGCTATAATAAAAACATCAGTAAATTAAAAACCTTACCTTAGCAACAGCGAAAGAATTTCAATCGCAATTTCCCCCTATTTGCGATTGAAATTCTCTTGCTGTTCAAAAATTGAGATGAACCATCTTAATTACCCTTACTAACAAAGGGAAACAAAACAAAAACAAAAAAGTTTTTATAAAATAAAAATAAAAATAAAAATTTGTTCTTTCAAAAAAAGGTATAACCAGAGAACGGTTAGAGAAAAACGTGTTGAAAATGTTAGACCAATACGTTACGGACGCATATTAATAAAATATATATGCATTATAATTTTTGATGCTTTCACCCAAGCTAAAAAATTTCCATGTCATATATTATAATATGTTAAACACTGGGGCGCCGAGCCACTTATTAATTTTTTGGGGCAATAAGCGCCCTGGTTTCCAATCAAAGTCACCAGGAAGGTGTTTTTTTATTTGCCAAAAATGATATAATGCCCCTATGGATAATGAAATAAAAACAAAATCTATTGGGGAAACTGGAGAAGAAATTTCAGCCAATTTTTTAAAAAAGCACGGTTATACAATTTTAGCTATGAACTTTCAAAACAATTCCGGTCGCCGCTTAGGAGAAATTGACATTATCGCTCGCGATTCAGAAACTAGTGAAATTGTTTTTGTGGAAGTAAAATCTCGAGATATAAAAAAATACGCCCACACTCTTCCAGAAGAGAATATTAATCCTCAAAAGCTGAGAAAGCTTTCTAAAATAGCCTACTATTACCTTAGAGAAAGGACTAATTTAGACGCTCCCCACCGTTTTGACGCCCTATCCGTTTGGATTGACACCGATTTAAAAAACGCCAAAATAAAACATTTGAAAAATATCTTCTTTTAGACATTTCTTTCATTCTTTGCTAAACTAAACTTATCATTAAATTAATTTTATGCCATTAGACAAAAAAACTCTTGAGGAATTAAAGCAATCTCTCCTGAAGGAACAAGGTGATTTGGAAAAAAGCTTGGGAAAAATCGCTAAGCCGGTCGACAAAAAAACTGGAGATTATGACACTACCTTTGAAAACTTAGGCACCGATCGAAACGATAATGCCACTGAAATAGAACAATATACTGATAATTTGCCAGTAGAACTAACGTTGGAAAAAAATCTTCAGTCTGTTTTAGAGGCGCTTAAAAGAATAGAGAAAGGTACTTATGGATTTTGCGAAAATTGCCAAAAAGAAATTGAAGTTGAAAGATTAAAAGCTAACCCATCTGCCGAGACTTGTGTAAAATGCGGCTAGATAGAATTTTGATGAAAATAAAAAATAAAAAAATACTTTTATTCTTGCTTTTTTTTTTAATCTTTAGCGACCAGCTAGTTAAATATTTTATCCGCCTCAGGGGCGGTTTTTATGTTTGTAATCCAAATTTGGCTTGGGGAGCCTCCCTCCCTCCATATTTATTTTTGATTTTGTGGATTGGTATCATTGTAGGGCTTTTATATTTTTTCCAAACATCTAAAAATAAATGGGCTTTTATATTAATTTTTTCCGGAGCTTTTTCTAATTTATTAGATCGCTTAATTCATGGTTGCGTGATTGATTTTATAGATTTAGGCTTTTTTTTTACCAGCCTCAAGGGCTGGCCAATTTTTAATTTAGCTGATTCATTAATAGTTTTAGGATTAATTATTATTATTTTAAAAAAAAACAAAAATGTCAGCTAAAAAAATACTTTCCGCCGCTACGGTTGGACTGAGAAGCGAAATTATCGAAGTGGAAGTGGATGTTATTTCTTCCGGCCTGCATCAATTTAATATCGTCGGTCTGCCTGACGCTGCGGTTAAGGAATCGCGCGATCGTGTGGCTTCCGCGATTAAAAACAGTCGTTTCCGTCCGCCTCACCAATGTGGTCGCATAACGGTTAACTTGGCTCCAGCTGATTTGAAAAAAGAAGGGCCAATCTATGATTTACCTATCGCTTTAGGCTTTCTTTTGGCCACAAATCAAATTAAGTTTGATTTTCAGAACAAACTTTTTTTAGGAGAAGTTTCCTTAGATGGCAGTGTTCGCCCAGTTAAAGGCATTCTGCCAATGGCTCTTTTAGCTAAAGAAAGAAATATTCCAGAAATTTATGTTCCTGAAGAAAATGCCGAAGAAGCTTCGGTGGTGGAAGGTATTTCAGTTTTTCCAGTTAAAAATATTTTAGCCCTTTACTCTCATTTAGATGGGCAAACATTAATTTCACCGGCCCCAAAAGCCGTCTTGGAAGATTTATTTAAAGAAGAAGAATATTTGACCGACATGAAATTTATTAAAGGACAAGAACAAGCTAAACGGGCTTTGGAAATCGCTGCTGCCGGAGGACATAATGTTATTCTCAACGGCCCACCAGGGTCAGGCAAAACTATGTTAGCCAAAACCCTTCCATCTATTCTTCCCCGCTTAACTACCGCAGAAGCTTTGGAAATAACTAAAATTTTTTCGGTGGCCGGTCAATTACTGAGAAAAAAATCTTTAATTACCAGTCGACAATTCCGTTCGCCCCATCACAGTGCTAGTGCGGTTTCCTTGGTAGGAGGCGGAACTTATCCGAAACCAGGAGAAATCAGTCTAGCTCATCGAGGGATTTTATTTTTGGATGAATTCCCAGAATTTTCCCGAGTAGTTTTGGAAAACCTCAGACAACCATTAGAAGACGGAAAAATAACCGTTTCTCGAGCTCAAGGCACTTTGGAATTTCCGGCTAGTTTTACATTGATAGCGGCTATGAATCCCTGCCCTTGTGGGAATGCCACTGATCCAGAAAAATCCTGCTCCTGCAATCCGGCGCAAATCATAAAATACCAAAGAAAAATATCCGGACCAATATTGGATCGCATTGATTTACACGTGGAAGTGCCTCGTATTAAATTTGAAAAATTTTCTCAAGATGAAACTTCTTTAGAAAATTCTTTTTCTATTCGCCAGCGAGTAGAAGCAGCCAGAAAAACACAGGCTTCCAGATTTGAGCAATCTCCTATTTTTTGTAATAGCGAAATGGGCAGTCAGGAAATTAAAAATTTCTGTTACTTAAGCCCAGATTGCATTGAATTGATGAAAAAAGCCGTTTCCAGCCTTCATTTGAGCGCCCGAGCTTACTATCGTATAATTAAGGTTGCTCGTACTATAGCCGATTTATCGGAAGGTCCGGCTATTCAGCCAGAGCATATCGCTGAAGCCATCCAATATCGGTTTAAGACGGACTAAGCTTTTTTAAATTTCCAATTTTTAATTTTTTCAGCCTACAGCTGATCCGCCTTTGGCGGAAAATAAATCTAAATTTTTGAATTTTTAAACATTAGAAATTTGGATTTATTTATAAAATTATAAAATTAAAAATTATAAAATTTGGAGTCTTTTTTATATTAATAGTCTTAGTTGGCTACGTCTTTTTTTATTTATTTACCCATTCCGGCCGAAATTTATCCTTCGCTGTTCCCAAAACTGTTTCTCTTGATGACAATGGACTGTCTTTCCGAAAAAATACTTCTGCGGAGACAATTGAAGAATTTTTGCAAGAAAATAAATTAAACATTAGCGACTACGATCAAATCATTCCGGCCAGAGAAACGCCGATTTTTCCGGAAATAAATATTGAAATCCGCCGAGCTTTGAAAATAAAAATATCCGCCGACAAACAAGAAAAAGAATTCTACACTTTGTCCGACACTGTCGGCAATGCTCTTGCTGAAAGCCAAACGAAACTGGGCGAAGATGATTTGATTGATCCGAAAATTTCCTCGCCATTGAAAAATAATTTGAAAATTACTGTTACACGTGTGGAAATCAGAGAAGAAACCGTGCAAAAATCCATTGATTTCAAAACAATTGCCAAAGAAGATGATTCATTGGGCTGGCGAATAAAAAAGATAACCACTCCCGGAAAAAAAGGGACGGAAGAAATAAAATATAAAGTGGTTTCACACGATGGCAAAGAAATTTCCCGAAAAATATTGAATAGAAAAACTGTTCAAAATCCAACTGATGAAATCGTGGTGCAAGGAACTTATATGAAAACCGGAAAAGCCAACACCGGACAAGGAACGTGGTATGCTTGGAAAGGAGGACTCTTTGCCGCCAGCGCTACTCTTCCGAGGGGAAGTTATGCTAAGGTTACCAATATGGAAAACGGCAAAACAGTCGTGGTGCAAATCAACGACTATGGCCCCCAAGGCAAAGGGCGTATTATTGACTTGGACAAAGTGGCCTTCACCAAAATCTCCAACATCGGCGCGGGAGTAATTGGAGTGAAAGTTGAACAGATACTTAATTGACAAAATAACTATTTTGTCATCCTGAACTTGTTTCAGGATCTCAAAAACATGAAACAATATTGCGTTTACATCAACACAAATAAAAATAATACAACTCTTTATATCGGGGTGACTAATAATTTACCAAGGAGAATGTATGAGCATAAAAATAAAATAACTAAGGGTTTTACAGCAAAATATAATGTTAATAAATTAGTATACTTTGAGCAAACTGAAAATATATTGAGCGCCATTCAAAGGGAAAAACAGCTAAAAAATTGGCATAGGGAATGGAAAATAAATCTTATTAATAGTATTAATCCAAAATTGGAAGATCTAAATAAATCTTTATTAGAAGATCCTGAAACAAGTTCAGGATGACATTATTATGAAACATATACCCAAAAAAAATCTTGGTCAAAATTTTCTCAAAACCAATTCTATCGTGAAAAGGATTATTGAGTCTGCCAATTTAAGCGCGGATGATTTTGTCATTGAAGTTGGGCCCGGGGAAGGAGTTTTGACAGAGGAGCTTGCAAAAAAGGCGGGAAAAGTTTTGGCGATTGAAATTGACCATACGCTCATCAAACCGCTTCAAAAAAAATTTGAGAATAAAAAAAATGTTGAAATAATCAACGCCGACATACTAAAAATAAATCTTCCGGAGCTACTTGGACACGAAATGTCCAAGTATAAAGTAATTGCGAATTTGCCTTACTATATTACTTCGCCGATTATCCGACTGTTTTTGGAAACCGAAACTCCGCCTCAAGAAATGATTTTGATGGTGCAAAAAGAAGTGGCGGAAAGGATTGTGGCTTCACCCAGTGAAATTCCGGCTGAAAGCCGGAGCGCGAAGCGCATTTCACGGGGTAAGCCCGGGCAAATGAGCATCCTGGCTGTTTCGGTGCAATACTATGCCAAACCGGAAATTCTTTTTGAAGTGGGCAAAGAAAATTTTGATCCGATTCCGGAAGTGGATAGCGCGGTCATCAAAATTACAAATTCCGAATGCGGAATTCCGAATGCGGAAACAAAAAAATTTTTTCGCGTGGTCAAGGCGGGATTTTCCGCGAAAAGAAAAACTTTGATCAATAATTTATCAAGCAGTTTGCATTTGGAAAAGAAGGCTGTGGAAGAAAAAATAAAAGCCGTCGGTTTGAAGCCGACGGCTAGAGCTCAGGAGCTGAGCGTAGATGATTGGGAAAAAATTACAGTTTTACTTATTTGATTCTTCATCTGGTTGCATATCTTCTCCGTAATAATTATTTATTGGAGCATATGTGCATTTGAAGCAACACCCACTCATAAAAGAAATAATTGAAAAAACTACAACAGCTATCAGTAATACTTTTTTCATTCTTCTTCCTCCATTTTATCATTATTGTCTTTTCCAAAACACAGTTCCATCAAATAATTTCGTCTTTTCCAAATTAAATATATGATAATGATATCCACAGCATATCCTAATGAACCGAAGATCAATAGAATAATAAATGCCGCAAACCCCGCCAATAAAGCTATTCCATCGCTATAAATCCAACCAACAGAGAGCCCTCTCCGCCTCCATGCCCGCTGTCAGACTGGTTTGCATTAACCACCACATAAAAATAAATGGTAAATCCGCAAACCAAACAAAAAATTATTTCATATATATCCATTTTCAACCTCCAATAATATATTAACTATTTTGCCTTTATATAGCCTTGTTAAAAAACCACTCCGATTGACTATTATACACCTAAACAGACATTCTGTCAAGACATCCATAATTCATGCTATTATTACAATATGATTCCCTATAAATTTGCCTTCCTTATGGGTTCTTTATACTTTCTTAGTATTTGGCTTTTCCTTTTTTGGAGAGTCCCGCAGCATCGGAAAAATATGATATTTTTTGGCTTGTTACTTGCGGGACCGGCTATGATAGGAGAATATTTGTGGTGGACAAAAGATTGGTGGCATCCTCAAACGATAACCGGCACGCGAGTTGGCATTGAAGATTTTATTGCATCCTTCACGCATTTAACTATCCCTTCCTTCATTTATAAATATACCTTTGGTAAAACCTCAGATATGATTATGATTAAAAAAGGAATTTGCTAAAAAAATATTGATTAATTTATTGAAAATTACTACTTCTTTATTTAGTTTATTTATAATAGGATTTTATATATTTAAATTAAATTCTTTTATAGCAACAGATTTAGCTCTTTTTTATGGAGGATTATATATTTTGTCTGTCAGAATGGATTTATTTAAAAGTATTTTTTGGACGTCTTTGATTTTTTTCTTAATTGCCCAGTTTATGTTTTTTTTAGGCAATATTTTTTCTCCCGGCGTGGTTGAAGCGTTTTGGGATTTTTCAAATTTATCAGGATATAAAATTTTAGGCGCCCCGATTGAAGATTCGCTTTTTTATCTATTATTAGGATTCCTCCTAGGAGGAATGTATGAATATTTATTTGATTTTAAAATTAAAGATTCTTCTGGAAATAGCTTAAAAAAAGATTTGGCTCTTGTTTATTATTTTATAAAAAAACAATCTTAACCAAGATCAAGCCATAGATAGAAACTATACCGAAAATCGGCCAAAAAATATTTTTGGCTTTTATTTTTTTGCTGATTACGGTTAAAAACGCCATTGCGCCAAAAATGATTGCCCACCAAAAAGCGTTCAGTTCATTGAGAATAAACACGCTCGCGACAAAGGAAGCAAAAACCCCGGAGCCAATAATCAATCGGCCTTTTTCTTCACCAAAAATTACCGGAATGGTATATATTCCATCCATCCGATCACCCTCTATATCTTTGAGATCCTTGATGGGCAACGAGAAAGTCAAAACCACCAAAAAAAGAATTGGAATTCGCATTGGCAGAAGTGCTAAATTTGCGTCTCCGGAGGCTAAGCAAAATCCGATAATCATAACAATAACGGATGCAACAGCGCTGAAAAAAGTTGCCACTACCGGAAATTTTTTCAAGCGATAGGGAGCGGCTAAATAGGTCCAGGCAATAAACTGATAAATGAAAATCATTGCCATAAATTTCACTCCAACCACCAACCCGCCCAAAAGTGAAAGCGCAAAAAAAATAATTCCCATATTCAAATATTCTCTTTCCGAAAAAATTCCTTTTTGCAGCGGTCTTCCATTATTGGAAATTTGATCAATTTTAAAGTCATATATATCATTCACAACTACCGAAGTGAGCCACGCCAGCCATACTGCGACAATAAGATCCAAAAGGGCAAAAAAAGAAAAGACATTCAGTCTCAGACTTTCAGGATAATACCAAAATCCCATACCCAATCCGACAATCAGAAGTCCTGCGTGATAACCCAACTGAGGAATTCTTGCATTTTTTGCCATAGCCAAAATTTTTTCCCGGCTTCCAAGAAAAAACAAAACCAAAAATATTAGCAATAAAAGAGGATAATAGACTAAATTCAAATGATAGGATAGGGCATATTTCAAATCGGAAAAAACGACTCCGAAAAGATTGCCCGGAGTTCCAATCAGCTGGATAGCGTCAAAATCCTGCAATGTTGAGAGTTTTTTGGATTTCTCTATCAAATAATACCCATAAGTGAACCAGGAGGGAAAGCTGCCCATCAAAAATATCGCTAAATATACAAAAAAAGCGCTGAAAAAAGCCTTGAATAGGCTTTTTGAGAGTAAATATACTACCAAAAAGGAGGCCGAGACTCCGAGAATAAAAGTAATTTTGGTGCCAAAATAAACAATCCCCGATGGCAAATTTCCAAATATAGTGTAAAAATAGCCCCACAGAGCCTTAATATCGCCTAAAATATAAAAACTCCAATAAACCGACCCTCCGGTTTTCACCATATCTATAATGGGTGGCAAAATAACCATCCAAAGGCCCCAGAAAACCAAATTTTTCAGTTTTTGCGGTTTCAAATGCAGAAAAAAGCTTAAGATAAGCCAAACCATCGCTATAGTAAGCGCAAAAAAGAAAAAATTGCTCAAATATTCCACTATTCCTTCCTCGTTAGACAAGGTCTTGCCCACAAACACTTGTTCCAGAAAGGAACGAAAAACTATCATGCCGGCAAAGCCAAAAAAAATATCCAAAATGCCAATTTCCTTTTCCAAAAATTTTTGCAACAAATTTTGAGCCTTTTCCAATATCTTTTTCATAGCTTAAATTTAACAGTCTCCTTCCTTTTAGGCAAATAAAAGTAATCCACATGCATTTCTTTTGGAAAAAACTTTTTTTGTGGTATAATTTTGTCAAGATAATGAAAGAAAAAAATATAAAATTATCTTTATTGATTTTGCTCGGGCTGATTATCATCAGTTTTGCATTTTTGTCGGTCGCTCAAGAAAATTCCACCACGCAAAATAATATTTTTTTGGATTCAGACCAGGACGGACTTTCTGATGCGGAAGAAAAAGTCTATGGAACCGATGCGCAAAATCCCGACACCGATCGCGACGGATATTCTGATGGCGCAGAAGTGAATGGAGGATACAATCCGCTAATTCCTTCTCCCGGAGATAAACTCACTGAAAATATTTCAAAAAAAACAACTCCTGTTGATTCTTCCGCCACAACCACTGCGACAGCTGCGCCTGATGAAGAAAATCTCACCAAAAAAGTGGCTCAAAAAATCGCCGATCTCAATCTTGAAAATCAGGATGTTTCCATCGCTGAAATTACTTCGTTGGTGCAAGATTCCATTTCCACCACTTTGACTGACAATGACCTTCCGGAAATAAATGTCAAAGATATAAAAATAAAAAAACAGAACTATGATAATCTTTCCGCGCAATCTTCCAAGGACAAAAGACAAGAAGACTTTTCCAAATATATGGCCGCTGTTTTCTATATTTTTTCCAGCAATTCTCCGGAACCCATCACCTCAACCAAGGACATAACTGCAACTCTTACTTCTACTGCTGAAAAAATAGTTTTTGCCCTTTCCAGCCGCGATGCATCTTCACTCAATGATTTGCAAGAAAGCGGAAAAAAAATAAAAGATCAGTTAATGGAAGTGGAAGTGCCGGAAGATCTGGTTGAACTGCACATCAAAGCTTTGCGCTTTGCCAATTATTCCATCTCCTTGAAGGATTATGTAACCGCCAACAGTGCCGATCCTCTATCTGATATTGCCAATTTATCAAAAATAAACGCCTTCGTAGAATCTCTGATTAATTTTGCCACTGAAGCTGAAAACAAAATCACAGAATATGGTTTTAAATATGACAAAACTTTTCAAGAGAACGCATCCACTCTTGGACTGCCTGATTTGACACCTCTGTTGACTCCGACTGAGCCATCCACGTCCGAAACAGCAACCACCACTCAATAAAAATATGTTTTTGAATAGAAACAAAAAATCAAAAAAATATATTTTGAGCAAAAAAGTTTTTTTGTTTTGTTTTATTTTTACGCTTTTATTTTCTTTCAACACTCCCAGGACTTCGGCCGCTCTATGGCCGACGATAGATCCAATTATCAGAACTGCGTTGGACAAGGTGTTTAATATGGTTATGGGTATGATTATGGGAACCTTAAAAAAAGTAGCTGTTACTTCTCTGAATAAGGAAGTCGGCAATTTAGTTGGAGGAGCTTCTTCTCAAGCCGCTATGTTTATCACCGACTATAAGGATTTTTTAGAAGTCAAACCAGAACAAAAAGCTAAAGTTTATATGAATGACTATTTGAGCCAAGTTACCAAAGGAAAGGGTTCTCTTTCTGGATATATTCCCAATAACAGCTCCTCTGGTTTAGCTTCTGCTAACTACGAAGGAGTGGGTGATGGCTCTTTTGCTTATGGAATAGCTAAGGAAAATCCGGCTTATGGCAGAATGATTCAAGCCGCTAACGCTAGTGGGATAAGTTTAAGTGCTAGTTCTGGTGGCAATTATATTAATACTTTAGTTCAAGGTGCCAAAAATATAACCAGTGAAATAAAAACACCAGAAGTCACTTATCATGGCAATCCATCTCAAATGTTTGTTCAAGGAAATTTTAAAAATATGAGTCTTTATCTTTCCGGTATTAATAATCCTTTTGCTTTTAATTTAAATGCTGAACAAGAATTTCAAAAAACATTAAGCCAGGAGGTAGAAAAAGCTAAAACTATGGCCACAGCCGGAGCAGGATTTATAGGCAATGTAGCTAATGGAAAAGTCTTGACACCAGGATCAATTGTCAAGGAGAGCGTGGCTAACGCACAAGATTTAGGCAATAAAATTATTGCTGGATCCACTAAACTTCCTGAGGTGCTAACTGCTGTCGTTTCTCAAATAATAACCCAGTCTATCCAACAAGGAATTGGAAACATTCAGGCCAATATTAATAAAGAAATTAACGGAGTTCAGGTTCGAGCCCAAGCTGAAACCAATACTCAAGTCGAACAGGTTGGGCCTGCAGCCTTGTATTCGAAATTTAAATCAAGATAAAACAACTCTGTGTTGAATCAAAAAATAAAAAATAGAAAGTTTTTATTTCGATTGTTAATTGCTGTTTTGTTGTTCGTTGTTTTTTTTGGACCCTTGTATATTTTTGAAACAAAAACTGCAAGGGCAGCTAGTGATGAAGATAATGAACGCTGGAGCAAACTAAGTGTTAAGGATCGGGAATATTGTGAAAAAGCGGATGCCGCAACAATGAAAGACAAGGATGAAATAGAAAAGTTCATGGGAATTTGCCATGACACTTATATTGCTTATTCAGGCGGTCCAATGCCTGCGGTTGGAGTAATTCATACAGAATCTGATAACGGTGCTTGTTCTATTGGTCAGTGGGCCTCCTCCAATTGGTTTAAGTGCTCTTTATTGATGATTTTATCTTTTGAAGGAGTTCTTTTGGCCTTTGCAGCTTCTCTTTTCAGCTGGATAGTAGATGCTCAAAATATAAAACATATTTTGGGCTCCAGTGATGGAACTCTTTATGAATTATGGAAGATAGTCAGAGATTTTCTCAATATTTCTTTTATTTTGGTTCTACTTCTTTCGGCTTTTTCCACTATTTTTAGGGTGGAAAAATATAATTACAAAAAAATATTAATTACATTAATACTAATGGCTCTTTTGGTTAATTTTAGTTTTTCTATAACCAGAGCTATCATTGATTTTTTTAATCTGCTTATGTATACCATTATCGGAAATTTTTTACAGGGAGACTATTCTAACGGAAACTTTTTAGGCACCATTTCTGACGCCTCCGGGCTACAAGCTGTTCTCAACCCTAAAATTGATGTATCTACTACCTATCTATTTTCATTGATTGTATTTGTTTTTATTTTTGCTATCACTCTTTTGGCTGTCGCAGTTCTTTTGTTAATTAGAATGATAGCTTTGGCTATTTTAATTATTTTTTCTCCGCTAGGGTTTATCGGCAAAATATTGCCTGACACCAACAATTATGCCGATAAATGGTGGTCCAGTTTATTTCAATATGCTTTTTTTGGCCCCATTATGATGTTCATGTTATATATAACTATCCAAATAACCTCCGCTTTAGGCGGTTCCAAAATAGATATAGCAGCGGTGGCTAATCAAAACTACACTTCACCCTCGGTTATTGCTAACCTTGTTTATTTCTCCATTCCAATTGTTTTGCTTTGGATGGGTATGGGAGTGGCTAATTCAATGAGTATTGCCGGTGCCGGCGCCGTAATGGATCGAGCTAAAAAAGCTATATCTAGCACTGGTAAAGGAGCTGCTAAACTGCCTTGGCGAGGCATCAAGGCAACTGGTATTCCTGGTGGAATAAAACAAGCTTGGAGCAAACGAGTAACATTACCTCTTGATAGAGCTCGCCAACAGAGAGAATCTTTTGTGGCTGGACATCTTGGAGACAAGAGCGCTGCAGAAAGAACTATGATGACTCGAGCCTCTCAATATGGAAAAGATGGTGAAACAGAGGAGGATTTGAAAAAATGGGCAACTAATGGCGATGCAGCCGCTGCTCTTGCTTTAGCGAATCAGAAAAAAATGGATCCTAAAACCTTTGCTAAATCAATGAGTAACATAAAAGATGTAAAAAGTCGAGAGGTTATTTTGAAGAAAGTGAGCGAAACAAGAATGGATATTACACTTGACTATAAGTTAGCTATGGATGATGCAAAGGCCACGAATGATCCAACTAAGAAGGGTTGGGCAAATAAAGATGCTGTAGCTAAAGATGAATATGGACAGTTAACTGCTGAAGAATGGTCTAAACAAGAAAAATTAAATGAACAATTTGCATCACCTGTTGTTGAAAAAGCAGCTAAAAAGGCTTTTGGAGATCTTCACGATGTTGCTAAAACAGAAGCCCTTAAAAGGATGAATGGGGCAAATTCAAAAGCAATCACAACCCAAACCCCATAATACAATTAATTTTATGAAAGAAAAAAGATTTGCATCATATAGTGAAGAGTTTCAATTAATGGCCAATACATTGCCAATGCTGGTTTCAGTTACGAAAAATCCAACCGATGAAACTGATGATCAGTTTATTTCAACCCATGACCGTTTCATCGCTTTAGATGATATTTCCAAAGATAAAATGGTTGCTCCAAAAACAGCCACTATTATTCAAGCCATAGGAAAAACTTACAACCTAAACTTGATTCAGATGTCTGATATTGCTCGTGCAATAAGAAATTTCTATTTTGGTGAGCTAACCATAGAGAATTTACCATCAATTTTAGCTAAAGAATTTCCCATTGAACTAGAAAAGGCTAACGAAATTTCAAAAGCAATAATTGAAAAAATAATCAATGATGATTCTCAGGAACAAGCCTATCAAGCTAGTTTGGAAAATATTATATTGCCTACAGCTTTGAAGCATTACCCTGGATTAGGTGAACAATTGATTACTTCAGAGAAAATAACTCTTAAAAGTTTTCCAGAACCCGTGCGTCCTTCCATTAAAAACTGGTTAGCCGATTATACTTTTACTTTAGGCTATAATTCGCACAGCTCTATTGAAAGAGGCAATTATATTTTCCAAAATCAAAATACAAAAAATCTTTCTTCCCAAGATCGTCAAAAATTATCTTATATTCTCAAAGCCTACGATGAAGGTTCGCAGATTACCATAGATAAAAATTCCAAAACAGTAGTTTTTGAAAAAACGCCTAGCGTCAGAGAACAATTTTTACAGAAAAATAACCGAAATAATCCAACCAGCGAACCGATTCAAAAAATTGAAAGACCGGTTCAAAAAATTAGTTTCTCATCTCCTCAAAGAATGTCCTATGAAAAACCTCGCTCTCAGAATTACCGTCAGCCGACCCCCTTACCTAAAACCGAAACTCCTTCTATTAAAAGACCAGCTGGAAAAAATATTATAAATCTGCGAGATGATTTTTAAATCAAATATTACTAATGACTAGAAATTAGTAATTAGAAATTAGTAATTTTAGCTTATGCTATTTAATATCCCTCAATTTATTGATAAAGAAGATAAAATAGTTGGCCCCTTAACCGCCAAACAGCTTGGTTGGATGTTTGGAGGAGGAACCACACTATTAGTTCTCTGGAATATTCTAGATATGTCTGCTTTTATTGTCGCTTCCGTTTTTGTGGCAGCTATTTTTGGAGCTTTAGCTTTTTACCGTCCCAACGGACAACCCTTGATTGCTTTTATTTTCTCCGCTATGCGTTTTCTTTTCCGCCCCAAGATGTATCTCTGGAAAAGAATTCCGGAAACTGCTAAAATGAAAAGAACTGTGAAGAAAGATCGAGGGAAAAAAATTGAAAAATCATTCAGTGAAAAAAATGCCCAAGAAATTTCCAAAATATTGGATACTCAAGGAAGGCACAATTAATTTCTTCAAACCAGCATTTTATGGAAACTCTCCATTCAAAAAAAATAACTAAGGCCACTTCTACTTCTGCAACCCAGCAGATTATTGATATTGCTGAGGTTAAAGAAGACACGGTGGTGCTTAAAAATGGCTCTTTCCGAGCTATTTTAACCGTTTCGGCTATTAACTATGACCTAAAATCCAGCGACGAGCAGGAGGCTATTATCAATCAATATCAAAACTTTCTAAATTCTCTGGATTTTCCCACTCAAATCATTATTAGCTCCCGTAAAATCAATATGGATAAATACTTGGATTTTTTGGAAACCAAAGAAAAAAGTCAGCCTAATGAACTTTTGCGTTTGCAAATTTCCGAATATCGCAATTTTATTTCCGAACTTATTTCCGTTTCCAATATTATGGATAAAAATTTTTATATTGTCGTTCCTTTTGCTCCTCTGGAAAATACCGAAGCAGGCTTTTTCAGCAAAATGTTTACCATTTTCAATCCTCGCAAGGGAATTCTGCAAAAAAGAGAAAACTTTGAGACTTATCGTAGTCAGCTCTATCAGCGAGTGGATCATATCACCGCCAGCTTATCCGGGATTGGAGTGCGCGTTATTCCACTTAAAACTCAAGAGATTATTGAACTTCTCTACAATTCCTACAATCCACAAGTTTTCACCCCAACCGATTTGGCAGACATTTCCAAACTTGATCTTAAAAACCAACTAAATTAAATTGATGCTTGATTTTTTAAATAAAAACAAAAAGACTAAAGAACCTAAACAAACGGATGAGGTTATTGAAAGTGAAAAATACTATCGGGAAGGTGTCACCAAACTTATTGATTTAATTTCTCCAGCCGCCATAAAAGTAACTCCCAAAAGTATTCAAGTCGGGGAAGTTATGGCTGAAACCCTTTTTGTCATCACTTACCCACGCTATCTTCATAGTAATTGGTTTTCTCCTATTATCAATATGGATATGCCGTTGGATATTTCTATGTTTGTTCACCCTATTGATACTTATGATATTCTTAAGACTCTTCGAAAAAGTGCTACCCAAGTTCAATCGCAAGTGCATATTGAACAAGAAAAGGGCTTAATTCGTGATCCAGCTCTGGAAACGGCTATGCAGGATATTGAAGAATTACGCGATAAGCTTCAGCAAGGAACCGAAAAATTTTTCCGTTATGGTCTCTATATAACTGTTTATGGGCAAACTGAAAAAGAATTAAACAAATCAGTTAAGGCTATCACCGCTATTTTAGAAGCTCAATTGGTTTATGTGAAACCGGCCATTTTCAAATCAGAACAGGGATTTAATTCTTCCCTACCTTTAGGTAATGATGAATTGGATGTGGGCACCAGTATGAATTCTGCTCCTTTATCCACCACTTTTCCTTTTGTTTCTTCCACTTTATCTACTGAAGAGGGTATTCTTTATGGAATTAATCGCCACAACAATAGTTTGATTATTTTTGATCGCTTTAAAATGGAAAATGCCAATATGGTAGTTTTCGCCAAATCAGGAGCCGGAAAAAGTTATACAGTTAAATTGGAAGTGCTTCGCTCTCTAATGATTGGCACTGAAGTGATTATTATTGATCCGGAAAATGAATATAAACATCTCTGCGAAACAGTGGGGGGCACTTTTATTAAAATTTCCCTAAATTCTAAAAACCATCTTAATCCTTTTGATTTGCCAAAAGTAGGGGAGGAAGATGATCCCGAAGATATTTTAAGAAATAATATTGCTAATCTAATTGGGTTACTTCACATTATGCTGGGTAGTATCACACCAGAAGAAGATTCTATTTTAGACCGAGCTATTCATGAAACATATTCTATTAAGGATATTACCGCTCAAGCTAATCTAAATGCTATCCCAAAAGAATCTTTCCCAACTATGTCTGATTTATATGAAGTTTTACGCAATATGTCTGGAGGAGAAGATTTAGCTATTCGTTTGGAAAAATATACCCAAGGAGTTTTCGCCGGATTTTTGAATAATGCCACTAATGTCAAAGTAGATAATGCTTTGGTAGTTTTTAATATTCGCGATATGGAAGAAGATTTGCGTCCGGTAGCGATGTATGTGGTCCTACAATTTATTTGGAATGAAATGAGAACTAATCTGAAAAGAAGAATGGTTCTGGCTGATGAAGCTTGGGTGATGATGAAATATGACGATGCCGCTTCTTTCCTTTTTGGAATTGCCAAACGTTGCCGAAAATATTTCACCGGTCTCACTACTATTACTCAAGATGTTAATGATTTTTTATCCTCCCGCTATGGCAAGCCGATTGTCACTAACTCTTCAATTCAACTTCTTCTAAAACAATCTCCAGCCGCTATTGATGTAATTACGGAAACTTTCTATCTTACCGATCAGGAAAAATTTCTACTCTTAGAAAGCAACGTAGGAGAAGGTATATTTTTTGCCGGCACTAAGCATGTAGCTATTAAAGTTATTGCCTCCTATTCGGAAGATCAGATAATTACTACTGATCCAGCCCAGCTCTTAGAAATTGAACAATCCAAGAAAGAATTTGATAATGAATAAACTTAGAAAATTTTATGCCTACACCAACGGCTGAACAGATACGTCAGGCAGATAAATTACAAGAAGCCAGACAATCTGTCAAAAAAAATCCCATTAAAAAGATCAAAGAAGTAGCCGAGGCTCTTTCTCTGGGACAATATTTTAATCCTTTTATTGACTGGCTATACGGAATCGCTTTATCCCTGGCTATACTGAAAGATATCTTAGATTTAGCTATGATTGGGTCCTTACCAGGAATTGGATCAATCATCACTGCTATGATATCCATTACAATTGGATTTATTATGTTTATCACCGGATCATCCAGTAACAAAAGAATGGCTAAATCTATTTTTAAACGTTATGGAACAATTCTAATTGGTTCCCTATTAGAGTTAGTTTTCGGAATTAATTTTCTCCCAATAGAAACCTGCATTGTAATCATTGTTTTTTATTTAACCTTGAAGGAAAGACAGCAAATTGCTGTTGAAAAACAACAACTCAAAGAAAGTTATGCCTAAATTTAATTACAAATTATATCTAACTAAAGAAACAATCATCACTTCTTTGATTATTTTTGCGTCCTTAGGGTTATTTATTTTTTTTCCTAGCTCTGACTCAGCTCAAACCCTTACCAGCTATCTTTTTTTTCTGTTTTTGATTCCAGTGGGTTGTGCCAAGTTTTTTTTGAATAAAAATTTAAAGGATTTTGGTTTTACGTTAAAAATAAATAAAGAAGGTATTTTTTGGACTATTGGAATGTTAATAGTTTCTCTTTTAGCTTTTTATATTTTGACTAACTATACTAATTTTTCCTCCTCCTATATATTGCCAACTAGTATTTTAAATAATTTTTGGCTTTTTTTAATCTATGAATTGATTTTTTTTAATATGTTTTTCATTTTTCAGGAATTTTTCTTTAAAGGTTTTGTGCTTTTCTCTCTCAGAGAAAAGTTGGGCTGGTTTTCCGTCCTAATTTCCGCTATTATATATACAGGGCTAGTATTTGGAACTGATGGATTGGCCTTAAAAAACATTCCTTTGATTATTCTAGCCATTACCGGATCTGTTGTGGCTTACAAATCAAATTCAGTGGTCTATGCTTATCTAATGGGAATATTATTTTTCATAATTGCCAACTCATATTTTATATATTATTTAAACAACCAACTATGAAAAAACTTAAATCTTTATCAAAAATATTTTTAGTGAGTTTAATGATTTTTTTTGTTGCTTTTCCAGCTTACGCCACTTCCCTTAGTGACAGCCCTAAGCAAATATGGGACGACATGCTTAAAGATTTAGGAATTAATACTGGAGAAGGAAGCTCCTTAGAAAAATCAATTAAATTATTCAACACTTCGTCATATAAAAAATCTTCTCCCCAAGTCTCTCTTACTTTTTCACCAGAAAATCCGGAACCAGGAGAAGAAGTAACTGCCACAGCCATTCCTTTGTATTTTATGAATGATCCTTCTAATCTTTATTATACATGGGCTCTCAAGCGAAAAGCATGTTTTAAGAAACCAGAATGTGATTACAACGCAAATGGCGATTATGATATTGAAGATTATAAGATAGAGGCGGCTAGAATAATTGCTAGTAATGGATTTGATTGGAGAGAAGCTGCTGAAAATGGAGAATATGATCAGATTCCATCCTATACTCCAGATCAGGATGGTTATAAAGCTTATCATGGTGGGAATGATCAAAGGAAAAAGCAGAATATTGCTCAGTGTTTTGTGCATAATCCTGAAACAGGCAAGGAATTCAAACTTCGAAAATGTGCCCATTTATTCCCGAACGCTCCAAATCTAAGTTTAGCTGAAACAAATGTTGATTTTGGATTAGACAAAGAAAAATTTTGGCATACCGACCCAAACAACCCTGATACAGCTGGAACAGGAAATAGCGATGAAGCTAATGTTATTGGTTTAGGCGTTATTAGTTTTACTTGGATATATCAAAGTGATGACAAAATCGGACTTGCTGTAGAAGGAATTTCCATAGAACCAACCGAAGCATATGATTCTACCTACCAAACTATGTGGGGATTTTTAGAGCAACCATGCTATAAAGAAAAGTATTATGAACTGGATACTAAAGTTCTACTTAACCAATGTTTGCAAGAGCAAATGATTACTCCTTTCGAAGGAGGAAAAGCTAAAATTTTAGATGTTGCTTTATCCTTTTCACCAGAAACCCCTACTAATGATCCGGAAGGAAAAAATGGTGCCTACTTAATGGTTAATTCCTATGTTCAAAATTCTAAAAATAAAAATTATCTTAAATATAACTGGTCAGTTTATACAAGCACTGAAGCAAATGCTATTGCCTTAGATAATATTGAAAGCACTTGGATAGGACCAAAAATGCGTCTTCTTGGCAATCCGAAAACCACAGGGGTTGGACTAAACTCATTTAAATTAAATTTAAATTTTCCCGATACGAATATTAAATTTCTTAAAATAAAAGTTACTGTCACGGAAAATCTTATTGGAGGAAAAAAGAAAAAGGGCACAGGCTATGCAATTATTCCAATTACTAACACATCTAAAAAAATAGATGCTTACTTGGCCAAGGTTTCTGCAAACACTACTACTGATGACATTGCTAAGACAAAAACAACTAATTACACTATTACTAATGAAGAAACGGCTATTTGCAAGGTTTCTGTTATTTGCCCGGTAGCTAAAAATGAAATTTTAGCTCTACAAATATCTAATGAGGATGATGCTCTTTCTAATTTTTCTTGGATGATCAACGATAAACCTCTATCTTGTCTAATTGATGAATGTAAGAGTAATGGTGAAGCTACCAATAAAGCATACTTTCCTATTTTAGGCGAAATTGGAACTCAATATTCAGTTAATTTGACTGCCGAAAAAGAAATCACATCGAAGAACAATAGCGATAAATCACAGGAAAAAGTTAATTTAACCAAAGTTTTTGAAGTAGTAGAGCCGGAAATTAATATTATCTCCGCTGATAAATCTACTTGCCAAGCAAAAATATGGGGACATTATGTAGATAATGACGGCGATTTATTTCCCGACAAAAGTGAGGATGAATTTCAAGCTATTTCCGGATCCGAAGTGCAACTTTCCTCTGCATCCAGTATTATCTCAAATGATATCACCTGGTATATTGATGGTATAGCCATTAATGACGAAACTGCTCCTTTTTTTGGAGCTTCTCTTGATAGCGAGACTGGCAACTTAACTTTCAAAGCGAATAAACCAGTTGGAGAATCTTATTCAATTTCAGCTGAAAGCTTATATATGCAGAACAATAGTGTCCGAAAGTTATTAAGTGAAAACTTTGGGATTGCCTCTAGCGATTTTTATGAAAAAATGATTTCCAAGACTATCACTATTGATATGGTAGAGTCTTTATCTGGCAGTACCACTGCTAAAGCTATCGGCAATAAAAAAATACTAGCTTCTCTTTTTTCCGGAATGCCAATTTATCTTAATTTCCTTTTTCGCATAGTTTTGACTTCCTTCTTGTTTTTCTTTGTTATTAAAATTATTTTTAACCTACTCCCCAAAACTAATGAGAACTAATCGTTTTTCTAAAATTTTCCTGAGTTTAATTTTTTGTCTGTTTTTTGTCTTGCCTTTTTTATCTTTAGCAGCTTCCGAGGCACCTGACCTCACCAAAGATTCATTCCAATACACTCAAATGGAAAGTTTACCTGGGTTTGCCGATACTTCCGATTTTTACGTTTATATTTCCAACCTTTATAAACTAGGCATCTGGGCAGTAGGCATTTCCGCTATGCTGATGATTGTCATTGGTGGTTATATGTATGCTACTTCAGCTGGCAACAATGCTTCTATGGAAAAAGCTAAGGAAGTAATTACTGACGCCCTAATTGGACTAATTTTAGCTATGACTTCTTATGTGCTTCTTTATATTATTAACCCTGATTTAGTAAGAATACAAAGGCTAAAAACTCCCCTTCCTGAACCCAAAACGCAACAAGAAGAAAATCCCGAAGCGGGTGCCGAAACACCCTTGAAAACCACTGCCAATGGATGCTTGGACAACCCAGCTATCTCATGCATAGATTGCTTTGATTGCGGAAAAGTAGATACTTCAAACGTTCCATGTAAAGAAAACCCTTGTTTACTTAATAAAGTCTTATTGACTAAAATAGAGGATGTGCCCGCTGGAAACTGGCAAATAACCGAACCATGGCCACCCACAGTTAAACACTTAAGTCCGTGCCATCAGAATGGAACTTGTGCTGATATTAATCTTACTCTCGCTGATGAGAAAGGTGTTCCTAAACATGTTAAAAAACTTTACGACCAACTAAAAAAAGCTGGTTTATATGTAGTTTTTGAAAGCGCTAATTGCGCACCATATACTAATTTAGGAGTTAATTGTAAATATTATAAGACAATGACTAGTCCTTCTTTCCATGTTAAATAAATATTTTATGCTTAAAAAAACTTTCTTGATTTCTGCTATTAGCCTTGGGGTGATTTTACTCCTTTGGGGTATTTATTTTCTATCTTTCCAAAAACCTTCTGTAAAAGACTCTAGTCAAGATGAATCTGAGACTGTTCAGGAGATAGCTGAGCCCATAATTCCTAAAACTGGAAAGCTTGTAGCTATTACCGAAGAAGCGGTTTTGGCCCCCACCATCAATGAAACTGAGGATGGTATTAAATATTACAACAAAAATACTGGGCAAGTTTTTCAGGTTGATTTTGATGGAGACGGCAAAGAAACCCTTTCTAGCAAAGAACTTTCAGGAATTTTAAATATTTTTTGGTCTCCGGATAAAACTAAAGTTCTTTCTAGAAATAATGTTAATGGCGCCGAAAGATATGGCTACTATTCTTATGAAGAAGTTATGGGGGGACTTTTACACGAAAACATTCAATCCCTTAGTTGGCAGAACAATAGAAAAATTATTTATTCTTTCTTTAATACGGTAACTAAAAAAGATTCTCTTAATATGGCTGATTATGATGGCGCTAATTGGTCTAAAATATCCGACCTAGACTCTTCTTCAATATTTCTAGCGCCTATTCCTAAAACTGGTCTTATTTCTTTCTGGAACGAACCTGATGCTTCCCAAGAATCAAAACTTTCTTCTGTTCCCACTATTGGAGGAGAAATTAAGATTATTTCCAGTGGAAATTTTGGAGCCGACTATCTATGGAATGAAGATGGAACACTGGCTTTATCCAGTCATTCTGATTCTAAAAATGGTTTAAAAATGCAATTAGGATCTTTTTCGGCTGACGGATCAAATTATAAGGATTTGGACCTACCAACCTTTATTTCTAAGTGTATTTGGAAAAATACTCAATCTGTTTATTGTGCTCTTCCTTCATCTATTCCAGAAAATTCCGTTCTTCCTAACAGTTATTACCAAGGGAATTTCAATACCACTGATACTTTCTGGGAAATAGATGTTTTAACTGGAGAGAAAAAAAGAATTGTTGACCTAAAAGAAATTAATGGACAATATGATGCTACCAACTTATTCCTTTCGCCTGACAAAGGTTTCTTATTTTTCGTCAACCGAACTGACGAAAAACTTTATCGCATAGAGCTTTAATCTAAAACTAAACAATCAGCCTATATTCAATTAAGTTCTTCAGCCTTACGCAGTCTCAGCTATGAATCCAGCTGAAACGAGCGTTTAGAAACTCCTCACCGATTCAGCCATATTTATCCGCCTATGGCGGAGGCTGACTTGGAGTTTTGGCGAGTAAAGTTAGGATTCATCTGAGACGGAGTTTGGCTGAGAGTTCTTTTTGTTTACTTTTTCTTGCGGAAAGAAAAAGTAAGAAAGAAAAAAAATACTTAGCTTTAAAATTTTTTAATACCCATAAAAAAGAAAAGCCAAAAAACAATAGCTAAATCATTTTTAAAATAAGTGGTATCTACCATTCCATGAATCAAAATGTAAATTAAAATAGCTGTTGATAGGGTCGCCAAAGCGTTTTTATTAAAAACATTTTCGGATGTTTCTTTAATTCTTAAATAGATCAATCCTAAAAATCCAATTAACCCAGCTAGTCCACTTTGAAGCCAAAAACTCAAAAAAATATTATGGGGATGGGGGACAGCCCATTCTAAATAAGGTGGAAAATATTTTTGATACTCTAAATATTTAGTTTGAAAGTTTCCTGGCCCAATACCTAGGAACCAATTATCTGAAATTATTTTCTCGGCAGCCTTCCATACCATCGTCCGAGAAGATAATGACGAACGCTCGGTAAAATGACTGAAATCATTATACTTATTTTTTCCTGCTTGAGAAAAAATAAATAACAGAATAGCTACACCCAGAACAATGCCTATGGCTTTTAATTTTATTTTTTTATTCAGTCTAAGGAATATGATTATCGCTATGAAAACGCTGGCCCAAGCCGCATAAGAAAAAGTTAGATAAAAAGCTACCAAAATAATTGCTAAAGCAACTCCATATATTTTTTTATTTCTAGTATAAAGACCTACTCCAATTATTAGCGCTGGAGCTAAATACATCGCTAAATAATTAGGTGAATTGAAAAAAGCTTCCAGTCTTCCATCAAAGGTTATTAAATTAAGGAAAAAATAGCCCAAAGCTAAAGAAGCTACCACAAAAGAAGAAATAAAATAGCTTAGAAATATTTTTTCTTTTTTAACTTCTGTAATTGCTATGGCTGAAAAAATTATAGGGAACAAAAACCAACCTTTAATTATGCCTGCTCCAGCTGTATAGTTCTGATTAACCAAAGTGGAGATTAAGAGACCTAAAAAAATTAAAATAACCCAAAAAATATACTTTTTATATACTCCTACACCTTTTTTTAAAAAAGCCACTTTATCCTTTTTTTTCAAAAGCCAGACTACAATTAAACTTGTCATAAGCACTTC
>Ga0210044_10000241_pt1 | contig 81988 bp, 87 predicted proteins | sample CryGey13umfilter_2_FD_183959 | JGI IMG/M metagenome (GOLD analysis project Ga0210044, IMG submission 183959) | Groundwater microbial communities from aquifer in Utah, USA - Crystal Geyser 4/9/14 3 um filter (SPAdes) (version 2) | ecosystem: Environmental > Aquatic > Deep subsurface >... | reverse complement strand
GCTTGCCATGTTGGGCATCTGGCTCTTTCGTGAGCAATCCTTTGCGTTCCAGCACAGTGATCGTTTGTGACACCGTCCCGCGGGTGATGCCGAAATACTCCGCAATGGCGATGGGCAAGTCACTGTAGCGATTGGCTCGCTTCAGGTAATGCAGTACCTGGATGTGGATCGGCAGCAGCCCGTGCCGGGCCGCGTCTTCGCGAACGAATTGCTGAATGAGTGCACCCAAGCGCTCGAGCAGAAGAGAAGTTTGGCTCATGGGTGAAATGTATCGCCTCGACACACCACTTGACAAGAATGATGTAGCGACTCTAAACTTAATAGTGCATCGAGTCGATGCATATCAACGTCAATTTTAAGGAGTCCATCATGAGTGAAGCCCTGTTTTTCCATGCCGGTTGCCCGGTGTGCATCTCCGCCGAGCAGCAGTTTGTTCAGGCACTCGATCCAACAAAATACTCGGTCGAAATTGTCCATCTGGGCGAGCAAAAGGACCGTATTGCGCAGGCCGAGCGTTATGGCGTGAAGTCGGTACCCGCACTGGTCATTGATGGGCAACCTTTTCACATCAACTTTGGCGCGGCGCTGGCCGATCTGAAATAGGAAACATCCATCATGAAACGCATCCTGACTGTTCTGACTTCCATGGCGCTCGTTCTGCCAGCTATTGCGGCTGGCTCCCAGGTGCCATTTATGTTCAGTCGCTTTTCGGATTGATTTGTCGTGTCGAACGCAGCGCCGATGGCGCCTGAATGGCAGGTTGAAGTCTGGCTAAACACGCAGGTGCCGTTGGAACTGTCACAGCTGCGGGGGCGCGTGGTTCTGCTGCACGCTTTCCAGATGCTGTGCCCGGGCTGTGTAAGCCACGCCGTTCCGCAGGCGGAACGTGTGCATCGGGAATATGCCGAACTCGGTGTGTCGGTTGTTGGCATGCATACTGTTTTCGAGCACCACGCGGCGATGATGCCGGAGGCGCTCGAAGCTTTTTTGCATGAATACCGTGTGACCCACCCGGTTGGCGTGGATGTCAGGGTAGCGGGTACCCCGATACCGGCAACGATGCATCGCTACGGGATGCGGGGCACGCCCACGTTGATGCTGATAGACTGCGCTGGGAAGCTGCGCCTGCAAGAATTCGGGAGTATGGATGATTTGAGATTGGGGATGATTCTCGGTCAAATGCTCGCAGAGTCCAAGGATCCAGATTGCCTGTAGTTTCAGGCGGTCAACTCCCCCCATCCCGTGAGTTGATGCTTCACGTCTTCTGCAGCTCAGTTTCCTTGCCGCTGGCCATGTACTCCTTGCCCCGCACTTCGGTCCAGTACATCCAGATCAGTGACACCCAGACCACGCCATACATCAGCATGAAGGCGCTGGAGCGAATGCCGGTGATGTCCATCAGCGCGCCGAACATGATGGGCAACAAAAAACCGCCCATACCGCCGGCCAAGCCGACGATGCCGCTGACCGCGCCGATGTTGTGCGAATAGTCGTCACTGATGTACTTGAACACGCTGGCCTTGCCAAAGCCCCAGGCCACGCCCAGGGTAAACATCAGAATGGTGAACAGATAGACATTCAGACCGACGTGGAACGTTTGTGGGCCGTTAACCGTGGTGACAGTCAAATCGGTTTGTGGGTAACTCAGCAAGAACAGGCAAATCCAGCTGACCCACAGCACCCACCAGGTCATCGAATGCGCACCGTATTTGTCAGACAGCCAGCCACCGAGCGCGCGCAGCACACCACCGGGCAATGAGAAGCACGCAGCCAGCAAGGCGGCGGTGCGGATGTCCAGGCCAAACTCACCCACGTAGTACTGCACCATCCACAACGACAACGCCACATAGCCACCAAACACAATGCTGTAGTACTGGCAGTATTTGAAAACAGTGGGGTCTTTCAGTGCCTTGAGCTGCGCCATGAACGGCACCTGTTTGGCTGCGTGGTGGGCTGGATCACTGTGTGAGAAAAACCAAAACATGATCACCGTACCGAGCATGATCAAGGCGTAAACCTTGGGTACCATGGTCCAGCCGAAGCCGACCACGATGGCCGGGGCAACAAACTTGTTCAAGGCGGCACCGGCATTGCCCATGCCGAAGACACCCATGGCAAAACCTTGTTGTTTCTTTGGAAACCAGCGTGCTACATAGGGCGTACCGACCGAAAACGAGCCACCCGCCAGCCCGACAAACAGGCCAATCACAAGGTAGTGCCAATAGGCGGTGGCATAGGTCATCATCCAGATGGCGGGCACGGTGCAGGCCATCAAGATGGCAAACACAACGCGGCCACCAAACTTGTCGGTCCAGATGCCCAGTGGCACACGAATCAGTGAGCCAGTGAGCACCGGCATGGCCATCAACAGACCTGATTGGGTTGAGTTGAGGTCTAGCGCCTTTTTGATGGGGATACCAATCACGGCAAACATCATCCACACCATGAAACATACGGTGAAGGCAAAAGTACTGACGATCAGCACGGAGAGGGCTTGCCCTTTCTTGGTCATGTCAAAAACTCCTTTTAGGTTGACACGACTGTAGGTTTAGCAGCGCTTTTTATGTATCCCTCTGTGGAACGTTTACCACGAGAATTTGGAACTAGGGGCAAGTTGTCAGTCGTAGTTCTAAGGAGCTAATGGCAGGTTTTTTGGAACTACTCGCCGCTGGAAACTTAAATGATTCATCTACAATGAATCTTTAAATTTATCTGGAGATAAGCCATGAGTTCTTGTGCCACCGGTCACGTCACCCCTGAAGCAATCTATCCTTTTGACGCCCGCGGCGTTGCCAAACGCTTTCGTCACGCCGCAATTTTTGGCGCGCTTGATTCGCTGCAACCTGGCGAGACCATGCGTTTCTGCAATGACCATGACCCATTGCCACTGCTGAACCAGCTGAGTGCCCGCTATGGCGAGGCGGTGTCGATTGCGTATGTGCAGCGCGAGCCCGGTGCCATCGTGATTGATTTCGCCCGCATCTGACAGTACGTGAGCCTCTATACATCCTTTTATTTTTGGAGATTCACAAGATGAACCAAGTCAAAGCCAGTGGCTTCACCAAGCAGATGGCGCGCAACATGTTTTATGGCGGGTCGGTCTTTTTTATCCTGGTTTTCATTGCGCTGATTTTTGACAGCGAACGCAAAATCCCGATGCGCTCCAACGCCGAGGCCATCACGCCGGCCGTCATCAGCGGTAAGAAACTTTGGGAAACGCGCAACTGCATCGGCTGCCACACCCTGCTGGGTGAAGGCGCCTACTTTGCCCCTGAACTGGGCAACGTTTACAAACGCCGTGGTCCGGAATTCATCAAGGCCTGGATCGCTTCACAACCAACCAACATACCTGGTCGCCGCCAAATGCCGCAGTTCAACTTCACAGAAGCACAACTCAACGACCTGGTGGAGTTTTTACGTTGGACCAGCAACGTGAACACCGAAAACTGGCCACCGAACATCGAAGGCTAATGCGTCACGCAAAGCTGAACACATCAGGAACAACAAAATGCAAGCGACCACACTCAAATACAAATCCCAGGCGGTAGCGAAGTATTACTTCGTCGCCGCGCTGGTTCTTTTTGCCGCGCAAATTATCTTCGGCCTCACGCTGGGGCTTCAATACGTCATTGGCGACCTGGCATTCCCCTACATCCCGTTCAACCAGGCGCGCATGGTGCACACCAACCTGCTGATCGTCTGGCTGCTGTTTGGCTTCATGGGCTCAGCCTACTACCTGGTTCCCGAAGAGTCCGAGACCGAGCTTTACAGCCCCAGGCTGGCCATGGTGCTGTTCTGGGTGTTTCTGGCAGCTGGTGCGCTCACCATCGTCGGCTACCTGGCGGTACCTTATGCCAAGCTGGCCGAACTCACCGGCAACGAACTGCTGGGGACCATGGGGCGCGAGTTTCTGGAGCAACCCTTGCCCACCAAAGTCGGCATTGTGGTGGTTTGCCTGGCTTTTCTTTTTAACATCACCATGACCGTGCTCAAGGGCCGTAAGACCAGCATTTCGCTGGTGCTGCTGATGGGCCTGTGGGGCCTGGCGCTGATGTTTTTGTTCAGCTTTGTCAACCCCGACAACCTGGTGCGCGACAAAATGTACTGGTGGTTTGTGGTGCACCTGTGGGTGGAAGGCGTGTGGGAACTGATCATGGGCGCCTTGCTGGCCTTCGTGCTGATCAAGACCACGGGTGTGGACCGTGAAGTGATCGATAAATGGCTGTACGTGATCATTGCCATGGCCCTTATCACCGGCATTCTGGGCACCGGCCACCACTTCTTCTTCATCGGCATGCCGGGCTACTGGCTGTGGGTGGGCAGCATCTTCTCTGCCATGGAGCCAATTCCGTTCTTCATGATGACGGTGTTTGCCTTCAACATGGTGCAACGCCGCCGCCGTGACCACCCCAACCAGGCTGCCCTGCTGTGGGCGGTTGGCACCTCCGTGATGGCCTTTCTGGGTGCTGGTCTGTGGGGCTTCATGCACACGCTGGCCCCCGTCAACTACTACACCCATGGCACGCAACTTACCGCCGCCCATGGTCACCTGGCCTTTTACGGCGCCTATGTGCTGGTGGTGATCGCCATGATCAGCTACGCCATGCCGACCCTGCGGGGCCGTGAAGCCAATAGCCACCGGGCACAAGCTTTTGAGATGTGGTCGTTCTGGATCATGACCATCAGCATGGGCCTGATGGTGCTGGCCTTGACAGGTGCGGGCATTCTGCAAGTCTGGCTGCAACGCATGCCCACCGAGGGCGCCATGTCCTTCATGCAAACCCAGGACCAGTTGCGCTTCTTCTACTGGCTGCGTGTGGCAGGTGGTGTCACCTTCTTGCTGGGTTTGTTGACTTATCTGTACAGCTTCTTTGCCGCACCGGGTACTCATGAAGACGAGGCGCGTGTGCCCAACGGCATGTTGCATCGCCGGGTCAAGGCTGCCTGAGTTACCGAGCATGTCCACGCTTCCTTTTTATGCCGAGCAGGGGAGTGAATGCACCTTGTTTGAGCATGCCTGGCGCAAGCAATTGCCGCTGCTCATCAAGGGCCCCACGGGCTGCGGCAAAACCCGCTTTGTCGAGCACATGGCGGCGCGTCTGGCGCGCCCGCTGGTTACCGTGTCGTGCCACGATGACCTGAGTGCGGCTGATTTGGTGGGGCGGTTCTTGATTGGCAACGGTAGCACGCAGTGGTCTGACGGGCCGCTGGCCCGGGCTGTGCGTCTGGGCGCCATTTGCTACCTGGACGAGGTGGTGGAGGCGCGCAAGGACACCACGGTGGTGCTGCACCCGCTGGCCGACGACCGACGCATTTTGCCGATTGAGCGCACCGGCGAAGAGCTGGCGGCGCCGCCCGAGTTCATGCTGGTGATCTCTTACAACCCGGGTTACCAAAACTTGCTCAAAGGGCTCAAACCCAGCACTCGCCAGCGCTTTGTCAGCCTGAGCATGAATTACCCCAGTCCACAGGTTGAGCTGGACATTGTGCGCAACGAGACCGGAATTCCTGAGGCGCAGGCCAAACAACTGGTGCAGTTGGCCAAAGCCCTGCGCTCGCTCACCGAGCATGACCTGGAGGAAACCGCCAGCACCCGCTTGCTGGTGTCGGCCGGTCGGTTGATCGCCTCTGGCTTGTCGCTGCAGGTGGCTTGCCAAGCCGCCGTCATTGACGCGCTGACCGATGATCTGGCCACCGCCCAAGCCCTGGGTGAAGTGGTACGTGCACTGTTTGGCGATGCCGTCTAAGTCGTCTCCGGCAGCTTCACGCTTGAGCCAGGTGAAGCCAGGCAAATTCTCCCCTGCGCGATTGCAGCAGTGGCGCCTGGCCACGCAAATCGGTTTCTTTGCGTTGTTTGTGCTGGCTCCATCGCTTGACTTATTGCGCTTTGATTTGACCGAAACCCAGCTCTGGTTTTTGGGGCAACGCTGGTCGTTGGGCATTGATGCTCTCGCAAATGGGCAAATCAGCGCCACGGACGCCGCGCTGCAAATTGTCTTGCGCGCTTTTGTGCCCGGTTTGCTGGTGGTGGCCGTGTTTCTGGGTGTGGCCTACCGTTATGGTCGGCTGTACTGCGGCTGGCTGTGTCCGCATTTTTCGATGGTGGAGATGCTCAACAAGCTGCTGCACCGTGCCTGCGGCAAATTGAGCATTTGGGACAAAAGCCCCACACTCAAAGCAGGCCCCGCCCCCAACTCAGGCTGGTGGCCGCTGTTTGGCTTGAGTTGTGCCCTGATGGGTTTTGTCTGGGCGATCACGCTGCTCACTTATTTGTTGCCGCCTGCTGTCATTTGGGGTGGTTTGGTGGATGGCACGCTGACACCCAATCAAACCCGGTTTTTGCTGATTGCCAGCACTGTCTTCACACTCGAATTTGCGTTTGCCCGCCACTTGTTTTGCCGCTTTGGCTGCGCTGTGGGCCTGTTCCAAAGCCTGGCCTGGATGGCTAACCCCAAAGGCATGGTGGTGGCGTTTGCTCGCGAGCGCGCGCGCGAGTGCAAAACCTGCGACGCGCCGCGCGGCTCGGCGTGCGACAACGCCTGCCCGATGCGCCTGAACCCGCGCAACATCAAGCGCATGATGTTTTCGTGTGTGCAATGCGGCCAGTGTCTGACAGCGTGTGATACCACTCAGCAAGCGCAGCAGCGCACGCCTACGCTGGAGTGGCAGGTGGGTGTGGAGGCCCTGCGTGAAACCTTGCGCCAACGCAAGCGCGAGCAAGAGGATCAGCGCTGATGGAAGAACTGGTTGGACGCTGGTGGCACCAGGCCCTCACCAGGGCGACCCGACTGGATCACCCGGGCGCGGCGGTGCAATTGCAAGACATGCAGAAGTGCATCGGCATCTTTTTTCGTACGGCAGGCGGCCCGGCTGCATTGCGCTTTACGCCAGCGTCGATGCAAGTGGTGGGTGGCCAGCGGCACTGGCTACAAAAACTCGCGGGCAGCGGCCAACGTGCCGACACGGCCCAACTGGAGCCCGATGTGCTTGCGCTCCCGGCCACACTCGCCGTGTTCGACGATGCGCAACTGAACCGCGACCTGTACCTTTGGCTGGCCATGCTGTCAGCGCGCTTTGTGCCCAGTGGTCACTGGATCAGGGATAACCTGCGCGCCACCCAGGCGGCGCTGGCGCAGTTTCCGGGGTTTGCCGCAAGGTACCAGGCGTTGCTGCAGGCGCATCTGGCACAACGCCCAAGCCTGCAAAATTCGGGTGGAAAGACAGAGCAGGCTGAATCCACAGTCCAGGCCGCTTTGAGAGAACAAGTGGCTGGCGAAGTGCGCTACCAAGCCCCGGATGTCGCCCCAGTCTGGCTCTGGCTGAGCGCCTCGACCACCCCTGTCGCTGATCGCCCAGCCAGTCAGAAAGCCGCCGAGGCAAGCCAGCAGACAGCCGCACTCAAGGACAAGCAGCGCCGTCGCACCCAAGCCACCTCGCACGAGCAAAGCCGCAACCCTATGGTGTTGCCGTTTCGTGCGGAAGCCATCATGTCGTGGAGCGAGATGGTGCATGTCAACCGCAGTACCGACGACGAAGAAGACGGCAACGCACTGAACGCCGCCAACGACATGGACAAGCTGTCGGTTGCCCCCGACGGGCAAACACTGGCCTCGCGCGTTAAATTTGACCTGGATTTGCCCAGCAGCAGCGCCGACGACACGCCTGTGGGCCCCGGCATCGCCCTGCCTGAGTGGGACTATCGGCGTGCTGTGTTGCAGCCAGACCATTGCCTGGTGCAGGTGATGCAAGCGCAACACTGCGCGCCTTTCACACCCTCGGTGGCCCTGCGCCAGACGGCCAAACGCCTGCGCCGCCGCCTGGAAACCCTGCGCGATGCCCCACGCGCCGTGCATGGCCAGGACAGCGGGGACGACATTGACCTGGATGCCTGGGTGCGCTTTCACGCCGACCAACTTGACACGGCCACGCCTTACAGCGACACGCCGCCTGTTTACACGCGCCGCGCCCGGCTTGACCGCAGTCTGGCCACGCTGTTACTGGCCGATTTGTCTCTGTCCACCGATGCGTACGCCACGCCGCAAGCGCGTGTCATTGACGTGATCCGCGACGCGCTGTTTGTGTTTGGCGAGGCGCTGCACGCTGCGGGCGACCCGTTCGCCATCTGGGGTTTCAGCTCGGTGCGCCGGCAGCATGTGCGCATGCAGCACCTGAAAACCTTTGATGAGACCTGGAGCGATGCCAGCCGCGCCCGCGTTGGCGCCATCAAACCCGGTTACTACACCCGCATGGGCGCAGCCATCCGACACGCCACGCTGCAACTGGCACATCGCCCTGAGCGCAAGCGCCTGCTGATGCTGCTCACTGACGGCAAACCCAACGACCTCGACGTTTACGAAGGCCGTTACGGCCTGGAAGACACGCGCCAGGCGGTGCGTGAGGCGCAAGCCGCCGGGCTGACGCCGTTTTGCGTCACCATTGACGAAAAAGCCCACGACTACCTGCCCATGCTGTTTGGCCAGAACGGTTACGCCATGGTGCGCAAACCGCAAGACCTGGTCAGGCAACTCACGCAAGCCTGGGCCACGTTGTCACGCCGGTAAGGCAATGGCAATGAGCTTATGACACCCCGTTGGCGCTTTAGCCGTCTTCTGCTGGCACCGCATCGGCTTGCATTTTTCATGGGCGCCGTGATGCTGGGCACAACTGCGCTCTGGTGGGCGGCTCTGTTGCTGGCGCGCGCCTTGCAATGGCCGTTGACTCCGGTCGTGCCAGCCACCTTGATCCACGCGGTGCTGATGAGCCTGGGCTACATGCCGCTATTTTTTATCGGCTTTTTGTACACCGCAGGGCCCAAATGGCTCAGGCTGCCAGCCGTCAGTGCGCGCAGCCTGTTGCCCGCACTGACCACCCTGATGACCGGTTGGGCGCTGGCCTGGTTCGGGATGCACGGGCAATTGCAGCTGGCCGCCTTGGGAATGGGGCTGGTGGCCTTGGGGTGGACCTTACTTGGCCTGCGGTTTGCCTGCATGGTGAGGTGCGGCCGCGTCAGCGATAAAACGCACACGTCGCTGGCCAGTGCTGCTTGCCTGGTGGGCGCCGGGGTGATGTTTGGGTTGGCCGTGTCGCTGGCGCTTAATTCAATGCCGCTGCTGCGCACGTTCATCCAAATGGGTATCTGGTGGTTTCTGGCACCGGTATTCGTTGTCATGGCGCACCGCATGGTTCCATTTTTCAGCGCCAGTCTGATTGAAATCCTCGATGCCTGGCGGCCCAATTGGGTGCTGATGGTGATGCTCGGTGCGCTTCTGTTTGAGGGGCTGGTCAGCGTGGTCGATCTGTGGTGGTGGCCGCTGCCGCAGGCGCTACGTTGGCTGCAGGTTGGCGTTGAGGCGCCACTGGCATTGCTGATGTTGGGTTTGGCGCTGCGCTGGGGCTTCATTCAAAGCCTGAAGATTCGTCTGCTGGCCATGTTGCATGGTGGCTTTGTGTGGTTTGGAATTGCGCTGGCGCTCAATGCCGTATCGCACGCCTTGATGGCCACCAGCGGCGGTACCGTGTCGCTGGGTCTGGCGCCTTTGCATGCCATGACGATGGGCTACCTGGGCTGCACCATGTTTGCCATGGTCACGCGGATCAGCAGTGGCCACGGTGGCCGCAAAGAGTCTGCCGATAACTTGGTCTGGTGGCTGTACTGGGTGTTGCAGGCCGCTGTGGTGTTGCGGGTCAGCGCTGCCATGGCTGACGCGCTCTCGCAGGACTTGACGCTGGCCGCAGTTGCCGCATGGTGTGTGGTCATGCTGGGCTGGGCTGTGCGTTATGGTTTCTGGTTTGGCACCCCTCGCCCGGATGGTCGTGATGGATAAGGGGGCCATGTTCGAGAGCCCCCGTTTGGCCGGTGATCTGGCGGTCTGGCTCATCATCCTGGCAGAAATGCTGGCCTTTGGCATTCTGTTTCTGTCGTACGCGTTTGCGCGCACGTTTGACGTGGTGCTGTTCAACGCGTCGCAGCGCACGCTCGACTTGAATTCTGGTGTGATCAACACGGCCTTGTTGATTACCGGCAGCTGGTGTGTGGTGCGCGCCGTGCAGGCCGTGAAAAAAGATGCGTCGGCGGCAGGCTCGCGCTGGTTGTTGGCGGCGCTGGCTTGTGGCAGTGGTTTTGTGGTTAACAAGTTGCTGGAATTTTCTGCCACGGCACAGGCGGGCATTGATTTGTCAACCAACACCTTCTACATGTTCTACATTTTGTTGACCGGGTTTCACTTTTTTCATGTGCTGGCAGCCATGGTCTTTTTGACGATTTTGCTGGTCAAGACCCGCGCCGGGCACTACGGCAGCCGAGAGTTTCATGCGCTCGAAACAGGTGCTGCCTTTTGGCACATGGTGGACTTGCTGTGGATTGTGCTGTTTCCGCTGATCTACGTGATGCGTTAAGGCCCTATTCAGATGTTCAAATTTTCAAGCAATACCCTCTGGCTGCTGTTGCTGATGGCTACCGGTTTTACCTATTGGCTGGGCGAGTCGGGGCAGGTGGGTCATGGCAGCATGGTGCCGGTGTTTCTGATATTTGGCGTGTCATTTTTCAAGGGCTTGGGCGTCATTCTTGACTTTATGGACTTGCGCCATGCGCCTGTGCTGTGGCGCAATTTGCTGATGGGCTGGCTGGTGTTTGTGGTTGGGATGATTTTGCTGGCTTACTGGATTGGTCAGTGACCACCAAGCACCTCCACGGATTTCGCTTCGTTTCATCCGGGCTACATCCTTGCCCCACTGGTTGAATGTAGTGATCGGGTCGCAGACAGTAGGGTCGCTTTTCTTTTGCTTACTTTTCTTTGGCGAAGCAAAGAAAAGTGAGTCGCCCGCCGGGGCGAGACCCGGCTTGTACGTTGCGGCCTGTACGTCGAAGATTCAACCGTCCTTCCCATCCTGCCGCGCACTCACCAACCAAGGTGTGTATTGCCACAGGTAGATCAGGAACGCCGCGCTCCAGGCCGCGGCTGAGGCCACCAAGCCGCTGACGTAAAAGGACGGCGCCAGCAACGGCAGCAGCACCCGCAACAGAGCGGCCAGCATGATGAGCGCATAGATTGCCACCTCGGGCGCATCTGCTGTCAAGGGGCGACCGGTGTGGCCGCGGGCGGTGCGCGTCATCATGCCAAGGATGAGGCCACCGGTGGCGCCGACGCCCAGCGCGTGCACGCCGAGCGATGTTGTCACCACGCCCATTTGCGCCAGCGCCAGCAAGCCCAAACCCAGGCTCAGCCACAGGTGGGCCGCGTGCAATATCCACAAAATGGGGCGACCAAGCGTGGCCAGCGGGTGCCAGCGCCACTGGCGCACCAGGTTGAGCGCAAAGGCCAGTGCCAAGGTGATGCTGGCCAGCCCAGCGTGCCAGTTGGTCACCCACAGCGCCAGGCCAACGACGGTAGCCGCCAGCGCTGTCCGGTCGAGCCAGGGCAGGGTGACAATTTTGATGTTGGGCAAGGCGCTGGTGGTGAAGAAGGGCACCACGCGCCCGGCCATCACGCATTCGATGATGACGACAAAACCGAGTGCCGCATACAAGCTGCGCATTGGGTCAAGGTCGATCACGCCATTGGCCGACAAATGAAACGTCAAATTGACCAGCGTCAGCAGCAACAAGATCAGTGCCAGCGGCATATTGCGCCAGTTGCGTGAGCGCATCAGCAGGCGCAGAAAGACGAGCCCCACAATAGGTAACAGCGCCAAATCCAGCACCGCAAAAACGGGGTAGGGCGCCACCAGCGACGCCACCCGTGCGCTGAGCCAGAGCAAAAACAACGCCCCCAAGGCCGGGCCACGCGGGGTGGCCAGACCAGTCCAAGTTTTGCCGGCTGTCATCAGAAACCCCACGATGACAGCGATGGCAAAGCCAAACAGCATTTCATGGGCGTGCCAGAGCATGGGCGTCGGCGTGGGTTGCCAGCTGACAGCGCCAAGAAAGATGGCCACCCAAAGTGGCACGATCAAGGCTGCCAGCACGGCCGCACCCAGATAAAACGGCCGAAAAGCCAGGCGTAACCAGGGCATGCCCTGCGGTGCTGGTGGCGCAGGGGTGTTGTTGGCAATAGAAATCGTCATGTTTGTTCTTCCGTGTCGGGGTCTGCCGGGGTGCCAGCGGTAGTCGCCGCGCTGTCGGGTGCGAGTTGCTGATCACCCCATGCCAGCCAGTCGTCGCCAAACAATTCGCTTGGGTGCGGTGAACGCTCGTTGGAACAGGCCATGGCGGTGATGGCGCAAAACTGGTCACAGCCCCAGCAGATGCGCTCGGGGTTGGCGGGGTTGAGGGGGAATTTTTTAGCCATATCAGAAGTTGGTTGGTGCACGGATGACGAATCAGCGCGGGATAACAAAGGTGGATTTTTCTTCAACGACCACGACCTTGCCCTGCGCCCGGGCTTCCACCCGAAAGTGAATCGGGCTGGCCTTGCCACGCAAGGCCTGTGCCGCCTCGAGGGGCAGCGTCAGGCGAACGGTGAGCGAGCCGATGCCGGTTGCCGGCACACTGAGCACCGGTTCGGTGGCCAGCGCCAAGCCCGGCAGGCCCTCGACGCTGGCGGTGTAGGTTTGTGTACGTTCGGTGGTGTTCATGACTTTCAGACGGTAAATGTTTTCGATGTCGCCATTGCCCAGTTCGCGGGCCATGGTGCCGCGGTCCTTGATGATGTCCACGGCAAAGCCCTTGCGCGTGGACAAGCCGCCCACAAAAATGGCCACGACCCCCAGAAACAGCACACCGTAAACCCACACGCGCGGGCGCCAGACCCGTTTCACCATCTGTTTGGGTGTCAATGTGTCGGCGATGCCCCGGCCCGACGAATAACGGATCAAACCCTTGGGGTAGTTCATTTTGACCATGACTTCGTCGCAAACGTCAATACAGGCGGCGCAGGCGATACATTCGTTTTGCAGGCCGTTGCGGATGTCGATGCCGGTCGGGCACACCTGCACACACAGCGTGCAGTCAATGCAGTCGCCCAAGCCCAGCGCCTTGGGGTTAGCGGCCCTTGGGCGTGAACCACGCGTCTCGCCGCGCACCGTGTCGTAGGCGATGACCATCGAGTCCATGTCGGTCAGGGCGCTTTGAATGCGGGCATAGGGGCACATCTGTTTGCAGATTTGTTCGCGCAAGTAACCTGCGTTGCCATAGGTGGCCAAGCCGTAGAACAAGACCCAAAACCATTCCCAGGGCGAAAACGACAGCGTCAACAATCCCTGCACCAGGTCCTGAATGGGCGTGAAGTAACCCACAAAGGTAAACCCGGTGAACAAGCCCAGCCCAATCCACAGCACCTGCTTGACGCTTTTGCGCGCCATTTTTTCCTGCCCCCAAGGTGCCTTGTCCAGACGCATGCGAGCCAGGCGATCGCCTTCGGTGATGCGCTCCAGCCACAAAAAAATCTCGGTATAAACGGTTTGCGGACAGGCATAACCACACCAGAGTCGGCCCGCCACAGCGGTAAAGAAAAACAGCGTCAGCGCAGCCAGCACCAGTAAAACTGCCAGATAAATCAGGTCCTGTGGGTGCAGCACCAGGCCAAAAATAAAGAACCGGCTGCCGGCCAGATCAAACAAAACCGCCTGGCGGTCGTTCCATTGCAGCCAGGGGATGCCGTAAAAAACCAGTTGTGTGACCCAAACCATCACCCAACGCAGGCGGTTGAAGTCCCCGCCGACACTGCGCGGGTAAATTTTGCCCTGCTCGTCGCCCAACGCAAACACGCCGACGGCCACGGCGTCAACCGGGACGGGCTGGATCGGAATGATCTTTTGGGTGAACGGTTTTTTCATCGCTTTGGCGCTGCGTTGACCGGTCGTGGCATGGGCATCAGTGTCATCCTTAAAGAAGAATCTAATATGAACTTTATTTTATCCTGATAATAGACACATTGAATGCATCTTTGTTTTAACCCACCTTGACCTATGCGATTGACCCAATGGACCGACTACACCTTGCGCGTACTGATGTACTGCGCTGCCAGCAAGGATCGCCCTGATCCGGTGACGATCACCGAAATTGCCGAGAGCCACGGTATTTCGCGCAGTCACCTGACCAAAATCGTGCAGCAGCTTGCCGCCCGTGGCTGGCTGGAGACCACCCGCGGCCGCGGCGGTGGCATGCGCCTGGCTGCGGTAGCCAAAGACCTTGGTCTGGGCACCATCGTGCGTGCCACCGAAACCGATTTTGCTGTGGTGGAGTGTTTTGAGCCGAGCCTGAACCAATGCCGGATGGGCCAGAACTGCAGGCTCAAAGGTGTCTTGAACCAGGCCACGCAAAGTTTCCTTGCTGTATTGGATGGCGTGACGTTGGCCGATTTGGTGGCGCCTGTGGCGCGCGTGGTCGGCGCACCTAAATCAAAGCGTTTGCGGGAGATTCCAGGTTTGCCGGTGCGCCCTGCATGAGTGCAAACCTTGGCCGGGTAAATCCCGGTTAAAGCAAACCCTGCTCGGTCGCCATGACGGCAGCGTGCACCCGTGAGCTCACGCCCAGTTTGCGCAACACATGTTGCACATGAATCTTGACGGTGGTTTCGACAATGCCGTATTCGCGGGCAATTTCCTTGTTGCTGGCGCCTCGGGCGATACCGCGCAGGATGTCGAGTTCCCTTGGCGAGAGCGTCGCCATGGCTTGCGCCGACGGCGTGCTGTTTTTTGCGACTGGGGTGGGTATTGAAGCATCAGCGGCTTGCCCCGTTTTGAGGTTTGTGCTTTTGTAGGCTGCAATCAGCTTGCCCATCATCTCTGGTGCGATGATGCTGTCGCCTTGCGCAGCGCGGTGCACGGCGGCAGTTAAATCGTCGCCCTCCATGGTTTTGAGCAAATAGCCGCTGGCACCACCGAGCAGGGCTGCGGCCAGATCGTCCTCGTCTTCGCTCACCGTTAGCATCAAAATGCAGGCGTTGGGCGCAGCCTCGCGCAGCGAGGGCAGGGCATCGATGCCATTAACGCCAGGCAAGTGGTTGTCGAGCAGGATCACATCGGGTTGCAACTCCTGCGCTTTGCGCTGGGCTTGCCCGGCATCGGCGGCATCGCCAACGACCAGCAAGCGGACATCGCGGGCTAGCAGCGCGGTCAGGCCACGGCGAAACAGGGTGTGGTCGTCCACCACCAAAATACGGATGGGCGCGTTGTTCAGCAAGATGATTGGCATGGTTAAACGGTGCTGGCTGCTGGGGTGGTTGAAAGCTTGTCAATGCGGGCAGCATTGCTGGTGCTGGGGTGCGACGGCGCTGGCAGGGTAACAATGACCGAGCTGCCTCGCGACGGCGTTGACATCACCTCAAGGTGCGCACAGATGCGCTGGGCGCGCTCGCTCATGATGCGCAAACCCACATGGGTTTCGTCAAATTGATCCGTTTCTGGGTTGAACCCGATACCATCGTCGCGCACTTCAAAACGCCAGCCGGGTTGCTGCTGCACATCAAGCCATACCTGCGAGGCATGGCTGTGCTTGCGCACATTGGACAATGCCTCTTGCACGATGTGCAGCACCTGGATTTGCACGTCCGGGGCCAGCGGCAGGCCTTGCCCCTGCATGGCCAAAGTGGTCGTGATGCCGCTTTGATGCTCGAATTTTTGCAGCGTGGTGGCCAGCGCGGGTTCGATGTCTTCGGTGTTGGTGCGGGTTCTGAAATGCAGCAACAATTCGCGCACGTCGCCATAACTTTCGCGCACACCGGCGTCAATTTCTTCCAGGATTTTTGCTATTTCGGTTTCATCGCAGGTCTTGATGGCATCGCGCATCAGCTGCACCTGGATTTTCAGGAACGCCAGCGACTGGGCAATGGAGTCATGCAGCTCGCGCGCCAGCAGATGGCGTTCTTGTGACACCGCCGCTTCCTTTTCCAACGCGTTCAGGCGCAGGTTCTCCATGCCGCTGGCCAGGTGACTGCACAAGGCCTGTAGCAGCGAGCGCTCGGCGGGCGTCGGGTTGACGCGGGCGTGAAAAAACAAATCGACTTCGCCCATCAGGTGCTGGTGCAGTCGCACCGGCAGGGTGATGACGGTTTCAAACCCGGCTTTGAAGCAATGCTTGAGCGGCGCGCTGGATTCATCACGGATCGGAATAACGCGAAATTCAGAATCTGGCGTGACCGAGCCGCAGAAGCAGTCCCCGGTGTAAATGCACTGCTCCTCGTCGATCATGTCCGCAGGCAAGCCGTGGGCGGCCAGCATCAGGTGGCGTTGACCACCCTGGTTGGACCAGCGCAGCGCAACCCCGTCGGCCTGGGAAATCTTGGCCAGGCTTTTGGTAAAGTCTTGCGCCAAAGCATCCAGCGAGGTGGCTTTGGAGACCAGGGCGGTGACTTCGTACAGGCTTTCCAGCCGATCCGACTTTTCCTTCAGTAGGGCGGTTTTTTCAGCTACCTTGCCTTCCAGGTTTTTGTACATCGACTGCAGGTGCTCGGCCATGCCATTAAAGCCGTCGGCCAGTGTGCCGAATTCGTCGCTGGAGGTGTGCGCCACCCGGGCATCGAAGTTGCCTTGCTGGATTTTCTCAATGGCCTGTTTGAGCTGCCCGACCGGTTCCAGCACAAACAGGTAACCGGTGTAAAGCAAGACCGTGGCGCCCGCCAGCACGGAGGCCAGCATGCTCATTTGCAGCAGATGCAGCAGCGCGGTCCAGTGTGCAATGTGCACTTCAATGCTGTTGACAAAGTCATCAATATGGGAGGCAAACGCGACGGTGTCGGCGCGCAGGTCGGTGAAAACCTCGGGCTTGGCTTGAATCCATCGTGCCTGGTAGCCAGCCCAGTTGTTTTCCACCACGGCAAAGCGCGCGCTGGTGTCCGCATCCCACGACACAAACAGCGGGCGCTCCGGGTCTCCTTTTTTGAGGGTGGCCAGGCTACGGTCAAATTCGGTGACTTGCTCGGGCAGGTGCTGGGTCTCGCCGGTGCCAATGGACAGTGACATCCGGTAAGACTGCATGCGCATGCGGCCGGCCTCGTTGACCGCTGCTGCGCCGCCATCGAGCTGCCAGGACACCCACAGCGTGGCAATGGTGGCCATGAAGACCAGCAACAAAAAAGGCGCCCCCACCATCAGCAGTTTGGCGCCTAGGTTCCAGTGTCGGTTGATGGTCATGGGCGTTTGCTGCGAGATGGATTCCATGCGACGGCACGGTGGGTAGTTTTAAACCCCGCTATTTGAGCTATTTGAAGGAGAAGAAGGCCGATTGGTTGGATCAGCCTTATCGATCTCACATCAAAAAAACGCCTCGCCTGTGCTGGCGTGACTTAAGCCTGGCGCTCAAAAATGGCGGCAATGCCCTGGCCGCCGCCAATGCACATGGTCACCAGCGCATAACGCCCGCCGATGCGCTCAAGCTCATACAGCGCCTTGACCGTGATCAGCGCGCCGGTGGCACCAATCGGGTGACCGAGCGAAATGCCGGAGCCGTTGGGGTTGACCTTGGCCGGATCGAACCCGAGGTCGCGGCTGACGGCGCAGGCCTGGGCGGCAAAGGCCTCGTTGGCCTCAATCACGTCGAGGTCGGCCACGGTCAAACCGGCTTTTTTGAGCGCCAATTGCGAAGCCGGCACCGGGCCAATGCCCATGTACATCGGGTCCACACCAGCGTGGGCGTAAGCCACCAGACGCGCCAGCGGTTTCAGGCCACGCGCTTTGGCGGTGCCGGCTTCCATCAGCACCACGGCAGCGGCTGCGTCATTGATGCCCGAGGCGTTCCCGGCGGTAACGGTGCCGTTTTCTTTCTGGAAGGCAGGCTTGAGCTTGGCCAGGTCGGCCAGCGTGCAATTGGGGCGGAAATGCTCGTCGGTGTCAAACACCACGTCGCCCTTGCGGCTCTTGAGCGTGACCGGCATGATCTGGCTCTTGAAGCGGCCACCCTCGATGGCGCGCTGGGCGCGGTTGTGGCTCTCGACGGCCAGCGCATCCTGGTCGGCGCGGGTGATGCCCCACTTGGTGGCAATGGCTTCGGCGGTCACGCCCATGTGCACGGTGTGGAACGGGTCGTTCAAGGCGCCCACCACCATGTCAACCATCTTGGTGTCGCCCATGCGTGCGCCCCAGCGCATGTTCAGGCTGGCGTAGGGCGCGCGGCTCATGGCCTCGGCGCCGCCGCCGATGGCGATGTCGCAGTCGCCCAGAATAATGCTCTGGCTGGCGCACACAATGGCTTGCAGACCCGATCCGCACAGGCGGTTCACGTTGAAGGCCGGCACACCTTGCGCACAGCCACCGTTGACGGCTGCCACGCGCGACAAATACATGTCTTTGGGTTCTGTGTTGACCACATGGCCGAACACTACGTGGCCGACTTCGTCGCCTTTGACCTCGGCGCGGCTCAGCACTTCGCGCACGATCTGGCCAGCCAGTTCGGTGGGCGCGATGTCTTTCAGGCTGCCGCCATAGGTACCAATGGCGGAACGTACGCCGCTCACAATCACAACTTCACGGGTCATTTGCTGTCTCCTTGGGGTTAATAAATAATTACGTTGGTATCTTAGCCGCAATTTTTGACACAACATCGACGAGGTCAGAAACCACAATCTGGATCAGGTTTAACCGGCGTCGCGCACGTCAGCCACCGCTTGCTGGCCGAAATCGGGCCGTGCAAGCCATGCCAAGACGTGTTTGGCAGCGTCGCTGGCCGTGCTCAGTTGTCCTTTGGCCTTGAGTTGGGCAAAAGCGGCTTGATCAGGAAATGCGGCTGCGTCGGCGCTGCGCAGTTGCAGCTGCATGTCGGTGTCGATAACGCCGGGTGCCAGTGAGCAGACCCGGGCACCGTTGGGCAGGCGCGCTTCGTCGAGCGCAAGGCAGCGGGTGAAGTGGTCCATGCCTGCCTTCGCTGCGCAATAGGCGGCTTGGGATGCCATTGCCCGGCGACCCAGGCCCGAAGAAATGTTGAGCACCTTGCGCGGCACCGTCCAGCTTTCGGTGGCACTCAAAAAGGCCGCCGTGAGCAGCAGTGGGGCTTCCAGCCCGACGCGCAGTGCCAATGCCAACGCTGCCGGGTCGCTGGCGCGCAACGGAACCACGGCCGGGATCATGCCGGCGTTGTTGATCAGGGTGGCGCTTTTGATTTGCGCCGGGTCAAGGCTGCGCAGCCAGACTCTGAGGGTGTCTGCCACGAATTCCGTCTGCGCCAGGTCCAGTGCCCATTGCTCAAGCCAAGAACAATTCTTCACAGCCAATGCCTTGAGCGCTTCGTTCTTATGGCGCGAGATGCACAGCAGGCGGTTTCCTTCAACTAGCAATTGCTCAGCCATGGCCAGGCCCATGCCGCGCGAGGCGCCGGTGAGGATGTAAAGATGGTTTGTCATGTTTGGGTGACTCATTTCGCTGTTTATCAAAACGGCGGTTCGCTTGAAAATACCATGGGCTGCAGGCTGACCGGGTGCGTCAGCTCGAGCCGTGTGGCGTGCAACAGCAGTCGCTCTGCTTTGCCAAGGCTGGCTGGCGTGCCATAGAGGACATCGCCCAAAATTGGATGTTGCACGGCTTGCAAATGAACGCGCAACTGGTGCGAGCGGCCGGTGACGGGCGCAAGTTCGACGCGCGTGGTTTTCGCTGCCAGGTTGTGTTGGAGCACGCGCCAGCGGGTGCAACTGGGCTTGCCTTGCGGGTCGATGATGCGCCTGGGGCGATTGGGCCAGTCCAGCAGAATCGGTAATTCAATCATGCCCCAGTTTTCTGTGGATGGTTCCAGCAAACCATCCACCACCGCCACGTAACGCTTATGCACCTGGCGGCCGGCAAAGGCATCGTTCAAGGCGCGCTGCGCGTTTGCACCCAGCGCCATCAGCATCAGCCCTGATGTTGCCTGGTCGAGCCGGTGCACCACGCGGGCATCGGGGTAGCGCTGCTGCACCCGGCTGCTCAGACAGTCCTGCTTGTCTGCACCTTTGCCGGGCACGCTCAACAGGCCAGCGGGCTTGTTCAGCACAAGCATGGCTTCGTCCGCATGGAGAACGATTATTTCAGGCAATGCTGTAAAGCATGCGGTCACGGTCGCGCCAGAGGCAAACGTGACGCTGAAGGGTGCCCACTTATTTTGGAGCGTTTTTCAGCTTGCCGCGTACTGGCACCACGGTAGTAACGGTGGGGCGTACTGCGTCGGCGGACACGGGCTTGGGCGGCGAGGTGTCCTTCTTGGGTTTCTTGACCATTTTGTTATTGCCCTGTTGACCTTTTGCCATGGTGTGCTCCTGAGTGGGATGTTGACGTGTTGAATAAATTTAAGCCGACGCATTATCGGCTGGCCTGGCGCTCGCGCAGGTGGCTCACATCCGATTCAGTCACCGGCGCGGCCTGGTTGCCCCAACTGTTGCGCAGGAAGCTGAGCACCTGGGCAATTTCAGCGTCGCTGAGCGTGAGCATCATTGGTGGCATGCCAAAGGGTCTGGGATTGGCCTGGGTGACCGGCGCAAAGCCGCCGTGCAAAACGGTCTGCACCAGATTACTGGTGTCAGCCAACAGCACGGCCCGGTTGTTGGCCAGTGCCGGGTAAGCGCCTGCAACGCCCTGGCCGTGCTGGCCATGGCAGTCGGCGCAATGCTTGCCATAAAGCTGCGCGGCATGGGCCAAAGCTGCGGGGGTCAAGTTGGCACTTTTTGCGGCTGCTGGGCGGGCGCTTGGCTCGGGCTGGACTTGTTTGACGGATTGCGTCAACGACTGCAAATAGACCCCCAACGCCCGGAGATCGGACGCGTTCAAATATTGGGTGCTGCCTTGCACCACCAGCGCCATCGGGCCATTGGCGGTGTCATGCAAAGCGTTGCCTGTCTTGAGTAGTTGCAGCGTGTCTTCCAGATGCTCGGGATCAACACCAGCAGCAGCGCGGCTCAGCAACGACGGCGCCAGCCAATTTTGCATGGGAATGATCCCGCCGCCCAATGCATGGGTCTGTTGCGTGGCGCCGAGCAGATTGCGCGGCGTGTGGCATTCGCCGCAATGGCCGAGCCCGTTGACCAGATAAGCGCCGCGATTCCAGTCAGCCGACAACGCCGTGTCCGGCTGGAAAGTCTGCGCGTTGAAAAACAGTGCTCGCCAGGCGCGCAGGGCCAGTTGGGTGCCAAAGGGCCAGCGCATTTGCGCTGCACGGTTGGCTTGATTTACGGCCGGCAGACTTTGCAGATGGGCAAACAGGGCATCGGCATCTTCGCGTGTCACGCGGGTGTAACTGGGATACGGAAATACCGGGCTTAACAGGCGGCCGTCTTTGGCCTGGCCGTGGTGCAGCGCCTGCCAGAAATCATCTTTTGTCCAGTTTCCCAGGCCAGTGGCTGGGTCAGGTGTCAAGTTGGTTGAGTACACGGTGCCAAACGGCGTCTCGATCGGCCGTTGTCCGGCGAAGGGCGTGCCGCCCATGGCAGTATGACAGGTCTGGCAGTTGCCCAAGCGGGCCAGATAAGCGCCTCGCACAGCCTCGGGTGTCGCGGGTTGCGGTGTTACGGTAACTGCGGTCATGGCGCTGGCGACTGCTGCACTGCCGCAGCGTATTTCTTTGGCACCGGCAGGCCAGGCGGGCAAGGCAGCCAGTGGCTTGGCGCTGGCCGGAACCGGCTGGGCCGCCAGCCAGTGGGTCACGGCGGCCACGTCCTGGTTGCTCAGGTTGTTGGCAATGTGACCCATGCAGTCGGGCGATTGCGCGCGGCGCTGGCCACTGCGCCAGCCGCCCAATTGGGCGTTGAGGTAATCGCGCGGCAAGCCCAGCAAGCCTGGCACATGTGGCGCGGCACCAGTGAGTGCCTCGCCGTGGCATTGTTGACAGGGCGGCACGCCGTGCACGGGGGCGCCCTGGGTAGCCAGCTTCCGCCCGCGTGCCAGCACTGCCTGTGACGCGCTGGCTTGAAGTGGCGGCAGGTAGGGCAACTCAAGTTCGGAAAAATAGGTGGCAATCTCCAGCAGGTAGGTATTGCTCAAAGGTTCCAGCAAGCCGGCCATCAGCGCGTAATGGCGTCGGCCTTCGCGCATGTTGAGCAACTGGTTGTACAGGTAGCCTGCCGGCTTGCCCGCCAGCCGCGGGTAATAGCCGTCGGGCCCGGCGCGGCCTTGCGCACCGTGGCAGCCGGTGCAAGCCTGCACGCGTTGGGCCATGCTGTCATCGAACGGTGCCGCAGCGCAGCTCAGGCTGGTCGCTGCGAAAAGGCAAAATATTTTCAGAAAAAGTTTGTTCATGGTGATGATGTCTATTTGTATCAGCCGGGTTTGATTGCATTGAGCTTACGGTACAAAGAGCGCTCGCTGATGCCCAACTGGGCGGCCAATTCGGCGCGGCTGCCTTTGTGTTGAAGAGCCATTTGCTGGAGCGCCGAAGCAGCTACCGATTTCAAGGCGCCCGGTGTGGCCACCCCAGCCGCTGCGGCAACCACGCTCGCCCGTCGGCCCGATTGCAGCGCTTGCGTCACATGGCTGGCCTCGAGCGTGTTGCCGTCGCACAGCAGGGCTGAACGTTCCAGCAGGTTGCGCAGTTCACGCACATTGCCAGGGTAGTCTTGCGCTTGGAGCAGTTGCAGGGCGCTGTCGCTCATGGACAGCTTGCGCTGCGGCGCCACCCGGCTCAGCAGGGCGGCGGCGAGCAGCGCGATGTCGTCGCGACGCTCGCGCAGAGCCGGCAAATGGATCGGGAAAGTGCTCAGGCGGTAATAAAGGTCTTCGCGAAAGCGCCCCTGCGCCACCATCTGGTCGAGGTTGCGGTGCGTGGCAGACACCACCCGGATGTCGGCATGACGCTGCTCGGTGCTGCCCACCCGCCGGTAGGTGCCGGTCTCCAGCAGGCGCAGCAGTTTGACTTGCATGGTGAGTGGTATGTCGCCCACTTCGTCCAGAAACAACGTGCCACCGCTGGCCGATTCCACCAGGCCGCCACGCGCCGTATTGGCGCCGGTAAAGGCGCCGCGTTCGTGGCCGAACAGTTCGGACTCAAACAGATTTTCTGGCAGGCTGGCGCAGTCCACCGGCACCAGCGCTTTGGCGGCGCGGGGGCTGGCCTCATGCACGGCGCGCGCCACCAGTTCCTTGCCGGTGCCTGATTCGCCCAGCAGCAGCACGGTGGCCTGCGATGGTGCCACGCGCGCCACCAGGCTGAGCATGTGCCCGAACGCCGGGCTGCGGCCGATCAGCCCCGGCGCCGAGGCTTGCCCCTGCGCCACCCGCAGTGGCTCCATTTTTTCCACATAAAAGGCTTGCTGGCCGCTGGCGTCGAGCAGCGGCGCGAGCTCAATGTTGACGTATTCCTCGCCCTTGGGCGTGTGGTGCAGGTGCAGCACGCGCTCGCGCTGGCCGGATTCGCGCGAGCTTGCCAGTGGGCAGGATTCACCCGCCTGGTCGCACGGCACGCTGAAACGGTGCGACACCTCGTAGCAAGTGCGCCCGATCACGCTTTGCTGTGGACTGAATTGGCGCCGGTAAGCCGCGTTGGCGGCCAGGATACGGTACTGGGTGTCAAAAAGAATGTGTGGCTCTGGCAGGCCTTCCACAAAGGACATGAGTTCGGGCAGGGGTTTCATGGAATGTCTCTCTTTCAGCAGGTGGCTGAATGTATGCCAAAAACCTTATCCGTTCTGCCATATCTGGCAGTGTTGGCTGAATGTTAACCTCCAAATCACATTAAGTTAATTGTTTAATTTGTTGAAATAAAACACTAATTATTTGATATTCAGCCTGGCACGCTAATTGATAACACAGTGTATGTCTCTTTGCTGCCCAACCCCATCCATGAAGCTGTCTGACCAAATCCTGGTGAGGCGCCTGGGGCTTGTGCTGGGCATCAAGTTGGTGCTGTTGTTTTGTCTGTGGTGGGGTTTTGTGCGTGACCAGCGGGTCGAGGTGGACGCCTCGGGCATGGCCGCGCAGGCATTGGTTCAAAGTTCTGTGTCAATCGAAAAGGATAAACAATGATTTCTGAGCAACTGGTTGACTTGTCAAGGCTGCAATTTGCCGCCACGGCGTTGTACCATTTTTTGTTTGTGCCGCTCACCATTGGCATGGTGTGGTTGCTGGTGATCATGGAGAGCGTCTATGTGATGACCGGCAACGTGGTCTGGAAAGACATGACGCGGTTTTGGGGCAAGTTGTTCGGCATCAACTTTGCCTTGGGCGTGACGACTGGTATCACGCTGGAATTTCAGTTTGGCACCAACTGGGCCTATTACTCGCACTACGTGGGCGACATTTTTGGCGCGCCGCTGGCCATCGAGGGGCTGATGGCCTTCTTTCTCGAGTCGACCATGATCGGCCTGTTTTTCTTTGGCTGGGACCGGTTGTCCAAGCCGCAGCACTTGCTGGTGACGGTGCTGATGGCCGTGGGCACCAACCTGAGCGCCCTGTGGATTTTGATCGCCAACGGCTGGATGCAAAACCCGGTGGGTGCTGAATTTAGCTACCTGACCATGCGCATGGAAATGGTTGATTTCTGGGCGGTGCTGTTCAACCCTGATGCGCAGGCCAAGTTTGTTCACACCGTGTCAGCCGGATACACCACGGGTGCCATGTTTGTCATGTCAATTTCGAGCTGGTACCTGCTCAAAGGGCGGGACATCGAATTTGCCAAGCGCAGCTTCCGGGTGGCGGCGGCCTTTGGCCTGGCTTCGGTGTTGAGTGTGATTGTGCTCGGTGACGAATCGGGTTACACCGTGGGCGAGGCCCAGCAAACCAAGCTGGCGGCCATGGAAGCCATGTGGGAGACCAAGCCAGCGCCGGCTGGCCTGACGCTGTTGGCTGACATCAACGAAGCCGAGCAAAAGAACAATTGGGAAGTTGAAGTGCCCTGGGTCATGGGCCTGATCGGCACGCGTTCCGTGACCAGGGAAATTCCCGGCATCCATGACATCAAGGCAAAAAACCGCGAACGCATTGCCAACGGCGTTGTGGCCGTGACGGCACTCGAAGCCCTGCGCGCCAACCGCGAAGATGCTGCCGCCAAAGAGGTGTTTGAGCAACACATGGACGATTTGGGGTTTGGCCTGTTACTGAAGAAATACGTGGTCGATGTACGCCAAGCCACGCCGGAGATGATTGAAAAAGCGGTGAACGATACCGTGCCGCGTGTGACGCCCATGTTCTGGGGCTTTCGCATCATGGTCGGGTTGGGCTTTGCCATGCTGGCGCTGTTCGGCCTGGCGTTCTACAGCACCCTGCGATCCAATTTCATGCAAAAGCCGTGGCTCTTGCGCAGCGCCTTGTGGATGCTGCCCGCCCCCTGGATTGCGTGTGAACTGGGCTGGTTTGTGGCCGAGTACGGACGCCAGCCGTGGACTATTTACGGTGTGCTGCCGACCCACTTGTCGGTGTCAACCCTGAGTGTCAACAGCTTGTATGGCTCTTTGGCTGGCTTCATCGGTTTTTACACCGTGCTGCTGGTGGTTGAGATGTTTCTGATGGTGAAGTTTGCCCGCATGGGCCCGGGCAGCCTGGGCACCGGCCGCTACCGTAGTGACAGCTCGCCAGGCCTCACACCCGCACACGCTTAAAGCTTAAAGGAACATCATGTTTGAGTATGAAACCCTGAAAATTATCTGGTGGCTGCTGGTTGGCGTGCTACTGGTTGGCTTTGCCATCATGGACGGCCACGACATGGGCGTCGGCACACTGTTGCCCTTTGTCGGGCGCAGCGACCTGGAGCGCCGCGTGGTGATCAACACCGTGGGGCCGCATTGGGACGGCAACCAGGTCTGGTTCATCACCGGCGGTGGCGCCATTTTTGCCGCCTGGCCGCTGGTCTATGCCACGGCGTTCAGCGGCTTTTACTGGGCCATGCTGCTGGTGTTGTGGGCGCTGTTTTTCCGGCCGGTGGGCTTTGATTACCGCAGCAAAATTCACAACAGCACCTGGCGCAGCGTGTGGGACTGGGGCTTGTTCATTGGAGGGGCCGTGCCGCCGCTGATTTTTGGCGTGGCGTTTGGTAACTTGCTGCAAGGCGTACCGTTCCAGTTTGACGCTTACCTGGTGTCAACCTACACCGGCAGCTTTTGGCAATTGCTCAACCCGTTTGCCTTGCTGGTGGGCGTGGTGAGCAGCGCCATGATCACCTTGCAGGGCGGCAGCTATCTGGCGCATCGCACCGAAGGTGTAATTCAGACGCGCGCCGTCAAGGGGGCCATTGGCGCGGCGGTGGTGATGATGCTGGCGTTTGTGGCGGCGGGTGTGTGGCTGCAGTCGATTGACGGCTACCGTATCAGTTCGGTGGTCAACCCGTCGGCGTTGCCCGACCCGTTGAGCAAGACCGTGGTGCGCGAAGCCGGCGCCTGGATGGTCAACTACGGCCGTCAGCCTTTGATGTGGACCTTGCCTGCGTTGGGATTGCTGGGTGCGGCGGTGGCGGCGTTGCTGCTGGCAATGCGCAAAACGCTCACGGCGTTCGTGGCTTCGTCACTGGCGGTGGTGGGTGTCATTGGCACGGCGGGCGCATCCATGTTCCCGTTTGTGATGCCTTCGAGCACCATGCCCTCGGCCAGTTTGACGGTGTGGGACAGCGTGTCGAGTCACATGACGCTGGGCATCATGTTTTGGGCCACGATGTTGTTCATGCCGCTGATCGTGATCTACACCTCATGGGCCTACAGTGTGATGCGAGGCAAGGTCACCAAGGCCTATGTGCAAGAGCATGACCACGCGGCTTATTGAACTGAATCTAAAAGGAACTGATATGTGGTATTTCGCTTGGGTGTTGGGTGTGGGTTTTGCGGTGTTGTTGGCAATTTTGAATGCCATGTGGGGCGAAACCCAGGAGGCACGGGAAGACGCCCGTGGCAAGAAAGAATGAGTGCCCGGGTACTCGGCGCGCCTGTAGCCAAACCGGCTACGTCACCCCTGCGACCGCTGAGCCTGGCCGTGGCGCTGGTCATCATGCTGGGCGGCAGCGTTTACCCATTCATGTTTGCCGGGCGGGGCGGCGGTGTGGATCACGGTTTCGCTTTGGGCGTTTTTTGGGCCATGAGCGCCGGGCTGGTCAACGGTGTGGGCTTCAAGCCGCAATTTGTCGTATGGCGCTGGCTTTTCTCAGGCTGGGCCTGCCTGGGCGCGCTGCTGTTGGCGCTTGGCCTGCGACTGGCATGACTGAAGTTTTTGCTACGGTTCGAAAGGTCCCGCATCGGGACCGGATCAAACAATTGAAAGAAATTTGACATGGTTCACCAAATTACCGTGATCGGCTCAGGCTTTGGTGCCCTGTCGACAGTCCGTGCACTTCGCAAGCACGATGCGCAGGCTGACATCACCCTGATTTCGCCTCGCGCTGAACTGCATTACCTGCCCGGTATCATCTGGATTCCCAGTGGGCTGCGTCGCCGCGAACAACTTATTGTGCCGTTGGCCAACTTTTTTCGGCGCACTCGGGTTAAGCATGTTGTGGCTGAAGTCACCGGGTTGCGCGATGGCGCCAGCTGTGTGGAAACGACGGCGGGTGACGTACGCAATGATGCTCTGGTGATTGCGTCAGGCGGGCGCTTCATCAAAAAACTGCCAGGCATCGCGCACGCCATCACGCCCTGCGAGGGCATCGCCGCCGCAGAAAAAATCCGTGATCGTCTGCAAGCGATGACGGCTGGCACGATCGCCATTGGCTTTGCCGGTAACCCCAGCGAACCCAGCGCAGTGCGCGGCGGGCCGATGTTCGAATTTTTGTTCGGCATCGACGAGCAGCTCAGGCGGGAAGGGCGGCGCGACAAGTTTGAGCTGGTGTTTTTCAACCCCTCCAATGAACCTGGCAACCGGCTTGGCCCCAAAGCCGTCAAGCATTTGCTTGATGAGATGGTCCGCCGGGGCATTCGCGCCCACCTGGGTCACAAGATGGTGCGCTTTGAGGCAGATAAAGTGGTTACCGAAGGCGGTGAGTTTGCAGCAGATTTGATTCTCTTCATGCCAGGCATGACGGGCAACGCCTGGTTTGACCAGACCGATCTGGCGCGCTCGCCCGGTGGCTTGCTGAAGGCTGATGCGCAGTGCCGCGTGGAAGGTGCGCAGCACGTGTATGTGGTCGGTGATTCGGGCAGTTTTCCGGGGCCGGACTGGATGCCCAAGCAGGCGCACATGGCAGACTTGCAGGCAGAGGCTGCCGCCGCCAACCTGCTTGACGGTCTGAATGGACGCTCGCCACAGGCCACGTTCAAGGTGGAGCTCATCTGCATCATTGACGCCATTGACCACGGCACGGTGGTGTTTCGAAACAGTAAACGTCAAATCATTTTGCCTTCGTCGCGCTTGTTCCATTGGATCAAGCGCGGATTCGAGGGTGCATACCTGAAGAAATACAAATGAGTGCGACGACCGGTACGATACTGCGATTCAATCCTGGTTGATCAACACCTTTGATCAGATGGCTGACCACATGGTCAACACTGCTGACAGTCAAGGCTGTCAGCGTGGCATGTCAGTTGCTGCCAATATTGGCAGTTAGATTAGAAAGGTGTTGGGTATTGCCCGCCCAGGCGACGTAACTACATGACTTTATTAGAATATGGACTTGTCAGTCACTTGGCATGATTCTTGAGTGATTTTTGTCAAGTTGAAGATACTGATACCAGTCGCTATGAATTCCCCCACTATTGTTAGAAATAAGCATTCGCCGAGGAGTCGGTAAAGTGTACTTTCGTATCTTGAGTAACGAGGCGAGCGGTGAGTTGACGTACTTGCTGGCTGACCAGGACGCCCGCAAAGCGGTATTGATCGACCCCCACTCTTGTGACTTGCCCGTGCTTTCTGCGCTGTTGGCCGAGGGCGACTTGCGTCTATGTTGGGTTTTGCGCACGCATCAGCACGATGCTTTGTTGCCCTCGGAGTCCGTCCGGTTAGCCACGTTGGGCGCACCCCTGATTCAGGGTGACGCGCTGACCGCACTTGGTTTGACAGACGGTGCCGTGTTGCCGTTTGGGGATGAGCTGGTGCGCGTGTTGTGCACCCCGGGCCACACTCCAAGTTGCCTGAGTTTTGGCTGGCGTGACCGACTGTTTTGTGGTGGCCTGCTGGCGCTCACGGCTTGTCCGCACCAGCCCCATCCAGCTGAACCTGAAGCGCTGTGGGATAGCATGAACCAGCGAATTTTTTCCCTACCCGATGAAACCCTGCTGTTTGCCAGCCACGAGCAGCACGCCCGTGCCGTTAGTACGGTGCTGGAGCAGCGCCGCTGGCACCCGTATTTTGCCGGCCTGACACGCGACGAATTCCTGGCGCAGATGGCTGCGCTGCCTGAAAAGAAATTACCTGTATCCATTTATTGAGGAAGCCCCCGATGAGCACTGAAAACAAAGAACCCAAAAAGGTGATCCCCATCGCCGTGGCAGAACCTGACGAGGAACTGGTGTCGCTCTATGCGGCGCATCAGAAAATTTACCCGCGCAGCGTGTCGGGCGTGTTCTCGAATTGGCGCTGGATCATGGTCTGGGTGACGCAAATCATTTTCTACGGTCTGCCCTGGCTTGAGTGGGGCCAGCGCCAGGCGGTGTTGTTTGACCTGAGCGTGCGGCGCTTTTATATCTTTGGGCTGGTCCTGTACCCGCAAGATTTTATTTACCTCACAGGCTTGATGATCGTTTCGGCCTTGTCGCTGTTCCTGTTCACGGCCGTGGCGGGGCGCTTGTGGTGCGGTTATGCCTGCCCGCAAACGGTGTACACCGAAATCTTTTTATGGATCGAAAAGAAGCTTGAGGGCGACCGATCTGCCCGCAAGCGCCGTGACGAAGGTCCGATGACCTTTGAAAAATTCGCCCGCAAGGCAGGCAAACAATTTTTATGGATTGCTTTTGCTTTTTGGACTGGCTTTACCTTTGTTGGCTACTTTGTGCCGATGCGTGAAATGGCTGGCGCCTTTCTGGGTGGCCAACTGGCCGCCTGGGAATTTTTCTGGGTCTTCTTTTATGGCTTTGCCACTTACGGTAACGCTGGTTTCATGCGCGAGCAGGTATGTAAACACATGTGCCCCTATGCGCGGTTCCAGAGCGCCATGTTCGACAAGGACACGCTGATCGTGACCTACGACGCTGAGCGTGGCGAGCCGCGTGGTGCCCGTTCCAAGAAAGCGGACCTTGCCAACCTGAACCTTGGCGCCTGTGTGGATTGCAGCTTGTGTGTGCAGGTTTGTCCTACCGGTATCGACATTCGCAACGGTTTGCAATACGAGTGCATCGGTTGTGGCGCATGCGCCGACGTGTGTGACACGGTGATGGACAAGGTGGGTTATTCGCGTGGCTTGGTCAAGTATTCGACCGAAAACGCCATGAAAAACCACTGGACGAAAGACCAGACCGTGAAACGGGTGCTGCGTCCGCGGGTGCTGATCTACTCATCCATCCTGTTGGCGATCGTGGCGGCAATTTTTATCAGCCTGGCAACGCGCACGCCTTTCAGGGCCGACGTGGAGCGCGATCGTGGCGTGATGGCGCGCGTGGTCGAGGCTGGCAAGGTCGAGAACGTTTACCGCATCCAGGTGATGAATGCCACTGAAGCTGATCAGCGCTACAAAATTTCAGTGGATGGGCTTACTGGTATCAAAATCATGACGGAAGACACGGTCAGCATTGCTTCCACTGAGGCGCGTTGGGTGGTGGTGCGGGTTCAGGTGCCGCCAGAGGCCGACAAACCGGGTTCGCATGAGATTCACTTCAACATCGAATCGCTGGACAGCCCGGGCAAGTTGCGCGAAGAATCCAAATTCATCATTCCCGAGTGATCAAGGGCGGTGTGGCAAACGGCCAATTTGGTGTGGATGGATTTGGGACTTGCTCTCGCAGGTTTTTGGGGCGCCCGCGCCGCTGCCCACGCCCTGATTCTTAAAGGTTTGCGTGCGCCTCGGGTGGCGGCATTGGTCAGCCCCGAGTCGCTCGGCCTGGCCGCCCAGCCCGTTGACATCCCCGGGCCCAATGGCAAAAAGCTGTTTGCCTGGTTCATGCCGGTACCTGGCACAACACCAACACCAACACCAACGCCCGCCATCCTGGTGATGCATGGCTGGGGTGCCAATGCCAGCATGATGTTGCCCTCGGTTGCGCCCTTACTGGACGCGGGTTTTGCGGTATTGCTGCTGGATGCGCGCTGTCATGGCGCCAGTGGCGACGAGCCTTTTACGTCGCTGCCGCGCTTTGCGCAGGACATTGAGGCAGGTCTGGACTGGCTGGCTGTGCAAAGTCGGGTTGACGCCAGCAGACTGGCGCTGATCGGCCATTCGGTTGGCGCTGGCGCCGCGCTGCTGAGCGCCACTCGCCGTGACGACATTCGGGCCGTGGTCAGCATCAGCGCTTTTGCCCACCCCTACGAGGTGATGCGGCGCTTGCTGGCCCAACACCATATTCCCTACTTTGGCGTCGGCTGGTATGTGCTGCGCCATGTGCAGCGCGTCATTGGCGCGCGGTTTGACGATATTGCGCCGATCCACAGCATGACCCGCGTGCGCTGCCCGGTGTTGCTGGTACATGGTGAAGACGACGATATGGTGCCGTTTGACGATGCCAAGCGTCTGCTGGCCGTCGGACAACCCGGCAGAGTGCAGCTCTTGGCTGTTGCTGGGCGGCATGATCCAACTGAAGCGCTGCAAACCGAGCCATCGCAAATGTTGGCCTTTTTAAAAGGGCAACTCGGCTCTTGCCAGAGCGCTTGCAATTCAGGCCAGATACAGCCAGTAGGCGACGGCAGCCATTCCCATGGTGAGATGAAAAGCGCTCCAGCGTAAAAAATGATTGCGCAGCGCCTGGGGCGACAGGGCAGAGATCAAAAAAAGTCGCCCGTCCTTGGGTGCGCGCAGCAGGTGAACGCCGGGTTGCTGGCGAATGTCGCGGTGCTGGCGCGCGACCGTTTGGGTTGCCAACTGGCGGGCCAGTTCCCATTCTTGCAGGTCAAGGTTGCCGTTGCGGTCCAGGTCGAAGCGCTGGTGCAAACTGACGCGGTCTTGCTTCCAACGGGTCAGCAGCGCGCCCACGTCTTCGCGCAGGTTCAAGGCAATGCTGGCACCACCCAGGGTAGAGAAGTCACCCAGCACGTAAATTGGGGTACCGCCAAAAAGCAATTCTTCGACCAACTTGTCATTACCCGGGTAGCTGGTGCGTAGTTCCGCACCCACCACTTCGGCATGGTCGGGGTCTACGGTGCACACGCCCGTTGGGTCGCTGATGTCAAAGGTGCTGCTGCTGACACCGCTGTCGATCTTGCGCCACTCCCGCTTGGCGTTGTCCCTGGAGTACAGCCTGTAGCGGTACCAGATGCAGGCAATGCCACCGAGCGGTGTGAAAATGAGGTTTTCCGGGTCCACACTGGCGCGGCCCACGAGTTCGACATAGCCCTGCGCGGCAGAACTAATGCGCGAGGTAGCCAACTCGGCAATGGCCCGGGCGCGACGCAGGTTGGCCAGCCAGGCCACCACGGCCAGCAGCGCGATGCCAATCAGGCTCCAGCGCGCCAGCGGCCCAACGCCTGACTGCACTGCCACGACCATCAACACAGCATACAGTGCGCTGACCGCTCCAGTCAGGTTCAGTCCAAGGTGCTGCAAGCCGCGCAAACCGCGTACCAGCATGGCTCAATGCTTGAAGCGTTGGCCGATGTCGGTGTCTTTCAACTCGGTGGCAGCAAATTTCAGCAAATCAAAAGCCGTAAAGTTGAACATTCTGGCCAGCAGGTTGCCTGGGAACTGCTCGATGGCCACGTTGTTGATGTTGACGCTCTCGTTGTAAAACTCGCGCCGGTCGGCAATGGCATTCTCGAGCCCGCTGATGCGTGACTGCAGATGCAAGAACTGCTCGTTGGCCTTGAGCTCAGGGTAGGACTCGGCCAGGGCAAACAACTGCCCCAAGCCGCTGCGCAAGGCGCCTTCGGCCAGGCCCAGCGCGCCCATGTTGTGCGATTTTTGCGCCGCTGCCACATGGGTGCGGGCCTGAATCACCTTTTCCAGCGTACTTTGTTCGTATTGCATGTACTGCTTGCAGGTGTCCACCAGCTTGGGCAGCTCTTCGTGGCGCTGCTTGAGCAGCACGTCAATGTTGGCCCACGCCTTGGCCACAGCGTTCTTTACATTCACCAGGCTGTTGTAAAGGGTGATGGCATAGACCACGACCAGCGCCAGCACAATCCAAAAAATAGCACCCATGAAAAGCTCCTTTTGCTTGAGGCAGGATTGTGCAACAGGACTGCCTGGGGTCGCGCGCAAAACGCCAATACAGGTAGCTTTGGCACCCTAAAATTCGAGTCTAATTGGGTACCATGATGAAAATTCTTATTTGTAACGACGACGGCTTTCGGGCACCCGGCATTGTGGCGCTGTATGAAGCGCTCAAGGACTTTGCCACGGTCGAAGTGGTGGCCCCTGAGCACAACAACAGCGCCAAGTCGAACGCGCTCACGCTGCACACGCCGCTTTACGTGCAGCACGTCGCCGATGGCTTTCGCTATGTCAACGGCACCCCGGCCGACTGTGTGCACATCGCCTTGACCGGCTTGCTAGACTACCGGCCTGATCTTGTGCTGGCGGGCATCAATAACGGCGCCAACATGGGCGATGACACGATTTATTCGGGTACCGTGGGTGCAGCGATGGAAGGCTACCTGTTTGGCATCCCGTCCATTGCCTTTTCCCAGGTGGAGCGCGACTGGCTCCATCTGGATGCGGCGGCCATCAAGGCGCGCGACCTGGTGCTGCAAATGGGCCAGCAGAACCTGATTGGCAGCACGCCCTGGTTGCTTAACGTCAACATTCCCAATCTGCCGCTGGCCGAGATGGGCCATTTGAAACTGTGCCGACTGGGCCGGCGCCATTCTGCCGAGAAGGTGATCACGCAGATGAGTCCGCGCGGCGAGACCATGTACTGGATTGGCGCAGCGGGTTCGGCCAAGGATGAGGCCGAGGGCACCGACTTTCATGCCACAACGCAGGGCCATATCGCCATGACACCGCTCAAGGTCGATCTGACCGACCATGACCATTTGAGTTACTGGGCGCAAACGGCAGCCAAGCTGGCTGATCTGGTGGACTGATGACGTCACCCAACCCGAGCAGCGCCAGACAGCGGCCCGGTTTTCCGGCCAAACTGGCGTTGCACAGCACGTCCGTCGCCCCTGTGCGGCCTTTCATCCTGGCCGGCCAGATTGCCAGCCAGCGGCCCACTATCAAGCCGGTTTATGGCGTGGGCCTGGATTCAAGCGCAGTGCGCCAAAGCATGGTAGCCAAGCTGGCGCAACAGGGCTTGACTAATCCTGCCGTGCTGCAAGCCATGGGCAGCATTGAGCGCCACCGTTTTGTCGATACCGCGCTGGTCAACCAGGCCTATGAAGACACCAGCTTGCCCATTGGCCTGGGGCAAACCATCTCCAAGCCCGGTGTGGTGTGCCGGATGCTGGAGCTGCTGTACCAAGGCCGCCCTGGGCGCTTGGGGCGTGTGCTGGAAATTGGCACCGGCTGCGGCTACCAGGCTGCGCTGCTGAGTTCGCTGTGCACCGAGGTGTATTCGATCGAGCGCCTGCGTGGGCTGCACGACAAGGCGCGCGACAACCTGCGCCATTTGCGCCTGGCCAATGTGCACTTGTTGTTTGGCGACGGCATGCCGGGGTATGCCAGGGGTGCGCCCTACGCGGGCATCATCGCGGCGGCTGGCGGCGAGGCCGTGCCCCAAGCCTGGATCGACCAGTTGGCCGTGGGCGGCAGGCTGGTGGCGCCGGTGTCTGCGGGTGCTTCAAGCGCGGGCAAACAGGTGTTGATGGTGATCGACAAAACAGAACAAGGGGTGGTTCAGACCGTGATGGAGGGCGTTTTCTTTGTCCCCTTAAAATCAGGGATTGCATGATGGGAATTGATATGACGGGTTTGAAAAGATGGTTGGGTTTGTCCTTGGCTTCGACATGTGTGCTATTGACTTTGGTGGCTTGCGGCACCAGAACCGTCAACCGGGCACCGGTGGAGGAGCGCATGCCAACGAGCAGCACGCCTGTTGGCTCTGAAGCAATCGTCGTGCTACCGCAGGGTTTCGAAAATGCGGGTAAGCCGGGCTACTACACCGTCAAGCCTGGCGATACGCTGACACGTATTGCCCTTGAACATGGACAGAGCCCGGGCGATATAGCCCTGTGGAGCCAACTGCAAGATCCCAACCGCATAGAAGTGGATCAGGTTTTGCGCGTGGTGCCGCCGGTGAACCACGAGGTGGTGGTTCAGCCTGTGACCAAACCGACGGTAAGCGCTGGCAGCCTGACCAAGCCAGCCGCTGCGGCGTCTGCGGCAGTTCCCCCAGTGGAGGCCAGCCCCAAGTCGGCACCGGCAAATGACACGGACATCAACTGGATATGGCCCGCCAATGGCGTTGTGCTGGCCGGTTTTGACGAGGTCAAGAACAAGGGCATGGACATTGGCGGCTCAGCGGGCGACCCCGTGGTGGCAGCTGCCGATGGCCGCGTGGTGTACGTGGGTGCCGGTTTGCGCGGCTATGGCAACCTGATCATCCTGAAACACAACAATGTCTACCTCACAGCCTATGCCCACAACCAGACCCTGTTGGTGAAGGAAGACCAGGCGGTGCTCAAGGGACAAAAAATTGCCGCCATGGGAAGCAGTGATGCGGACCGCGTCAAATTGCACTTTGAAGTTCGACGTCAGGGCAAACCGGTTGACCCTGCCAAATACCTGCCTGCACGTTAAAGCCGCTGTCCCTTGCCTGGCAAACTGCCCAGGCCATTTCAAAATTTGATTTCAATGACTGAACCGATTGCCCCTGCAGACGCCAAAGCTGCCATGCCAGCCGATTGGTTATTAGTGGAGTCGCTTGGCATGGAGGCGCAGGGCGTTGCCCACAAAGCGGACGGCAAAGTGGTATTCATTGATGGCGCGCTGCCATTTGAATGGGTGAGCGCCAACATCAACCGCACCAAGCACAACTGGGAGCAGGGCACGCTCACCGCCGTGCATCGGGAATCTGCGCAACGGGTGGAACCGCACTGCCCGCATTTTGGTTTGCACCAGGGCTCGTGTGGCGGCTGCAAGATGCAGCATTTGCACGTGGCGGCGCAGGTGGCGGTCAAGCAGCGCGTGCTGGAAGACAACCTTTGGCATCTGGGCAAGGTCAAGCCCGAGACCATTTATCGGCCGATCGAAGGTCCGGCCTGGGGCTACCGCTACCGGGCGCGTTTGTCGGTGCGCTTTGTGCGCAAAAAAGGCACGGTGCTGGTGGGTTTTCATGAGCGCAAAAGCCGTTATGTGGCCGACATGCAGGTGTGTCCCATCCTGCCGCCACACGTGTCGGCCCTGTTGATGCCCTTGCGCGCGCTGATCGCCTCGCTCGAAGCGGCAGAGAGTTGTCCGCAAATTGAATTGGCCTGCGGCGACAGCGTGACGGCTCTGGTGTTGCGCCATTTGGAACCGTTGAGCGATGCTGACCTGGCCATGCTGCGCAGCTTTGCCGTGCAGCATGCGGGTGTGCAGTGGTGGCTACAGTCCAAGGGGCCAGAAACCGTGTGTTTGCTCGACGAAGGTGGCGACGCGTTGAGTTACGCCTTGCCCGAATTTGGCATCACCATGCCGTTCAAACCGACCGATTTCACCCAGGTCAACCCGCACATCAACCGGGTGCTGGTGTCGCGCGCCTTGCGGCTGCTCGATGCCAGGCCAGACGAGCGGGTGATTGACTGGTTTTGCGGTCTGGGCAATTTCACCTTGCCGCTGGCGACCCAGGCGCGCGAGGTGCTGGGCATCGAGGGCAGCGAGACGCTGGTGGCCAGGTCGCGTGAAAATTATCTGAAAAATCTGGCTTCAGTCACATCGCACAGGCCCTTGGCTGCAACTGAATTTGTCGCCAGAAATTTGTTTGAAATCACGCCTGACATGCTGATCCAGGATGGCATTGCCGACAAGTGGCTGGTGGACCCGCCTCGCGAGGGCGCCTTTGCCCTGGTGCGTGCGCTGGCCGCGTTGCATCAGGAAAAGCTGGGGTTTTCAGAAGAACCGGCCACGCCCGGCTTGCAAAGCTGGCACCCGCCCAAACGCATTGTGTACGTGAGCTGCAACCCGGCAACGCTGGCCCGCGACGCGGACCTGCTGGTGCACCAGGCCGGCTACCGCTGTAGCGGTGCGGGCGTGGTCAACATGTTTCCGCACACCGCCCATGTCGAAAGTATTGCGGTCTTTGATTACGTCGGCTAACAAATTCACTTGCCGGGTTTTGCGCTGTTGTTGGCGCAAACTTTGTGAACGCAACTTTTTGATGCTCATCATCGAACAGCTTTTAACAATTAGTTGTCAGCGCGGTTCCTGACAAAGGTCTGTCCGAAATGCTCGCTCCAGACCCGACATTCATTCCAATAGCCTGACCGGTTCCAACGTGGTGTGGACTTCAAAAGTTACTGCACCCGCCAATGGCCGGGTAGAGTCAACCATGATGAACAGTTATAAGCAGCAAAAACGAAGAGGCTACTGGGCAAAGTCGTCGAGACGGAAAATTGTGTACACTTAGATTTACAAAATTTGTATCAATAGAGGTCACCACTATGGAAGCTACAAAAGTCGGTATTCGAGAGTTCCGCGCTGGCATGGCGGAATTCATTGCTGCCAGCACCCCTGTGGCGCTGACACGTCATGGTCAAACAGTGGGGTACTTCATCCCAACCCAAGGTCAACCTCAGGCTGATATCGCGGCGCTGAAAAAGGCCGGTAAGACCCTTGACAAGTTACTTGCAGCGCGGAATATGGATGTCGAGGCGGTCGTCTCCGAGTTCAAAACAGCACGCAAAAAGTTGCAAACTGCTAAAAAAACCAAGGTTTCGATGGCATGAGTCCCAAAGCGATCGTCCTGGATGCCAACATCCTGATCAGAGCGGTGTTGGGAAGGCGAGTACGTGAGCTGATTCTTGAATATTCTGAATCCGTGAAGTTTTTCGCACCAGACATTGCTTATGAAGATGCAAGAAAGTATTTGCCAGAGCTATTGACCAAGCGCGGTATCAATAACCATGCTAGCCATGGCTGTGCTGGATGTCCTTGAGTCGATGGTTCAACCGTTTGAGTTTGAAATTTATGCGGGGGTTCAACGACAAGCTTTGCAGCGTATTGCCATCCGTGACGCTGATGATTGGCCGGTACTGGCCTGCGCCATGACCATTGGCTGCCCGGTATGGACGGAAGATGCTGACTTTTTCGGCACAGTCGTTGCAACTTGGACAACAGATCGGGTTGAATTGTATTTGATGAAATAATTTGAAGTCGAAATCCACTGTCTTTTGGTCGCGCTCACCCCAGCAGTCGCAAATACAAATCCGCAATGGCTCCAAAGTGCATATCAAAGTCCGCCACAAACGGCTTGTCACAGACAACAAGTTGGGCAACCCGCAAGCTGGCTATCGTGGCCGGCGGCAACGGGTCTTTATACATAGAGTCCATTATGCAGAGCTATACATAAGGGCATTTTGGAGTCAATTGCCAAGCATTCGAAACACTTGCCTGCGTTGGTTGTTCAATGCTTCTTGGGTGAACAGCAAAACCCCACCTCAAAAAAAGGGTCCGAAGCACCCTTTTATGAGGTTTACGCTCTTTAGTCGCGCTCGCCACCAAAGATGCCCAGCAGCATCAACAAGCTTTGGAACACGTTGATGATGTCAAGGTAAAGTGCCAGCGTAGCGCTGATGTAGTTGGTTTCTCCGCCGTCCACAATGCGTTTCAAGTCATACAGCATGTAGGCGCTAAAGACGCCAATGGCCGCCACCGAAATGGCCATCATGCCGGCCGTCGAGCCGACAAATACGTTGATGATGCCGCCGACGATAATGGCCAGCGCACCCACAAACAGCCACTTGCCCATGCCCGAGAGGTCGCGCTTGATGACGCTGGACAGGCTGGCCATTACAAAGAAGACACCGGCGGTGCCGCCAAAGGCCGTCATGATCAGGTCAGGGCCGTTTTTGAAACCGAGCACCATGGCAATCATGCGTGACAGCATGAGACCCATGAAGAAGGTAAAGCCCAGCAGCACCGGCACGCCGGCAGCCGAATTTTTGGTTTTTTCGATGGCAAAAATAAAGCCAAAGGCACCGCCCAGAAACACGATCAGGCCTATGCCGCCACTCAGCGACTGGGTGATGCCGCTGGCAACACCAACCCATGCGCCCAACACAGTCGGGATCAGGCTCATGGCCAATAGCCAGTAGGTGTTGCGCAGGACTTTGTTGCGCTCTTGCGCCAGGGCGCCAAAGCCATGGCTACGTTCAATGGAATGGACGTTTTCAGTCATGTTCAATCTCCTTACATGGGTTACTGTGAAACAACGGTCTTTATTCTATGGTGCAAACCGTAACTCCAGGAAATCAACTTGGGTCGTGTTCCTACTTTTCGTGAGGATACTTTCACCCGTCATGCAGGCAAATCGGCGGCCTGGCCGGGTTATGCTTTACTGACTCATTTACAGTGGACAAAACCATGCAAAACAAACTTACTCTAGAGCTTTCCGACCTCAAACGCATGGCTGCAGCCGCCGAGGCCGAAGCGCTCAAAAATAACTGGCCGGTAACGATTGCCGTGGTGGACGACGGCGGCCATCTGCTGTGGTTGCAGCGGCTCGATGGCGCTGCCGCCCTGTCGGCGCACATTGCACCTGCCAAAGCGCACACGGCAGCGCTTGGCCGTCGCGAAAGCAAAGTTTACGAGGATCAAATCAATGGCGGCAGAAGCTCATTTTTGAGCGTGCCCGCCTTGTCCGGCATGCTCGAAGGCGGCGTGCCGATCATGAAGGACGGCCACTGCCTGGGTGCCATTGGCGTCAGCGGCGTGAAATCGACCGAAGATGCGCAAGTGGCGCGCGCCGGCATTGCCGCGCTGGGTCTTCAATAAGCCGAGTGTTCGATGCGCAGTTCCTGTAGGATGGTCGTCGCAATTTCTTCAATGGACTTGGTCGTGGTGGACAACCATTTGATGCCTGAGCGGCGCATCATGGCCTCGGCTTCCCTGACCTCGTGGCGACAGTTTTGCAGCGAGGCGTATTTGGAATTGGGCCGTCGCTCGTTGCGGATTTCGCTCAAACGTTCGGGTTGAATGGTCAGTCCGAACAGTTTTTTATGATGTGGCTTGAGCGCTGGCGGTAGATCCTGGCGCTCAAAATCTTCCGGAATCAGCGGGTAGTTTGATGCTTTCAGGCCATATTGCATCGCCAGATAGAGCGAAGTGGGTGTTTTGCCGCTGCGGCTGACACCCACCAAAATCACGTCGGAGCTCTCCAGGTCGCGGTGCGATTGGCCATCGTCATGGTCGAGCGAAAAATTGATGGCATCAATGCGTGATTGGTATTGCTTGCTTTTGCTGGCGTCGCTGAAGCGACCAATGCGGTGATTGGACCTGATGCCGAGTTCCTGCTCGAGCGGGTGAACAAAGGTGTCGAACATGTCCATCAGCATACCGTGACAGCCCTGGCTGATCACCTCCATGACTTCTTCGTTGGCCAGCGTGGTGAAAACCAATGATTTTTTGCCCTCCAAAGCGCTGGCCTGGTTGATCTGACGCACCGCCTGATGCGCTTTGTCGACCGTGTCGGTAAATGGTAATCGAACCCGTCGAAAGTCAACCTCGAACTGGTTCAGGATGGCGTGGCCAAAGGTTTCAGCGGTGATGCCGGTGCCATCGGAGACAAAAAATACGGTGCGATTGGGCATATTGAGAGAATATTTGGGTAAATTTTCGGGCAAGTCAGAGCCTACAATAATTATCAGACCAAATTCCCAGAGCGTAAAACGTTTCGACAAGTCACGCAACAAGCAGATGCGTTTGCCTCGCCATGAGGTGCAGCTTTAACTGCACGTCATACACACCGGTTTTTTAACTTCTGGAGTTTTTTATGACCGCACGATTTGCAGCGACCGCCCTGGTCGTTCCCTTTGAAGATTTGCGAATGACCGACGTTGATTCGGTGGGTGGCAAGAACGCCAGTTTGGGCGAAATGATCTCTAATTTGCCCACCGGCGTGAAGGTGCCCACCGGCTTTGCCACCACGGCGCACGCGTTTCGCGAATTCCTGGCTTTTGATGGCCTCACCGAAAAGATCAACGCCCGTCTGAGCACATTGGATACCGAAGACGTGAATGCGCTGGCTGTAGCCGGCGCCGATATTCGGGCCATGATCGAGTCGCAGCCGTTCCCCGCCGATCTTGAGAAAGAAATCCGCCAAGCGTTTATTACTTTGTGTGGCGACAACGACAAGGCATCTTTTGCCGTGCGTTCATCGGCCACCGCTGAAGACTTGCCAGATGCCTCATTTGCCGGCCAGCAGGAAACCTTCTTGAATGTGACGGGTATTGATGAAATCCTGCACAAAATGCGCGAGGTGTTTGCTTCGCTCTACAACGACCGCGCCATCAGCTACCGTGTGCACAAGGGCTTTGCCCACGAGCATGTGGCACTGAGCGCTGGTGTGCAGCGCATGGTGCGCTCCGACTTGGGCGCCGCCGGCGTCATGTTCACCCTGGACACCGAATCCGGTTTCGACCAGGTCGTGTTCATCACGTCGAGCTACGGGTTGGGTGAAACAGTGGTGCAGGGCGCCGTGAATCCGGACGAGTTTTATGTGCACAAGCCGATGCTCAAGGCCGGCAAGCTGGCGCTGATCCGCCGCAGCCTGGGCTCCAAGCTGATCCAGATGCAGTTTTCCACACCCGAAGAAAAAGCCGTTAACGGTCACTTGGTCAAGACAACCGATGTGCCCACCGAGCTGCGCAACCGCTATTCGCTGACCGACGCCGATGTGCAAAAACTCGCTGCTTACGCCGTGGTGATCGAAGAGCATTACGGCCGTCCGATGGACATCGAATGGGGCAAGGACGGCATTGACGGCGAGTTGTACATCCTTCAAGCGCGCCCTGAGACCGTCAAGAGCCAGGCGGCTGGCAAGGTTGAGCACCGCTACAAACTCATGGGCAAGGGCGCCGTGTTGGTAGAAGGCCGCGCCATTGGGCAAAAAATTGGTACCGGCCCGGTCAAGGTAGTGCACAACATCAGCGAGATGGACCGGGTGCAAGCCGGCGACGTGTTGGTGACCGACATGACCGATCCCAATTGGGAGCCAGTCATGAAGCGCGCCTCGGCCATCGTCACGAACCGCGGTGGTCGCACCTGCCACGCCGCCATCATTGCGCGCGAGTTGGGGATTCCCGCGGTGGTAGGTTGCGGCCATGCTGACCGGGTTCTCAAGGACGGCATGCTGGTTACGGTCAGTTGCGCCGAAGGCGATACAGGCTTCATTTATGACGGCTTGCTGGAAACAGAAGTTACGGAGGTGCAGCGTGGCCACATGCCCGAGATCGCTACCAAGATCATGATGAATGTGGGCAACCCGCAACTGGCCTTCGATTTCTGCCAGTTGCCTGGCGCAGGTGTGGGCCTGGCACGGCTGGAGTTCATCATCAACAACAACATTGGCGTGCACCCCAAGGCCATTCTTGATTACCCCAACATCGACTCTGACCTGAAAAAGGCGGTGGAGTCGGTGGCACGCGGTCACGCTTCGCCACGTGCTTTCTATGTGGACAAAGTGGCAGAGGGCGTGGCTACCATTGCTGCGGCCTTCTGGCCCAAGCCAGTGATTGTTCGCCTGTCGGACTTCAAGAGCAACGAATACCGCAAGCTCATTGGCGGCAGCCGTTACGAGCCTGAAGAAGAAAACCCCATGCTGGGTTTCCGCGGTGCCGCGCGCTACATCAGCGACGACTTTGGTGAGGCGTTTGCCATGGAATGCGAAGCGCTCAAGCGCGTGCGCAACGACATGGGCTTGACCAATGTGCAGGTGATGGTACCGTTTGTGCGCACCCTGGGCCAGGCCCAAAAAGTGACCGAATTGCTGGCGCAACAAGGGCTCAAGCGCGGTGTGGATGATCTGAAATTGATCATGATGTGCGAAATTCCCAGCAACGCAATTCTGGCCAAGGAGTTCCTGCAATATTTTGACGGCTTCTCCATCGGCTCAAACGATTTGACACAACTGACACTGGGACTTGATCGCGACTCGGGTCTGGAACTGCTTGCCAAGGATTTTGATGAGCGCGACCCTGCGGTCACCAACCTGATCAGCCTGGCGATTTCGGCCTGTCTGGCAGAAAACAAGTACATCGGTATTTGTGGTCAGGGCCCCAGTGACCATCCCGACTTTGCGCGCTGGTTGATGGCGCAAGGCATTTCGTCAATTTCACTGAACCCGGATACGGTGGTGGCGACCTGGAAAAATCTTGCCCAAGGCTAGCAAGCAGCCCTTGCAGCAAGCCACTGGGGTCGCCAACATCAGCTGATGGTTGAGGCCAAAGTTCCGCCAAGCAGCAATCCGCCTGCTGCCGACCTGACGGGTCTGCATGGCTGGTTGTTGCTGGTTTGGTTTGCTGCTTCTTTTGGGCTGGTTTTCTTTGCCCATGATTTGCAGCAAGTCATCGCGGGCTGGCCCGTTGCCTACTGGTTCGCAGCGCAGGGCAGCGTCATCATCTTTATCGGCGTCGTTGCGGTTTTTGCCTGGGTTGCGAATCGGCGCGAAAGGCAGGCAGGCGTTGTCTCCAACACGGTCAGTGCCTACAACCGGCGCATCCATCGCCGTTTTGCCATGTTTGTGGTCCTGTTGTTCATGTTCATCCTGGCGCTGGCCTGGGCTGAGCAGGCCGGATTGCGGAAAATATGGGTGGGCGCCATATTTCTCTTCACCACCGTTTTCCTGTATGCGTTGATCGGTATTTACGGGCGCACTTCGAAAGCGTCGGAATACTACGTGGCGGGTCGGCGCATTCCTGCCATGTACAACGGCATGGCGGTGGCCGCCGACTGGATGAGCGCCGCTTCGTTCATCAGCATGGCGGGCGGGCTGTATTTGCAGGGTTTTTCTGGTTCGGGCACGCATCCGGGTGGTTTGGTTTACGTGCTGGGCTGGACCGGCGGATTCTGTCTGGTGGCGCTCTTTGTGGCGCCTTACTTGCGGCAGTTGAACCTCTTCACCTTGCCGGATTATTTTGGCCTGCGTTTTGGCGGACGCTGGCCGCGCATCATTGCCGCCTGGTCAGCGGTCTTGTGTTCGTTCATCTATGTGGTGGCCCAAATCTATGGTGTGGGCCTGATTACCTCACGCTTGACCGGCGTCCAGTTTGAAATTGGTATTTTGCTGGGTTTGGGCGGCGTGCTGGTTTGCTCTTTTTTAGGTGGCATGCGCGCCGTGACCTGGACCCAAGTCACCCAGTATGTAGTGGTCATCGTTGCCTTTTTGATTCCCGTTTCCTGGCTCGCCTACAAGCAGTTGGGTAATCCTCTGGCGGCGGTGGTTTATGGCCAGCAACTACCCAAAATTTCAGGGCTCGAATTGCGTTTGGTCAAGGCGCCGGATGAACAGCAGGTGATCCTTGAATACCAACGCCGCGCCAAAGATTATGAGCGCAAGCTAAGCCAATTGCCGACCTCGCTCGAGCAGGAAAAGAAGGACCAAAAAGAGGTCATTCAACGTTTATCGGCAGCGCAAGCGGACGAGTCTGTCATTGTCATGGCTCGGCGCCAGTTGGCCGCGTTGCCGCGTGATGAGTCGTCTGCCCGTGAGCGCTGGACCCAGGCCATGCAGGAAAATCTGGCCCGCGCCCAACCCCTGGCGGGCATGCCAAGGCACACCCAGCCGTTTGCCGGCAACCCGCAGGGTACGGCCGAAGAGCAAAACCTGTTCGATGTGTCGCGGCGCAATTTTTTGGCGCTGATGTTTTGCCTGATGATAGGCACGGCTGGCTTGCCTCACTTGTTGACGCGTTTTTACACTACACGAACGGTAGCCGAGGCCAGGAACTCAGTCACCTGGTCGCTGTTTTTCATCGCCCTCTTATATCTTTCCGCGCCCGCGCTAGCGGTTTTGGTGAAGTACGAAGTCATGAGTCAACTGGTGGGCCTGCCCTTTGACGAACTGCCGGTCTGGATTGCGCAATGGGCCAAGCTGGATCCGGCCCTGGTCTCAGTGAGCGACATCAATGGTGACCGTATTCTGCAGTTTGCCGAGCTTCAACTCGGGCCCGATATTGTGATGCTGGCCACGCCCGAACTGGGTGGTCTGCCCTATGTGGTGTCTGGTTTGGTTGCTGCGGGCGGTTTGGCAGCGGCCTTGTCAACCGCCGATGGCCTGCTGCTGACCATTGGCAACGCCTTGGCGCATGATTTGTTTTACAGGAAGAACGTTGACCGCGCGGGGTCGGTGCGGCGCGTGATGCTCTCCAAGTTTGCGCTGCTCGTGGTAGCCTTGATCGCCGCCTATGTGGCGGCACAGCGTCCGGCCGATATTTTGTTTTTGGTGTCGGCATCGTTCTCCCTGGCGGGTTCTGCCTTTGTGCCAGTCATGATCCTGGGGATTTTCTGGAAAGGTGTGACGCGTTTGGCAGCGGTTGCAGGCATGTTGACCGGGCTGTGCTTGACGCTTTATTACATGGTGATCAACATTGCCGCAGTCAGGACGCTGCTGTCCCTGGATGGCTCAGGGCTCTGGTTCGACATCGAGCCGGTCTCGGCGGGTGCTTTTGGCGTCGGCGCGGGCCTTGTGGTGACCGTGGTCGTCAGCTGGATGACGCGAGGTTCCACTTCCGTCCGGTCCTGATCAGGAAAAGCTCGTGACACGAGCTATAATCATCAGTTACCTTGCCGCACCTCAATGAGACGCTGAGGGCGGCTTTCTGCCTCGTGAGAGGTCCATCCAAAAGGAGTTTCAATGCGTCATTATGAAATCATCCTCATGATCCATCCGGATCAGAGCGAACAAGTTCCAGCCATGCTGGAGCGCTACAAAGGCATGATTGTTGCCGGCGGTGGCAAAGTGCACCGTGTCGAAGACTGGGGTCGTCGTCAATTGGTCTATCTGATCAACAAATTGGCCAAAGCCCATTACCTGTGCGTCAACATCGAAGCCGACCAAGCGGTCATGGCCGAGTTGGAGCATGCCTTCAAGTTCAATGATGCCGTGTTGCGTCACCTGACGGTCTTGAAGAAAAAAGCCGAAACCGGCCCTTCGTCCATGATGAAGACCGTCGAGCGTGAAGACGCCCGCAAAACGCAACAAGCCGAGTACCAGGCTTGAACTGATTGAGTGACAACACCTAGTGCGAATGCCGCAGTCAACCAGTTAATGGTGACAGCGCAAATTGTCGAATCCAGCACCATGCGTTACACGCCCTCTGGTGTGCCGGCTTTAAATTGTCTGCTGGAGCATGCCTCTGAAGCGACTGAAGCAAGCCAGGTCAGACAAGTCAAAGCACTGCTGAAATCCGTGTCATTTGGTTCTGTGGCCGAGCGATTGGTCAAACAGGACATTGGAAGCAACTGGCTCTTCAAGGGTTTTCTGGCTTCCCCACGCGGTGGCAGGCAATTGGTGTTTCATATTCAAGAATTTACGCAAAGTTAAAGTTTTTTAAAAAATTTAAGGAGTCCATCATGGCCGGACCAAAACGTTTCAATAACAAAGACAAGCGCCCCAAGCGCCCCGCTCAAAATCTGCTGTTCAAGCGCAAGCGCTTCTGCCGCTTTACCGTGACGGGTGTCGAAGAGATCGATTACAAGGACATCGACACGCTGCGTGATTTCATTGCCGAGAACGGCAAGATCATTCCCGCACGCCTGACCGGTACCCGCGCAATTTTCCAGCGTCAGCTCAACACCGCCATCAAGCGCGCCCGCTTTTTGGCCATGTTGCCTTACACCGACCAGCACAAGATATAAGGACCACAACCATGCAAATCATTCTGCTCGACAAGGTGGTGAACCTTGGTAACTTGGGTGAAATCGTTCGTGTCAAGGACGGTTACGCTCGCAATTTCCTGATTCCGTCTGGCCGCGCCCGTCGTGCCACGGCGTCTGCCAAGCTGGAGTTTGAAGCACGCCGTGCTGATCTCGAAAAGTCGGCTGCAGCCAAATTGGCCGAATGCCAGGCGATTGGTGAGAAGCTTGCCGGTCATATCTGCAAACTGACGCAAAAGGCCGGCGTGGATGGCCGCTTGTTCGGTTCGGTGACCAACGCCGACATCGCAGAAGAACTGACCAAGTCAGGTTTTGCTGTGACAAAGGCGCAGGTGCGCATGCCCAATGGCCCGATCAAGACGGTCAGCGACAGCACCGTCAGCGTGGCACTGCACACCGATGTGGCGGTGGAGATCAACGTTTCGGTTTACGGCGAAACTGCCTGATACCGCTTCAATCAAAAAAACCGCCAGTGTTCGCGCACTGGCGGTTTTTTTATCGAATTTTTTGAATTGGTGGTGTTTCGCTAGGAAGCCAGCAGGCCTTTGTAAAGCATGTACGCTGCCAGCACATACAAGATGCTGGCAAACACGCGTTTGAGACGTTTGACTGGCAGTTTGTGCGCCGCTTTGGCACCCAGTGGCGCAGTGAGCACGCTGCAACTGGCAATCACAGCCAAGCCCGGCAGCCAGATGTAGCCAAGAGAGTAGGGCGGCAGATTGGCCAGATTGAAACCACTCACAATATAGCCCGCTGTATTGGCCAGGGCGATGGGAAAGCCGAGCGCGGCAGACGTTGCAACCGCGCTGTGAATGGCCACATTTACCCATGTCATGAACGGCACACTGATAAACCCACCGCCTGCGCCCACCAAACCAGACATGAAGCCAATCACCGAGCCTGCGGCGAGCAAACCTGCCGTGCCCGGAATTTGACGGCTTGGCGGCGGTTTTTTGTCCAGAAACATCTGGGTGGCAGAAAAGCCGACAAACAGCGCAAAAAATATCGCCAGCGAAGAACCTTTAAGCAGGGCAAAAACACCCATGCTGGCCACCATGCCACCCAAAATAATGCCCGGCGCCAGTTTTTTGACCAGGTCCCAGCGCACAGCGCCCCGTTTGTGATGTGCCCGAACACTGGAAATGGAAGTAAAAACAATGGTGGCCATCGACGTGGCAATCGCCATCTTGACGGTGAGTTCGGGTGCCACGCCACGATGGGTCAGAATGACGGTCATGAACGGCACCATGATCATGCCGCCACCAATGCCCAAAAGCCCTGCCAGAAAACCAGTGCATAGGCCAAGCGCAATCAGCTCAACGATCAAAAGCGGTTCAAAGTGCATTAGGGAAGAAGTAAGTAGGATGCCTGCGCATGTTGCCGGATTCTCATCCTGAACCTGGGTTCAGGTGGGCGAGGTCAGTCGGTGTCTTGGGTTCATCTAACGCGAGATGATCACGCTGACAGGACAATGTTCCAAGCCCTGGCTCTTTGAGCATTGGTTCTAGGAAATATAAAACCCGGCAAGCACGGCAGGCAAAATGATTGTAGTGTCGCCAGCGCTGGCTACGGCGAAAATTTTCTAAACCTGGTTAATTTTTGGCAATTTGAACGTAAATCTCGTTGACTTTGATCATGCCCAACTCCATGCGGGCTTTTTCCTCGATCATCTCCAAACCTTCTTTCAAATCCTTCACTTCTGCGGCAAGTTGTAGGTTGGCGTGTTCGGCCTGCTGGTTGCTCTGGAATTGCGCCTTGAGTTGCTTTTGCAACTGGGCCACGTTAGCGATGCTGCCGCGCCCGAACCACAATTGCCCGTGAATCATCACGAGCAGTGCAATCAGGGCGAACATCACCGAGCGTGAGCCCATGGCTGAATCTAGCGAAGGTTGTAAAAGGCGGCACGCCCAGGGTAGGTTGCAATGTCACCCAAGTCTTCTTCAATGCGCAGCAACTGGTTGTACTTGGCCATCCGGTCCGAGCGGCTGAGCGAGCCGGTCTTAATCTGGCCGGCGTTGGTGCCCACGGCGATGTCGGCAATAGTCGAGTCTTCGGTCTCGCCCGAGCGGTGGCTGATGACGGCGGTGTAACCCGCTTTTTTGGCCATTTCGATACAGGCAAAAGTTTCGGTCAGGGTGCCGATCTGGTTGATCTTGATCAGGATCGAATTGGCAATGCCCTTGTCGATGCCTTCCTTGAAAATTTTGGTGTTGGTGACAAACAAATCGTCGCCGACGATTTGCACCTGTTTGCCCAGGCGATCGGTGAGGATTTTCCAGCCGTCCCAGTCGCCCTCGGCCATGCCGTCTTCTATGCTGATGACGGGGTATTTGTCGACCCAGGTGGCCATCATGTCAGTCCATTCCTGCGGGCTCAGGCTCAAACCTTCGGCTTTCAACTCATATTTGCCGTCTTTGTAAAACTCGCTGGCGGCGCAGTCCAGACCAATGGCAATCTGCTCGCCCGCGGTGTAGCCGGCTGCATCGATCGCCTGCAGAATCAATTGAATCGCCTCTTCATGGCTCGCCACGCTGGGAGTGAAGCCGCCTTCATCACCCACAGCGGTGCTCATGCCCTTGTCGTGGATGATTTTCTTGAGGGCATGAAACACCTCGGCGCCGTAACGCAGGGCTTCACGAAAACTGGGTGCGCCCAGCGGAATGATCATGAATTCCTGAATATCGAGGCTGTTGTTAGCGTGCGCCCCACCGTTCACCACATTCATCATCGGCACCGGCAACTGCATGCCGCCCATGCCGCCAAAGTAGCGGTACAGGGGCAAGCCGGATTCTTCGGCGGCGGCACGGGCCACCGCCATGGACACAGCCAGCATGGCGTTGGCGCCCAGGCGGCTCTTGTTGTCAGTGCCGTCCAGGTCGATCAGGGTTTTGTCCAGAAACGCCTGCTCGGACGCATCGAGCCCCAGCACTGCTTCGGAAATTTCAGTGTTGATGTGCTCGACGGCCTTGAGCACGCCCTTGCCCATGTAGCGGGTTTTGTCGCCATCGCGCAGCTCAATGGCCTCTCGGCTGCCGGTGGAGGCGCCAGACGGCACGGCCGCGCGGCCCATCGTGCCGGACTCCAGCAAGACATCACACTCAACCGTGGGGTTGCCACGGGAGTCCAGAATTTCACGACCTACGATATCGACAATTGCACTCATGATTTTCCTTCTTTAAAAAGTTGAAATAGGGCAAGCCCAAACCCAAGCTCTATGCTCAGGCAGCAAAGTGATTTTCCAGGAAGCTGTGCCGCTTGGTCACCTGATCCAGCGCCAACAGGGTTTCCAGCAAGGCTTTCATGTGTTTCAGGGGTACCGCGTTGGGGCCGTCGCTCATGGCTTTGGCCGGATCAGGGTGCGTTTCCATGAACAGGCCCGCCACGCCCACTGCCACCGCCGCGCGCGCCAGCACCGGCACCATCTCGCGCTGGCCGCCGCTGCTGGTGCCCTGGCCGCCAGGCAATTGCACCGAGTGCGTGGCATCGAACACCACGGGGGCGCCGGTGTCGCGCATGATCGCCAGCGAGCGCATGTCGCTCACCAAGTTGTTGTAACCAAAGCTGACACCGCGTTCGCAAGCCATAAAGTTGTCCTCGGACAGGCCTTGTTCACGGGCCGCAGCGCGCGCCTTGTCGATCACATTCTTCATGTCGCCAGGCGCCAGGAACTGCCCTTTTTTGATATTCACCGGTTTGCCCGATTGCGCTACGGCCCGAATGAAATCGGTCTGGCGACACAGGAAAGCGGGGGTTTGCAGCACGTCCACCACTGCGGCTACTTGTGCAATCTGGTTTTCCGAGTGAATGTCGGTGAGTATGGGTAAGCCCAGTTCGCGTTTGACCTTGGCCAGAATCTCCAGCCCTTTGTCGAGGCCGGGGCCGCGAAAAGTGCTGCCGCTTGAGCGATTGGCCTTGTCAAAGCTGCTCTTGAAAATAAACGGAATACCCAGGCTTGCGGTGATTTCCTTCAAGGTGCCCGCGGTGTCCATCTGCAATTGCTCGGACTCGATGACGCAGGGGCCGGCAATCAGAAAAAAGGGCTGCGTCAGACCCACCTCAAAACCGCACAGCTTCATCAGGCCACCGCCTTCAAGGTGCGGGTGCTGCTCTGGTGCTCCAACGCAGCGCGGATGAAAGCATTGAACAGCGGATGCCCATCCCAAGGTGTGGACTTGAATTCGGGGTGAAACTGCACGCCCATGAACCAGGGGTGTACATCCAGCGGCAATTCCACGATTTCGGTGAGATGCTCGCGTTGCGTCATGGCCGAGATCACCAAGCCGGCCTGGCGCAGCCGATCGAGGTAATTGACATTGGCTTCGTAGCGATGGCGATGGCGCTCGGTGACCACGTCGCCATAAATCTTGTGCGCCAGCGTGCCCTTGACCACGTCGGAGCTCTGCGCGCCCAGGCGCATGGTGCCGCCCAGGTCGGAGTCGTGACTACGGGTTTTGATGCTGCCGTCGGCGTCTTTCCACTCGGTGATCAGGGCAATCACCGGGTGCGGCGTTGCGGCGTCGAATTCAGTGCTGTTGGCGTTGTCCAGGCCGGCTGCATGGCGGGCAAATTCAATGGTGGCCACCTGCATGCCCAGGCAAATGCCCAGGTAAGGCACTTTGCGCTCACGAGCGAAGCGGGCCGCGCAAATCTTGCCTTCCACACCGCGAATGCCAAAGCCGCCCGGCACCAGAATGGCGTCGAATTTGGCCAGCCTTGTCACGTTGTCAGGCGTGATGGTTTCGGAGTCTATGTAGTCGATTTTGATGCGCACATGGTTTTTCATGCCGGCATGGCGCAGCGCCTCGTTGAGCGACTTGTAGCTGTCACTTAACTCGACGTACTTGCCTACCATGACGATGTTGACATCACCTTGTGGATGTGCCGTCTCATAGACCAGATCGTCCCAGCGTTTGAGCTTGGCCGGCGGCGTGTTCAAGCGCAGCTTGTCACAGATCAGGCCATCAAGGCCCTGTTCGTGCAGCATGCGTGGCACTTTGTAAATGGTATCGACGTCCCACATCGAGATGACACCCCAGATAGGCACGTTGGAAAACAGCGAAATTTTCTGCCGTTCTTCTTCAGGAATCGGACGGTCAGCGCGGCACAGCAGCACGTCAGCCTGGATGCCGATTTCACGTAATTGCTTGGCGGTATGCTGGGTTGGCTTGGTTTTGAGTTCGCCCGCAGCGGCGATCCAGGGCACGTAACTCAAATGCACAAAAGCGGTGTTGTTGGGGCCGAGTTGCAGGCTGAGCTGGCGCACGGCTTCCAGAAAGGGCAGCGACTCGATGTCGCCCACGGTGCCACCAATTTCGACAATGGCGACATCGACGCCTTCCGGGGTGCCAAAACCGGCGCCGCGCTTGATGAAGTCCTGGATTTCGTTGGTCACGTGCGGGATCACCTGCACCGTTTTGCCCAGGTAATCGCCGCGCCGCTCTTTTTCGAGCACACTTTTGTAGATTTGCCCAGTGGTGAAATTGTTGGCCTTCTTCATGCGGGTTTCAATGAAGCGCTCATAGTGGCCCAGATCAAGGTCGGTCTCGGCGCCATCGTCGGTCACAAACACCTCGCCGTGCTGGAACGGCGACATGGTGCCGGGGTCCACATTGAGGTAAGGGTCAAGCTTGATCAGGGTGACTTTGAGGCCGCGCGATTCCAGGATCGCAGCCAACGAGGCGGAAGCGATTCCCTTGCCAAGGGAAGACACTACACCGCCGGTGACGAAGACAAATTTGGTCATGTCAAAGTGAGCTATGAACTCGGGAAGCTGGTAAAGAACGATTATAGGGGTCGTGTTCTGCCACGCAGCAGGCTCTGTTACATTGCTGCGCATGAAAGATTTAGCTGGAAAACACATTGTTTTAGGGCTCAGTGGCGGTGTGGCCTGCTACAAGTCGGCCGATTTGTGCCGCCTGTTGCTCAAGGCGGGCGCCTCGGTGCAAGTGGTGATGACGCAAGCCGCCGAGCAGTTCATGACGCCCGTCACCATGCAGGCCTTGAGCCAACGCCCGGTGTATGGCTCGCAATGGGACAGTCGCGCGGACAACAACATGGCGCACATCAACCTCAGCCGCGAGGCCGACGCCTGTGTGATCGCCCCTGCCAGTGCCGACCTCATCGCCAAATTGGCGCACGGGCAGGCTGATGATTTGCTCACTTTGTTGTGCCTGGCGCGCCCTGCCCACCGGGTGCCCCTGTTGCTGGCGCCAGCCATGAACCGGGAAATGTGGCAGCACCCTGCCACCCAGCGCAATGTGGCGCAGGCAAGCGCCGATGGTGCGCTGGTGCTGGGCGTGGGTTGTGGTGACCAGGCCTGCGGTGAAACGGGCGATGGCCGCATGCTGGAGCCGCTCGAGATTTTGGACGAGCTGATTGCTTTTTTTCAACCCAAGCTGCTTGCCGGTCAGCAGGTGTTGGTGACTGCCGGCCCCACCTACGAAGCGATTGACCCGGTGCGCGGCATCACCAATCTGTCAAGCGGCAAGATGGGTTTTGCCGTTGCCCGCGCCGCACGCGAAGCAGGCGCTACGGTGACACTGGTGGCCGGTCCGGTAAGCTTGCCAACGCCGCTTGGCGTCAAAAGGATCGACGTGAAATCTGCGCTGGACATGCTGGCCGCCGTGACAGCGCATGAGCCCCAAGCTGGCATTTTCATCGCGACTTCAGCGGTGGCCGATTGGCGGCCTACCGAAGCCTCTGCCTCAAAAATCAAGAAGGACGGCAGCGGCCAGCCCCCGGCGTTGCAGTTTGTCGAGAACCCCGACATTTTGGCCACGCTGGCGCAGTCGCAGCGCGGCAAAAGTCGGGCGCTGTACTGCGTTGGTTTTGCCGCCGAGAGCCATGATCTGCTGGCCAATGCCCAGGCTAAACGGCAGCGCAAGGGCGTGCCGCTGCTGGTCGGCAACATCGGTCCCGACACGTTCGGCCAGGACGACAACGCCTTGTTGCTGATTGATGAAACTGGCACAAGAGAGCTGTCACGCGACTCCAAGCTGTCGCTGGCGCGCAAATTGATTGCTGAAATTGCCAACCGAATAGGCAGTGGAGCGCAGTCATGATGAACATTGATGTCAAAGTGATCGATCCGCGCATGGCGGACCAGTTGCCCGCCTATGCCACGCCCGGCAGTGCCGGTCTGGACCTGCGCGCCTGTCTGGATGCGCCCCTGACGCTGGTTGCCAATGCCTGGCAACTGGTGCCCACCGGCATCGCGATCTATTTGCAGGACCCCGGTTTTGCTGCCATGATCCTGCCGCGCTCCGGCCTTGGGCACAAGCACGGCATCGTGCTGGGCAATCTGGTGGGTCTGATTGACAGCGACTATCAGGGGCAATTGATGGTCAGCGCCTGGAACCGTAGCAATGTGGTCTTTACCATCGAGCCAATGGAGCGTATCGCCCAGTTAGTGATTGTCCCGGTGGTGCAGGCGCAGTTCAATGTGGTGACCGAGTTCCCGGCCAGTGTGCGCGGCGAAGGTGGCTACGGTTCAACTGGCAAAGCCTGATCTTTGACGCAAACAGCAAATGACAAAACTGCCTAGTGCAGCAAGTCACTCCCTGGGGCCAGTCCGTGCAGCGGCGTGACCTTGAAAAAACCGGTGCCTGCGCTGCCGCAGCCGATTTCTTCTTCGGTGGCTTCGCGCACACCGCGCACCTGTAGCGTCAGGTGCAGTGCAATACCAGCGAGCGGATGGTTGCCGTCCAACACCACATGCTCTGGGTAAATATCGGTCACGGTGTAGAGCACGTCTTGCGGCATGTCTGGGTTGCAGCCAGCGGGCAGGGCGGTGCCCTCGAACGTCATGCCTTCTTCGAGCTCCGGCGGGAAGCGCTCGCGCGGCTCCAGAAAAATCAGTTGGTCGTTGAACTCGCCAAAGCCCTGCTCGGGCTCGATATTCAGGTTCAGGGTGGCGCCGACGGCATGGCCTTGCAGCGCGGTCTCGATGACTTCGAACAAGTCACTGCCTCCCACCAAAAACTCTACCGGCTCTTCGAGCACGTCCAATTCCTCACCCAAAGAGTCTTTGAGTGTCCAAGATAAAGCGACGACGCATTGTTGTGTGATTTCCATACGAGAATTGTCGCAGACAAAAACCGCAACGGAGAACCCATGGATGTTACCCAAGCGCTGCCTTTATTAGGCGGCATCAGCCCCCAAGTGTTCATGAAACGCTACTGGCAAAAGAAACCTCTGCTGGTCAGGCAGGCCGTGCCTGGCTTCAAGCCTCTGCTGGACCGCGCGCAACTGTTCGATCTGGCGGCCAATGAAGACGCCCAGACCCGCATGGTGATCCAGGTGCCAGGCAGCCAGCCGGGCTGGCGCTTCAAACACGGACCGTTCCAGCGCCGCGCCTTGCCGCCCCTGAAACAGCCGGGCTGGACCATTCTGGTGCAGGGCGTCGATTTGCACCACGACCGCGTGCATGATTTGATGAACCAGTTTCGCTTTGTGCCGGATGCCCGTTTGGATGACCTGATGATCAGTTTTGCCACCGATGGCGGTGGTGTCGGGCCGCATTACGATAGTTATGACGTGTTTTTGTTACAGGCGCAGGGGCAACGACGCTGGCGCATTGGCCGCCAGAAAGACCTGAACCTGCAACCTGATGTGCCGTTGAAAATTCTGGCCAACTTCGAGCCTGAGGCGGAGTATGTGCTGGAGCCCGGCGACCTGCTGTATTTGCCGCCGCGTTACGCGCACGACGGCATTGCGGTGGGCGAATGCATGACCTACTCCGTGGGTTTTCGCATTCCCAACCGGGCCGAGCTGGCGCGTGAACTCTTGCAGCGCCTGGCCGAAGAAGCTGAAGACGAGGTCGGCGTAAGTTTGTACCGCGATCCCGATCAGCCTGCGGTCGATCAACCCGCCGAAATCCCCCCACGGATGCTGGAATTCGCCCAGAACGCGCTGCAAGATGCTCTGCAAGACAGCCGCGCCCTGGCACGGGGCTTGGGCGAGTACCTGACCGAGCCCAAACCCAATGTCTGGTTTGAAGCGCGGTCGGTGCCTGCTTCAGATGGCCAAACCCTGAAAACCTGCGGCATCCAACTGGACCGACGCACCCGCATGATGTTCGATGTGCACCATGTTTTCATCAATGGCGAGAGCTTCAGCGCCTCGGGTCGGGATGCAACCTTGATGCGGGCTTTGGCCAATGACCGCGTGTTGTCGGGCAGGGACGTGGCCAAACTCAGCACACAAGCCCTCGAGTTGCTCACCTCATGGTGTGCTGCCGGATGGCTGGAGGCGAAAGCGTGAGGCGATGAAGTGATTCATTGGAATTGATAGATTGTGGCAAACCTATTTTGAGTTTTTAGTCAAGCGTAAAAACCCTAGGATGATCCCTATAATTCCGTCTCGGGTTGATGCATTACATGCTGTGTCGGCTTGGTTTTGTGGGTCTCCACAAAGTGAATTCAAGAATTATTTTTATCAGGTACTACAAATGAATAAATCGCTCGTTCTGATCGCTGTGATCGCTGCTGCTGCTCTCGTTGCTTGCGGCAAAAAAGAAGAAGCACCGGCTCCGGTCGTCGCACCGGCTCCCGTGGAAGCACCCGCTGCTGCTGCTGCCGTGGTTGATGCTGCCGCATCCGCTGCTGAAGCCGCCACCGTGGCTGCCGACGCTGTTGCCGCTTCCGCCAGCGCTGCCGCCGAAGCCGCCGACAAGGCTGTTGACGCTGCTGCTGAGGCTGCCAAGGCTGCTGCCTCCAACTAATCAGTCTTTTGCTGATATGAAAAGCCACCTCCGGGTGGCTTTTTTAGTGCGCTCAGCATGGGCGCACTCCTGGAGGTGCAATTCCTCCCGCAAGCTGACCACAGTGAGGTGATCCCCAGCTCATGCAGGGGAGTTACCGGCCCAGCCCGGTACGCCGGGCACTGATCCCCAAACCCGATGGGGGCCAGCAGCGTATCAGGCAAATGACGCGCCGCTCGGGTGGGCGCAGCATAGTGCAGCCGATAGTGGCTTCCCCTTATACCGATTGGGGTTTTGCTTGGCCCCTAAAGCAACTCAGTGCGACTGCGTAGCAACGACCGTCAGCCGCTGTTGTTCGCTCCCAAGCTCAAAGGTAATAGAGAACCAGAAAACCCAGCAGCAGCACCAACACCCACAAAGCCATGCTTCGGGTGGACCAGGTTCGCGCAAAGCGGCCATCCTGTCGATGCTGGTAAAGCACCAATGACATGGACTCCATGATCAGCACGTAGGCAGCATGCAGCAGCATGTTCCACGCTTTGGCCAGTGGCATGCCCACGTTGCGCAACAGCGCAGGCAACAAAGTGCGCCATATCCAATCCGTGTCAAGGGTGATGGTCAAGGTGCGTTTCAGGTAGGGCAGCAGCACAAAAAACGCCAGGCCGGAGAACAGCAGCAACTGCAACTGCGACACCACGTGGGCACCGGTATAAGGTACGAAGTTCACGGTGTATGGCAGTAAGGCATACAGCGGCTCTGGCCAGATGCCCAGCGCGATGCACAAGAACGAGAAGGCAACCATGGCCCATTGCATGCTGGCGGGCGGTTCGGCCGGGCGCAGCCCCGAATCTTTCTGGAAAAACACAAACCACGGGAACTTGATGCCGGCGTGCAGAAAGACACCTGCAGAGGCGGCAGTTAGCAGCAGCCAAACCCATAGAAAATGGCCGTCAAGCGCCGCTTGCGACACCATGGATTTTGAGATAAAACCGGAGGTGAGCGGAAACGCTGAAATGGCCAGTGCGCCGATGGTGCCGCACGCCGCCGTCAAAGGCATGGTGTGGAACAGGCCACCGAGCTCCGAGCACTTGCGTTTGCCCGTCATGAGGACCACCGAACCCGCCGACATCAGCAGCAGGGCCTTGTAGATGATGTGCGCAAAGGCATGCGCCGCCGCGCCGTTGAGGGCCATCTCGGTGCCGATGCCGATGCCGGCAATCATGAAGCCGACCTGGTTGATGATGGAATAGGCCAGGATGCGACGTAAATCATTTTCCAGCAGCGCGTAGATGATGCCGTAGAACACCATAAACAGCCCCACCCAGATCAGGAACTCGGTGCCCGGAAAACCGCGAATCAGCACATATACCGCTGTCTTGGTCGTGAAGGCCGACAAAAACACGGTGCCGCTCCAGGATGCTTCAGGGTAGGCATCGGCCAGCCAGGCCGACAGCGGCGGGGCACCGGCGTTAACCAAAAAACCAATCAAAATCAGCCAGTTGGCGGGCGAATCCAGCACCATTCGGCCAAAGCTAACGTCGCCCGTGGCGACGATGTGACCAGTCACGCCGGCGAACAGCACCACACCACCCATCAAATGGATCATCAAGTAACGCTTGGCCGCGCGGTAAGAGGCATCCGTGCCCTGGCTCCAGAGCACCAGGGTCGAGCCGACTGCCATCAGCTCCCAAAAAACGAACACCGTGACCAAATCGCCGGCCAACGCCACGCCAATGGCCGAGCCAGCGTAGACAAAAGCGGCAGGCACCTCGACGCGGCTTTTTTGCGTCATCGCAAACAAGCCACCGCCTGCGGCCATCAACGAAAAGATAGTTGCAAACAGCCGGGAGAGCTTGTCCCCCTGCAGCGGCGCGAGCGTGTAGTCCAGAAAGCGCAGTTGCCAGGCCGGGCCATCAGGCACTTGCCACACCAGTGCCAGCACCAGCAAGGGCAAAGCCACGATCGCCGCAGAGCGCAGCGCGCCGCGCAGAAAGGGCAGTAGCAGGGCGCCCAGGATGAGCACCAGACCGGGATGAATCAAGCCTTCAGTCATGGTCTTTGTCGTAATAGGTATCAGGTCGTTTGAGCAAAAGCGCCAAGCCCTTGGCAACCACGATCATCAAGGCACAGACCAAAAAGCCGTACCAGGCATTGAAGCCAAAGATGGCCTCAATCGCAAAATGCGGGTGCATGGGCACAAACAATCCGGCCAGCACCGTGAGCAGGAGCACAACCAGAAAACCGCGCCACAGCAACTTGACATTGCTGGGGTGATCAAGCCAGTGGGGCTTTTCGTCCATGGATTTCATCCTCATGGGTTGATCATCTGACGTGCCAGCGCCAGCGGCACATCAGGGAAGAAAAACAGCAGCACCGTCGCACTGGCCGTAGCGGTCAAGGCGATCACCATCGGCAGGGGCGCCTCGCCGTGCGGATGACCATGCGGGTCGGCAGGCGGCGCCACAAAGAAAGCGCGGTACACGATGGGCAGGAAATAGCCTGCATTGAGCAGCGTGCTCAGCACGATAACCGTCACTGCCAACCAATGTTGGCCAGCCATGGCGCCTGAGACCATGTACCACTTGGAGATAAAGCCGGCCGCCGGCGGCAGCCCGATCATGGACAACGTGGCAATGGCAAAAGCACCCATAGTCCAGGGCATGCGACGACCAATGCCGTCAAGCTGACTGACCTCGGTTTTGTGGGCCGCCGTGTAAATTGAACCAGCAGCAAAAAACAAGGTGATCTTGCCCACCGCATGAGCGGCGATGTGCATCACGGCACCCACCATTGACAAAGGTGCCAGCAAGGCGGCGGCCATGGTCACGTAAGCCAGTTGGCTGATGGTGGAGTAGGCAAGACGACGTTTCAGGTTGTCGGCGCTCAGCGCCACTACCGACGCGGCAATGATGGTGAACCCGGCCACCAAAATCAGCCACTGTGTGGCACCCGCTGTGGCAAGGGTGTCGATACCGAACACATAAACGATGACCTTGACAACGCTGAAGACCCCGGCCTTGACCACAGCCACCGCATGCAGCAGTGCCGACACGGGGGTTGGCGCCACCATGGCGGCGGGTAGCCAGCGGTGAAATGGCATCAGCGCGGCCTTGCTGATACCGAAAACACACAGCGCCAGCAAGATGGCAAGTTCGCTGGGTTTGAGCTTGTCTGCCAGAATGCCGCCTACCGTGAAGTCGGTGGTCCCGGCAACAAACCAGATGAAGACCAGCGCTGGCAACAGAAAAAGGGTCGATGTGCTGAGCAGCAGACCCAAATAGACGCGACCGCCGTCACGTGCTTTATCGGTACCGTGGTGGGTCACCAGTGGGTAGGTGCTGAGCGTCAGCACTTCGTAAAAGACGAACAAGGTGAACAAGTTGCCCGAAAAAGCAATGCCCATGGTGGCGGCAATGGCGAGCGCAAAGCAGACAAAAAAGCGTGTTTGATGCGCCTCCTTATTGCCGCGCACGTACCCTATCGAGTACAGCGAATTGACGATCCACAAGCCCGATGCAATGAGCGCAAACAGCATGCCAAGCGGCTCGACCTGGAACGCGATGTCCAGTCCCGGCAGCAAGCTAAACAGAACGAGGCCAGGGCGCGCGCCGGCCAGTACCAGCGGCAGCAGGCTCAACACCACGGTTAAAAGAATGGCAGCAGTGACCAGGGTGATAGTTTCACGCAGGTTGGGTATGCGCCTGGCTAACGCAATCAACAGGGCGCCGCCCAACGGCACGGCCATGGCGGCCAAAATGGCCTGTTCGGGTGTCAGCATCAGCGCCGTCCTCCCATTAGTGCAGTCGCCGCGTCAGCGGCGGTGCCAATCGTGAATGAGGTATCCAGGCCAAAATACACAATGGCGATCACCAAGATGGCCGTTGGCACGCTCATCAACCAGGGTGTGGCTGCCACATCGGCCGTGTCTTTACGCGGTTCGCGGAAGTAGGCCGCCTCGACGAAGCGCCAGACGTAGGCAGCGGCCAGCAAGGACGACAAAACGATCAGGAACACCAGCCACCACTGGCCTTTTTCGAGCGCTGCGAGCAGCAGATACCACTTACTGATAAAACCGGCAGTGCCCGGCACGCCCATCAAAGAGAGCCCGCCAATCACAATACCGAAACTGGTCAGCGGCATGCGTTTGCCCAGCCCCTGCACCCTGGCCAGACTGGTGCCGCCCATGCCCACCGCCACGCAACCCAGCAACATGTAAATGGCGCCCTTGGTGATGCCATGGTTGAACAGGTGCACGATGCTGGCGGTCAGGCCGCTGACCGAGTCAAATGACAGGCCAAGAATGATGTAGCCAATTTGTGCCACGCTGGAGTAGGCAAACAAGCGCTTCAAGTCGGTCTGGAAGATTGCAATGGTCGACGCTGCAAACATGCCGGCCAGCGCCAGCACCAGCATCATTTGCTCCATCGGCAATTTGGCAAACACAGCCGACTCGCCGAACACCGTGAAATAAAAGCGCAGCAGCACATAAACCGCCACCTTGGTCGCCGTGGCGGCCAGAAAGGCTGACACTGCCGAAGGCGCGAAAGTGTAGGCGTTGGGCAGCCACTGGTGCAGCGGGAACAGCGCCAGTTTCAGCGAGACACCCACCGTGATGAAGGCCAGCGCCGCCAGCACCGGCCGCGTTCCCTGCACGTTGCTGATACGTTGCCCCATGTCAGCCAGGTTCAGCGTGCCCGTCATCAGGTAAAGCAAACCGATGCCAATCACAAGGAAGGTCGCGCCAATGGAGCCCATCAACAGGTACTGATAGGCGGCAAACAGCGCCCGGCGATCGCGTCCGAGCGCAATTAGCACATAGGCCGACAACGACGAGATTTCCAGGAACACAAAGACGTTGAATGCGTCACCCGTGATGGCAATGCCAAGCAAACCGGTCAGACACAACACGAACATGGTGTAAAAAAGGTAATGCTGTTGCGGCGGCACTTCGGCTTCGATGCTGGCACGGCTGTAGGGCAGCACCAACGCGGCAATCGCAGACACCAGCACCAATAAGAATGAGTTCAGGCGGTCAACCCGGTACTCTATGCCCCAGGGCGCAGGCCAACTGCCGATGGCATAGGTGATGGTGCCGCTGTGCGCCACCTGCAGCCACAGTGCAATGGAGATCGCCAGCGCGACCCAACTTGCCAGCAGCGCCACGACAAACGCCACGCTGCGCCGGCGCAACAACACCGTCAGTGGCGCAGCGATCAGCGGGACAACGACCTGTAAGGCCGGCAGATGCGGGACCAGATTCATGTTGTTTTACCGTGGTCTTGCGTATGTGAATCCAGTTCGAGAATCTCGTCTTCCTCAATGCTGTCGTAAGACTCGCGAATGCGCACCACCAAGGCCAAGCCCAGCGCCAGGGTGGCCACGCCGACGACGATGGCGGTGAGAATCAGCACATGGGGCAGGGGGTTTGAGTAGACCGTGAAGGTGTCGGACAAAATGGGTGCCGTACCACCGATCAACTTGGCAGGTGCTATGTAGAGCAGATATACCGAGGTCTGAAAAATACCAAGCCCGACCAGTTTTTTGATCAGATTGCTGCGCGAGATCACAATGAACAGCCCGGCCACCATCAGGAAGACCGTGATGAAATAAGTGAAATGACCACCCAGTGTCATGGAAGTCGTCGTGCCGATCATTCTTCGTCCACCTTGCTGCGGTCGGCAAACATGTAAAAAATTTTCAGCATGACACCAGAGACGGTGGTGGCAACACCCACCTCAACCCAGAAGATGCCGCGATGTTCGCCATGCACAGCGTCATGGTCAAGTACAAAATAGTCGAGGTAATTGCCACCCATGAGCAAGCCGGCCACGCCAACGCCAGCATAAATCAGCACGCCAATGGCCATCATGGATTCAACCAGGGGCTCGGGTACAACGGTGCGAGCGTCGGACAAGCCAAAGATCAGCGCATAGAAAATGACGCCTGCCGCCAGGATAACACCCGCCTGAAAACCGCCGCCCGGACCAAAGTCGCCGTGAAACTGGACATACAGCGCAAACAGCAGAATAAATGGGATCAGCAGCTTGGCCACGACCCGTAGGATCAAATCGTTTTTCATGGCGTGCGGTTCTTTCGGCGTCGGCGCAGCAGGGCAATCACACCGGCTCCCGCCGTGAAGACCACTGTGGTTTCGCCCAATGTGTCATAACCACGGTAGCTCGCGAGCACGGCGGTGACAACGTTGGGCACATCGACTTCCTGCTGGATTTCATGCAAATAGCGCGGCACCACATGTTCATGGATCGGGGCATGGGGGTCTGAAAATTCTGGCAGGCCGAAGGTGCCGTACATCAACATGCCAGCCACCGACACCGAGACCAACAGCGGCAACAGCGGTTTGCTGGGCGCACGCCCTTCTTCACTCTTGCACAGGTACAAGGCACCCAACAGCAGCACGGTCGAAATGCCTGCGCCCACAGCCGCCTCGGTCATGGCCACATCAACGGCGTCCATGGCCACCAGCACGGTAGCCATCAAGAAGCTGTAAATGCCGCCGAGCACGATCACGCCAAACAGGTTACGACTGCGAATGATGACCACGACACTGACCGCCATCATCACCATCAGTACATTGATGATCAGGATTTCGATGGTGACTCCTCTTCAACGGCCTGGTGCTTGACGCCGCGCACCATGGCAGCCCGCGCCAGTGCATGCGTGGCGGTTGGGCTGACGAACAAAATCAACAGGCCCATCATGAACAATTTGACGGCTACCAGTGTGAAGCCAGCCTGCAAGACCAGGCCCAGCAAGATCAAGCCGGCGCCCAAGGTCTCAATCACGCTGGCGGCGTGCATCCGGGTATAAAAATCGGGCATGCGCAACAAACCGATGGCGCCAACAATACAAAACAAGCCACCGAGCGCCAGGCTGATCCAACTGACGATGTTCACCAGGAGTGTCATGCGCGTGGGCTTTCGTCATCACCGGCATCGCCCAAATCACCATGCCGAAAATACTTGAGAACGGCAATTGTGCCGATCACGTTGAGCAAGCCATAAACAATCGCAAGATCCAGAAATTCGGGGCGACCATTCAGGAAACCCAGCACCGCGAGCAGCAGCATGGCCACGGTGCCGATGGTGTTGGCCGCTTGCGCCCGATCGAAAACGGTTGGCCCCAGGGTGGCTCGGGCCAGGGCCAGAGCCAACGTGACAAGGAGCGCAATGGTGGCGACCGAAAACATCAGACCTTGCCCTCGCAGGCGCTGACACGCTGATCCATCTCGCTGTTGACAGCGGCCATGGCGGTGGCGCGCGTTAGGCCGTGAACAAAAAATTCATCCGCGTTTGCCTCAATGGTGATGGTGCCGGGCGTCAGGGTGATGGAGTTCGCGTGGAGCACAAGACCAACCTCCGTTTTTTGCGAGGGTTTGAAGCGCACCATCGTCGGACTGATGGGCAATTTGGGGTTGACGATGATTTTGCTGACATCCCAAGCCGACTTGATGATTTCCTTGAACAACCAGACCCAATAAACCAGGGCGCGTGCGCCTAACTGGATCGGATGACCCTCGGCATCAATCACGTTCATGCGTTGCGCAAACCAGGTCACAGCCAGCGCACAGCCGGCACCCGAAATCATTAAAAAGGGCGTGAAATAGCCTGACAACAGGAGCCAGAACAGGTACAGAAAAAAGAACAGGCTGAATGAACGAATCACGTCAATGGCTATGTGTAAGGCTGCGCTGGCACGATTGTAGATAGGTCTCGAATGCTTTTTTAATCAACTGTGTAGGGCGCCGCACTGTGTAAAAAAATTGTCTTACAAGTGCGAGCACAACAACGTCAATTTGTGATTTGATCGATGACAATGTTACTTTAAAAATTTCCATTTTTGTCGTTTACCTTTGTCAGATTGTTGTCAGGAGTTTTAAAAAATGAAGCCAAGCATTTTGGTCGCGCGCGCCGTCTTCCCGCAAATTTTGACGCAACTGGCGCAGCACTTTGAAGTCACCTCCAATCAGGAGGATGTCATTTGGTCAGCTGCAGAACTGATGCACAAACTTCAAGGCAAGCAGGGTGTTTTCACCACCGGGAGCCAGCGCATTGATGCCGAGCTTTTGGCGGCTTGCCCAGAGTTGAAAATCTGCGCCAACATGGCCGTGGGTTACAACAATTTCGACCTCGACGCCATGACCGCCGCTGGCGTGCTGGCCACCAACACGCCCGATGTGCTGACCGAAACGACGGCTGATTTTGGTTTTGCGCTGATCATGGCAACTGCCCGGCGCATGGCCGAGAGCGAACATTTCCTGCGCGCCGGTTTGTGGAATAGCTGGCGCTACGACATGTTTGCCGGCTCGGATGTGCACGGCAGCACGCTGGGCATTCTGGGCATGGGCCGCATCGGCCAGGCCATTGCCAAACGGGGTGCGCACGGTTTCGGCATGAAGGTGGTTTATCACAACCGATCGCGTCTGGACGCTGCCCTTGAAGCCGCTTGCGGTGCTTCCTATGTCAGCAAATCCGAGCTGCTGCAACAGGCCGATCACCTGATTTTGGTGTTGCCCTATTCGCCCGAAGCGCACCACGCCATCGGTGCCGCTGAGCTGGCGCAAATGAAGCCCACAGCCACGTTGGTCAACATTGCGCGCGGCGGCATTGTGGACGACGCCGCGCTGGCGGACGCTTTGAAAAACGGCACCATTGCCGCAGCCGGGCTGGATGTGTTCGAGGGCGAACCCAAGGTGCACCCGGATTTGTTGACCGTGCCCAATGTGGTGCTGACGCCGCACATCGCCAGCGCCACCATGCCCACCCGGCTGGCCATGGCGCAACTGGCCGCCGACAACCTGATTGCTTACCTGGTGCATGGCAAGCCCCTGACGCCCCTGAATCCGCAGGTTGTGACAGTTTGAGCCGTAGTCCCGTCACCGTGATGCCAGCGCGGCAGTCCATGCAATCTTGGCGTCATGGATTGCTTCACTGTGTTGGCAATGACCAGGCGGTAGATGGAACGCCAACCCTATGAACGAGCTGCTTAGCTGGACCGTGCTGGCCGTTGGCGTGCTGAATGTGGTTTTGCTGGTCTTCGCACTGCTGCGTCGCTCAAATGCCGATGCAGCGGCGGCTCAGCACCTGATGCAGCACGTTAAGGACAGTTCGGAGCGACTCGAACGCGAACTACGCCGCGAGATTCTTGAAGCCTCGCGCGACAGCCGCCAAGAGCTGGCGCTCACGCTGAGCACCTTCCAGCAAACGCTGGTGCAGCAGGGAGCTGAGGCCACGCGCACGCAAAACACGCAAATCGACGCCTTCGGTCAGCAGCTCGCTCTGCTGCAAAAAACCTTGCACGACACGCTCACCAGTCAGCTTTCTGGCTTGAGTGAATCCAACGCCCGGCGCATGAACGAGATCCGTGAAACGATGGAAAAGCAACTCGCGCAACTGCAAACCAGCAACGCCGCCAAGCTCGATGAAATGCGTGCCACGGTCGATGAAAAGCTGCAAAGCACGCTGCAGGCGCGTCTGGGCGAAAGCTTCAAGCAGGTGGCTGACCGCTTGGAGCAGGTGCACAAGGGCTTGGGTGAAATGCAGACCCTGGCGCAGGGCGTGGGCGACCTTAAGCACCTGCTGACGAACGTCAAGACCCGGGGTATTTTTGGCGAGGCGCAATTGGCATCATTGCTGGAGCAGGTGTTTGTGCCGGATCAATATGCTGCGCAAATCGTCACCCGCCCGGGCAGCAAGAACGTGGTGGACTTTGCTATTCGGTTACCAGGCCGGTCTGACTCGGGCGCCCCAGTGTGGCTGCCGATCGACGCCAAGTTTCCCAACGAAGACTACGAGCGCCTGCTCGATGCGCAGGGCAGGGCAGACGCACTGGCGGCCGAGGCGGCGGCACGCGCGCTGGAGCAACGCATTCGTCTCGAAGCCAAGTCGATTGCCGACAAATACCTGGAGCCGCCCTACACCACTGACTTTGCCATTCTGTTTTTGCCGACCGAAGGGCTTTACGCCGAGGTGCTGCGCCGCCCGGGACTGATGCAGTATTTGCAGCGTGACTGCCGCGTGACGCTCGCCGGGCCAACCACCTTGCTGGCCATGCTGAGCTCGCTGCAAATGGGCTTCAGGACGCTCGCGCTGGAAAAACGTTCCAGCGAAGTCTGGCAGGTGCTGGGCGCGGTGAAAACCGAATTCGGCAAGTTTGGCGATGTGCTGGCCAGAGTAAAAACCCAAACCGAGACGGTGCTCAAAACCATCGACGGCGCGCAAACCCGCAGCCGCGCCATGGGCCGTGCGCTGAAAAATGTCGAGGCCTTGTCTGAGGTGCAAAGTGCAGCGCTGATCGTGCATGACATTGACTTCGACAGCGCCGACGGACCCGCCAACCCGTGAACGCCGCCGCTGCGCCGCTGGGCTCAATCGCACTGGCCCGGCTGATTGCCGGGCACATTAGCCTGCACGCCTGCATGGCGGGCATGCGCATGGCGGCGCCGCTGATGGCGCTGCGCGCGGGGCACAGTGCGCTGGCCGTAGGCCTGTTGTTGTCTTTGTTTGCCCTGACGCAGGTGTTTCTGGCATTGCCCGCTGGGCGTTACGCCGATCGCCACGGGTTCAAACGACCGGTTGGCTTTGCCGTGGTGTTCGCCAGCGTAGGCGCGGCGCTGGCGGTGGCGTTCCCGATCTTTCCCATTCTGTGCGTGAGTGCCCTGATGACGGGGGGTGCCGTGGGCGTGTCCGCCATCAGCCTTCAGCGCCATGTAGGGCGCTCGGCGCAGAACGATACCGAGCTCAAGCGCATGTTCAGCTGGCTCTCTATCGGCCCGGCGCTGTCCAACTTTGTCGGTCCGCTGTCGGCGGGTTTGCTGATTGACCTGGGTGGCTTCAGGCTGGCTTTTTTTGCGCTTGCTTGCTTGCCGCTGATGACCTGGCTGTGGGTGCGCCACAGCTGTGGAGCTGCCGCCGTTGCAGGCGGCACCCGGCGCAAAAAAGGGCCGGGCCTGGGATTTGCTGCGCGAGCCGATGATGCGCCGACTGATGCTGGTGAACTGGCTGCTGTCGTCGTGTTGGGATGTGCATACCTTTGTGGTGCCGGTGCTGGGGCACGAGCGCGGCTTGAGCGCATCAAGCATCGGCGCCATTTTGGGCGGCTTCGCTTTGGCCGCCACGGCTGTCAGGGTTGCCTTGCCGTTGCTGGCGGCGCATTTGCATGAGTGGGTGGTCGTGACCACGGCCATGTTGGCCACAGCTTTGCTGTTTGCGATTTACCCGTTCATGCCCTCGGCATTGACGATGGGCCTGTGCTCGGCGCTGTTGGGCATCTCGCTGGGCTCGGTGCAGCCGATGATCATGAGCACGCTGCACCAGATCACGCCCGAGGCACGCCACGGCGAAGCGCTGGGCTTTCGCATGATGGCGATCCACGGCTCCAGCGTGGTGATGCCCATGCTCTTTGGCGCAGCTGGTGCGGTGCTGGGCGTGTCATTGGTGTTTTGGACGGTGGGCGCCGGTGTGGCGTTGGGGGCACGCTCGGCTTGGCGCCTGCGACCGCCGGCTCACAAGGCGTAAAAGCGCTGGATCGCTGCCCACGCTGCTTCGGGCTCGTCAACATATTCGAACAGCTTGAGGTCTTCTGCGGCGATCACGCCTTCTTCCACCATGGCGTCGAAATTGACCAGGCGCTTCCAGTAGGCAGAACCGAACAGCAAGATCGGCACCGGTTTTGATTTGCGGGTCTGCACCAGCGTGATGACTTCGAACAGTTCGTCGAGCGTGCCAAAGCCGCCGGGAAAAGCCACCAGCGCCTTGGCCCGCATCATGAGGTGCATCTTGCGCAGCGCAAAGTAGTGAAACTTGAAATTCAGCAGCGGCGTGACATAGGGGTTGGCACTTTGTTCGTGCGGCAGGGCGATGTTCAGGCCGACGCTCAAAGCGCCTACCTCATGCGCGCCACGGTTGGCCGCTTCCATGATGCCGGGTCCACCGCCGGTGGTGATGAACAGACGCTCCTCGGGTCGGCGGTGCATGCTGTCGCCGGCAACCAGCCGTGCAAACAGGCGCGCCTGATCGTAATAATGCGCGTTGCGTACCTGCCGCTGCGCCAGCGCCAGCGTATCGGCGTCGCCACTTATCTGCGCCAACTGCAGATTTTTTTGCGCGTCTTCGGGTGCTGGAAAACGCGCGCTGCCAAACACCACTACCGTGTTCTCGATGCCCTGTTCGGCCTGGTCCAGGTCTGGCTTGAGCATTTCCAGTTGGAAGCGAATGCCGCGGGTTTCCCGGCGCAGCAAAAACTCGGGGTCGGCAAAGGCCAGACGATAGGCATTGGCTTGGAGCGGATTGCCATTTTCGGAGTAGTTCTGCAGTTCGGCCCAGGCGTCTGCGAGGCGGTTCTCGCTCAGGTTTTGGGGTGTCGTTTGGGTGTGGTTCATGGGGTGCATTGTGTCGGAAAAGCCAACAAGAGCTGTTGACGCCGGACATGATATTTCGCAACAGGCCTGGCCCCAACGCACTTACGATGGCCAACATGACGACGATTTTTGATCCGTGGCGTTTCAGTGCCGTGTCGATGGACGTGGCAACCAGCGCGCGGGCCTCGGCGCAAGCCATCGCCGGCCGACAACAGGCCCGGCTGGCCAGTTTGCTTGAGGGTGCCATGCGGGACTCACGCTTTTACCGCGAGCATCTGCGAGGCGTCGATCCGCAGAGTGCGGCGCTGGCTGAACTGCCACCGGTTTCCAGGCAGGCGTTGATGGGCTGTTTTGATGATTGGGTGACCGACCCCCGGCTCACACTGAACGAGCTTCGCGCTTTCACGGCAGATGCACAGCGCATCGGGGAAGCCTATCTGGGCCAGTATCTGGTGTGGGAGAGTTCGGGCACCAGCCATCAACCCGGCATTTTTATCCAGAACGCGCAGACGATGGCGGTTTATGACGCGCTGGAGGCGCTGCGACGCACCGCACCGCGTCCCTTGCAACGCTGGTTCGACCCGTTGGGGCTGACTGAGCGGATCGCTTATGTTGGCGCCACCAGCGGCCACTTCGCCAGTGCCGTGACCATGCAAAGGTTACGCGCGTTGCACCCCTGGCGTGCAGTGTCCATACGGAGCTTTTCGATCCTTCAATCGACCCGCTTGCTGGTGAACGAGCTCAATGCGTTCGCGCCAACGGTCATTGCCACCTATCCCACCGTGGCGGTGGTGCTGGCGAATGAGGCCGATCATGGCGCGCTGCACTTTGCGCCCAGCGAGATATGGACGGGCGGTGAAAACCTTAGCCCGGCGGTGCGCCGGCGCCTGGAGTTAACCTTTGGCAGCGCGGTGCGCAGCAGCTACGGCGCCTCGGAGTTCATGTCGATCGCCTGGGAATGCGAGCAGCGTCGTATGCATGTGAATGCCGATTGGGTGATTTTGGAACCCGTCGATGCGCATGGCCAACCCATGCCTGCCGGCGAGTGGTCTTATTCGACCTTGTTGACCAACCTGGCCAACCCGGTGCAGCCGCTGATTCGCTACGATCTGGGCGACCAGACGCGACTGCGCCACGAGCCCTGCGCGTGCGGTTCAGCGCTGCCGGTCATTGAGTTGCTGGGTCGCAGGGACGATGCGATCGTCATGGCGGGGCGGCGCGGCAAACCGGTCACGCTGCTGCCGCTGGCGTTGACCACGGTGCTGGAAGACGAAGCCGGTGTTTTTGATTTTCATCTTTGCCAGCATGATGACCGCACCCTGCTGCTGCGGCTGGTCTTGCAAGGGTCCGAAGGCGAGGCGGCAGCGGAGCGCTGTCGCGCTGTACTGAAAAAGTTTGCCGATACCCAGGAGATCAAGCCGATCAAACTGCTTTGTGAATTGGGGCAAACAATGCCGAGAGGGCGTAGCGGTAAGGGCAAACGCATCGTCGCACTGAAATAACTTCTTGAAGAGTAGCCCAGTTACTGCGAGCGTAGCGCGGCCGCAAGGGTATCGGCCATGTTGACAACGTTGCTCGGGTGGGTAACGCAGTCGGTGCTCCAGACTTCTCCAATGCCGGCGGCTTGCATCATTTGTAGTGCGTTGCCTGAGAACAGCGCGTGGGTGACTGCCACATCGACTGAGACGGCACCCGCCGCCAGCAGTTGTTGCGCCGCTTGGGCCACGGTATGGCCGGTGCTGACCACATCGTCGAGTAGCACAACCTGACGTCCCACCAGGGCCATCACGGGAAGTTCAACCGCCACCGAGCGGTCGCCATGGCGCAGTTTGCGGCACACCGCATGGTCAAAACCATGGCGCGCTGCAGCCATGGCGACCCACTGCGCGGATTCTTCGTCCGGCCCCATAAGCAAGGCCTGCGGGCGATGGGCCGCAATCCAGTCGGACAACAAAGGCGCTGCGCTCAGCGCGATGGCGTGGGCGGCCGGCACGGCTTGCTGCAGGGCGGTAACCCGGTGCAGGTGCGGATCAACGGTGATCACCGCGTCGAACAGGCCTGCCAAGAAGCTGCCGACGATGCGCTGGCTGATGGCCTCGCCTTGGTGAAAGGCGATGTCCTGGCGCATGTAGGCCAGATACGGCGCCACCAGCGTGAGATGGCGCGCGCCCAGGCTGCGTGCGGTCTGCGCCACCAGCAGCAGCTCAAGCAGCTTTTCATTAGGATCGTTCAGCGTGCGCAGCATGATCACCTGCGGCGGCAGACTTTCGGGCAGGCGCAGCTTGATTTCGCCATCGGGAAAACGGTGCCGCTCGATCAGCACAGCGGTCATGTTGGCGGCCTGCGCCAGGCGCGTGGCGCTGGGTAACTCGTCGTCAAAGCACAAAAGCACAGCCGGGGTAGGCATGGTGGGCGGAGTCAAGGCGTTCGAGGGCATCAAAATTCAACAAAGACATGTGGCACGTCGCTGGCGTCGCCCACGGTGTAACCGTTTGATTTGGCGCAGGCCTGGCGGGCAAATCCGAGGTCGCTCTGAAAGCTGGCATGCACCCGGTACAGCGGTTCGCCCTGAGCCACCGCTTCCCCGAGTTTGCGAAACAGATCGATGCCCGCGCCGGTCACCTTGGGCGCACCGGCCAGGCGGGCGATGCGCGCCACTTGCAAATTGTCGATATCGGTGACCACGCCTGCTCTTGCCGCGTGGACCTCGAAGGTCAATAGACCCAGCGACGGGTTGTTGTAGTCAAACGACTTGCTGCCTTGGGCAGCAATGATGGCGTTCATTTTGGCAAGCGCCCGGCCTGAATCAAGAATATCGCGGGCAATGGCAAAGCCGTCGCCACCGCGCACATCGGGGTGGCATTCGATCAAGCGACTGGCCAGCCGCAAGGCTTTCTGGCGCAAGTCGTTGGGCGCTTGCGGGTGGTTGTCCAGCACCTGCATCACGTCGCGGGCTTCCAGTACGGGGCCGATGCCCCGGCCGATGGGCTGTCGTCCGTCCGTGATGACCACGTCGAGCGACAGGTGCATTCGCTTGGCGACATATTCGAATAGCCTGCGCAGACGCTGCGCGTCGGGCATGGAACGCACTTTGGCGGTTGGGCCGATCGGGATGTCAAGCACCAGATGGGTCGACCCGGCGGCAATCTTTTTGGACAGGATCGATGCCACCATTTGCCCCGGTGAGTCGATGGCCAGCGGCCGCTCCACAGAAATCAGCACATCGTCGGCGGGTGACAGGTTGGCGGTGCCGCCCCAGGCCAGGCAGGCACGGTGCTCGCGCACGATGTCAGCAAGTTGTTCGAGTGGCAATTCCACTTTGGCCAGCACTTCCATGGTGTCGGCGGTTCCAGCCGGCGAGGTGATGGCGCGCGACGATGTTTTGGGGCAGAGCAGGCCGTGTGCGGCAACGATTGGCACCACCAGCATCGAGGTGCGGTTGCCCGGGATGCCGCCAATGCAATGCTTGTCAACCACCAGGGGCTCATGCCAGTCGAGTTGGCGGCCGCTGGCAACCATCGCCTCGGCTAAAAAATACACCTCCTCGCGGTCCAGTTCGTCGCGGTGGGTGGCGACCACAAAGGCGGTTAGCTCGATTTTGGAATAATGCAGCTCTGCAATATCGGCCACGATGCTGCGGAAATCTTCCCGGCCCAGGCGCTCGCCTGCCAGTTTGCGAAACAGCGCGCCCACCGAGGCGGGTGGTTCGGCCTGTGAGACAGACACCACATGGCCTTGCGCGACCGCCAGTTGCAAAAAGGCGTCTTCAGACAAGCCCAGCTCGTTGCAACCCACGATGGCCGTGTCATCGACCACGTTCAGCGTTGCCAGAATGTGCTGCCCGTTGGCGCGGACTTCGACCTTGGACAGGGCCTGAAATCCTTCGGCACGGTAAAGCGCGCAGTCGCGGTGCAGGTAGGCCACATTCTCACGGTAGGTGTCAATGGCAACCCGGCGCAGCACAAGCTTGGAGTCTGCCAAATTTTGGCGTGCTTGGGTAGCAAGAAGGCGTTGTTCTTCAGGGGCTGGGTTCATGGCCAAAGCCTACACCGATTTTGACCCTGTGTGCCGTGAAGAAAATGTGATTTGTGCTGTCTGAATTCAATAAAAAAAAGGCTTCCGAAGAGGCCTTTTGGGGTACCCGGGCTCGGCCAGAGGCTTACACGCGCTTGCGGTATTCGCCGGTGCGGGTGTCGATTTCGACTTTGTCGCCTTGCGCCACGAATAGCGGCACACCGATCTCGAAACCGGTGGCAATTTTGGCGGGCTTCAAGACCTTGCCCGAGGTGTCGCCCTTGACGGCCGGCTCGCTCCAGGTGATTTCACGCACCACGCTGGTGGGCAATTCAACAGAAATTGCTTTACCGTCGTAAAACACCACTTCGACGGGCATGCCGTCTTCGAGGTAATTGAGCGAGTCGCCCATGTTTTCGGCTTCGACTTCGTACTGGTTGAATTCTTCGTCCATGCAGACGTACATGGGGTCGGCAAAGTAGGAGTAGGTGCAGTCTTTCTTTTCCAGAATGACCTGGTCGAGTTTGTCGTCGGCCTTGTAAACCAGTTCGGTGTTGAAGTTGGCGATCAGGCTTTTGAGCTTCATGCGCACGGTGGCCGAGTTGCGGCCGCCGCGGCTATATTCAGTTTTCAGGACGACCATCGGGTCTTTGCCGTTCATGATGACATTGCCGGCGCGTATTTCTTGAGCGATTTTCATAGCAGGGTAACGAAAGATTGAAAGTAGGCCGCGCATCTGGCGGCGAGAGCGGCCGGGACCCAAAAGAACTTGAGTCGATGCCGCAAAGCCTGCTATTTTAATGGATTTTTGCAATAAAACTGAGCAACTGGCGGGTCAAATCCTCTTGCTGCAGCAGGCGCGCCTTGGCCTGGGTGCTGCAAACCTGCCAGTCTACGGGTGCAAACGGTGCATCGCTTGGCCTGGCTGCAATTGGGTTCAAGCCGTTCCAGCGCTGGTGAAACGCGCGCAGCGCGTCAGGCGCCTGCAACCAGTCCAGAAAGGCCGCCAGCTTGTGTGCATGGGCGTCGTCGTGTTGCGGGTAAATCTGCCAGACCAAAGGTTTGCCGGCCCACAGGGCGCGCACCAGCGAGTCTTCGCCACGGACAAAATTGACGTCGCTGGCCCACAGCAGATGGTCATAGTCCAACTGGCTGAGTTGGGGTAAATAGAAAAATGACAGCAAACCTTGACTGTTCCAACCGGGTTGATGTGCGGTTTTACGCATAACCTCGGCGTGAATCGCCGCACTGGCACGGCCATAGGTGACCAGAATGCGGGCCGGTTGAGCATCCTTTGCCAAGGTGTCGAGCAGCTCGCCCAGTCCGGCAGGCTCATAACAAAACAGCGACACCAGGCGCTCGCCTTGCCAAGGCACGCTTTGCCCGGTCAGCCAGGCCTGGCGGTCAAATTTGGCTTGCCGTGCCATCAGGTCGGGCTCGCGCAACAGGCCGCCGGTGTCAGCCGTCAAGCCGGGGTAGTAAAAATGCTTGGTCAGGCCACGACCTGGCCCGCTCATGACCGGCGAGGGCAGGCCATGGCATCGCGCTGCATAGGCTTCGGCGCTAAGGTATTCGAGGTTGATCCAGCGGCATGGCTGGCCAGCAGCGCTTATTTTTTTGGCGTAGGCAGCGATGAATTCAGCGTCGATGTCGCAGCCAAAGGTTTCGATCAGCACGTCGCCCGGCGTGATACCGGTCAGGTCGATGGGCGCCGTCCAGGCCCGGACTTCAACGCCTGGCGCGCCCTGCGGCGCCATCCAGTCAAGCGCGGAGAGATCATCCGCCCACAGCCGTACCAGTTGGCCTTTTTTTGCCAGATTGCAGGCCAGTCGCCATGCTACGCCCAGGTCGCCAAAGTTGTCGATGACCCAACAAAAAATATCCCAATGCAGTTGGCGGGCGGGGGAATCTTGGTCGATATCTTGATCCATGGCCGGATTGTCCACAATACGCCCCTATGTCAGAAACCGTTCCGAACACTCCTTTGGCTGCCGCCACCGATGCCGCCCCTGTGCCGACCCACCCCGAGCAGTTGCTCAGCGATGTAGCCAGCCTGCCGCCGTTGCCCGGCGTTTACCGCTATTTCGATGCGCAGGGCAACGTCTTGTACGTTGGCAAGGCCATCAACCTGAAAAAACGGGTGTCGAGCTATTTCCAGAAAAACCATGGTGGCACACGCATTGGCCACATGGTCAGCAAGATTGCCCGGTTGGAGACCACCGTGGTGCGCTCCGAGGCCGAGGCGCTGCTGCTGGAAAACAACCTGATCAAGACGCTCAACCCCAAATACAACATCCTGTTTCGCGACGACAAAAGCTACCCTTACCTGAAGATCACGGCGCTAGGCAAGAGCGGCAGCGAACAGTTCCCTCGGGTAGCGTATTACCGTGGTGCGGTCGAAAAAAAACACCATTATTTTGGCCCCTACCCGAGCGCCTGGGCGGTCAAGGAAGCCATTTTGCTGATGCAAAAAGTTTTCCGGCTGCGCACCTGTGAAGACTCGGTGTTCAGCAACCGCACCCGGCCCTGCCTGCTGTACCAGATCAAGCGCTGCTCGGGGCCCTGCGTGGGACATGTTTCGCCCGACCTTTACGCGCAAGACCTGTTGGACGCCGAACGCTTTTTGAACGGCGACGCGCGCGAGGTGATGACTGAGCTGGAAGCCCGCATGATGGCGCACGCTGACAAACTGGAGTTCGAGCAAGCCGCCGAACTGCGCAACCAGGTGGCGGCGCTCTCCAACGTACTGCACCAACAGTCGGTGGACAACGTGTCGGACCGCGACGTGGACATTCTGGCGGTGAAAGTGCAGGGCGGTCGCGCCTGCGTCAACCTGGCGATGGTGCGCGGCGGTCGTCATCTGGGCGACCGGCCGTATTTCCCGGTGCATGTGGAGGACGCAGCCGAACTCGATGACGCTGAATCTACCGATGCCGTGGCTGCGGTGCGCAACGTGCGCAGTGTTGAAATGCAGGTGCTCGACGCCTTCATCGCGCAGCATTACCTCAACGTGCCTGCGCCGCCGTCGCTGGTGGTGAGTGTGCCGGTGGACAAGGGGCTGTTGCAGGCGCTGTCTGAGCAAACCGGCGTCAAGATCAGCGCTGTGCACAACCCGCGCGAGCAACGCCGCGTCTGGCTGGAAATGGCGCAAACCAACGCAGCCCTGCAATTGGCCAGGCTGTTGGCTGAAGAAGGCTCGCAGCAAGCTCGCACCCGGGCGCTGGTGGAAGCGCTTGATCTGCCGATTGATGACCTGGAAGTACTGCGCATCGAGTGTTTTGACATCTCCCACACGGCCGGTGAATCGACCCAGGCCTCGTGCGTGGTGTTTCATCATCACAAGATGCAAAGCGCCGAATACCGGCGTTTCAAGATCAACGACATTACGCCGGGCGACGACTACGCGGCCATGCGCCAGGTGCTGCTGCGACGTTACGGCAAGCTGGCCGAAACGCTTCAAGAGGCGAAACGCACGGGAGAATTGCCTGCCGGCACCGGCCGCCTGCCCGACCTGGTGCTGGTCGATGGCGGCAAGGGGCAGGTGTCGATGGCGCGCGAGGTGTTCGAGCAACTCGGCCTCGACCTGTCGCTGATCGTTGGCGTGGAAAAGGGCGAGGGCCGGCGCATTGGCCTCGAAGAACTGGTGTTTGCCGACGGTCGCGACAAGGTTTATCTGGGCAAGGATTCTGCGGCGCTGATGCTGGTGGCGCAGATCCGCGACGAAGCACACCGCTTTGCCATTACCGGCATGCGCGCGGCGCGGGCCAAGGTGCGCATGGACGGCGGTCAGCTTGAGGAAATTCCCGGCATCGGCCCGAAACGGCGTGCGCGCTTGCTACAGCGCTTTGGCGGCGTGCGCGGCGTGGCGCTTGCGTCTGAGGCTGACATTGCGCAGGTGGACGGCATCTCCCACGAATTGGCAGCAGATATTTACCGCGCCCTGCATTGATGCGTCAGCTTTTTGTGAAGTAACGCGTGCCACAATTGCTCTATGTTTTGGACCATTCCCACCCTCATGACCTGGGCGCGCATTGTGGCGATCCCGTTGATCGTGGGCGTGTTTTATTTGCCGATCGAGCCGGCAACCAAAAATCTGGTCGCCACTGTGATGTTCGTGGTGTTTGCCGCCACCGACTGGCTCGACGGCTATCTGGCGCGCAAGCTCAACCAAGTGTCGGCCTTTGGCGCCTTTCTGGACCCGGTGGCCGACAAGTTTCTGGTTTGCGCCTGTGTTCTGGTGCTGGTGCATCTGGGGCGTGCTGATGTGTTCGTGGCGCTGATCATCATCGGGCGCGAAATCGCCATCTCCGCGCTGCGTGAATGGATGGCGCAGATTGGCGCCTCCAAGAGTGTGGCCGTGCACATGATCGGCAAGCTCAAGACCACGGCGCAAATGGTGGCCATTCCGTTCCTGTTGTACGACGGCGTGTTGTTCGGCTACATCGACACCCATGTCTGGGGCGTCTGGCTGATCTGGATCGCCGCCGTCATGACGGTCTGGTCGATGGTCTATTACCTGCAAAAGGCATTGCCTGAAATCAGGTCGCGCGTGAAGTGACGGTAGCCCTTGAGCGGCCCCTGATCCGGGCCATGCCGGCGGTGTTTGTGCTGATCTGGAGCACTGGGTTCATCGTGGCCCGTTTCGGCATGCCGCATGCGCCGCCGTTCAAGTTCCTGATCATTCGCTACGCTTTGTCCATCGTGTGTTTTCTGCTCTGGATCACCTTGGCGCGAGTCAAGTGGCCAACGCAGCGCGACCAGTGGCTGCATCTGGCGGTCACCGGCGTCTTCATGCATGCGTTTTATCTGGGCGGCGTGTGGGCGGCGGTCAAGCTCGGCATGGGTTCTGGCTTGTCGTCCCTGATCGTGGGTTTGCAACCCGTGCTCACCGCGCTTTGGTTGGCTTCTACCGGCTACAGAATTGTGCCGCGTCAATGGTTGGGTCTGGTGCTTGGGTTCATCGGATTGGTGCTGGTGGTGTCGCGCAAGTTTGGCGCCGGTGGTGAGGCTAATTGGGTCAATCTGTCGCTGGCCGTGGGCGCCTTGCTCAGCATAACCATCGGCACGCTGTACCAGAAACGCTTTGTCACGTCCTGTGATGTGCGCAGCGCCAACACGGTCCAGCTCGGTGCCGCCTTGTTGGTGACCTTGCCGCTGGCCGCGCTCGAACTCGAAGTCATCAGATGGAACGCCGAACTGGTCGGCGCCATCGCCTGGTCGGTTCTGGCCTTGACGCTAGGCGGCAGTTCCTTGCTGTACCTGCTGATTCAAAAAGGCGCGGCCGCATCAGTGACCAGCCTGATGTACCTGGTGCCGCCGGTAACGGCATTCATTGCCTGGATTTTGTTTGCCGAACCAATCACCCTGACCACGGTGTTGGGCACGCTGCTGACGGCGCTAGGTGTGGCGCTGGTGGTGCGTCAGCCCAAAATTGTCTGATTTTTTACGCTTGAAGAGGAGTCTGTTGTGAACAAGAAAAGAATCGCCGTGATCGCCGGGGACGGCATTGGCAAGGAGGTGATGCCCGAGGGCATTCGCGTGCTCGAAGCCGTGGCCGACAGGTTCAACATCCCTTTGCAATTTGACCACTTCGATTTTTCTAGCTGGGACTATTTTGAGAAGCATGGCCAGATGTTGCCCGACAACTGGAAAGAGCAGATTGGTGGCCACGATGCCATCTATTTTGGTGCGGTCGGTTGGCCAGAGAAAATCCTGGATCACGTGTCGCTGTGGGGTTCGCTGCTGCAGTTTCGCCGGGAGTTTGACCAGTACATCAACCTGCGCCCGGCGCGGCTGATGCCCGGCATCATCGCTCCGGTGGTGCGGCGCGACGGCAGTGCGCGTCAGGCTGGCGAGATCGACATGATGATTGTGCGGGAAAACACCGAGGGCGAATACTCCAGCATCGGCGGGCGCATGTACGCCGGCACCGAGCGCGAGATCGTGCTGCAGGAAACCGTGATGTCGCGCACCGGCGTGGACCGGGTGCTGAAATTTGCCTTTGAGCTGGCGCAGTCGCGGCCCAAGAAACACCTCACCAGCGCCACCAAAAGCAACGGCATTGCCATCACCATGCCGTATTGGGACGAGCGCGTGCTTGAAATGGCCAAGCACTACCCCGACGTGAAAGTGGACAAGTTCCACATCGACATCTTGACGGCGCACTTTGTCCAGCGGCCCGACTACTTTGACGTGGTGGTGGGCAGCAACCTGTTTGGCGACATCCTGAGCGACCTCGGCCCGGCCTGCACCGGCACCATCGCCATCGCACCGAGTGCCAACCTCAACCCGGAACGCAAGTTTCCGTCGCTGTTCGAGCCGGTGCATGGCTCGGCGCCCGACATCGCCGGGCAGCAAATAGCCAACCCGATCGGTCAAATCTGGAGCGGTGCCCTGATGCTCGACTTTTTGGGCTACAAGGCGGCGCATGACGCGGTGGTCAACGCCATTGAGCTCGTTTTGGCGCCGGGCAGCGCCGCGCCAATGACGCCTGATTTGGCTGGCAACGCCAGTACTTCCGATGTGGGGACAGCGATTGCGCGCCAAATCGGGCTCTGAAAATTTTGCCTGGTGTGAACCGGCATGTTGGGTAATCCCGTCTAGAATTACTTCCCGGTCTGGCGGGATGCGTTAGCAATCATGGCGTTTCGCCCGCCAAAAAGACGAACAAGACATTTGACCCATAGACAACTCCCGCGAGAGGTAAATTGTGAACAAGACAGAATTAGTTGATTTCATTGCCCAGGATGCAGACATCACCAAAGCGGTTGCGGCGCGCGCCCTTGAGTCCACCATCGAAGCCATCAAAATCACACTTGGCAGAGGCGACTCGGTTTCCCTGGTGGGTTTTGGTACTTTTGCCGCGGGCAAGCGCGAGGCACGCACTGGCCGCAATCCGCGCACTGGCGCTTCGATTAAAATCGAAGCAGCCAAGGTTCCAAAGTTTCGTCCGGGCAAGGCATTGAAAGATGCTTTGAACTGAAACCGTTATCGGTGGGGTGATTAGCTCAGTTGGTAGAGCGGCGCCTTTACACGGCGTAGGTCGGCGGTTCGAGCCCGTCATCACCCACCACCTATTACCCACCAGATTTGGCAAGGCGAACACCGTGTTCGCCTTTTTTGTTGCCACACAGGAGAGTTAGCGCATGTTCGATATTTTCCGCAAGCACACCAAGTTCATGATGATGGTGTTGTTCTTGCTGGTCATCCCGTCGTTTGTTTTGTTTGGCATTGACGGCTACAACCGCATGAGCGAACCCGATCAGGCTGTGGCGCGTGTAGGCGGCAATGACATCACCAAATCCCAGTGGGATGCAGCCCATCGGGTGGAGGCAGACCGGATTCGCGCGTCATTGCCCACGATGGATGCCAAATTACTTGACTCCGCCGAGGCGCGTTATGCCACGCTGGAACGTCTGGTGCGTGATCGTGTTGTGGCGCTGACTGCTGACCAGGCCAAACTTGCCACCAGCGACGCCAGATTAGCCCGGTTTTTGCAGGAAGACCCCACCATCGCCTCGCTGCGCAAGGCAGACGGCACGATCGACATGGACCGTTATCGTCAACTGGCGGCCAACCAGGGTTTCACGCCCGAGGGGTTCGAAAATAATGTGCGCATCGATCTGGCCCGCCAGCAGGTTGAAATGGCTGTTCGTGCTTCCGGCTTTGCGTTGCCCGCCGTTGCTGATGTGGCCTTGAATGCCTTTTTTGAAAAGCGCGAAGTCCAGGTCATTAATTTCTTGGCCAGTGACTATGCGGCCAAGGTCAGTCCGACCGATGCTGAACTTGAGGTTTTCTATCAAAAAAACCAGGCGCAGTTCCAGTCGCCTGAGCAAGTGCAGGTTGAATACGTGGTGCTTGACCTGGACGCTGTCAAAAAAGGCATCCAGATACCCGAGGCTGACCTGAAGGCTTACTACGAACAAAATGCCACACGCTTGAGCGGTGTCGAAGAGCGCCGCGCCAGCCACATCCTGATCAATGCGCCCAAGCAAGCCGCTGATGCCGATCGCCAAAAAGCCAGGCTCAAGGCCGAAGAACTACTGAAGGCTGCGCGCGCCAATCCCGCTGGCTTTGCCGATCTGGCCAGGAACAACTCGCAGGACCAAGGCTCCGCGGCCAAAGGGGGTGACCTGGACTTTTTTGCCCGAGGCGCCATGGTCAAGCCGTTTGAAGATGCTGCATTCGCCATGCAAAAGGGGGCAATAAGCGATGTGGTTGAGTCTGACTTTGGTTTTCACATCATTCAACTCACCGACATCAAACTGCCCAAGCAGCGCTCTTTTGACGACCTGCGCCCCAGCCTTGAGGCTGACTTGATCAATCAACAGGCGCAACGTCATTTTGCCGAAGTGGCAGAGACTTTCACCAACACGGTTTACGAACAGTCAGACAGCCTCCAGCCTGTGGCCGACAAACTCAAACTTGAAATCAAAACGGCAGATAAACTCACGCGTCAGCCCCAACCGGGCGTCACGGGCATCCTTGGCAACGAGAAATTCTTGGATAGGCTGTTTTCGTCCGACACCATTGCCAACAAGCGCAATACTGAGGCGATCGAAACGGCCGCCAATCAGTTGGTGGCGGGCCGTGTGGTGACGCATCAACCGGCACGCACCCTGGCGCTGGCCGAAGTCCAGGCTCAGGTTCGCACGCAGGTGATTGCAGCGCGGGCCTCCGAACTGGCAAAAAAGGAAGCTGTTGAAAAACTGGCGCTCTGGAAAGCTGGCGGTGCGCCTGCCAGCCTGCCTGCTGCCCAGTTGGTTTCCCGTGACCAGCCGCTCAATCTGCCGATACCGGTCCTGACCGCTGCGCTGCGCGCTGATTCTGCCAAGTTGCCAGCCTGGGAAGGCGTCGATCTGGGCGCTCAGGGCTATGCTGCGGTTCGCGTCAATCGCGTGGTTGCGCGTGGTGATGCTGAGCAAGCCGCGCTGCGCCAAGCCCGGGAGCAATACGCACAATGGTGGACGGGCGCCGAGTCGCAAGCCTATTACGCGGAGTTGAAAGCGAAGCTGAAAGCCGAAATACTGGTGCCTAGCCCGCAGCCCACCAAGTAACGCACTGATCTAGATTTGGTCGTTAACCTGGGCGGTTTTGAAGCCGGCTTGACGTTTCATCGGTTATAATTTTTGCTACGGTGGCTGTAGCTCAGTTGGTAGAGTCCAGGATTGTGATTCCTGTTGTCGTGGGTTCGAGCCCCATCAGCCACCCCAGTTTGTTTTTATGTGTCGTAAGTCGTTGATTTCTTTATAAATCAAGGACTTACACCCGGATATAAAGTCTGGTTGAT
>Ga0210044_10000240_pt1 | contig 82316 bp, 75 predicted proteins | sample CryGey13umfilter_2_FD_183959 | JGI IMG/M metagenome (GOLD analysis project Ga0210044, IMG submission 183959) | Groundwater microbial communities from aquifer in Utah, USA - Crystal Geyser 4/9/14 3 um filter (SPAdes) (version 2) | ecosystem: Environmental > Aquatic > Deep subsurface >... | reverse complement strand
ATGCATTAAAATGAGAATTTAAGTTGAAAAAGGTCTTAAAGCATTACAATAAACTATAGAAAAAGTATATAAATGATTAAAAAACAAATATTTAGAATGGCATTATAATTGAATTAAAGACTAATAATAATTAAATAAAGAAGAATATTATGGAATTAAGTCAAAAAGTTAAAAAAGCAATATTTACAATAAAGAACAAAAAAGAACCTCGAGTTGATGATCAAAATGCAAGTAAGTATCTAAAAAGGATTTTAATAAGTGGCCTTTTATCTTTAATCCTTTTATATATAATAATTTATACTTTACCTCAAACAGTACTTGATGTAAGTTCTTTATTTGAATATACAACTATTGTTGCTTTGGTAATTTTTCTATTTGTATTGGTATTCAGATATTTTGCAATTCTTGTGTTGGCATTTCTTTATATAAATGAGTACACATATAAACCTACAACAGGTTTTTTCCCTTTCGTTTCAATTATTGTTCCTGTTTATAATGAAGGTGTTGTAGTTGAAGATTCTGTAAGATCTCTTTTAGGCCTAAATTATTCAAATTATGAAATAATTATAGTTAATGACGGTTCTAAAGATAATACTCAAGAAGTTGCTGAATCTTTAGTTGGATACCAAAAGGGAGTAAGTTCTGATATTAAAATTTCATTAATAAATAAACCAAACGGTGGAAAAGCACAAGCTTTAAATGCCGGTATTAAATACTCAAATGCTGAAATAGTACTATGTATGGATGGTGACTCTCAGTTATCACCTGACTCAATAAAGTTAGCTGTAAGACATTTCAGCAATCCTGAAATAGGAGCTGTTGCTGGTAATGTAAAAGTTATTAACAGAGGTAAATTAATAACTGATCTTCAAGCTCTTGAGTACATTGAAGGACTTAATATGGCAAGAAGTGCACAGAGCTTTATAAACTTAGTAAATATTATACCTGGTCCTATAGGATTGTTCAGAAAAAAAGCAATTGAAGAAGCAGGTTTTTATTCTAGCGATACTTTTGCTGAAGATGCAGATTTAACACTAAAAGTATTGGCTAACGGATGGAAAATTTATTATGAACCAAATTCAATTTCTTATACTGAAGCTCCTGAAAAATTACACCAGTTGTTAAAACAAAGATATAGATGGACTAGAGGGATTATTCAATCTATTAGAAAACATAAAAAATTAATGTTAAATCCAACTATAAATTTCGGTGATACATTCATTATGTGGACAATGGCATATGAAGCTTTAATATGGCCGGTAATGAACTTAGCTGCAAATATCTTCTTCATAGTTGCTGCCATATTCTTTGGATTTACATCACTTATTTTCTTCTGGTGGGCAGGATTAGCTTTATTAGATCTAGTTACAGCTTTATACTGTGTCGCAGTTGAAAAAGAAGAATTTAGACTTGTACCTTATTCTTTAATATACAGAATGGTATTCATTCTTATAATTGATGTTAGTAAAGTGATGTCAACTATTGAAGAATTCTTAGGCATAAGAATGTCCTGGGGTAAATTGGAACGCGTTGGAGCTTTAAGATCACAAAATTAATTAACTAATTTATAATTTAAGAGGTAACTCATGGAACTTATACCGATTCTATCTACAATCATCCTTGTAGCTACGATAAGCACTTTTATATTGGCAATAGGTGCTTACATTCTCTATAAAATTAGAGAAAGCAGAGGAGAACACTATGTTTCAGCAGGACCATCAGAGGTAAGAGCTGAATTAGTGACACCGGCAGTTGCACAGGCACCTGTTCGCGAAGTTGAAAGAGCACCAGCACAAGTTGTTGTTCAGCAACCAGTAGCAAGCAGTGGACCACAGTTTCAGCCACAGCCAATTTTTGTTCAGCAGCAATTTAGACCTGAAGTAAGACCTTCAAAGGTAGGTGTTCCTTCTCAACAGTACAATGCAGGTTATACAGCTGCACTAGCAAGAGATTCTAAATTTATGAAATACACAACCGAAGGTTATGTATCAGCTAAAGAAGATATAAATGCAGGAGCATTAAAGTGGAAATAAAATCCCAAAAAAGAAAAGGTGGAATTAATCAAGGACTGATCATATTCAGTGGTTTAATATTTGTGATTGGTTCAATTTTAACTTATTACTTTATTCTTCGTGGAGTCTTTGGGAATTTTAATACAGATTATCTTATTCCAAGCCCAAAGATTGTAAAAAGTGCACTGGCTAAAGATAAACCTTATATTGCAATTCTTTACTCGCAGTACACAGAAAACATGTTGCCGGAAGGTAGTACTTGGTTAAATGATAATATTACCACCTGGAAAAAATTTCTTGATAATACTAACAATCTTTATGATGTCATTAGTGATGAGACAATTGAATTAGGACAACACTATAAATATAGGTTAATAGTGCTTCCAGGGTCTAAATCACTTAGTGACAGAGAAGTAATAAACCTTAAAAAATATATTGATAAAGGTGGAAGTGTCTTTGCAACAAGTGGTACTGCTTCTTTTTCAGATGATGGAAAGTGGAGAGGTTGGGAATTCTTCAACGAAGTTTATGGGATTAATTTTGCTAAAGCAATAAAGAATGATGATTTTACTAAAATTCACACATTGCGTGGTGGATTACCGATTACTGCAAACATTCCTACTGGATTTCCATTAAAAGTAGCTACTTGGGATAAACCTATTGCTGCTGAAGTAATGGATCCAAGAGCTATTCAGATAAGTTTCTGGTATAATTACAGACTTGAAAGTGGTTTAACCAGAGAAAATATAAAGCAAACTGCTGGTATAGTTTATGGAAATTATGGGAAAGGAAGGTTTGTTTGGATGGGATTTGAAATAAATTCTGTTATTGGTGTGCAGGAAGATTATATATACTTTGATAAACTATTCAATAATTCAATCAATTGGTTAACATATAAACCGCTTGCTTATTATAATGAATGGCCAAGAGGATATAGAGCCGCTGCAATAATTACACCTACACTATCAGAAGATATTTATAATATAAACAACTTACTGAATGTTCTAAAATCTGAAAAAGTAAAAGCTACATTTTTTGTTGATCCGTATATAGCAGAGCAGAATAAAAAATTAGTAAGTAATTTAGCTAGATATGGTGATGTAGGTTCATTAGTTGATATAGGTTACTTAGCATCAGTTAACGATACATCAAATAATTTAGATGATTTTACTACACAAAAAGAAAAATTAAACAGTGCTAAATCAATCTTAGAATCTATAACAGGTAAACCTGTAATTGGAGCTAATCCGTATTATGGACTATTTGATGAAAACACTGTACAATCTTTGATTGATGAAAAATATAAGTTTGTTATCACTGATTCATTAACAGATAGATCGGTGCCAAAATCAATAATTCGTGGTGAGGATAAACTTATTTCAATTACTAAAACAGCACGCGATGATTATGAAGTTATTAGAGACTTTGGGTTGAATTTATCAGAATATCAACTATATACTTATCAGGAAGATGTTGATAGAATATTATTTGAGGGCGGCTTGTATGTATTCAAATTACATACAGAATATCAATGTAGATCTGAAAATGTAAATGTTATAAAACAAATAATACAAGATTTAAAAAGAAAAGATTTTTGGATAACTACGGCATCCGAAATAAGCAAATGGTTTGAAAGAAAGGATAAAGTTGAAGTTAAAATAGAACCAAGAGGAGAAAGCAGAGTAGTACTTACTGTTTCAAACCAGGGTGATAAAACTATTAATAATTTAGTAATAAAAGTTGATCTTAATCAACCTGCTACAAGAATCACATTAAATACAGAAATTATTGGTACTAAATTAGCTAAATATGAATTTGATAAGACAAATAAAACAGTTTATTTGTATATAAATGACTTAGAAAAGGGTGAATCAAGAACTTATTATTTAGATTATACAAAACCTAACGCATAATATTTTAGAGTATTAGAATTATGAAAACAAAAATTAAATATCTAACAGTTTTATTAACTGCAACCATATTTTATCTTACTGGTTGTGTTAATTCATCCAACTCACCAATAACAGGTATTTCAAATGCTGTAGCTGGTAAAATTGAAATCTATTCCCCCGTAACTGGTGATTCTGTTGGATATGATAGAACAATTATTAATTATTCTGTATTTGCAGTTCAAGGTAATAAATCAGTTGAATTATATATTAATGGTAAGTATGTATCTACTTATTTTACAAATGATCCAAAAACTGCTTTTGAATTGAAATTTGATCCATCATTAAAAGGACAGACATTTAGTTATTACTTAAAATATTATGATGCTAATGGTGCATCAGCTATTAGCGATACTATGACCAATATTGTAATTACTGAACCAAGAGTTGTTCCTAACAAACCAACTGATATAAAGTTAATGACTTTACAAGGACCAACATCTAATTCAATAAATATTTCTTGGAGTGATAATTCTATTGGTGAAGTGTATTATGAAGTTTGGAGAAGAGAGATAACTACACCTAACTATACAAGGCAAATAGGTCCTTTACCTCCACATACATTTAATGTTAATGACAATAATATTTTACCTAATGTTGTGTATTATTATAAAGTCAGAGGCATAAACAAATTTGGTAATTCGGAATTCAGTGACGAAGTAAATACTGCAGGAGCTAGCGGTTCTGGGTCATTTCCACCACCAACAGGTTTAAGTGCTGTAGCAATAAGTTCTAATGTTGTTAAATTACAATGGCAGGATAATAGTAATAATGAAAATTTCTTTAAAATTGAAAGAAATGATAATTGGTCTGCTTGGTCAACATATGAAACTATTTCGACTGTATCAGCAAATATTACAACATTCACTGATAACTCTGGAAATTTGATAGGAGGACATGAATATTATTATAGAGTAAAAGCGTTTTCTAGTTCAGATTCTTCCTGGTCTAATATAGCTTCTGTTAAAACTCCTTTGTAATAAAGTTTATACTTTATTAATTTAACTTATTTACTAGGAGTGTTTCTCTTTCATTTTTAATGGATTTTTTGTGGAAGCTAAATTTAACATAAACCTACAACTATTCACTGCTTTAGGGCAGAATTTACGCGCTCCTTTTTTTGTACTTGATAGGAGTGGTAAAATTCTGTTTTCCAATGAAGTAGCTGAAAAACTTCTACAATCCTCAGAAAAAAATAAAATATTATTTAACTATTTTGATGAACAATCCGCAGAAAAATTAAGAGAACTTTTAACCGAACACCTCTTAACAGAAACTCTACTTGCAAAGTTATTAGATCTACAATTGCATAATGGTCAAGAAATAAAAGCAAGAGTAACTTTCACTTCATATTCTGAGAAAGGTGAATTTTTAATCTTTTGTTCATTCAAGTCAGTTGAATTATCTATTAAATCTAAGGATATAACTGGCGTAAATGTTGAATGTGATAATTACAAAAATTTATTAAATAACAAGCAGATAATTAAATTAATAAATGATATCAAATCTTTATATCCTTTTACATTCATTGGCAAAGAAAAATTAAGAAAAGAAATTGATAAATTAAGTGAGTTATTTTGGATTAAAGATAAATCCGGTAATATTAATATTGTAAATAAAAAATTTGCTGATAAAATTGGTGCCAATTCCACAGTATTGGAAGGGCGAAAATATAATGAGTTTATACCGGCTCATCTTATAAATTTTTATCAGTCTATTGATGAATATATAAATGATTCATTAAATTGCATTATAGTTGAAGGAACTCCTGTAAAATCATTGTTACAGGTTCAAAATTATCAGACTATCCAGATTCCACTTAACGATGCTGATAATAATGTTATTGCACAAATATGCGTAACACAAAAGATAAAAGAGAAAGAAATTAAGATGACAGGTTCAGAATTATTTTCTTTGAATTCAAAATTATTAGAAGAATATCCGCGTTCAATAGCTCTTTTTGATGAAAATGGATTATTAATGCAAAAAAGCGAACTCTTCAATAAATTATTTTTGAAAAAATTAAGCAGTAGGAAAAACCTTCAATATAATGAAATCTTTCCAAATGAAATTACATATAAGATTAGTTCATTTTTAGATTCTGAAAGTGAAAGTGAAAAGTACAGTTTAACTATAGATAAAAATGATGATTTAGAAAATAGAAAATCATATGAAGTTATTTTACATAAATTAAAATTTGAGAAAACTAAAGTAAATGGGTTTATATTTGAAGCAAGCCCTGTAGTAAGTACAGATGATTTTGAAAGTTTACTAAAAAGAAGAGGGAAAATGTTTGATATCTTGATACAAAATAATCCGGAACCAATTTTTATTTATGATAAAGATAATCTAAAATTTCTTGAAGTAAATGAAGCTGCTTTGAATTTATATGGTTTTAGGAAAGATGAATTTCTTCAAATGGATCTTACAGATCTATACACACCTGACGATATACAAACGCTTTTAGATTCTTCTTCAGATAATCTAATTAAAAAGACTCAATTTAAGGGTCCTTATAGACATAAAACAAAAGACGGTACCACTATTTTTGTTGAAATAAGTAAACTATCTTTTAACTATCAAGGTAAAGAAGCTCACTTTAATATTGTGAAAGATATTACAAGAAATTTAACTCTTGAAATGGAAAATCAAGAGTATAAAGCCGTATTTGATAATACAACTGATCTATTATTTACAACTGATCAAACTGGTTTTATAAAATTTGTTAATGATAAAACTTCAAAATATTTGAATTCTACAACCAAGAAATTAAATGGTGAATCATTTATTTCTTTATTTGTAGATGAAGATAGAAGTAAAATTAATAACAGTATTTTTAAATCAGCTAATATTGAACCTGTAAATATTAATGGCAGAATAAGAAGAAAGAACGGTGAATCTGATAATATAGAAATTACTGCTACTCCAATATTAGACTTTGAAGGAAATATTGACACTTTTACAATTGTTGGAGTTACTAAACAGGAAACAATTAAACAAGTTATAGTGGATAAATCAACTAATAATTTTGATAAAGAAAAACAACAAGTTGATTCTTTATTTTTTTCCAGTCTATTTCATGAAATACTTACACCAATTAATGTAATATTAGGGTTTATTCAAGACCTTACTGATAACATTAAAGATTTAACTCCCGATCAAAAAGAAACTTCAAAAATTATTGATCAAAATAGAGAAAGATTACTTGAGACTATGAACTCAGTTATTGAATATTCAAATATTCTTAATAATGAAGTTGACCTAAATATTTCAAATGTAAGCATACCGGAAATTATTGATGCAATTCAAAAAAAGAATGATACGATAGATGATCATCTGAAAAAAGAATTTACATACGGTAAAATTTCTTCTTCGTTATCCTTTGAAACCGATTCACAAAGATTTAAAATACTTGCATTCTTATTATTTAAAATAATTTCAAGACTTAGCTCCAAAGACAAGCTATACTTTTCTGCTGTTACTTTTGGTGATGATAACTTTTTGATATCTTTCAAAGATAGTTATGCATCAATTTCTGATGAATTGTTTGGAAAAATAGACCAATTGTTTTCCAATAATAAAAAAGTATCTTCTGATATTTTTGGACTTTCAGTATTAACTATTAGCCTTACTAAAGCTCTTTTAAAATTGTTAAAGGGTAAATATCACAAAGATGAAACTGATAATAAAAATTGTGGATTTATTTTTTCTATAAATTTTAAATTAGAAAGTGTACCCGAAAAGGACAAACAAAATGACCTTAATAAAGAAGTTGTAAAAAATGTAGAGATTGTAGAAAAAATTATTGTCCCAACAATTGAAAAAACTGTTTCTACAACTCCACAAATAAAGGAAATTACATCAGAAGAAACAATTCGTATCCATACAATTGATGATGAAGTTAATGGAACTAAAGAAAAAATAAAATCAAAAAGAACTGAATTGGATCTTTCTGATTTTAAATGTTTATATATTGAAGATCAAGTGGATTCTCAAATATTATTTAAAGTTCAAATGAAAGGGTTAAAAGAAATTAAATATGCTGTAAGTTTTGAGGATTCTTTACCTCTTTTAGATGCTAATTTTTTTGATTTTATTGTTATGGATATAAATCTTCAAGGTGAGTATAACGGTTTGGATGCATTGAAAATTATTAAGAGAATGCCCGGTTATGAAAATACTCCAATTATTGCTGTAACAGCTTATGTATTACCTGGAGACAGAGAAAAATTTATTGCTACCGGATTTGAAGATTTCATTTCTAAACCAATATTTAGAGATAAAATGGTTGCAACTTTGGAAAGAATATTTATCCATTACGCAAAACATTAATAAATTATTGTTTCATATTAACCTGGAGGCCATTTCATTTTTCTACCGCCCAAAAGATGAAGATGCAAATGTTCTACTTCCTGTCCACCATTACTACCACAATTAAAAACAAGTCTATAACCTTCTTTATCAATTTTAAAATCTTTAGCCAATTTATTTGCTGTAGCAAAAATTTCAGAAAGTATTTCACCGTGGGTAGGCAAATTTAGGTCGGATATTCTCGGTATTTCAATTTTTGGTATTATTAAAATATGAATAGGAGCTTGGGGATTAATATCTTTAAATGCGAGAATATTATCTGTTTCACAAACAACATCAGCCTGAATTTCTTTTCTAATAATTTTTGAAAAAATAGTTTCACCCATATTTAGTCTCCTTTTTCAATTCCATATTTTCTCATTTTATTGTATAAATGACTTCTTTGTATATCCAATTGTTCGGCAGTTTTACTAATATTCCAATTATTATTATTTAACTGCTTTAGAATAAATGCCTTTTCAGTTTTTTCTTTAAAATCTTGAAATGAATTGCTTCTTAGTATCAGATCATTTACAGTTGAGGTAGATTCAGGGAATAAAAAATTAAGATCTTTTTTTTCTATAACATTATTATCAACAATAATTATTATTCTTTCTATCACATTTCGCAACTCTCGTATATTACCGCTCCATTTTTGAGATTGTAATAATTCTAAAGAATCTTTAGAAAATTTTACTGATGGTTTATTATATCTGGTTGTAATATTTTCAGCAAAATAATTAACTAATATCGGTATATCATCAATTCTTTTATTTAATGGGGGGACATAAATAGGGATTACATTTAATCTGTGAAAAAGATCTTCTCTAAAATTACCTTGAGCAATTTCTTCTTTCAAATTTTTATTGGTTGCAGCAATAATTCTAACATCAACTTCAATTTTTTTACCACTCCCAACTCTTTCTATAGAACTGTCTTCAATTGCTCTTAATACTTTTGCTTGTGCCTGTTGACTCATATCACCAATTTCATCTAAAAATAAAGTTCCCTTTTTTGCAAGTTCAAATTTTCCAATTCGTTGTTGAAAAGCTCCTGTAAAAGATCCTTTTTCGTGTCCAAATAATTCTGATTCAATTAATTCATTGGGAATTGCAGCACAATTAACTTCTATAAATGCTTTCTCTTTTCTTTTACTTTGTTCATGTATTGCTCTTGCAACTAATTCTTTACCTGTTCCATTTTCTCCAGTGATTAAAACTCTAGTATCAAGTGGAGCAACTTTCTCTATCATTTGAAGTATGTCTTTAATCGCCTTACTATTGCCCAATATTCTACCGTCACCTAAAAATGTTTTTTTGATATCAATATTTTCTTCGAGTAATGTTGCTTTGTCAACAGCATTTCTTATACTAATTAGTAATTTATCCCTATCAATAGGTTTTTCAATGAAATCAAAAGCACCTAGTTTTGTTGCTTTAATTGCATTTTCCAAACTTCCGTGTGCAGAAATAATTATAACTGAGATTAGAGGGAATTTATTTTTTACTTTTTCCAACACTTCAAAACCGTTCATCTCAGGCATTTGAATATCTAACAATAAAGTTGAATACTCACTATTATTTAGTTTATCTAAGCCAACCTTACCTGAAGTTGCATAATCGGTACAGTAGTCTTCATACTCAAGTATCATTTTTACACTTTCACAAATGCCTATTTCATCATCAATAATTAATATTGGTTTCATAAATTATAATTAAAATATATTAAGGTATTAGTTATTAAAACTTGAGATGGCAAAATATTCTTATTATATTTTAATAAATTACCAAAGATATTCCCTAAATAATTTGTCATCATATCTCTTTTATCAATTGAAGATTGAATTTGAAAAACCTCTTCAAAAACTTCAATAAAATAACCAATTAGGTCACCGAAATCAAAAATGTTTGAATTATAAGAAATAAATGCACTGCCAAAAAAATGTGATAATTTATCCTTATCCCCAAAATCATTTAGATTTGAATCCCAAAATACTTGTTTAGGTAAAAATTTATTTTTCAATTCAAAGAGTGAATCATTTACAGATACAAGTGGATAATTTATTGTTCCTAAAATAGGAAAGTTAATACTAACTACTCTTACTTGCACTAATGCAAATGTTAGTGATAATAATGCTTCTTTAATATCCATTTTTTGATGTTTTAATTGATTGTTGTAAATCAAATCAATTAATTGTAGATCAAATTTATTTTTCAGATTATTGTAATATTCTTTTGATAAAATGTAATTTGAAGTAAACTCAATGGCATTAAAGAGCTTGCTTTTTTGGGGGAAATTTTGATTACTTGAAATAAAAAATAAACTAAGTAGTAATATTAAAAATTTATTTTTCAAATTTTTAAGTTTGAATTACGCCGGTATTAAATTTTGGAATTTCAGAGTTATGATTTGCAACTTCTATTGCCATAGAAATATATTCTCTTGTAAGAGCAGGGTCTATTATTTCATCAACCCAAAGTCTGGCAGCAGCATAATAGGCAGAACTGGTATTTTCATATGATTCTGTAACATCTTTTAGTAATTTTTTCTTGATATCATCAGTTAATTTAACACCACTTTTTTCTTCTTGTTTAAGTTTAATACTTAATAAAACATTACTTGCTTGAGTGCCACCCATAACAGATATTTTAGCATTAGGGTAAGCAAAAATAAATCTTGGATCGTAAGCTTTGCCGCACATCGCATAATTACCTGCACCAAAACTGTTACCAACAATAATTGTAATTTTAGGTACAACTGAATTAGCAACTGCATTTACCATTTTTGCACCATCTTTAATTATTCCACCATGTTCAGCACGACTCCCTACCATAAATCCAGTTACATCTTGTAAAAATAATAGTGGTATTTTTTTCTGATTACAATTCATAATAAATCTTGTAGCTTTGTCAGCGCTATCAGAATATATTACCCCACCTACCTGCATTTCACCGCTTTGAGTTTTTACAACACTTCTTTGATTTGCAACTATTCCAACTGACCATCCATCAATTCTTGCGTAAGCTGTAATTATTGTTTTACCAAACCCTGCTTTATATTCATCAATAGAAGATTCATCAACTATACGAGCAATAACATCGTACATATCATATTGTTTTGTCTGATCTTCAGGCAAAATACCGTAAATTTCCTGTGGAGGAAATAATGGCGGTTTACTTTCTGACCGGTTAAATCCAGCCTTCTTTCTATCCCCATTTTTTTCAACAATGCTTCTAATTTGTTTTAAGCATTCCTCATCATTTTTCATAATATAATCAGTTACACCTGAAATATTTGATTGAACTTTTGCCCCACCTAAACTTTCATTGTCAATATCTTCACCTATTGCTGCTTTTACTAAATGAGAGCCGGCTAAAAAAACAGAACCCTCACCTTCAACAATCAAAGCTTCATCGCTCATTATAGGGAGGTAGGCACCACCTGCAACACAAGGACCCATAATAGCTGCAATTTGTGGAATACCCATAGATGACATTTTTGCATTGTTCCTAAAAATTCTGCCAAAATGTTCTTTATCCGGAAAGATATCTTCTTGAAGGGGAAGAAAAACACCTGCACTATCAACTAAATAAATTATAGGGAGATTGTTTTCCATCGAAATTTCTTGTGCCCGAAGATTTTTCTTTGCTGTTAAAGGAAACCAAGCTCCTGCTTTAACTGTTGCATCATTTGCTACGACTAGATGATCTCTACCATGTATTTTCCCAATACCATAAACTGTACCGGCTGAAGGAGCTCCACCATATTTTTGGTACATATTAAAAGCTGCAAAACTATTTAGCTCAATAAATTTATTCTGATCGTCCAAAAGAAAATTGATCCTTTCCCTTGCAGTCATTTTCCCATTAGCTTTATGTTTTGCTAAAGCTTTTTCACCGCCTCCTAAAGAAATTTTTTTCTTTTCGACTTTTAATTTTCGTATTAGATTTTTAGTAAAATCTTCTCTTTTAAGATAAGATTCGTCTTCTGAAATTTTCTTACCTATTTTTTTCATAGCTTTTTAATCTTTTAAAATATCTCGAGCAATCACAATCCTTTGTATCTCTGATGTGCCTTCTCCAATTGTTAGAAGTTTAACATCTCTATAAAATTTTTCTACTGGATAATCTTTCATAAAACCATATCCGCCTAATATTTGTACGGATTCATTAGCCGCTTTTTCTGCTATTTCACTTGCAAAAAGTTTTGCCATTGCTGCTTCTTTAGTATTTGGAATACTTTTGTCTTTCATAGATGCTGCTTTATATGTTAATAATCTTGCAGCTTCAATGTTTGTTGACATTTCTGCAAATTTAAATTGGATTGCTTGGAACTCCTTTAATTGTTTACCAAATTGTTTCCTTTCAACAGAATATTTTATAGCAGCTTCCATAGCACCTTGAGCTAATCCTAGACTAAGAGCGGCAATAGATATTCTTCCACCTTCAAGTATTTTCATAGCTTGAATAAAACCTTCACCTTCATTACCAACCATATTTTCAGCAGGTACTTTGCAATTTTCAAATATTAATTGTGTAGTATCTGATGCTCTCATACCAAGTTTATTTTCTTTTTTGCCAATTACGAATCCTTCCATACCTTTTTCTACAATGAATGCAGTAATTCCTTTCTTATTTTTTGCTTTATCTGTAACAGCCATGATAACGGAAATCTCCCCAACTGTTCCGTGTGTAATAAAAGTTTTATTCCCATTCAGAATATAATTATCTCCATCTTTCACAGCAGTTGTACTCATGTTTCCAGCATCACTTCCTGATGAAGATTCTGTTAAGCCCCAAGCACCTATTTTTTTACCAGAGGTTAAATCCGGTAAATATTTTTTTCTTAATTTATCATTACTAAATGTATACAGATGATTTGTGCACAAACCATTGTGGGCTGCAACTGATAAAGCAATTGAAGGATCAACCTTTGCTATTTCTTCAATAACAAGTGCATATTCAATATAACCTAATCCCGCTCCGCCGTATTGTTCGGGAATAAGTATTCCTAAGAATCCCATCTCACCAAGTAGCTGCATAATTTCCATTGGGAATTCTTGGGATTCGTCATATTTCATAATAACAGGTCTGATAGATTTATCAGAAAAATCTCTAATAGTATCTCTAATTAAAATTTGTTCTTCTGTAAGAACCAGATTAAATTTCTGCTCGATAGATTCCATCACTTCCTCAATAAGTTGAATATATTTTTATAAAATTTTTAATTTGAATTGTTCAAAAATATCATCTGCAAGTTTATATGGAGAAATATTTTCTGTAATTACTTTATTTAAAGATAAAATTAATGAATTATCAGATTCTGAATTCCAAAGTTCTTTTCTAATTTTATCTTCAACAATTTCTTTTATTCTTACCTTAGTTCTTTTAAATCTTTCAAGCAAAAATATTTTTTTGTCAATTAAATGTTCTTTGTGTTCTAAAATTGTTTTAAGTATTTCATCAATTCCTTTATTTTCTGAAGCAACTGCACTAACAATTTTTGGCATATATGTATTCTCATCGTGGTAACGAAGAGTTAATATAGTTTTTAAAGCAGAAATAGCTCTTGCAGAACCTGGTCTATCTGATTTGTTCATCACAAAAAAATTGGCAATTTCCATAAGTCCGGCTTTCATCGCTTGTACAGCATCACCAGATTCCGGAACTAAAACAACAATTGTCGTATCTGCTGCCTGTGCAATGTCCAATTCTGATTGACCTACACCGACAGTTTCCAATAAAATAAAATCATAACCAGATACATCCATTACATCTGCTACATCATTTGCTTTTTTACTAAGTCCGCCAAGGCTACCTCTTGTTGCCATACTCCTTATAAAAACATGTGGATTATTGCCAATATCATTCATTCTTACTCTGTCACCCAACAGAGCTCCGCCTGTATATGGACTAGTCGGATCAACGGCAATAATTCCAACTTTCTTATTTTGCTCTAACAAAATTTTTGTAAGCTGATTAGTAATTGTACTTTTGCCAGCACCGGGAGGTCCAGTAATTCCTACTCTATAAGCACTTCCAACTTTGGAATAAATTCCTTTTAAAATATCAACTGATTCCTGATCACCTTTTTCTACTTTTGATATAGTTCTTGCTAAAGTTCTTCTATCATTATTAAATAGATTTTCAAAGTTCATAATATTTTATAAAAAATGGAGATATATCTAAAGTCTCAAATTTATTTGACCAATTTCGATTCGAAGAAATTTACTGTTTCTTTTAAACCAACTTCTAATTTTGTAGATGGTCGCCAATTATGTCTTTTATAAAATTTATCCGAAGTAATTACGCTTCTTAGTTGTTCACCTGGAGCCACAGGCCCGTGTTTTTCTACTTGTCCGTTATCAACAATTTTGTTTAATGTGTTAAATATTTCATTTACATTAGTTTCAATTCCTGTTCCAACATTTAATATATCTGATTTATCATCTGTTAAAACTTTAACATTTGCTTTCACAACATCTTTAACAAAGACATAATCTCTTGTTTGTTTACCGTCACCATTAATTATAGGTTGCTCTCCGGCAAGTAATTTACTAGTAAAAATTGCAATAACACCAGCCTCGCCATAAGGGTTTTGTCTTGGTCCGTAAATATTAGCATATCGAAGTATTGAATAATTAAGTCCGTATTGTTTATTGTAGAAGAATAAATATTTTTCAACAGCTAATTTGGAGATGCCATAAGGAGACAGAGGGGATGTAGTGTGTTTTTCGTCTGCAGGGAAATAATCCTGTTCGCCATAAACAGCTCCACCAGTAGATGAAAATATAAATTTCTTTATTCCAAAATTCACGGAATTTTGTAAAAGATTTATTGTCCCAATAATATTAGTATTTGCATCAAAGGCTGGATCTGCAACACTTTTTCTTACATCCATTTGTGCTGCGTGATGATTTACAATATCAAATCTTTGCTCTGCAAATAATTTTGATAACGATTTATCACAAATATCTGCTTTGATAAATGTTGCTTTAGTATTTATATTTTGTTCGAATCCTGTTAAAAGATTATCTAATATAAATACATCGTAACCTAAATTTATATATTCATCAGCTATATGCGAAGCAATAAAACCGGCTCCACCGGTAATTAGGACCTTCATATTATGTTATGCCCCATAAAGATTATTTTCAATTATATAATTTCTTATTTCCTTAGTAACTAAAAAGTTAATTGGTTGTTTGTTTTTAATCCTATTACGAATATTTGATGCACTTATTTCAATATTTGGAGAGTTTAAATATACAACAGAATTTGCATATATATTTTTTTGATCATTTTTAAATTGAGTTCTTTTCAACATAATTATTTTTGAGATTTCAACTATTCTTTCTGGGTTTTTCCATGTGTTAAAATGGATAAAATTATCCTCGCCAATTATTAACTCTAAATTATTGTATTGTTTCTTATAATGAAGTAGTGTATCAATAGAATAAGAAATGCCATTTTTCTTGATTTCAAAATCAGAATATTCAAAATATGGAATTTGATTAATAGCTAATTTAATCATTTCAAGCCGATGATGACTTTCAGCTGTAGTTATATATTTTTTATGTGGTGATATTTTACTGGGGATGAATATTATTTTTTCAAGATCTCTATTTTCAAAAACATATTGAGCACAAATTAAATGTCCTAAATGGATTGGATCAAATGTTCCACCAAATATGCCAACCCCTTTCATTGCAATAGCTCCTTGTACTCAATAAATAAATTTGTGAATGATTCGTGTATTTCACCAGTGCAGAAATTTTCGCTTTTTTTATCTGAGAGGACAGAATATAATTCTTTAAAATCTTTGAGAGTTTCAATTTTTAGAAAATTATTTAATATAAAATAAAACACATTATCTCTTTTAATTCTACTTAATAATTTATCATAGTTATTATTACTAGCAACAATATGATTTAATAAAGTTGTATCTATAAAATTGGTACCAATAAAACAAATCCTATTATCGATTGTTTTACCTATTACTATAGCTTCTCCATCATAAAGAAGCAAATCTTTTATTCTTTTAATTACATCTTTAGAAAAACCAATTACATTTGAATTAATAAATATATACTTTTCATTTTCTTCGGGTTGCATCTCTATTATTTTTTCAAAAACACTTTTCTCTTTATTGTAATATATTACAGCATAGTTACTGTTTTTAATAGTCTCGTGTTGTTCTGGAGTTAATATATATTTTTTTATCTGATCAAAATTATTAACTTGTTCGAAGGCATTTTTTAATAAATTAGAATTAAGTATTTTCTTATGCTCTTCAGTAAGTTTTGAAAGATGATTCTTTTTATTGTCTTGTTCAGAATCAGAAATAAGAAAATATATGCTGGTGTTATTGTTCATTTATTCTTCTCATCCAGTAATTTTTTAATAAAATTCCTATAATGTTCTACTTCTTTTTCATAATAAAACTTACTCCTTCCCACAGAATTTTTAAATTGTAATTTTCTAAATGCAAGTGTTGTAGCAGACCTTGTATATGTTTTTCTTATACTTTCATCAATCCAACCTTTTCTTGTTCTGCTTACAGAATTAAGTATATTCAAATGAGCCTCCGGAATTAATCCTAATTCAAATTCACCTTTTAATTCTGTATAAATAATTTTCTTTTCTCTTGATAACGAAATAGAGAATATTACAATAAAAATTGAGACAGAAAATATTAAAAATAAAAAACCAAGAAGTGCAGTGGATTCAAAGCTAACAGTAATATTCCAAGCAAAATGAATAAAGATTGCATTAGAAATACCAATTAGAGTATAAAATATTTTACTATTTGTTGGTTTAAATTTGGAGTAACCAAGCATAGCTCCAAAAGTAGCAGTTGCAACTCCATGCATAACAGCTGAAAAAAGAGTTCTAATAATTATAATTGTTAACCATTGACTTAAAGTATCAGAATAAGTAATAAAATAAAGAAAATTTTCTGTCATCCCGAAACCTAAACCAATTGCTCCGCCGTAAACTATTCCGTCTGTAAGGTTATCAAATTTGATGTTTTGTACAGTAAAAAACAGAAACAGACCCTTAGTAATTTCTTCAACTAAAGGAGCCGCAATAAAAGTTTGAGAATAATCTAAAGTTTGTGGATCTTGAACAAAGATACCAATGAATTTAAGCAGGTAGTTAGAACCTATATAAGATAAAAATATTGCTCCAACAGCTCCCCAAAAATAATTTAATAACACAAGGCTAATTGGTTCTCTGTCATACCTGTCAAATTGCCAAATTAGTAATAAATAGATTAGCATAGGTACAATGGCAATGATAGCTGAAACAAGAATCATAAAATTATATCCAAATTTAAAATAGAGAGTATTTTAATAATATTTTCAAATGGAAATTTAATAAAGTCCAATATATTAAAAATTCTATTATTCTTAACAAATTTATAATCAATGGATTTTACTATTTACGGCAAAAATTCAATCAGTTGAATTATCTCAAAATACTAAATATTGCTTGAATTATAAGGATTTTTCTTCATTTCAAATTTGATTATAAAGCATTCTATAATTATATTTTGACTTCTTTTTGCTTTATTTTTGATCAAAAATATGATAATAAAAATTTCAAATTTAAGTAATGGAGAATATTATTATACTTTTGATAAAAAGATAGAAGAAATAGAATTATCTGAACCCTTTATTGGTAATATATTGGTTGAAGCAAAACTTCAAAAATCGAAAAGACAGATAGTTCTTAATGCTGATATTAAAGCAAAAGTAATTTTTGAATGCGACAGATGCGATGAAAAATTTGAAAAAGAACTTATTAATGATTATAAAATAGTTTATTATTTTAGTTCTGAAATTAATGACGAAGAGCAAATTGATATTAAATATATATCGATAAATACTGATAAAATTGACTTAAGCAATGAAGTAAGGGATTATGCTCAACTTGCTGTTCCAATGAAAAAATTATGTAAAGAAGATTGTAAAGGTTTATGCGTAAATTGTGGTAAAAATTTGAATTCAGAAAATTGTAAATGTAATTCTAAAGAAATTGATCCGCGATGGTTACCACTAGAAAAATTAAAAAATAATATTAAATAAAAACGGAATATAAATGGCACATCCAAAACGAAAAATATCTAAAAGCAGAAGAGATAAACGCAGAACACATTATAAGGCAAGTGCACCAACTTTAAGTACTTGTTCTAATTGTGGTGAAATGAAAATGGCACACCGCGCTTGTCCTTCTTGTGGTTATTACAATGACCGCTCAATGTTTATACCTAAAGCCGAATAAAAATTTAATAAATGGATACAATCCTTAAGAACCATTCTAAATGTAGAATTGTTGTAGATGCTATGGGGGGAGATTTTGCTCCACTTAATACTATATTGGGCTCTATCCAAGCATACCAAGAATCAGGTGAGTTTGATCTAAACTTAGTTGGCAGAACCGATGAAATAAAAAAAATAATATCTTCACAAAATCTTACTTTTGATGAAAGTAAAATTATTCATGCTGATGAAGTAATTCAAATGGGTGAAAAACCTACCAAAGCTCTAAAACAAAAACCAAATTCTTCAATAGTTGTAGGTACAAAATTTGTTAAAGATGGTTTTGCTGATGCATTTATAAGTGCAGGTGATACCGGTTCTGTTATGGCAGCTTCAACATTAATTATTGGAAGAATTCCTGGAGTTGGCAGACCAACTATCAGTACAGCAATGCCTAATGAATCAGGTGTCTGTAATTTATTTGATGTTGGTGCAAGTGTCGACTCAAAACCAAAACATTTATTAGAATATGCTATTATGGGAAGTATTTATACAGAAGAAATGGACGGTATAAAAAATCCTACTGTTGGTTTATTAAATGTTGGCGAAGAAGAAGGTAAAGGTAATGAAGTTACAATTGAAGCCGCAGAACTTATTAAAAAAACTAAATTAAATTTTATAGGTAATGTTGAAGGATTTGATATTTTAAAAGGCTCAGCTAATGTTATTATTTGTGATGGATTTGTAGGCAATATTTTAATAAAATTTGGCGAAGGTGTTTTGGATTTATTAAAATATAAATTTAAGGAGTATGCTTCAAAAAGTTTCACCAATAAATTAAAAGTAGGTTTAATTAGAAGTACAATGAGAGAAGCATTAAAAGATTTTGATTATCAGACACACGGCGGTGCAGTTCTATTGGGAGTAAACAAAATTTCAATAATCGGTCATGGTTCAAGTTCACCCATTGCAATTAAAAATATGGTACTTAGAGCTAATGAAATACATAAAAAAAATATAATTGAAAAAATTAGTAATGCTATAAATCAATATTCAAATATAAATTAAAACGGATTGTTAATGTCAGAGAAAAAAGTTAGTGCTGTAATTACAGGTGTTGGAATGTATGTTCCAGAAAAAGTATTAGATAACGCATATTTTGAATCGATAGTTGATACAACAGATGAATGGATCAGAACCAGAACAGGTATTTCTGAAAGAAGGATTCTTGAAAATGGTGCTACAAGTAATCTTGCTGCTGAAGCTGCTAAAGATCTTTTGAAATCGAAAAATATGAAAGCTGAAGAGATTGAAGTAATAATAGTTGCGACCGTAACACCTGATATGTTTTTTCCGGCAACTGCTTGTTTAGTTCAAGAAAAAATTGGTGCAAATAATGCTTGGGGTTTTGATCTTTCAGCAGCTTGTTCAGGATTTTTGTTTGCCTATCAAACAGGATGCTCTCTAATAGAATCCGGTAAATATAAAAAAGTACTTGTTATTGGTGCTGATAAAATGTCTTCCATTGTTGATTATACAGATAGGAATAATTGTATTTTATTTGGTGATGCCGGAGCAGCTATTCTATTAGAACCTACTAATGATACTTCAATCGGATATCAAGATTCATTATTAAGAATTGACGGAAGCGGTAAAGAAATTCTAAATATGAAAGGCGGTGGTAGTTTAAACCCACCATCCCACGAAACTGTTGACAAAGGAATGCACTATATTTTTCAAGACGGCAAAACAGTATTTAAATTTGCTGTAAAAGGTATGGCAGAAGTTTCTCTTGATATAATGCAAAAGAACGGTTTAAAATCTGAAGATATTGCTTACCTTGTTCCTCATCAAGCTAATTTAAGAATTATTAATGCTACTGCTGAAAGAATGGGCATAGATAAAGAAAAAGTAATGATAAATATTAATAAATATGGAAACACTACAGCAGCTACAATCCCTTTATGTCTTGTTGAATATTACAGAGATGGGAAATTAAAAAAAGGTGATAAGATAATTCTTGCAGCTTTTGGTGCAGGCTATACTTGGGGTGCAAGTTATTTAGTTTGGGGAATGTAGAAAAACAAATTCGTTTTTAATTATGGCAAAACAAGGTTTTATATTCCCCGGACAAGGGTCACAATATATCGGAATGGCAAAAGACCTCTATGAAAATTCAGTAGAGGTAAGGGAAATGATTAAAACAGCTGATGATGTTTTAGGAATTAACTTATCCGATATTATGTTTAATGGACCTGAAGAAAAATTAAAACAAACAGAATTTACTCAACCGGCAATTTTTTTGCACAGTGTTGTATTAAGCAGTCTTACAAGATTATTAAATCCTCAAGCTGCAGCAGGTCATTCTTTAGGTGAATATTCAGCTTTAGTATCTGCAGGTGCAATTCAATTTTATGAAGCAGTACAATTGGTAAGAGCAAGAGGCTCAGCTATGCAACAATCCGGGATAGATAATCCGGGAACAATGGCTGCAATTATTGGAATGACTCCTGAACAAGTTTCAGAGTGTTGCTATTTAGCTTCAGAAACTGGAATTGTTCAACCGGCTAATTTTAATTCACCAGGACAGATTGTAATTTCCGGTTCTGTAGATGGAGTTAAAAAAGGGATGGAGATTTGTAAAGGAAAAGGTGCCAGATTAGTAAAAGAACTAATTGTAAGCGGAGCTTTTCATTCTCCGCTTATGGAATCTGCAAAAGAGAAATTAAAATCTGAATTAGATAAAATCAATATTTATGATGCTCGTTTTCCTGTCTATTCAAATGTAACTGCAAAACCGGTCACTAAAAAAGAAGAAATAAAAGAAATGCTTTACCAGCAGGTAACATCACCAGTAAGATGGGAAGAAATAATTAATAAAATGATTTCTGACGGTGTTGATGAATTCTATGAGATAGGGCCAAGTAAAGTTCTTCAAGGATTATTGAAAAGAATTAACCCTAATGTTAAATGCGAAAATATTGAGAAATACTCAGACTTGGAGAAATACTTGTAATGCCAAAAAATTTTGAGAAAGTAATCAATGGATTAAAAATAGATCCAATTATATTCACATTTAAATTTGATTGTGAATGTACTGGTGAATGTTGCCATTATGGTGTTTATACTGATTCTTTTGAAGCAGAAAGGATATTAAATAATAAAGATAAAATATTAGCTAATTTTGATAGCACCCAATGCACCGATGCAAGTAAATGGTTTGAAAAACCGGAAGAAGATAAAGAATTTGAATCCGGAATTGCTATTGGTACTGAAGTGATAAATGGGAAATGTACTTTCTTAGATAACAAAGGTTTATGCACTCTTCAAAAAATGGCAAATGATGAAAGCGAATATAAGTGGAAGTATAAACCACTTTATTGTATATTGTTTCCACTAATTATTGATGAGGGCGTACTTACCATTGATACCGGACATATTAAAAGGTTGAAAACTTGTAATCCTATATTTGATACAAAAAAGACAATATTTGAATCTTGTACAGAAGAATTATTACACTTATTGGGAAAGAGAGGTTACTCGCAATTAAAAAAATATTCTGAAGAATATTTAGTAAACAAAAAAAATAATTAAAATGTTAAAAAATAAAAAAGCACTCGTAACAGGTGGAACCAGAGGTATAGGCAAAGCTATCGTTTTTGATTTGGCTGCAAATGGTTGTAATGTTATATTTACATATCATAGCTCTGAAGAAGCAGCTAAGAGTATTGAAAAAGAATCAGAAAAATTTGGCATTAAGATAATTGGATTTAAAGCAGATGCTTCAAAATTTATAGATACAGAAAAATCTATTCAATTTATTTTAGAGAAATTGGGTAATTTGGATATACTTGTTAACAATGCCGGAATTACAAAAGATAATTTAATTTTAAGAATGACTGAGGAAGATTTTGATACAGTTATTTCAGCTAACTTAAAGAGTGTTTTTAATTATTCAAAGTTAGCTATAAAACCAATGATGAAACAAAGATATGGTAGAATAATTAATATTTCATCAGTTGTGGCATTGATTGGTAATCCTGGTCAAGCAAATTATGTTGCTTCAAAAGCTGGGGTAATTGGTTTAACTAAATCTCTTGCAAGAGAATTTGCCTCCAGAAATATTACTGTTAATGCTGTAGCTCCTGGTTATGTTAGTACTGATATGACAAAAGAATTGAATGAAGTTCAAAAAGAAGCTATTGTGAGTCAAATACCATTAAAAAGAATAGCTGAACCTGTAGATATTGCAAAAGTTGTCACATTTTTAGCATCTCCATCAGCAGATTATATTACCGGACAGGTAATTGCTGTAGATGGTGGGATGACAATGTAGGAAATTATATTTTTATTTGAATGTAGAAGCATAATTAATTTATTTTTATATTAAATACAGTTAATCAAAATAATTATAGGAGAAGTAAAATGGATGTAGAAGCTAAAGTTAAAGAGATTATAATAGACAAATTAGGTGTTGAAGAATCTCAAATTACACCGGAAGCTTCCTTTACAAATGATCTTGGAGCAGATTCTTTGGATATTGTTGAACTTGTAATGGGATTTGAAAGTGCTTTTTCAATCTCTATCCCAGATGAAGATGCAGAAAAGATAGGAACAGTTGGTGACGCAGTTAGCTATTTATCTGGAAAAGTTGGTTAATCAAATTAATATTAGCCGAAGTGATTTTGCTTCGGCTATATCCACAATCCTTTTCTAAATTTATTAAATGAATCCCTATTCGTTTATTCAAATAATTCAATCATTATATAGATATATAATCTCAAGTTATAAATGTTAAGAATTTTATACTTAAAATTTAAATATTTAGTTACAAAAAAAAATTGGTATGACATCTCTAATTTTATTCCTATCAAAAAATTTATTTCATTCGAAAAAATATTAGGCTATAAAATCTATCGACCTAAATATTATTTTACTGCACTTACTCACAGGTCTTTTCTTGAAATGGATGAAAGTTCCAAATCATCTAATGAAAGATTAGAATTCTTGGGTGATGCAGTGATTGATCTTATTGTCGGTAAGTATTTATTTAATAATTTTCCGGATGATGATGAGGGATTTTTAACGAAGACCAGATCAATGCTTGTAAATAAAAGTGCTCTTTATGATGCTGCAAAAAGGATAGAACTTGATAAATTTATTCTTGTAAGTGATAATTATTCTAAGACACTTCCCAACGGTTCAAAATCTGTCCTTTCAGATGCTTATGAGGCTCTTATAGGTGCAATTTATTTGGATAAAGGATTAGGAAAAGCTGAAAATTTTGTAATAAAAACATTAGCTGAACCAAGTTTCAATATTAAGGGATATTTGAAAGATAATAACTTTAAAAGTCAGTTATTAGAACACGCACAAAAAGAACATATTGAAAATATAGAATACTATGTTGTTAAGGAAGAAGGGCCACAACATCAAAAATCTTTTACAGTTGAAGTAAAATTAAATAATAATGTGCTAGGTACTGGCTCAGGTAAAAATAAAAAAAGTGCTGAACAAAATGCTGCTAAAAATGCCCTCCAGAAAATAAAAATTTCTTAATTTTACAAAATTTATCAATCCCATTTAATTATTTATTGTGTAAATTTATTCTTTATTTTTAAATAATTTATGTAATAATATTAATAGAGAAAATTTAATGAATGATCTTAACCACCCAGATAAATTTTTAAATAGACATATAGGCCCTAAAGAATCAAATATTGAATTAATGCTTAAAGATTTAGGGCTTAAATCTTTAGATGAACTAATTGAACAAACTATTCCTTCTAATATTAGACTAAAAAAACTTCCTGAATTTGAAGAACCAATTTCTGAATATCAATTATTGAATAAGTTACAAGAAATTGGACAAATGAATAAAGTTTTTAAATCATATATTGGATTAGGTTATTATCCAACGATTACGCCACCAGTTATACAAAGAAACATATTAGAAAATCCGGGTTGGTACACTCAATACACACCTTATCAGGCGGAAATATCACAAGGCAGACTTGAAGCATTAATCAATTTTCAAACTGCTGTTATTGATTTAACCGGGTTACCAATAGCCAATGCTTCCTTGCTTGATGAAGGAACAGCAGCAGCAGAAGCAATGACTATGTTTTTTGCTAAAAGAAAAAATAAAGATGCTAATAAATTTTTTGCATCAAAAGAATGTTTCCCACAGACAATTGATATTCTTAAAACTAGATCAACTCCTTTAGGTATTGAATTAGTAATTGGTGACCATAAAAATATTGAGCTAAACCAAGAAATATTTGGATTAATTGTTCAATATCCAGCTTCTGAAGGTGAAGTTTATGATTATTCTGAATTATTCAGTAAAGCTGACAAAAGCTATATTTACAAAGCGGTTGCTGCAGATTTTATGAGCTTGTCTTTATTAAAACCTCCTGGAGAATTTGGTGCTGATGCAGCAGTTGGCAGTACACAAAGGTTTGGAATTCCAATGGGTTTTGGTGGTCCTCACGCAGCTTATTTTGCTTGTAAAGATGAATTTAAAAGAAATTTACCAGGGCGAGTAATTGGTGAATCAATAGATGCTTCGGGTAATAAAGGTTACAGGTTAGCTTTACAAACAAGAGAACAACACATTAGAAGAGAAAAAGCAACAAGTAATATTTGTACTGCACAAGTTTTACTTGCAGTAATAGCTGGAATGTACGCTGTTTATCATGGACCTAAAGGTATAAAATCAATCGCAGAAAGAATATCTAAATTCACTTCTATATTAGCTAATTCACTTTCAGAAATTGGTATCAATCAATTAAATCAAAACTATTTTGATACACTTTTAATTGATTTGGAAAATGAAACTTTATTTAATAAAATAAAATCAAATGCAGAAAAAACCCACCTTAATTTTAGATATTTAAAAAATAATAAGATAAACATTTCAATCAGTGAAGTGACATCTCTTGATGATATGAAAGAAATAATAACTTTATTTTCTAAAGCATTAGGTAAAGATTTTGATTTCACAACACTTAATTTAAATACTGAAGTAAATATTCAGGAATCTTTTAAGAGAAAAAGTAAATATTTATTCAGCAAAATATTTAACAGCTATCATTCAGAAACTGAAATGATGAGATACATGAAAAGATTGGAAAATAAAGACCTGTCTTTAGTGCATTCAATGACCCCCCTTGGTTCTTGTACAATGAAATTAAATGCAGCATCAGAACTATTAAGTATTACAAATCCAAACTTTAATTCATTACATCCTTTCGCTCCATCCAATCAAACAGAAGGGTTTGCACAAATATTTAAAGAATTAAAAAATGATCTTTCAAAGTTAACTGGCTTTGCAGAAACATCTCTTCAACCTAATTCAGGTGCGCAGGGTGAATATGCAGGACTTATGGTAATAAAAGCATATCATGAAAGTAGAGGAGAAGGGCGTAGAAATATTGTACTTATTCCTTCTTCAGCACACGGGACAAATCCCGCAAGTGCTGTTATGGCTGGTAATAATGTAATAGTAATTAAGTGTGATAATAATGGAAATATTGATGTTACAGATTTGAAAACCAAACTTGAAACAAACAAAAATAATATTTCTTCATTGATGGTTACTTATCCATCCACACACGGAGTTTTTGAAAGCAGTATAAAAGAAGTTTGTGAACTTGTTCATAAAAATGGTGGGCAAGTGTATATGGACGGAGCTAATTTAAATGCTCAAGTTGGTCTTACAAGTCCGGGTGAAATTGGAGCCGATGTATGCCATATAAATTTGCATAAAACTTTTAGCATTCCTCACGGAGGAGGTGGACCAGGAATGGGACCAATAGCTGTAGCAGATCATTTGATAAAATTTTTACCTGGGCATTCTGTTGTAAATATTGGTTCTGAACATAGTATATCGGCAATCAGCGCTGCTCCTTGGGGTAGTGCAAGTATCTTACTAATTTCTTACGCTTATATTAAAATGATGGGAATTGAAGGACTGAAAAGAGCTAGTCAAGTTGCTATCTTAAATGCAAATTATATAAAAGAAAGATTAAAAGATTCATACAATGTTGTCTATCAAGGTGAAAATGAAAGAGTTGCTCACGAATTAATCTTTGATATGCATCCTTTTAAAGATTCAGTTGACATATCAGAAAGTGATATAGCAAAAAGATTAATGGATTATGGATTTCATGCACCGACCGTTTCTTTTCCTGTTCATGGTACTTTAATGGTTGAACCAACTGAAAGTGAATCTAAAATGGAATTAGATAGATTTTGTGAGGCAATGATTTCTATCAGAAAAGAAATTAAAGATATTGAAGAAGGAAAATCTGACAAAAATGATAATGTCTTAAAGAATGCACCTCATACTATATTTGATATAGTGTCAGGAAAATGGGAACATCCATATACTAGAGAAGAAGCTGTCTTTCCTATTGAGTGGGTAAGAAGTAATAAATTCTGGCCTCCTATAAAAAGAATAGATAACGCATATGGAGATAGAAATTTAATTTGCAGCTGCAATCCGATTGAAGTATACAAATAATTTTTTTTCTACACGACTATTAATAAATTAAATCTGGATGGAATGATCAAAAACTATTTTTTATTAATTTTATTTTTTATAAGCAGTTCACTTATCTATTCCCAAAATTCAGATACAACTTACTATTCCGGTAATTATTCTTTTGTTGTTGATTCCATAAATGTTATAGGTAATGATAAAACAGAAGAAGAAATTATTTTAAAGGAATTAACTTTTCAGAAAGGGGATATTGTTACCCCCAATGTCATTAAATATAATAAAGAAAGAATATTCAGTCTAAGAATATTTACTAATGTAGATTTAATATCTTTCCAAAAAAATAATAAAAATATTATTTCTATAAATGTTAAAGAAAGCTGGTATTTATATCCTGTACCATTTTTAAAAATAAAAGAAAATGATTGGGACAAACTTTCTTACGGTTTAGCACTTTTAGTTTTTAATTTTCGTGGGAGAAATGAAACTATTATTTTTTCCGGAGCTTTAGGTTTTGATCCTAGTTTAAGACTCTCTTATAGAATCCCATATATTGATTATAAAAATGATATATCCCTGAACACAAGTTTAGGATTTCAAAAAATTAAAAATAAAAGTCACATTGCTAAAAGTCTTTTTGGTGGTGATTTTGATCAAAAAGTATATTCAGTAGATATTACCTTAGGTAAAAGATTAAGTACATTTAATAATATTGATTTTACTACAAGTTTTGCTTCAATTGAATCACCAACTTTTATTAAAGGTGTATCTGCATCTGATTCTAGAATAGACAATTTATTTTCTTTAGCTTTCAACTATACTTTTGACAACAGAGATTTAAAACAATTTCCAAGTGAAGGACTTTTTGCTTCATCTTTATTTCAATTAAAAGGGTTGGGGATTGATGGTATTGAATATCAAGTTTTAAACTTGGATATAAGAAAATATTTAAAATTAAATGATGATTTAATATTAAAGGGTAGAATTGCTTCAAGGTTTACTTTTGGTGAAATAGTCCCTTATTATGATAATTCTTTTTTAGGATTTAACGAAAGAATAAGAGGGCACTTTAGAGAAGAACTTGAAGGAAGAAATTCTTATATAGGATTATTAGAGATGGGTTATCCCCTATTAAAGGATATAAATCTTGATCTTGATTTTATTCCTCTAATTCCCAAAAGTCTATTGAAATATCGGTTTGCTATTTACTTACAATTGTTTACTGATACGGGATTAACTCAGAATAAAAACGAATCATTAGCTTTAAATAAATTAAATACAGGCTACGGTGTTGGATTAACTTTTTTATTTTTGCCATACAATGTTATCAGATTAGAACGAGCCTGGGATGAATTTGGAAATCCGGAGTGGATATTTAATGTCGGTGTATCTTTCTAAAATAGAACTTTATTACACTAAACCGGAAAATATAAATAATAATATTATTTCTATTGATGGTTTAGATTTCAATCATATTACAAAAGTAATGCGCCATAAAATTGGCGATATCATATATGTTACCGATGGAGAGGGGAATATTTATAATGGAGGAATCGAAAGTATAAATAAAATTCTTCTAACCATTAAAGTAACTGCTAAAAAAAATTATATAAATAGATTCAATAACATTACAGTTTGTATTGCCAATCTAAAAAAAACAGAAAGAATTGAATTTGCAATTGAGAAAGCAACAGAGATTGGAATTACTAATTTTATAATTTTCAATTCTAAAAGAACAATCCAAAAAAAAATAAGGGAAGATAGATTAAATAAAATTTCTTTATCTGCAATGAAACAATCTTTAAACAGTCATCTGCCCAAAATAACAATTTATAATTCCTTGTCTTTCTTAAATGATACAAATAAAGAAATTATCTTGTTTGATCAGGAAAGTAAAATTAAATTTTCATCAGATATTATTAATCTGAATAAAAATTATTTTCTACTATTCGGACCTGAAGGGGGATTTGAGGAAGAGGAAATACCAAAAGAGTTAAACAAATCTATTTTCAACTTAGCTCCAAACAGACTTCGCACTGAAACTGCTGTAGTTTGTGCTGTTTCCAAATTATTAACTTACATTACGCAATATGATTTGTGAATTGCCACGACTTTTAAGTCGTGGCAAGAAAACACTACGAAAACCGGGCTTTAGCCCAAATTGTTTTGTTTTTTTTGACTAAAATCCAGAATTTTGAGGTCTTTTTAATCCACGCCCTAAAGGGCGTGGCAAGTCAAAAACAGATTTTGCGTAAGATGACTTATTAAATAAATTCTACTTATGATTTTTTTAACCCAGATTTTCCATTGGAAAACCTGCCCTCAGGGCCGACAATTTGTAAGTAAATAAAGATCATATACTTAGTTATATAAAAATCTCGGAATTCGTTATTTGAGTAATATGTTTTTCTTACAAATTGCCAGGGGTTAACCCCGCTATATAAAATGTTTTATAAAAACATTTTATATAGCGGCCTTCGGCAAAAAATTCATTTCCAATGAATTTTTTGGGTTTAAAATAAATTTTATCTTTTAGAATCTAAAATAAAAAACCCCTCATTTTTAGAGGGGTTCTTTTTTTAACTTATAAAGTTAATAAGTCAAATTTAGAAAGTATACCTAACACCTAACTGCATTTGCCAGCGTGAAGAGAAATTGGAGGCTGTAAATGGAGTATTATTAGCTGGAGCAGTAAATTTGTAAACATTTATGCCACTAGAAGTTGTACCGCGTCTGTCTACAATACGGAAAGTACTAAAGACACTATTATTCTCACCCCAATCGCTATTAATCAAATTCATTAAATTTTCAATATCAAGGCTTAATACAAGTTTATGACCTGTAACTATAGGTACCTCCTGGGCAATATGTAAATCAACATAACTCACCCAAGGATTTGTAGCTCCGTTACGCTCAGCAATTTTACCTCTATTAGCGCTTAAATATTCATCATTTGCAATAAAACTGTTAAAGTCCGCATACATTTGTGCATCAGGTGTAAAAACACCGCCAGATACTGTGCCTAATAATATATCACTGTCATCTCTTGGTATATAAAATAAATCGTTAGAATCAAAGCCATCATTATTTATGTCATTACGATAAATGTATGAAAACGGAGCACCATTTTCACCATTAAAGAAAACTGAGATAATTGTTGATGCATTTTTGAAGAATTCACCGGTATAAGTAACTGATGCAAAAACACGATTACGGATTTCATATTGAGATCTAGACAATACCGGATTATTTGGATCTCCGGCTATTGGGTTAAATCTCATTTGTGATCTTGCTTGTGAAGAATTAACACTGTTTAGATCTTTTGCTCTTCCTAAAGTGTAGCCTGCATTAACAGAAAAACCTCTTATAGCATTTCTTTGTACTTGGAAAGTTAGATTATAAGAATAACCTTCATCTGTGTTTTTTAATCTCAATACATCAAAGAAATTATTATTTTTTCTATCAGTTCCTCCATACAATGGTCTTGTATCATTTGGACCATTAGCAGTAAATACGGCTGGGTTGTCATGATTTTTTATGTTTAATTTTTCATATACAAAATCGTTCACTGCCTTTGTATATAAGAATTCAACAGTACCAATAAAACCAAGCGGTAGCTGGTGGTCTATACCAATGTTATATCTTAAAACTTGCGGCATTTTAAGGTCTGGGTCACTCAAATCAATTTCAGCAGTTTTTGCAGCTGAAAAAGTTCCCGGGTCACCTGGTCCAGGTTGCTTTTTAGCATCGGGTGAGAATTGAAGTGATGTTCCATTTCCTCTAACCTCTGCCAATGTGTTACCCGTATTACCATATTGATTTGAAATCCAAACATAAGCAGGTCTGCCGCTAAATATACCAACACCACCTCTTATTTGGGTTGTTTTTTTACCATCAATATCCAAGTTAAAACCAGCGCGTGGTGCCCAAAGGATGTTGCCCGATGGAGCGGAAGCTGTTGAGACTCCGGGGAAATATGTACTTACAGAATCATTATTAAGTGGATCATCTGGATAAGTTGGAATATCAACTCTTAATCCATAGGTAAGTCTAAAATTTGAACTAACTTGAAATTCATCTTGAGCATAGAAACCATATTGTCTTACAGAAAATTCTGCTGCACCATTTCCGATAAGTGGAAACACTCTTTGATAGAATGCAACCTTGCCCGCTTGTAAATCAGCAAGACTGTTATATTGGTAGAAACCACCGAATGATCTTAAGAAAAGATTTGTAAATGAGAAAAACTCATTATGTGTACCAAGCGTAAATGTATGATCACCTGTATATATTGTGAAATTATCAGAAATTTCAAAAATATCTTGGTCAAGTGCGTTTGCAGATGAAAATCTATCTGTACCTGCACGGTAAGTAACAACATCCCTTACCTCAATTTCAGGCAACAATGTAGTTTCTGGACCTCGTTTATCTCTGATAGTTGTATAACCAACTATTAATTCGTTTGCCATATTGTTACCAAAGGTACTGTTTAACTGAGCAACAACATTATTTGTAATATCCTCAAATTGATATAAATATGAATCAAAACTAAAAGATGAAGAAGATGTTCTGCTTCCCAAAATATCACTTGTAGCATTAACAAAATTGTAATGTAAATTTAATTTGTGATTATCAGATAAGTTGAAATCCAATCGAGCAAATAACTTGTCAGTTGGTCGTTTTGTTGTAAAAGCTCCATAATCACCAACTGATAATCCTCTACTACCTAAAATAGATTTCATTAAAATAGCACCTGCTTCTACACCAGTAGTTGATAAAGATTGATTTGTAGTTGGTGTATTACGCCCAGTAATTTCTCCATTTACAAAGAAGAAAACTTTATCTTCTTTTAATGGACCACCTAAACGGAAACCATATTGCCATTCTTTAAATTCATCTACGGGACTATCAACACCGACTAATTTATCGCCAACAAGGTTTTGATTTCTTCCCAAGCCAAAAACTGAACCTTGAATTTTGTTTGTTCCGCTTCTTGTTATTGCATTTATACCACCACCTGTAAAACCACTCAATCTAACATCAAATGGGGCTATAATTACCTGAAATTCTTGAATAGCATCAAGACTTATAGGATTTGTTCCTGCCTGACCTCCGGGTGTTCCTGAAGAACCTAAGCCAAATAGATCATTATACTGTGTTCCATCGATTTGAATATTATTAAACCTGTTGCTTCTTCCGGCAGCTGATGAATTAAGACCTGAAAACAATGGAGATAATTTAGCAAAATTTTGGAAGCTTCTGCTAATTGTTGGTATATCTTCAATTTGTTTAGTTGAAACATTTTGAGTAGAACCGGTACGTGCTGAACTTATTATTGCGTTTTTGTCTGCGGTTACAGTAATACCTGATAATTCTATAGCAGATTCAACCATTTTCACATCTAATTGATAATCTTGACTAAGTACCAGATTATCAATTGTGTGTGTTTTCTTTTGATATCCAACATATGAAATTGCTATTTCATATGGGCCTCCAACCCTAACAGCATTGATGTTAAATTTACCATCCAATCTTGTTGTGGTTCCATATTGCGTTCCGGTAGGAACATGCACTGCAATTATTGTTGCACCAACCAATGGATCACCACTCTGGTCGTTAATTGAACCACTGATACTCGCAGTTGTTTGTGCAGTAATTGTAATCTGCAAAAACATTAATAGTGCTGCAACAATTATGAAAGTCATTTTGGTGTAAACCTTTTTCATAAATGATTCCTTCTTAAGTTATTTAAATTAGTGATTTAAGTAATTAGTATAGTCTAGCTATATTATATGACTCCTTGTTTGTTATGGATAAAATAATTAATTAAAAACTCACTCATAAATGATATGAGGTAGTATTCTTGGTTATTTAGGAAATTCTCTCGGATTGAGAGTTGAAATTTGTTGTAAAGAGATTGTATCAATTTTTCAATAATATTTTTAAATAAAATAAATAGTATAGATACTTAAATTTTTTCGGTGACTAAAAATAGTCTTTCTAAAATTCTTAATCAATATTGGATAACATAATAAAAGTTATCAAACAGGGCAAGAAATAAATTAAAAACTTTTCATTTTTTCTGGATGTAAGTTCTCAATAAAAAACTTAATAACTCATCTTTCAGCTTTGCGTAACATCAGTTATTAATTATTTATTACTTGCAACAATCTTTACCTTTTTGTGCATTTCTAAATTTTCTGATCAATAAACCAATTACAAACGCTAGTATTACAATTAGCACAAATATTTTCATATTTACATCTCAAATTAAATAATAATTAGTTACATTTTTGTTTCAATATCAACAAAAAAAATATTTTTAGTAAAATAATTAAAAAATAAAATTCACATTTCATATCTTTAATAACTTTGCATTTATTGCAACTATAATTGTGCTTAAGCTCATCAGTACAGCACCTAATGCCGGGCTTAAAACTATTCCCGCTGAGTATAAAACTCCAGCAGCAAGAGGAATAGCAAATGCATTATAACCTGTAGCCCAAACTAAATTTTGAACCATTTTTTTATAAGTTGCTTTTGCTAATTTTATAATTGCTAAAACATCCAGCGGATTGCTCTTAACCAAAACTGTGTCTGCAGTTTCAACCGCTATATCTGTACCGGCTCCTATTGCAATACCAACATTTGCCTGTGCTAAGGCCGGTGCATCGTTAACCCCGTCGCCAGTCATTGCTACTATATATCCATTGTTTTGTATTTCTTTAACTTTTTCAGATTTTTGATGTGGTAAAACTTCTGCAAAATAATCATCCAATTCCAATTCTTCAGCTACCCATTTTGCAAATTGTTTATAATAATTGTATGCTCTATCAAAGACCAACATACTATGTGCGGGTACTGTTATTTGTGTTAAAAAGTTTTTGTCGTGCACTTTTGCTGCTGTTATATGCACAAACTTAGCAACAGATTGCACTGCATCTATTAGCATATGAACCTTTAATCCACCTTTCTTTTTCCCATCATTCTTCGGATTTCGTCCTACTCCTTTTAGGATATCGCTGAATAATCTGATTGTAGATGAATCTATTATTAGTAGTTCTTTAAATGTTAGTCCGTATGTTCGGCTGTCCGACAGAAAACTCTCATATTGTTCTACAAGTTTATAATATAGTGCCTCAAAAAATGAACTATCTCGGCTTCTTAAGCCATCGCCTGCAGTACTTTTTGCCGGGGCTTTCTGCAGCCCAAGATGATTTAATTTTCCGCTTAATGCCTTCAATCCTTCGCATATTTCTCCCATTGAATCACATCGGCTTAATATTCCAAAGAGCATTGATCCCAGCTTTTGAATGTTTTATAGTAATGATCACTCATTTTCTCTTTTACTAAACTTATAATGGTTGCCTTATCTATAAGTTTTAGTATTTGTCCGAATATCGGCTGTCCGACAAATTTTATTTCCGTATCTTTATCCATCTCGTTCTCTTGTTTGTTTTTGGTTACAACAAAATTACGACATTCGGGAGCTACTTCTTATAGTAGCTCCTTATTTTTTTGTCGGTTAGTAGTGATTTATAATATAATTTAATTTGTAAGATCAAACACTTCTAATTTTATAAATTTTTAAAAAATTAATGAGCAATTACACCGCCTAAAAAGCTTGTAACAGATACTATTAAAAATGCTAATGTAGCTATCAACCAAGCATATTTTTTAAGTTTATTTACAAAAAGGAAGATACTCCAAACTACAATTGTTGCAATAGTTACAATACCAAATGTTCTGTGTAAATGAACAAGCCAATCTTTTGCAGTTCCTTCAAATGGATCCATTTGATTTGTTCCGGTTAAAAATGCAATTATTGAAAACAGGGCTGCCGATAAAACCATAACTTTTATGGTATGATCAAATTTTTGGTATTTAAACTGAAATAATGAAAAGAAAAAAGACATAACTATCAGTACGATTGGAAAATGGATTATTTTGTTATGAATATGTTCCAAGAAAACATCTTTAATAGTTAATTCAAAATCTTCAGTCACTTCAGAATTATCGTGTACAATTGTTCCATTTGCAAAAGAAAGTGAATCATTAACCATAACACCGTTAACAGCAATAGTATCTCCGTTAACAACCGTTACAGTATCCTGTCCTTTTTTATGTTTCTTATCACCATGTGCAAAATTAATTCCCATAAATAGAATGCTTATTAAGATGAAATAAAGAAATGTCTTTTTCATATTGTTCCTTTTAAGTTGTTCCTATTAAATTACAAAAGCCTGAAATTAAATTAGACTTTAGTAAAAGATTTGATAATTAATTAACTTCGAAACCGTTATTTAATAAATTCTCTTTAGCTTTTTCAAGAGAAACTTCCTTGAGTTTCATTCCGCATAAGGGGCATTTGCCGGGATTATCAGATATAACATTCCAGTCCATTGCATCCTGAAATACTTTACCGTCTTTGTTTTGGTCAATTGAAACTAAGTCGATAACTCCTTCCCTTACTATTGAATTTTCAGTTTTCATTTTTGTTTTGCCCTTCATATTCATCTTATCTTTCATGTTTTTCATCATCTTTTTGTGCTCTGAATTTTTCATCATCATTTTGCAAGAATCCGGCATTGGTTCTTTATCCATCATCATTTTACAAGAATCCATAATTATTTTTTTATCTATTGGTTTATGATCTTTTATTTTATTGTTCGAGTTACCATTAGTTTGAGAATAGGATATACTTATCAGTATAAATATTGTTAATGCAATTACAGAAATTGGGTTGAAGATTTTGTTTTTCATTTTATCACCTTTTGTTTTGCTTATGTTAGTTTATTTATAATAGAATAACAAAAATTATTTATTTTTATTTGTCTTAGTTTGCAACTAATAACATATTTTCCTTCTTCATTTCTCTTCTTTTAAGTGCATAGAAAATTGCGGGGAAGATCGTTAATTCCATAAGAAGACTGGTGAAAATACCGCCTGCCATAGGAGCCGCAATTCGTTTCATTACATCAGCACCAGCCCCGTGCCCCATTAGTATGGGGAGTAAACCAAAGAATAATACAAGTACTGTCATCATTTTAGGGCGAATTCTTTTAACAGCTCCTTCGAATATGGATGATCGTAAATCAGCAAATGATTTTAAATCCCCCCTCTTCTTCCAGTTTTCATATGCTATGTCGAGATAGAGCAGCATTACTACTCCCGTTTCTGCACTGACACCAAGCAGTGCTATAATGCCGACCCAGACCGCAACACTTAAATTGAATCCAGCTAAGTAAAGGTACCATACAGCACCAACCATTGAAAAGGGAAGGGCAAGAAGAATGATTCCTGTTTTAACAAAGGATTTAGTGTTGAAGTAAAGAAGCAGTATTACTAATAATAATGTTATGGGAATTACTAACGCTAATTTCTTTGCGGCACTTTCCATATATTCAAATTGTCCGCTCCATATTATTGAATAACCCTGCGGTAGTATTAATTTTTCATTAATGATTTTCTGCGCATTCTTTACATAAGTACCTACATCAATGTTTTCAATATCAATATAAACCCAAGCGTTTGGTCTAGCATTTTCTGATTTTATTACCGGGGGTCCTTTTTTAATTTCTATATCACCTAACTCATCAAGTGGAATATTTCCACCACCCTGTAATGGTACCAGTACTCTTTTTAGCGCTTCTATATTTTCTCTGTAATCTCTCTGGTATCTTAAGTTAACTGGATATCTTTCTAACCCTTCCACTGTCTTTGTAATATTCATTCCGCCAACAGCAGACATAAAAACATTTTGAACATCGCCTATTGTTAAACCATATCTTGCGATAGATTGTCTGTCAATTTCAAAATCTATATAATTTCCACCCACAGCTCTTTCAGCAAATACTGATCTTGTACCAGGGATTGATCTGGTAACTTGTTCAATCTCTTTACCGATTCTCTCAAGAATATTAAGATCTGGTCCACCAATTTTTATTCCAACAGGAGTTTTTATACCGGTTGAAAGCATGTCAATTCTTGTTTTAATTGGCAATGTCCAAGCATTAGTGAGACCTGGAATTTTAATAGCGGCATCCATTTTATTTATTAAATCATCAACAGTCATACCATCAGGCCATTCATCCTGAGGTCTTAATTGAATGGTAGTTTCTACCATTGATAATGGTGCGGGATCTGTAGCGGTTTCAGCCCTTCCAATTTTTCCGAATACTGATTCAACTTCAGGGAATGTTTTAATAATCCTGTCTGTCTGCTGAATTATCTCCCTTGCTTTCGTAATTGAAATTCCGGGCAGAGTGGTTGGCATATACAACAAGTCTCCTTCATAAAGCGGAGGCATAAACTCCGAGCCTAACTGTGAGAAGGGGACATATGTAATAGCAACAACAATTATTGAAACTCCTATAACCCACCAGCGTGTTTTCATTACAAAATCTACAACTGGGTGATATATATTCATTAAGAATCTTGTTATAGGGTTTTCATCTTCCTTCTTCATTTTACCGCGTATGAAGTAACCCATCAATACAGGAACAATCGTAATTGCAAGAATTGCACCTGCTGCCATTGAATAAGTTTTGGTAAATGCTAACGGCTTGAATAACCTTCCTTCCTGAGCTTCCAGCGTAAATACTGGTAGGAATGAAACTGTGATAACCAATAGTGAATAAAATATTGATGGTCCTACTTCCTTGGATGATTCTAGTATAACCGCCCAGTGTGGCTTCTGTTTTTCTATCGGTAAAAGTTGGTTATGCAAAATATGGGAGTGCGAGTTCTCCACCATTATTATTGCCGCATCCACCATGGCGCCAATTGCAATAGCTATTCCACCAAGCGACATTATATTTGCATTGAGTCCCTGGAGCTTCATCACAAGCAAAGCTGCCAGAACAGCCGTGGGCAATGTAAAAATTGCAACAAGTGAACTACGGATGTGAAGAAGGAAAAGAATGATTACTAAAGCAACTATTAATCCCTCTTCTATAAGCTTATCGCCAAGATTGTCAACTGCTTTTTCGATTAAAGTTGATCTGTCATATACCGGCACTATCTGTACATCGGGTGGAAGCGAAGCCTGTAATTCTTTCAGTCTTTGTTTTACTTTATTAATTACTTCTAAACCATTTTCTCCAAATCTTTGAATAATTATTCCGCCTACAACTTCTCCTTCGCCATTTAAATCGGCTAAGCCTCTCCTTAGTTCAGGGCCTAAATCTATGTTGGCTACATCTCTTAAATAAATAGGTGTACCACTATTTTTATCTTTGCCAATTGCAACATTTTTCAAATCGTCTACACTTTTTATATATCCTAATCCTCTTACCATAAATTCGGTTTCACCCATTTCCATTAGCCTTCCGCCAACATCATTGTTGCTTTCTTTGATCGCCATCTTTACTTTATTTAATGGAATATCATAAGAAGCTAATTTGGTGGGATCAACATTAACCTGGTACTGTTTAACATATCCTCCAATACTTGCTACTTCTGAAACGCCTGGAATTGCGGTCAATTCATATCGAAGAAACCAATCCTGAATTGATCGTAATTCCTGCAAACTTTTAGTTTTTGATGTCAGTGCGTATTGATATACCCACCCTAATCCGGTAGCATCCGGGCCTAACTCTGGTGAAATCCCTTCGGGCAGTGAGCTTCGCATCGAACTTAAGTATTCAAGTACCCTGCTTCGTGCCCAATAAAGGTCAGTACCGTCTTCAAAAATTATATAGACCATTGAGAACCCGAAAAACGAGTATCCTCTTACATCTTTTGCGTAGGGAACAGATAACATTTTTGTTGTCAGTGGATATGTCACTTGGTCTTCAACTATTTGAGGACCCTGTCCGTCATATTTTGTAAATATTATTACCTGCACATCACTTAGATCTGGTATTGCATCTATAGCTGTATTTATTATTGCCCAAATTCCTCCGAGCAATAAAGCTACAGTCATTATTATAACCATCAATTTATTGTTTATAGACCATTCTATAGTCTTTGTAATAAATCCTTCTTTATTTTGTCCGTTTGTTGTCATTTTTAATCTCCATAATTTTCTCTGTGGTTCTCTGTGCTTTCTGTGGTGGTAAAGAAATATTAACCGCAGAGTGCACAGAGCAAACAGAGATTATTTAAACTTGTATCCATTTTTTTTAAGATTTTCTTTTATTTCGTCAATACTAAATTCTTTTAAAGTCATACCGCATTCTGGACAGATACCTGGTTTATCAGAAATAACATTCCAATCCATTACATCTTGAAATAATTTTCCGTCTTTGTTTTCGTCAATTATCTCTAAGTTTATTATTCCTTTTCTTATTAATTCACTATCATTCATTGTTGAGTCTTCTATAATTCCGAGCTTATAAGTTTTTGTATTTTCTTCTTTAAATTGATTTAATGCTGCTTTCAAATTACTTTCAGAGTCGATTAAGAATTGAGAAGATGTAACAATAGTAGTTCCTTCGTCTATACCTTTTAAAACCTGATAGTAACCATTAGAATAATTACCAAGTTCAACCTCAATTGGTCTAAATTTACCATCACCTAGAGATATAATAACAACATTTTTTTGCCCACTTCTTATTATTGCTTGTTCCGGTACAAGAGGATAATTTCCAATATTTTTACCGGAGATTTCTATTGTTGCAAACATTGAAGGTTTTAATTCATTTTTATAATTAGGTATGTCAAATCTAACTTTTACGGTTCTGGTCTTTTCATCCAATGTTGGATAAATGAAGGTAACTTTACTGTTAAAAATTTTACCGGGCAAAAAATTAAAAGTAATATTAGCCAAATCACCAACTTTTATTTTTGATAGTTCATATTCATAAACATCGGCTATTAACCAAAGGTTTTTTAAATCTGCAATTTTTAACATAATTGTACCGGGCATAATTTTTTCACCTTCAACTACTTCTTTACTAATTACCGTTCCATCAAAAGGTGCATAAAGAGTCATATACTTTTGAATTTGTTTTGTCTCTTTTAATCTTTCAATTTCACTACTTGATATATCCAGTAACTCCAGTTTTTTAATACTGTTTTGTATAAGGTCATGTCCTGATTTGGCAATATTAATATTTTTACTATTTGCTACATTTTCACCATATGAAATTGCAGTTAAAAATTCTTGCTGAGCAGCTACCAAGTTAGGTGAATAAATATCTATCAATTTTTGACCCTTTATTATTTCTTGCCCTGTATAGTTTATAAATAACTTTTCAACCCAACCACCAATCTTTGTTGTTACAATAAACTCTTTCCTTTCATCTGTTTGCAAAATTCCGTTTGTAATAATTGATGAATTCAATTCACCTTTTTTTACAATCTCAGTTTTTACATTCATATTCTGTTGAATGGTACCGTCTATTTTTACAATACCTTCCGATCCAATTTCATCTTCGTAAACGGGTACAAGGTCCATTCCCATTCTTGATTTCCCTTGCTTATCATAAACTTCACTTGAATTCATTGGGGCTTTCCAGTAAAGTACTTTTTTTTCTTTATTAGTAACTAAATTTTTAGAGTTTACTGTATCAACATTATTATTGTTATTAAATAATAACAGATATATTACTATACCAATGATTACTCCAATCACAATAAAAATTAAATCTCTCTTTTTCATTAACATTTCTCCATTAAATTAATTTGTTAAACTTGTTCCGGTTAAAAATTCTAATTCTGCAATTTGCTTTAGATAATTAGTTTTTAACTTGTATAAATTGGTTTCTATTTTAAATAGTTGATCCTGAGCATCAATTACATTTATAAAATCAACTTCATCAACTTGATAACTTGCCAATGCTGATTTTAAGTTTTGATTTACTTGAGGCAATAATCCCTCTTCAAATAATTTTATTCTTTCTTCTGTAGATTTAAGTTCAGCTAAATCAGAGCCAAATTTGCTGATTAAAAATTGTAATGCTGTTGAATATTTTTCTTCATTCAGCTTTTGAAGTGATACTGATTCCTCTACTTTAGCAGTTAATTTCCCGCCATAATTTATTGGGATTGAAATTCCTAAAACAAGGCTCATCATATTGTCCAAATCTTTACCGGTTGAAGCAATCCTTTCTCTAAGTGAATATTGAACACCTAAGCTTATATCCGGATAATAATCTTTATCAGCTATGCTTTTGCTTAATTGTGCTTTCTCAACTGAATATTTAATTCCTTTTAGAAAAGGTCTGTTTTTTTCTGCAAGATTTGTTAACTCTTCTAATTTAATATTAACCGGTTTTATTGACGAAACTATTACTGTGTTAATATTATTAGAAGCTTCTTTGAATAAAAAAGAATTTATGATTGATAGAGAGTTTTTCTCCATCGATTTTAATTCTTCAATCTTATCAGAGATTTTAGTGATCTCTAACTGAACTTTTATTAAGTTTTGCTGTGTTGCGGTTGATACAGAATATTTAACACCTACTACATCTTCAATTTCTTTTAATAATTTTGCAGTTTCTTCTGCATAAAAAATTGCTTGACGAAAATAACTTAAGTCAAAATAACTCTTTGTTACTGTCTCTGTTATTTTATTAATTTCATCATTTATTTCTTGATCAATAATAAGAGTGTCTATTGCCATAAAATCTTCCATAGCAGATAATTTACCCGGAAAAGGAAATTTTTGAGTTAATCCAATTATCTTTCCTGTCATAGCTTCTTGATCAAAAGAAAACGAATTTGTAGGTAAATTTATTAGTGCTAAAGTAAGCATTGGGTCTGGCAAATTTGATTTTTGATCTATTCTATAAAATGCAATATCCCTTTTGGCTTTTAGCATTTTAATTTTAGGACTTAACTCAATACTTTTGTTTATTATTGATTTTATGTTGTTATCTTGTGCAAATTGTAAATTTGAAATTACAAACAATAGAACAACAACTGCATATAATTTTCTTTTTCTCATTTAGAATACCTTAATTAAATTTTTTATAAAATTAAAACTTCAATTAAACTGTAATTTTTAACAGTATAATTAATTGAAGAATAAATTTGTTGTTATAATTCCAGACAAGGAATTACATAAAAAGTATTATGGTATTAAATAAGAAGAGCAGAATGTGATAAGTATAAATGATTGCTGTTATAATTTGGAGGCGAATTCATCCTAGTTTTTAAAAATGAATTATTATTTATGGGGCTTAAATCTATAAAATTATTTGTGTCACAAGTTAATTGACTTAATAAATTATTAGCATTGTTAATTACATGTACAAAATCATCTTTCAATTTATTGTCATTAAAAGTTTGCACACAGCAGGGGATATTTTTTATCGAATTTTTTCCAAAATCTAAATTGTCAATTTTTTTTTCACAATAATTATCATTTATATTTTTTGGCATACATATTTTGCAAATCATTGTATCTGTTTTTAACATCATGGTGCATAAATGGATAGTAATAGGCAGACTAGTAGTAGATCCAAAAAATACTATAAGAATAAAAAATATTTGTGTCTTTTTAATCATATTATAATCTAAACATAATCCTTAAACTTAAATTAACAAAGTTTGTGCCATTAAATATTAACTAAAATTATTCATCTAGTTAATAATATTCTTATTATTGAGAATTATCCATGTTTATATCCTAATTTATAATTCCTATTAATATGTATTATAATATAATTAGTAATAGAAGATTTCAATTATATAATATTAATATTATTTATAGAATTTTAAGGTTCAATATTGCCAATTTATATTATAAAATCATAACAACTTAGGTATAAAGTCAAACTTACATCCTTTGCTTTTATTTTTACCTCTATTTATATTAACAATTCAATTTAAAATAATTATTATTCCTAATGCAGAAAATTTTAGTTAAGGATTTATCAGAATATGTAGGTAAAGAAGTTACTTTAAGTGGCTGGCTTTACAACAAAAGATCAAGTGGGAAATTAAAATTTTTATTGCTTCGTGATGGTTCCGGCATAGTTCAATGTGTATACTTCAAAGGAAATGTTTCTGAAGAAATATTTGAAATTGCTGATAAAATCGGACAAGAATCATCTATAGAAATAAAAGGGAAAGTAAAAGCAGAACCTCGCTCACCAGGTGGTTATGAGTTAGACGGAATTGACCTTAAAGTTATAGGTGAATCAAAAGACTATCCTATAACACCTAAAGATCATGGGATAGAATTTTTAATGGATCACCGCCATCTATGGCTGCGTTCCAGTAAACAATCTTCAATATTAAAAGTAAGAGCCAGAATTGTAAAAGCTATTAGAGATTTTTTTGATAACAATGGTTTTATTTTAGTTGATACACCAATTTTAACACCTGCTGCGTGTGAAGGTACATCAACTCTTTTTGCTACAGATTATTTTGATTTGGGGCAAGCATATTTAACACAATCAGGTCAATTATATGCTGAAGCAAATGCTATGGCTTTAGGTAAAGTTTATAATTTTGGTCCGACCTTTCGTGCTGAAAAATCAAAAACAAGAAGACATCTTACAGAATTTTGGATGGTTGAACCTGAAGTTGCTTTTGCAGATTTAAATGACAATATGAATCTAGCTGAACAATTTTTAGAATATGTTGTTCAGACAGTTTTAAAAGATTGCGAAACAGAATTAAAAACTTTGGAAAGAGATACTTCTTTCCTTAAAAATATAAAAGCACCTTTACCAAGAATTACATATGACGAAGCAGTTAAAATATTAAAAGACAATGGAGTTGATTTTGAATGGGGTAATGATCTTGGTGGTGCAGATGAAACAATAATTTCAAATCAATTTGATAGACCTGTAATGGTGCATCGTTATCCTGCAGCAGTAAAAGCATTTTATATGAAACGAGATCCTGAAAATCCTAAATTAGCATTAGCACTTGATGTACTTGCACCTGAAGGATATGGTGAAATAATTGGCGGGAGTCAGAGAGAAGATAGTTTAGATCTATTAATTGAAAGAATTAAAGAACACAAATTACCTCAAAAATATTTTGAGTGGTATTTGGATTTAAGAAGATACGGATCGGTTCCTCATTCAGGATTTGGGCTTGGTCTTGAAAGAACTGTAAGCTGGATTTGTGGATTGGATCATATTAGAGAAACTATTCCGTTTCCAAGAATGATTTATAGAAATACACCATAATAGGGGAATTAAAAACTTATGTCACTACAACTCATATTATTTATTTTTTTTGGTTCAATATCTGCTGTTTCTTCAGTATTAATGATTACTAGAAAAGATGTAGTTGTAAGTGCCTTATTTTTAGTACTTAATTTTGCTGGTTTAGCCGGTATTTATATCACTTTAAATGCGCAATTCATAGCTGTAGTTCAGGTTATAGTTTATGCAGGTGCAATTATGGTATTATTTCTTTTTGTAATAATGCTTTTAAGACCTGAGAATGAAAAGAAATTCCTAGAAGCTAATCCTTCTATAAAAATATTTGCCGTTATAATTGGTGCGGTTATTTTCTTCCAGCTCATTTATCTAATATTTTTTAACAATGCTCATAATCCAACTAATGTCGGAATTGAAGAAAGTATAAAAGCCGGTACAATAGAAGAAATAGGTAAACAACTTTATACTAATTATATACTTCCATTTGAAGCAGCGGGATTTCTATTATTAGCTGCAACTATTGGTGCATTAGTTTTAGCAAAGAAAAAATTTGGATAAGGAATTATGGAATTATCAATAGGATATTATTTAGTACTTAGTGCTTTTATGTTTATCATAGGAGTAATTGGTGTACTTATTAGAAGAAATGCTATTGTTGTTTTTATGTCTATTGAGTTAATGCTTAATTCTGCGAATTTAACTTTAGTAGCATTCTCATCATATTTGGGTAATTCAATTGGTCAGCTTTTTGTGTTTTTTGTAATGACTGTAGCAGCCGCTGAAGCTGCGATAGGCTTAGCAATAATTATTGCTATGTTCCGTAATAAAAAGACATTAAATATTGATGAAATAAATATCCTAAAATGGTAAGATATTTGAATTAAAAAATAAAAAGTCAAAATGGGAAATGACAAAGCAAAATTCAAAATTAAGCTTAATAAGTAACTTTATGATTTTGCATTAAGACTTATAAAATTTTTAGATTCTTTACCAAAAGATAATGTATCAAGAAGACTCGGAGATCAGTAATTGAGAAGTGAAACAAGTATTCTTGGTAATTATATTGAAGGACAATCAGCAAGCAGTAAAAAAGATTTCACATATTATTTTAATACTTTTTTGAAATCTTCAAATGAAAGTAAATTATGGCTTTGTTTTACTGAGAGATAGTGGAAGAGCTAATAAAGAAGTAGCAGATGAGTTCTTAAAAGAAATTTATGAAATTAGTAAAATTTTTGCATCTAGTATTCTTACTTTAAAAGGTAAAAGATAATTTTACATTATAATATGTAATTTTAATATTAAATTTTTCAATTTTTATACGGTATATAGATAAGAAAATATGGTAGATATTATATATTTAACTGTCCTTCTTCCTTTACTTGGTTTCCTAATAAATGGAATATTCGGTACTAAAATTAAAAATGAAAAAGTAATTGGAATTATTGGAAGTTCTGCTGTTGGATTATCTTTCATTATCATATTACTCTCATTCTTTCAAACATTAGCACTACCTGAAGAAAACAGAAAACAAATTATTGAACTTTTTACTTGGATAAATGCAGGCAATCTGAATATAAATATTGCCTATCAGGTAGATCAGTTATCCTTAATAATGGCATTGGTTGTAACAGGGGTTGGCTTTATAATTCATGTTTACTCAATCGGTTATATGCATGGTGATAAATCTTTTTGGAGATTTTTTGCCTACCTCAACTTATTCATCTTTGCTATGATGAATTTAATTCTAGCTGATAATTTTGTTCTTTTATTCTTAGGATGGGAAGGTGTTGGTCTTTGTTCTTATCTACTTATTGGTTTTTGGTATGACAAAAAATTTGAAAAGAGTACAACTTCTGAAGCAGGGAAAAAAGCTTTTATTGTAAACAGAATTGGTGACTTTGGATTTTTGTTAGGAATGTTTTTAATTTATTTAACATTTGGGAGTCTAAATTTTTCGGAAGTTTTTGCAAGAGCTGGTGCTTCCGGAATTCCGGAATCTACTTTTAATTTTATTGCATTATTTTTATTTATTGGGGCAACAGGTAAATCAGCACAATTACCTCTTTATGTTTGGCTTCCGGACGCAATGGCAGGACCTACTCCGGTGTCAGCTTTAATACACGCCGCAACAATGGTAACAGCAGGTGTTTATATGGTTGCCAGATGTTCAATAATTTTTGTCTCAGCTCCGGCAATATTAACTGTTGTTGCAATTGTAGGTTTAGTTACAGCTTTATTTGCTGCAACCATTGGTCTTGTTCAAAATGATATTAAAAAAGTTTTGGCTTACTCAACAATTTCGCAACTTGGATATATGTTTTTGGCTTTGGGTGTTGGTGCTTTTTCAGCAGGTATTTTTCATTTAATGACTCACGCTTTTTTTAAGGCACTTTTATTTTTGGGTGCCGGTTCAATTATTCACGCAATGCACGAAGAACAGAACATTCAAAATTACGGCGGATTAAAAAAATATATGCCAGCAACTTTTACAACTTTTTTGATAGCTTCATTAGCAATATCAGGCATTCCTCCGTTGTCAGGATTTTTTAGTAAAGATGAAATACTTTGGTTTTCATTTGCAAATGGAAATATTTTATACTGGGGTGTTGGTGCATTCACAGCTTTGTTAACAGCATTTTATATGTTCAGATTAGTTTATCTCACCTTTATGGGCAAAGAAAGAATTGCTAAGAATAAAAACCCACACGAGTCCCCAAAAGTAATAACCACTCCTTTAATTGCATTGGGAGTTCTTTCAGTAATAGGAGGATTTATCGGAATTCCTGCACTATTCTCAGGTGAGGGCGGCAACAAATTTGAACATTGGCTTGAACCCATTTTTAAGAATGCTGAACTAAAATTAGCACATTATCAAACATACCCTCATTCAACTGAAATTACATTAATGATAGTTTCTATTATATTGGCTGTAACCGGTATTATGGTTGCAAGAAGTATTTATTTAAAGAATCCTTCTTTTGCTGATAAAATGAAGAGTAAGTTTTACGGCATTCATAAAATTTTATGGAATAAATATTTTATTGATGAATTTTATAATTGGCTAATAGTAACACCAATTTATAAATTATCAGAATCAGTGCTTTGGAAGATAACAGATGCAAAATTAATTGACGGCACAGTAAATGGTCTTGCATCAATTATTAATTCTATTTCAACAAGGATAAGGAAATTTGAAAACGGTATTGCACAATTCTATGCTTTAATTATGGCTGTTGGAATTGCAATTGCACTGTTTTGGGTAATTTTTACTTTATAATTTTATGGAATCAAATACTTTACTTTCAATAATATTATTTCTGCCAATTCTTGGTTCGGTTTTACTTCTTTTTATAAATAAAAAGAATGAAAATCTTATAAGATATTTTGGGTTGGCAATTTCAGTTATTGTATTTATCCTCTCATTAATTATTTATTCAAATTATAATAACAATTCCGGAGAGTTCCAATTTCTTTTTAAAGTAAGTTGGATTTCAAATCTAAATATTAGTTTCTTTATCGGCATTGATGGAATGTCAATGTTGCTTATTTTATTAACGGCTTTTATCACTCCATTAACTTTAATTTCAAGTTGGTCAAGCATACAAAAGAATGTTAAAGAGTTTACTTTCTTTTTTTTAATGCTGGAAACCGGAATTATAGGTGTTTTTATTTCTTTAGACCTTTTCCTATTTTATATTTTTTGGGAACTAATGCTTATCCCAATGTATTTTATAATTGGTATTTGGGGAGGAGAAAGAAGAATTTATGCATCAGTTAAATTTTTTATTTATACAATGGTTGGTGGTTTATTAATGCTTGTTGCAATAATTTGGCTGGCAATTTATGCATCAGATTCTTTAGGTTATTTTTCTACGAACATTATTGAATTATATAAAATAGGTCCAACTATTCCTCAATCAATTCAACTTTATATGTTTTTGGCTTTTGCATTAAGTTTTGCAATTAAAGTACCTTTATTTCCATTACACACCTGGCTTCCAGATGCTCATACTGAAGCACCTACTGCAGGTAGTGTAATTCTTGCTGCTGTTCTTTTAAAGATGGGAACTTACGGATTAATAAGATTTAATTTACCTTTATTCCCTCAAGCATCAATTTATTTTGCTCCATTTATTTCTGTACTTGCAGTCATAGGCATTATTTATGGAGCTCTTGTTGCAATGGTTCAAAAAGATATGAAAAAACTTGTTGCATATTCATCCGTTGCTCATTTGGGATTTGTTGTCCTAGGAATTTTTGCAATGAATCAAGAATCTTTACAAGGTGCAATAATTCAAATGGTAAATCATGGTTTATCAACCGGAGCTTTATTCCTTTTAGTTGGTATTATTTATGAAAGGACACATACAAGAGAAATTTCAGAATATGGCGGATTAGCTAAAGTAGTTCCTTTTTATGCTTTTGCATTAATGTTTGCCTCGCTTTCATCTATAGGTTTACCCGGGCTAAATGGTTTTGTTGGTGAATTTTTAATATTACTTGGGTCTTTTCAATCTTCTGTTTTAAACAGCTGGGTCTATACAGTATTTGCAGCATCGGGAGTAATTTTTGCTGCAATATATTTATTATGGATGTATCAAAGAGTTGTGTTTGGAAAGGTAACAAATCCTAAAATGGAAAACTTAAATGATATAAATAAAAGAGAAATGTTTGTACTTTTACCAGTTTTTATTTTAATAATTTGGATTGGTATTTACCCAAGCACATTTTTAAAAGTGTCAGAAAAAACTACCAACAAAGTAATTGAACAAGTTTTCCATTATCAAAATATTACAATTAAATAAAGACTGAAATTTTAATGTTTACTAATAAAAAATTTTTCTTTTTTTCTTTATTCCTTTTATTAGGAACATTGTTTTCTATTAATTTATTTGCTGCTGGAAGTACCGTAATTGCCTCTGAAACAGAAAGTGTGGTAACACCAAGTATTTATATGCTCCTCCCTTTTGTAATTCTTTTAATTTTAATTGCAACGGGACCTTTATTTTACAAACATTTTTGGGAAAGACACTATCCAAAGATTTCAATTTTACTTGGGTTAGTAACCGTAGTTTATTATGTATATTTTTTAAAAGATTATCACAGTGTCATTCATATTTTTATAGAATATGTTTCCTTTATTGCTTTACTCAGTTCTCTATTTGTAGCTTCAGGTGGAATTCTAATAAAAATTGATCGCGAAGCAACACCAATTGCAAATATTTTATTTTTATTATTTGGTGCAGTAATTGCAAATGTAATTGGTACAACAGGTGCATCCATGTTGTTAATCCGTCCTTTTATAAAAATGAATAAGGACAGAATAAAACCATACCACATAATATTTTTTATTTTTTTAGTAAGTAATGTTGGTGGTGCATTAACACCAATTGGCGATCCACCATTATTTATTGGATTTTTAAGAGGTGTGCCGTTTCTTTGGGTTATAGAAAATGTCTGGTACATTTGGATTCCTACTCTGCTAATTATTTTATTGGTCTTTTATATTATTGATAAAAATAACCATTCAAAATTGGAGACAACTGAAGCTGTAGAATATTCTGGAAAGATAGAATTTAAAGGTGTGAAGAATTTGATTTATTTAGTAGTAATTATTGTAGCTGTTTTTATTGACCCCGGAATAATGAGCTGGGTACCAAGTTTAAAACCACTTCCATTTGGCATTAGAGAAATAATTATGTTCGGTGTAGTATTTCTTTCATATAATAAAGCTCATCCAGATATTCTTAAGGCAAACGAATTTGATTTTGAACCTATAAAGGAAGTAGCATACTTATTCGTGGGTATATTTTTAACAATGATTCCAGCCTTACAATTAATCGCAATATTTTCTCAACAAAATCACGATATGCTTCACGCAACTTCATTTTATTGGGCTACAGGAATTTTGTCTTCAGCGTTGGATAATACACCAACTTATTTAAATTTTTTAAGTGCTGCAATGGGTAAATTTTATTTAGATGTAAATGTGAAGTCACAAGTAATAGAATTTATTTTTAAAGATGATATTTTTCTTAGAGCAATTTCTGTTTCAGCTGTTTTCTTTGGTGCAATGACATATATTGGCAATGGTCCAAACTTTATGGTAAAATCTATTTCTGAAAGAGCCGGTATTGAAATGCCTAGCTTTTTTGCATATTTAATTAAATATGCTATTCCAATTTTAATTCCGATTTATACCATTATTTGGTTAATCTACTTTAGTTAAAAGGAGAAATAATATGGATAAAATAAGTGAAATAATTAAATTAAAAAAAAATGGTTTATTTTATTATAACAGAATTATTTTACCATTTGAAGGTTATTTATTAAAAGTAATTATTGATGATGAAATTATTACAGATTTTTCTACAACTTCTAAATATGCTTATGTCAAAGAAGAAGATGGATTTATGAATATTTATTTTAAAGAATTTAAAAATTTATCTGAAATCATTTCAAAATATGAAGCTATAAAAATTGTAATTGTTGAAAAAGGAAAAGATATTTTTAACATGAAAAACCACAGAAAATTAGCATTGTATTTGGAAGAAAATCATGTCTTAAAAATTGAAGCAACAGATGATGATATATTATTTATTGAGTAATTTTGGCTTTCTAATATGAATGAGTTTTTTAATCTGATACCTTTTATAATAATTTCTGTTGGAATATTACTATCAATTTTGATAGAAATGTATTCCAAAAACAGTAAAAAAATTATAGCCTGGTTTTCAATACTTATATTTCTAACTGCAGCATTTCATTCCCTATATTATGTTGACAAAGCCCAACTATACTTTAACAATATGCTGCAAGTTGGAGGAAACACAAACATTTTTATTTTCATATTCAATTTTTCTGCAGCTCTAATAGTTTTAATGTCTATTGATTATGCAGAAAAATATGGAAATAATATTGGTGAATTTTATATTATTCTTCAGATATCAGTTTTGGGTATGATGCTTATGGCGGGAGCTAAAGATTTGTTTGTTATTTTTCTTGGTCTTGAAATAATGTCAGTTAGTTTTTATGCTTTGGCAGGATTGAACAGAAACAAATTAAAAGCAAATGAAGCTGCTATAAAATATTTTTTACTAGGTGCTTTTGCAACAGGATTTATTGTCTATGGAATTGCTTTAATATTTGGTTCTACAAATTCTACTTCAATTGAACACATAGCTAATAATTTTTCTGTATTATCACATAACTTTTTATTTATTGCAGGTATTTTATTATTCTTAATAGGTTTTTCTTTTAAGATGGCTGCATTTCCATTTCATATGTGGGTACCTGATGTTTATGAAGGTTCTTCAACAACGGTAGCTGGATTCTTTTCTACAGCCGGTAAGTCAGCAGCATTTTCTGCAGTTATAGTTACACTTGGTGCAGTATTTATGCATGGAAATATTAATGTATTTGAACCATACCTATCAGTATTAGCTGTTGCTTCAATGTTATACGGAAGTATAGTTGCAATAGCACAAAACAATATTAAAAGAATGCTTGCTTATTCCTCAATTGCTCATGCCGGTTATTTATTGATTGGACTTGCTTCAGGCAATTATGAAGGCATAGCAGGTATTATTTTTTATTTAACTGCTTATACATTTATGAATCTTGGTGCATTTGGTGTTGTTGCGCTCATTGAGGGAAAAGATGAAACTAATCTTACATTTGATTCCTATTCAGGCCTTGCAAAAAGACAACCCATTCTTGCAGCAATGCTCGCAATTTGTATGTTCTCCTTAGCAGGAATTCCTCCATTTGCCGGATTTTTTGGTAAATATTATATCTTTATTGCTGCCATTAAAGCTGACTTGACCTGGTTGGCAATTATAGGAGTACTTTCAAGTGTAATAAGTGTTTACTTCTATTTGAAAGTAATAGTAATAATGTATTTCGATGAATCTGAAAAAGAAATTACATTTGTAAAAGGAAACTACGGATTACTATCTGTTGTGATTTCTGTACTTTTAGTAATACTTATCGGAATTATGCCCGGTTCATTGATAGATGTTATTACATCATTCTTAAAATAATTTATTATATTTATAGAGTATAATAAAATTATCTAATGTTAATATTCAATTAAATTCGATTCTTATTTGGGGTTTTTATGATCCCTCTATATAATATTAAAAATGTAAGAAAAGTTGACCATTATGCTATTAACAAACTTGGCATACCAAGTATCGTGTTAATGGAAAATGCATCTATTAATATTTACAATAAAATTATTTCTTTTGTTACTAATCATAAAACAATAAAGACTATTGGAATAGTATGTGGAAATGGAAATAATGGGGGAGATGGTTTTGCAGTTGCAAGGCATTTTACAAATAATAATTATTTTGTAAATGTTATGAGTTTAGGCAGAACAAGTAATATGTCTAAAGATTGCCTGATCAATTATAATATTCTAAATGAAATATCTAAAAAAAATAAAAATTTAAGAATTTATTTTTATAAATCTTTAAAGGATCTTTCCATACTAAATTCCTCTGATATAATTATTGATACTATTTTAGGGAGTGGAGCAAAAGGAGAATTAAATGAACCTTATCCTTCTATAATTAAATCTTTAAACAAAAAGAAAGCAATTAAAATTTCAATTGATTTGCCAACCGGTTTAGATTCTGATAGAGCTACAGGAAATGAAATTTTTAGATCAGATCTGACAATATCTATTGGTGCTTATAAGAAAGGATTATTCTTTAATAAAGGATTTATTAATTGTTGTAATATAGAAAATGTCGGAATAGGAATAAGTAATAAATATTTTGAAGAACTCAAAACAAAAACATATTTAATTGAACCCGAAGATATATTTAAGTCATTGCCTAAACGCGAAAAGGATGTGCATAAATACTCAGCTGGAAAGGTATTAACTATAGCTGGTTCCGGTAAATATCCTGGAGCTGCTGTACTAGCCTCAAAGGCAGTATTTAAAACTGGAGCAGGTGCATCGGTTCTTTACTTTCCTAGATCAATAAGAAACTTAGTTCAGAAAAAATTAGATGAAGTAGTTGTCCATTCTTATGATGATAATAAAAATGAATATTTGACTGAAGAAAATTTAGGTGATTTATTATCTTATATTAAATGGACAGATGTAATTTCAATCGGACCTGGTTTAGGTAGAAATAATAAAACACAAAGTGCAGTTTCTGCAATAATCAAAAGAAGGGGGAATAAAAAAATTGTAATAGATGCAGATGCAATTTTTGCACTCAGCAATAATGTTTATAGAAAAATAAATCTAAAAAATTCAGTACTTACTCCCCACATGGGCGAGTTTGCATACCTTTTGGGAATAAGCTTATCAGAATTACAAAATGATATATTAAAATATGGGAAAAAATTTGTAAAAGAGACATGTGCTTTTTTAGTTTTAAAAGGAGCTCCATCTATAATATTTACACCCAATGGCGAAATTTTTATTAATAGCGCTGGTAATTCAGGAATGGCAAAATTTGGTACAGGAGATGTATTAACTGGACTTATTGCCGGATTCGCTTCTCAAAATATTTCTTTTGAAAATGCAATATTATCAGCAGTATATTTACATAGTTTATCTGCAGATATTTTATCAATTGAAAAAACTGAATTGAGTTATACTGCTATAGAAATTTTAAATAACATTCCATACACAACAAAATTTTTAATGAGTTCTTGTGCTTAATTTTTTAATTAAAAATAAAAAAAAGATAACATATCTTTCGTTAATCTTTTATTGGCTTATACTTATTATAGCTACTAGTTTGCCATCTAAGAATATGCCTAATATTAAATTAAATGATAAAATTGAGCATTTACTTGCTTATTTTATTTTGGGATTTTTATTTAACCTTTCAATTCTTTTTCAAGATAAATTTAAGATTCTAAAAAATAATGCTTTCATTTCTTCTATTGTTTTATTGATGATTTATGCAATATTGGACGAACTACACCAAATATTTATCCCTGGACGAGATGGTAGTTTTTTAGACTGGAGTGCCGATACAATTGGCATTATTTTGGGAGTTTTAGGAACATATCTAATTGTTAATAAAATAACTAAAATTAAGTTACTATAAATGGAACAAATATTTTATAATAATTGTAATAAATAGAAAACAAATTAAGTTGACAAATGAAAGTTCATTTGTTAATTTTAGCAACATTAAAAGGCATATTTGGAGGTAATTAAATGGCTGAATTAAAAAAACCGGAAGCTGACCTAAGAAGATCTTATCAGCGTGTGTTTGAAATATGTGTAATTGTAGCTTTAGTTTTTATGATACTCGCATTTAAATTTTTCCCAGCAATGAGCGGAGGCGAGAAGATCGCTCAAGTTTCTCAGGAATTATTTAATGTAGAAGATGTTCAGCAGACTAAGCAAGAAAATAGACCTCCTCCTCCTCCAAAACCTCCTATTCTAATTGAAGCACCTTCGGAGGATGTTTTGGAAGATATAGACATAGCTTCTACAGAACTTGATGTTAGTGCTTTTGTTGAAGCACCTCCTCCAAAAGTAGAAAAAGTTGAAGCTGAACCACAGTACTTTGTTGCTGTTGAAGAAATGCCAACTCCAATTGGTGGATTAGCAGGAATACAAAAAAGAATTCAATATTCTCAGATTGCAATCAGAGCAGGTATTGAAGGTAGAATATATGTATTAGCATTTGTTAATACTGAAGGAATAGTAACAAAAGCTACAATAACAAAAGGACTTGGTGCAGGTTTGGATGAAAGTGCACTTGAAGCAGTTAAAGCAACAAGATTTAATCCTGGAAAACAAAGAGGTAAACCTGTAAATGTGCAGGTCTCAATACCTATTTCTTTTTCTTTAAGAAATTAAATGAAGCGCCTTTAGGCGCTTTTTTTATGTTTAGGATATTTTAATTAATTGTTCTTTGTAACTTTATTTATATTTGTAAAAACTTTTTTCAAAAAAAATTATATTATCCCCAATGCCTAAATATTCTAAAAGAAGAATTGTAAGAGAAAAAGTATTGCAAATACTTTATGCTTATGAATTAAATCAAGATTCTCACTCTTTAACAAAAGATGAAATCCTAGTAGAGATAAATGACGCAAATGATAAAAAATTTGCTGAAGATTTAATAAGCAGAGTTATAATTAATAAAAAAAGTTTAGATGAAAGAATCCAAACCCGAGTAGCTAATTGGGAAATATCCAGAATAGCTCAATTAGATAAAGTACTGTTAAGAATGGGAATATGTGAGTTACTTTATTTTCCTGAAATCCCTCCAAAAGTATCAATAAATGAAACCATAGAAATTGCAAAATCATACAGCACAACTAGCAGCGGTAAATTTATCAACGGAATTATGGATGCCATCCTGACTGAATTAAAAGAAAAAGGTGAATTAAAAAAATCAGGAAGAGGTCTGGTTGAAGAAACTATTTCAAAAAAATCTGACCAATAATAATTTATGAAGAATAAAGGCAGAATAGTTAGTTGGGCTTTATTTGATTTTGGTAACACTGCTTTTTCTGTCATTATTGTTACTGTTATTTATTCAAAATACTTTACTAATATAGTTGCCGGTGGACAAAGATGGGTTTGGGGGCTACTTGTAAGCATCTCAATGATTATAGCCGCAATATTAAGTCCATCGCTTGGTGCAATTGCTGATCTTTCCAGAAACAGAAAAAGATTTTTACTCCTCTTTACAATAATATCCGTTATATGTACAGCCCTAATGTACTTTGTAGGAAGTGGAGATATTCTAATGGGAGCAATTCTTTTTATTTTTGCTAATATTGGATTTGAAGCTGGGTTAGTATTTTACGATGCATTTTTACCTGATCTAACTGAAAAGAAAAACTATGGAAGAGTATCAGGCTATGGTTTTGCTGCGGGTTATTTAGGGGCACTTATAGTTTTGCTTATTGTCCTATTTATTTTACCTGAGCAGTCTGCACCAAATTATTATGATAGAATAAGATTTTCTTTTTTAATTTCATCTGCTTTCTTTATGGTGTTTTCTATTCCACTATTTTTATTTGTAAGCGAACCTAAAAGGGAAGTACAGGTAAGTAAATCATTATTTAAAGAAGGATTAAGCAGAAGCTTCAATACTTTTAAGGCATTATTTATTGAAAAAAAATTACCATCAATTTCAAGATTTTTAATTTCTTTTTTCCTTTATAATGATGCTATAATTACAATAATTGTTTTTGCATCAATCTTTGCTTCAAATGTTCTGCACATGGAGGATTTTGAATTAATATTCTTTTTCATAATCATACAAAGTACTGCAATTTTAGGTTCATTTATTTTTGGAATTATTTCAGATCATCTGGGACCTAAAAAAACAATAACAATAACTTTAGTCATTTGGATTTTTGTTGTTATTGGTGCGGCTTTGGTCAACAGTGTTAGCCAATTCTATTTAATTGGTCTGTTAGCAGGTTTAGCAATAGGCTCATCTCAATCTTGTAGTAGATCATTGATGGCATTGCTTACTCCAAAATCTAATGAAGCTGAATATTTTGGTTTTTATGACGGACTTTTTGGAAAATCTTCTGCTGTAATTGGACCTTTATTTTATGGAATTATATCAGATATTTCAGGTGAAAAAGTTGCTACATTGGGGCTTGGTTTATTTTTTATAGCTGGCTTGATAATTCTCCAAAAAGTAAAAGAACCACTGAAAAAAAAATAATATAGAACTTTAGATTATGATTATTTAATTAGATTATTTAATTTGTATTAGTTCTTATTTTGTGTTTATCTCCGAGTTTATATCTCTAAGTTTTATAATAAGAGTGTAAACCGTTAGGGTTAGTTTAGAAATGAATTAGCCTGCCTGTTTGCCTAAGGCGGACCTTTGCAAAGGAGAAGTAAAAATTTACCCAACTTTGCGCAGTTGGGTTTTTTTATTAATAATAAGGGAGAAATCATGTCAAAAATACCAAAGAGATATTTGAAATTTAAGGAAGACTATCCTAAAGTTTTTGAAGCTTATGAAGCTATGGGAGATGCAATTCATAATGCGGGTCCTCTTGACGATAAAACAAGAGCATTAGTAAAATTAGCCATATCAACCGGCGCCAGGCTAGAAGGTGCAGTTCATTCACACACACGCAAAGCTTTAAAAGTGGGCGTTACAAAAGAAGAATTGAGACAAGTTGCATTACTTTCTTTGCCTACAATTGGTCTACCAAGTATGATGGCTGCTCTTTCTTGGGTAGATGATGTTATTGGAGATTAAATGCTTGTAAAACTATTTTCACTTTTCATATCTTTTCTAAAAGTAGGCTCTTTCAGCTTTGGCGGGGCTTATTCATTATTTCCGTTGATTGAAAAAGAAGTTGTTCAAAATCACCATTGGCTTCAGCAAGATGAATTTTTAAAAGTTCTTGGATTAGTAGAAGTATTTCCCGGAGCTATTTCAATTAAATATGCTACTTATACAGGATTTAAAGTAGCCGGTGTATTAGGCGTGATTGCTGCTAATCTCGGCAATATTATTATGCCTGCAACTGTGATAATGCTTGCAATTTATTTCCTTGATTATTTTCATAAAAACGAAATTATATTAAAAGCTTTTGATGGAATTAAATATGCAGTAATAGGAATGGTTGCTGCACTTCTTTATCAATACAGTACAGAGAATGTTGCTGAAATTAAAGGAGTACTTCTTATTTTGATTGGTTTTTCATTAGTATTCTTTTTGAAATTACATCCGGCGTATGTTGTAATTATTGCAGCAGTTGTATCTTTAATAATCTTATAAGAAATGAAATTAATTGATAGATATAATAGAGTTCACAATTATTTAAGGATTTCCTTAACGGATAAATGTAATTATAATTGTATCTATTGCAATCCCAACAGATTAGACTCAAAACTCACAAAAAAAAATATTCTTTCCTTTGAAGAAATATTAAGAGTTATTGAAATATTTGCTAAAGAATTAGAATTTAAAAAATTCAGATTTACAGGTGGCGAACCTCTTGTAAGAAGAGATGTATTCTCCTTTTTTAGAGAAGTTCAAAAGTTAAAAAATATTTATGGATTTTCGACAGGTATAACTACAAACGGGTCTCTATTAAAAGGTAGAACTGATGAACTAAAAGCATCAGGAATTGATAGTTTGAATATTAGTTTAGACAGTTTGGATAAATATAATTTTCATACTATTACAAAAAACGATGAATCAGAAAGAATACTTTCTGTTATTGATGAATCTATTAGAAGCGGATATTCACCTGTTAAAGTTAATGCCGTAATTATCAAGGGAATAAATGATTTAGAGATTATAAATTTTGTTGATCATTTCAAAGATATGAATGTAAATATTAGATTTATTGAATTTATGCCTTTTGGAAGTAATGGATGGGAAAGAAACGGTTTAATTAATTATAAAGAAATGAAGAATATAATTGAAGGAAAATATTCTATTTCTGCCTTATCTTCCTATAAAAACAGTGTTGCAAAAGATTTTCAATTAAAAGAACATACAGCAAAAATAAGTTTTGTAAGTTCTATGTCAGAACATTTTTGCTATAGCTGCAATAGGGTTCGTATTTCATCTATGGGTAAATTTAGATTGTGTTTGTTTTCTGAAGGAAAACACGAAATAAATTTTAAGGAATTATTTCAGAAAAATTATTCTGATGAAGAAATTGTTGACGAACTAATGGAGGCAATACAACACAAATGGGAAAAACATCCTGAACCTGAAGAGCTTTCAGAAATGATGAGCAACAATATGATGTCAATAGGCGGATGATGAAAAAATTATCACATGTAGATAAAAACGGTAAAGCCAATATGGTTGATGTAATCGACAAAAAAAAATCAATCCGAATTGCAGAAGCATTTGCTGAAGTATCCGTATCTAATGAATTATTTAATAAAATTAAAAATAATGAATTAGAAAAAGGTGATTTATTAACAACCGCAAAAATTGCCGGAATACAGGGAGGTAAAAAAACTTCTGAACTAATTCCTTTGTGTCATAATATTTTTATCTCAAAAATTGATGTGAATATAAAATTGAACGAAAAGAAAAATGCAATTGAAATTTATTCTTTTGCAAAAACAAATTCAGTTACTGGAATAGAAATGGAAGCTTTAACTTCTGCAAGTATTGCTGCGCTGACTGTTTATGATATGTGCAAAACTGTTGATAAATCAATTGTAATAAATGAAATAAAATTACTCTCAAAAACTGGCGGTAAAAGCGGAAGCTATAAAATTTAGAATTAAAAATTCTACCACGGCTGATAAATATGAATTTTTAATTATGAATTTTGTATTAGGATATTACAATTATGTTAAGCTATAATGAAGCGTTTGCACTCATCAAAGACCAATTCCAAAAAATAAAATTAGAAATAGAAACTGTACCACTAGGAAATTCTATTCACAGAACATTAGCAGAAGATATTATCTCAGACATAAACCTTCCGCCATTTGATAATTCTGCAGTTGATGGTTACGCAGTCAAATTCGATAAATCTATTTCAGAATGGGAAATTATAGGTGAAATTTCTGCGGGTAATTTTGCGGATTATGATCTTTCAAAAAATCAAGCTGTAAAAATTATGACAGGCGCAAAAATTCCAAGCGATTGCACAACTGTTATACCGATAGAAGATGTTGAAGTAAAATATAATATTATCAAACTTAATTCTGAAGCAAGATATTTTGATGAAATGAATATCAGAAATAGATCTGCTGATATTTCATTAGGTGAAATTGCTGTTCCAAAGAATACATTTCTAAAACCCAGTCATCTTGCTTCAATTGCTTCTTGTGGTAAAAATGAAATTCTGGTTTATAAAAAATTAAAATTTGGTATTCTGGCTACAGGTGATGAGCTTATTCCGGTTAATGAAAAACCAACGGAGGACAAAATCAGAATTTCAAATAATTACTCTTTAATTGGAGAACTTCAGGAAATAAATCAAGATTATGTTAATTATGGATTTATTAAAGACAACAAAGAAAACATAAAAGAAAAAGTTGAAGAAATATTAAATACTGATATCGATATTTTATTAACAACAGGAGGAGTTTCTGTTGGTGAGTATGACTTTTTAAAAGAAGTATTTGAAGAATTGGAAGTAAAAAAAATATTCTGGAAAGCTTTCATTAAACCGGGCAAACCGTGTTATTTTGGTATCTTTGAAAAAGGGAATAAGATTAAATTAATTTTCGGATTACCCGGTAATCCAGTATCAAGTCAGGTCAATTTCAAAGTATATATAAAAGAAAATATTCAGAATTTATTTGGAATGGAAATGCCACCTCAGGTTAAAGCTGAATTAATGAATGATCTTAAAAAGACTGATAAAAAAAGACACTTTATGAATGGAATTCTAAAAAGAGAAAATGATAAATATTTTGTCTCTTCAAAATTCACCCAATCATCAGGAAATATGGTGGAGTTAAGTAAAGCAAATTGTTTAATTATAATTGAAGAAGAATATCTAAATCCTAGAAAAGGAGAAATTGTAAAATGTATTCCTATGTAACAGGAATAATTTTAGCCGGCGGTAAAAGTAAAAGGATGGGGGAGAATAAATCCTTCTTAAAATTGGGTGATAAATCTGTAATTGAAAAAATTACGGATCTGATGAAAAATATATTTAAGAATGTTCTGCTTATTACTAACACAACAGATGAGTATAAATTTTTATCTATTCCCATTTATGAAGATATATATAAGTACAAAGGTCCTTTGGCAGGTATTCATTCGGGTTTAACTCATTCAATTACACAAAATAATTTTATTATTTCTTGTGATATCCCTTTAATGACAGAAAAAATGATTAAATACATAGTTGATTATAAAACTGATAAACTAATAACTGTTTGCAAAGCTGATGGTTTTATACAACAGTTAGCGGGCAGATATTCCAAAAATGTTTTACCCTGTGCCGAAGAAATAATATTAGAAGATTCTAAAGAAGTAAGAGGAGATAAACAAGAACAGAGAAAGTGTAATGTATTAAACTTACTTGATAAAGTTGGAGCAGAAATAATTGATGCTGAAGATTTAGATATTTATAAAGGAAATATTTTCTTTAATATGAACAAACCTGAAGATTACAAAAAAATTATAAATTTAGATTGGTCATAAGCTAAAATCTAAAATTCAAAGGTCTTATCTCATCATACATCCTTTTTAATTGGTTAAAAGCATATCTGTCGCCTCTTTGTGCAGCGGCTCTGTAGTACATCACAGCTTTAGATTTATCTTTTTCTACACCAATTCCATTTTCATATAAATTAGCAAGAGTAACTTCAGCCAAAATAGAACCCATTTTAGAGGCTTTAAGTAATTTGTTTATATCAGATATTAAACTTTGATATTTTTGTTCCAGAATATTAGTTGCAGCAATTCTTGTAAGTGCTTCTTCACTACCCAATTTTCCGACAGATTCCCAAATCTCTATAGCTTTTTCCTCATCTTTTTTAATTAAGTAACCTGTATAATAAGAAAGACCAAGTTCAACTTTTGCCGGAATAAAACCTGAGTTTGCAGATTGAAGAATTAAATTAAAAGCATCTTTCTCAGCAATGTCTCTGATAAATCCGAGAGCATACAATCCATACCAAATATATTTGGCTTTTTCATTTCCTTTTTTTGCAAAAGATTTAATTACATTAAAATATTTTTTGTCTTTAAATATTTGATAAAGAAGATTGGCAGCAACGCTTGAATTTAGTCTGGCAGCTCTTATATAATAAACAGTAGAGTTTAATTTATTTTTCTGAAAATATTTCCCAATTTCATATAACCTACCTAATAAAGTAAGCGATTCAGGATTGCCTGCATCTGCTGTATGAAGTAAATATGGTAGCCCTTCCTTTTTAAAATTTATTGTAGAATCATTTTCTTCAGTAATACCTAATGAATCAGCAAGATTGGAATTTGTTTCGGATAAAAAAGGATTTAAAATATCTTTATCAGTAATTACTCTGGCAGAGTCTTGTATAAGATCAAAATCTATTATTTCCAATCCAATGGGAGTAGTTGTTGCTGTAATATCACTTTTGAATATTTTTCTTTTTTTATTTATTGTTTTATTCTCTTGTTTAATTGGATTTAGCAATTCGGATGATATTTTTTTTTCTAATATTTTAATATATTCTAATGCTGGTTCAAAGCCTGATTCAGAAGATTTTTTGAACCATTGGTATGCTGTTAAATAGTCTCTTTTTAAAACAAGGTTATTTAAATGTGTAAGTCCCAAAATATATTCCGCCTGAGGCATTCCATCCAAAGCTGCTCTTTGAAAAAAATCATAAGCTTTGAATGGATCCCAATCAACGCCCCATCCATTATTTAATAATATTGCATAATTGTATTCCGCAGATGTTAAATTTTTCTTAGCTGCATTTCCAATCCATTTAGCTCCTAAAGTTGTGTCTGAAGTAAACCCTTCTCCCATTAAATATCTTAATCCCAATTCATGTTCAGCAATAGGATCCCCATCTTTAGCTTTTTGTACCAAATTAAATTGATGCCACAACTGATAGGATAGATCAGATCTGTAAAACATTGAATATCTGAAAAACTGATTTTTCTTTTTATAAGCAAGACTGGCAGTTGAATCTTGACTAAAAATAAAAGGATTATAAAATATTGAGATTATTATTACAGATAATATTATGATTTTTTTGTTATTCTTCAATAAATATTCCGAAAGTTTAATGTTTAGTTCATTTTATAGCTTTGACACAAGTAGTAACAATATCATTTAAAATTAAATTGAAATTCTTTAAAAATTGAATCTACAATAATTACAAATTTAATATTAATAAAGTTGTAAACTAATTTATAAAATAAATGATAAATGGAAGACAATTATTATTTTAATTTGAATGTTTACTTACTCAACATTAGTCTTTGTTCCACATTATAGAATTATTAAAAAATAAATTTATTACCCATTGAGATTATTAAAAACAAGTGATATATTTAAGAACAAAAACAATGACCATTTCCCCCCGTAAAAAAGTAAAATTCATTTTTGTGACCGGCGGTGTAATATCTTCTTTAGGTAAGGGTATTACTGCTTCTTCAATAGGTTTACTATTAAAGCAACGCGGTTTTAAAGTATCCATCCAAAAATTTGATCCATATATAAATGTTGACCCCGGAACTATGAGTCCATATCAGCATGGTGAAGTTTATGTAACTGATGACGGTGCAGAAACTGATTTGGACCTTGGGCACTATGAAAGATTTTTGGATGTAAATATGTCCAAATTGAATAACACAACTACCGGTCAAATTTATTACGATGTTATTACAAAGGAAAGAAGAGGAGATTTTTTAGGAGCAACAGTTCAGGTAATTCCTCACATTACAGATGAAATTAAAAGAAGGATGACCAAACTTTGTGAACTTGGTGAATATGATATAATAATTACTGAAATTGGCGGAACGGTCGGTGATATTGAAAGCCTTCCATTTATGGAAGCAATGAGACAGATACTTTTACAATATGGTAAAAAGCACGCAATTAATATTCATGTTACCTTAGTACCTTATATTGCTTCTGCCGGTGAAGTGAAAACCAAACCTACTCAGCACAGCGTAAAAAATCTTTTGGAATTAGGTATTCAACCCGATATTTTGGTTTGCAGATCAGAAAAGAAAATTAGTCGTGAGATAAGAGATAAAATTGCACTGTTTTGTAATGTTGATTCTAAAGCTGTTGTCTCAGCTCATGATTGCAGCTCAATTTACGAAGTTCCTCTTGTGCTATTTAAAGAAAAACTTGACCAAATGGTATTAAAAAAATTACACCTGCCTGAAAGAAAAATAAAGTTAGATGATTGGAATAAATTAATTGATAGAATTAACAAACCGGCAAATGAAGTAGAAATTGCTATTTGTGGAAAATACATTGAACATATGGATGCGTACAAAAGTATTATGGAATCCTTTGTTCACTCCGGTGCTTTTAACAACACAAAAGTAAAAGTAAAGGCAATTCATTCGGGTGAACTTAATGAAGAGAATGTTAAAAAATTATTAAAAGGTGTTAATGGAATTCTTGTCCCCGGAGGTTTTGGAGAAAGAGGAATAGAAGGAAAAATACTTGCTGTAAAATATGCTCGTGAAAATAAAATACCTTTTTTGGGTATTTGTTTAGGTCTTCAATGTGCAGTTATAGAATTTGCAAGAAATGTATGTGGAATTACAAAAGCTAACAGCTCCGAATTTAAGAACAATAAATATTCTGTTATTGATTTAATGCCTGATCAGAAAGATGTAAAGAATATGGGTGCAACCATGAGACTTGGAACTTATCCATGTAAAATAGACGAAAATACACAGGCATTTAAAGCATACCAAACTAATTTTATTTCGGAAAGACATAGACATAGATTTGAAGTAAATAATAAATTTAGAAATGAACTTATTAAAAATGGAATGGTTTTAAGCGGACTATCTCCTGATCGGGAATTAGTTGAGATAGTTGAAATTTCTGAGCATCCATGGTTTGTTGGATGTCAATTTCATCCTGAATTAAAATCCAGAGCGACAAAACCACATCCATTATTTAGAGAATTTGTTAAAGCCTCTCTTTTAAAATGGAAAAAATAATTTTTTTATTCTTCATAGCTCTAAAATGCTTCTGGCTTAATTGAATATTTATTACTATTTAGGTAATTTTAACAACTTTTGGGAAATCTTATTTTGAGACTTACAGTGTTTGTTTCAGGTCGTGGTTCTAACCTGAAATCAATATTAGATTATTTTAATTTAAATAATAAAGTCGAAATTAAGTTAATTGTTACTGATAACTCTTTATGCAAAGCTCTTGATATTGCTAAACAAAATAACATCCCTTTTTATTGTATAGATAAAAAAAATAGCGAACAAGGTTTTGAGTATTTAATTGAGCTATTAAAAAATGAAAAAGTTGAACTTATAGTACTTGCAGGATTCTTAAAATTATTATCTTCTTCATTTGTAAGTAATTTTAAACAAAGAATAATTAATATTCACCCTGCTTTACTGCCTGCTTTTGGTGGTGAAGGGATGTACGGAATAAATGTTCACAAAGCTGTTTTTCAATCAGGTGATAAAATCTCTGGTGCAACAATTCATTTTGTTGATGAAACTTATGATACAGGCAATATAATTGCGCAAGAGAAAGTTGATATTTCAGAATGTAAAACACCGGAAGAAATTGCTGCAAAAGTTTTAACTATTGAACATCAATTATTACCCAAAGTAATTAATGATATAGTTGATGGTAAAATTGTAATTGGTAATTAGTAATTAGTAAAAGTTGATTAGGTCATATTTATGATTGGAAAATTGAATTGAAAAAAATTGCATTAATAAGTGTTTCCGATAAAACAGATGTTACTTTTTTGGGGAGAACACTTTCTGAATTAGGGTATGATATTATTGCTACTGGCAACACCTCAAAAATATTAAGAGAAAACGGAATAAAAGTTATTCAGATCAGTGATATAACAGGATTTCCAGAAGTTTTTGACGGAAGAGTAAAAACACTTCATCCAAAAATATTTGGTGGAATTTTATTTAGAAGAGAAAACAAACAAGATCAAAAAGAATTAGAAGAAAATGAAATTTCTCCAATTGATATTGTTTGTGTGAACCTATATCCCTTTGAACAAACTATTGCAAAAGAAAAAGTATCATTGGAAGAAACAATCGAGAATATTGATATTGGAGGACCAAGTTTAATTAGAGCGGCTGCTAAGAATTATAATTATGTATCTGTTCTTACTAATCCAACCCAGTATAAAGAGTTTATTAAAAATTTAAAGAAAGGTGAAATCTCAATTGACAAAAGAAAAGAATTGGCTGCAGAAGCTTTTTCTCACACAGCAAAATATGATACAGTTATTTCTAATCATTTGGAAAATATATTTGATTTACCAAAAGAGATATTTAGAATAAATATTAAAAAAGAAAAGAAATTGAGGTATGGAGAAAATCCTCACCAATCGGGAACAATTTATGGTACTTTTAATAATTATTTTGATGTGTTTTATGGTAAAGAGATATCATATAATAATATTATTGATTTAATTTCTGCGGCAGAATTAGCCGAAGAAATTGGTGGAAATGCATGTACAATTATTAAGCATTGTAATCCTGCAGGTGCAGCTCAAGGAGAAACAGTTTACAAGGCATTTGAGAATGCTTTAAAATGTGATCCTGTTTCAGCTTTTGGTGGAATAGTTGTTTTTACAAAGGGAGTTGATAGAGAAACTGCTGAAAAATTAAATGATATATTTTTAGAAATTATCTGCGCACCTTCATATTCTAAAGATGCTTTAAGTATATTAACAAAGAAAAAAAATAGAAGATTGGTTAAACAACTAAAATCTATAAAGTTCCAGACACAAAACTTTAGAAATATACCTGGTGGAGTTATTGTACAAAGTAGTGATGATATTTTAATTGATGAAAAGAATTTAAAAGTTGTTACAAAAAAACAACCAACAAAAAAGGAAATGGAAGATTTGATGTTTGCCTGGAAAGTTGCAAAACATACAAAATCAAATGCAATTGTTTTTGCAAAAGATAAAGCTGCTCTAGGTGTTGGAGCGGGACAAATGTCTAGATTGGATTCATCTAAAATTGCTAAGATGAAAGCAAATGAACATGGTCTAAATCTAAAAAATTCTGTTGCTGCTTCGGATGCATTTTTCCCTTTTGCAGATGGATTATTAGAAATTATAAATTGCGGTGCTACTTCTGTAATTCAACCAGGAGGATCTGTTAGGGATCAAGAAGTAATTGCAGTTGCAGATGAGAATAATATTTCAATGGTTTTTACAGGTATTAGACACTTTAAGCATTAAGAGGAATTATGGGAATTTTTGATCTTTTTTCTACTGATATTGCAATAGACTTAGGCACAGCCAATACATTAATTTATGTTAAGGGAAAAGGTATTGTGCTTAATGAACCATCAATAGTTGCTTTTGATAAAACAACTAAAAAAATTATTGCACTTGGTAATAAAGCAAAAGAAATGCAAGGCAGGGAACACAGAGAAATAAGTGTAACCAGACCAATGCGTGATGGTGTTATTGCAGATTTTGAAATTGCCGAAGGTATGATTAGAGCATTTATTAAAAAAGTAAAAGTTGGTACATTATCTAGTAGAAGAGTTGTAGTTGCTGTACCTAGCGGAGTTACAGAAGTAGAAAAAAGAGCTGTAAGAGATAGTGCAGAACACGCAGGTGCTAAAGAAGTTCATTTAATAGCAGAACCAATGTCAGCCGCTATAGGAATTGGAATTGATGTTGATGCTCCGGCTGGAAGTATGATAATAGATATTGGTGGTGGTACTACTGAGATTGCAGTGATTGCATTATCAGGAATAGTAAATGAAGAGTCAATAAGAATTGCCGGTGATGAAATGAATTATGCTATAATGCAATACTTCAAAAAAAATCATAATATTCTTATTGGTGAAAGAACTGCAGAGGCAATTAAATGTGAAGTAGGTTCAGCAGTTCCTTTAAAAGAAGAAATTACAATTCAAGTAAAGGGTAGAGATTTAGTCGGTGGAATTCCAAAAACTACAGAAGTAAGTTCTGTAGAAATAAGAGATGCTTTAAATGAATCAATTGTTCAGATAGTTGATGCAGTTAAGCAATCATTGGAACGCACACCACCAGAACTTTCTGCTGATATTTTAGACAGGGGAGTAATGATAACTGGCGGTGGAGCGCTACTAAAAGGATTGGATGAAAGAATTAGAATGGAAACAAATCTTCCTGTGCATGTTGCTGATGATCCATTAACAGCTGTTGTAAGAGGTGCAGGTAAAGTTATTGATGATTTAAATAAATATTCAAAGGTTTTAATTCGAAAAAGAACTTATTGATAAATGTTAAAACAATTTTCAAATTTTTGGTATAAATTTAAAGAATATATTGTATTAGTTGTTCTCGTCATAGTAAGTCTTTTCACTCTTTCAAATAATAATAATAACTCTGTTAAAAATGTAAAAACAATAGCTTTTAGTAGTTTTGCATTCTTTTCTAATATTATTTCTAACATCACTACATCCGCATTAATTAAAAATGAAAATGTTCAGCTGAGAAAAATGAATGCTGAATTGATGATACAAATTAATTTACTAAGACAATATGGAATTGAAAATCAAGAATTAAAAAGGCTGCTTGCTTTAAAAGATACTACTTCATTACCTTTAATACCTGCTTCAGTTGTTTCTAAGTCATTCAATACTACAACAAATACTTTTACTTTGAATTCAGGACAAAATGATGGAGTAATTCCAGGTATGCCTGTTATAAATGATCTTGGATTTATAGGTATTGTTCAAAATGTTTCAGAAAATTTTTCAATAATTAGGACATTAAGAAATGTTGATTTACACCTTACTGTAAAAGATGAAAGAAGCAGAGTAAATTCTATTTTAAAATGGGATGGTGATAATTTAATACTCACAAATATACCTTATACTTCAGATATCAAAATTGGTGACAGAATTGTTATATCTGAGTTAAGCACAATAGTTCCAGTAACTTTTCCAATTGGTTATATTAAATCTATAGATTATTCCTCGACAGATATTTTTAATAAAGTTATTTTGCAACCTTTTGCTGACTTAACATTAATAGAAAATGTATTTATTATAAAAATGATTCAAAGCACTCAGATAAACAACTTGGAATTAAATTTTTATAAAAAAGGTCTATAATGAAAACTAAATATTTTAATTCAATACTCGTATTTATCCCTTTAGTACTTGTACAAATTACATTAGTTAGATTTATTAGCTGGAATGCAATAGGACCAAATTTAATATTAATCCCCCTTGTTTTTTTTACTATTTCAAATAATCAATTATTTGGTACAATTTTAGGATTTTCTTATGGATTATTATTAGATCTATTTTCCGGGGGTTTACTCGGAAGCGCTATGCTTTCATTCACTGTCTCTGGATTTATTGCAGGTTATTTTTCTAATGAAAATAAAAGACATATATATTATAAACCATTAAATTTTAGTTTTATAGTTCTATTATGTTCAATAATTTCTTCAATAATGTTTTCTTTCTTTACAACTATTGATTTTAGTAGAAATTTATTCACATCTATTTTTGATGAAGGTCTATTGCCTGGTTTTTACACATCAATTATTGCTTTAATTTTTATTTATTTTTATCCTCGGAGAAAATTAATTGAAAACTGATAGTTTTGCATCTCAAAGTAGAAAAAAGATAATATTCGGAATTATTATAATTGGGTTTTCTTTTTTGATAGTCAGACTTTTTCAAATGCAAATTTTGCAGAAAGGATTTTATGATCAAAAATCACAAAATAATAGTGTAAAAAAAATTGATAAGATCCCTATAAGAGGATTATTTTTAGACAGAAACAAAGATGTACTGGTTAACAATATTCCATCCTATTCAATATTTCTTACTAAAGCAGAATATAATTTAAAGCAAAATAAATTATTAGAATCAGTTCTTAATCTTGAAGATGGGCACATAAATAAATTTTTAAAAGAGAACGAAAAATATTCCAAATTCATTCAGCTTAGGTTAAAGAAAGATACGCCATTTAATGTGATTGCCTGGATTGAAGAAAATTATGAACATCTGCAGGGGATCAGTTATAAAATTGAAATGCAGAGAGGATACCCAAGTGATGTTATGGGCTCACAAATGTTTGGTTATTTAAATGAGATATCTCAAAATCAATTAAATAAATTAAAAGATATTTATAAACAAGGCGATTATATAGGAAGTACAGGTTTAGAAAAAGAATATGAAACTTTACTTAGGGGCGAAAAAGGTTATGACTTTATTCTAATTGATTCTCGTCAAAAATTAATTAAGAAATTAAAAGATGATAATTCCATCCCAACAATCAAAGGTGCAGATTTAGTCCTCACAATAGATAAAGAATTACAGAAAGTAGCTGAGGAATCGCTAAAAGGTAAAAAAGGGGCAATAGTTGCTATTGAACCTAAGACTGGTGAAATATTGGCAATGGCAAGCGCACCGGATTTTGATTTAAGTAAATTTGCTTCGGTTACAACAGATGAATATTTACAAAAACTTATTAATAATCCTTCAAAACCTTTTTTTAATAGAGCAATAATGTCGGTTAAACCTCCAGGCTCTACATTCAAAATTTTAGAAGCAATTGCTGGCTTGGAATTAGGAGTTATCGATAAGAACAAAACTTACAATTGCATAGGTGGCGCAGAATTTTATGGAAGATATTTTAAATGTGATGCTGTTCACGGTATAGTAAATATTACTTCTGCAATCGAGCGTTCTTGCAATGTTTATTTTTATCATCTTATTTATAAAATTGGAATTAAAAAGTGGAATGAGTATGCTGAAAAATTTGGCTTTGGTAAAAAAACCGGTGTTGATTTGGCAAACGAAGTAAGTGGTTTTATTCCGGATGAAAAATATTATATAAAAGAATATGGGGGAAATTGGCCAAAAAGTATTATGGCAAGTTTAGCAATTGGACAAGGTGAGGTTAGTGTTGATCCTATACAGCTTGCGCAGTTTACTTCAATTATTGCTAATAACGGAAATACTTTTCAACCACACATACTTAAAGGTTATATAGACACAAAGACTAATAAATTAGTTGAAAATAAAACCAATCCAATTCACATTGATATAAATAAAGAAGTTTTGGATATTGTAAAAAATGGCATGTTCTTAGTTGTAAATGGAAGAGGTACAGCATATGCAAGTAGATTACCTGATATAATAATGGCAGGTAAAACCGGTACTGCTGAAAACCCACACGGAGCTGATCATGCTTTATTTATTGGCTTTGCTCCTTTTGATGATCCACAAATAGCTTTCTCTATAATTGTAGAAAATGCAGGCTTTGGTGCTTCCCACGCAGCACCAATAGGAAAATTATTAGTAGAAACATATTTACGAAATAAAATTAATAAAGATTTAAACAAGACCGTTGCCGTAAAATAGTTATGATGAGAATTACTTGAATATAAATTATAATTTCAATGATAAGTTTGATATTTGGTTTTTTGCGACAATAATATTGTTACTTTGTATTGGCTTATTAGCTATATACAGTGCTACTTTAAACAATGCATTAGTTGAAAATAATTTTACAAAGCAATTATTCTGGGTGGGAATCGGGATAATTGTTTTCTTTATTGTTTTTTCAATTCCTACAAATACATTTAAAAATATAGCTTGGCCTGCTTATCTCTTTTCTATTTTATTATTACTTGTTGTTCTTATAATGGGGAGAAAAATATCCGGAGCTAAAAGCTGGTTATTTTTTGGTTCACTAGGATTTCAACCTTCCGAAATAGCTAAAATTTCTACAATACTTGCACTATCATCTTTCCTTTGTAAAAAAGATGTAGATATAGAAACATTTAAAGATATTTTGATAGCACTTGCTATAGGTGTAGCTCCAATTTTACTGATATTACTGGAACCTGATATGGGAACAGTATTAGTTTTTGCAACAATATTTTTAACTATAATTTTCTGGAAAGGAATTAGTTTATTCGGTCTATTTGTAGTCCTATCACCTGGAATCGTTGCTGTTTCATCTTTGTTTGGTACATTACCATTTATTACAACTCTTGCTGTTGTTGCATTAATATTAATATTTTTTAAGAAAGGGCTAATTTTTAGCGGTTCACTGTTTGCTATAAATTTAGCCGCCGGTTTTTTTACTGATTTTGTTTATCACGCATTAAGTCCACATCAACAAATTAGAATAAAATCATTCTTAGACCCTATGTCAGATCCTTTAGGCTCCGGGTATAATTCAATACAAGCTAAAGTAGCAATTGGATCTGGTGGATTATTTGGTAAAGGATTTTTAGAAGGCTATCAAACACAGCTTAATTTTATACCTGAGCAATGGACTGATTTTATTTATAGCGTAATTGGTGAAGAATATGGATTTATTGGTTCAACAATTACCCTTGTGCTTTTTCTTATCTTATTTTTGAAAATATTAAAAATTGCAAATACAACTAAAGATGAATTTTTAAGCCTTACCATAATTGGAATTCTATCTTTATTTTTTATTCACTTTATTATTAATGTTGGAATGGCTGTAGGAATTATGCCTGTTATTGGTATTCCACTACCATTGGTTAGTTATGGCGGAAGTTCTTTAATTGTTAATATGGCATTACTTGGTATTGTTGCAAATGTTTTTAGAACAAGAAAAAACTATACTTAAAGGAGGTTAATTGATTTTATCTGATAAAAAAATTTTAGAAGAAATTAAGAATGGAAATATTGTAATTGATCCTTATGACAGAGAGTGTCTGGGTACTAATAGTTACGATGTACATTTAGGTAAATGGCTTTCATTATATTGTGATAAAGTTTTAGATAGTAAAAAACATAATAAAATTGAAATGTTTGAAATTCCGCAAAATGGATATGTACTTGAACCGGCGAAATTATATTTAGGTGTTACTCAAGAATATACTGAGACACAAAATTATGTTCCTTTTTTAGAAGGTAAGTCTAGTATTGGAAGATTGGGGATTGATATTCATGCAACTGCAGGTAAAGGGGATGCAGGTTTTTGTAATTACTGGACTTTGGAAATATCTGTTAAAATACCTGTAAAAGTTTATACTGGAATGCCAATTGGACAATTAATTTATTTTAAAATGACCGAAGGTGTTGAAGTACCATATAATTTAAAAAAGAGCGCAAAGTACAATGAGAAATCTCCATACCCAAAAGAATCTATGATGTTCAAAAACTTTAAATAAAATGACAGCTTTAGAAAAATTAGATACAAAAAATATTAATGGAAAATATATTTGTGTTGGGTTAGACACAGATATTGAAAAGATACCTGATTATTTAAAAAACAATAATGATAATATTTTTGAATTCAATAAATTAATAATAGAAAGTACATCTAAAAATGTTGCGGCATATAAATTTAATTTAGCTTTTTATGAGTCTGAAGGAATTGATGGGATAAAACAATTGGAAAGAACCCTGGAACTAATTCCATCTGATATATTAACTATTGGAGATGCTAAAAGAGGAGATATTGGCAATACTTCTCAAATGTATGCTAAATCGTTATTTGAACATTTCAATTTTGATGCAACAACTTTAAATCCTTATATGGGGTATGATTCAATAAGTCCTTTTTTAGATTATAAAGATAAGTTGAGTTTTATTTTATCTTTAACATCTAATAAAGGTGCAGATGATTTTGAAAAAGCTATTCTAAAAGATGGTAAAAAATTATATGAACTGGTAATTAATAAAGTTAATGATTGGAATGCTAATCATAATTGCGGGATAGTCTTCGGTGCAACCCAAATTAATGAATTAGAAAAAAATATTACTACATTTCAGAAATTGCCTGTATTAGTCCCAGGTGTTGGTGCACAAGGTGGAAATTTAGAAGATGTAATTAAGCAATTTATGAAAAGAGAAAAAATGAGATTATTAATAAATGTAAGTAGATCAATAATTTATAAAGACAATTCTAATGATTTTGCAACTCTTGCAAGTGATGAATTAATAAGGTTGAATTCAATTATAAATAATTGTTGTTAAGGAATGTCCAATCTATCAAAATATTTTTTATTATTTGGTATTATTTTTTTACTATCAACTCTAAGTATATATCCATTTTCAAAAACAAAACTATCTGAAAATTATAAATTATCTTCCCAAGTTGATTCCACTTACACAATATCTAAAGAAAAATTGAATGTATATAGTTTTTCAATTAATGATAATCTATCATTAATTTCATTGCCTGATTATGATTCTACTTTTACTACAAGCAATGAGAAAATAGATATTAATGTTAATTTAGATACAAATATTAGATATGCAGATATTTATATTTTTATCAATAAACAGAAAATTGATCTTTATTATAATGTTAACGGTGGGGTATATGCTTTTAGAGGTATTAGATTATTTGCTGGTATAAATAATATAGAAGTATTTTATGTTATCGGTAATTCAAGGTCTCAATCTTCTTCGATTTTAATAAATAAAGAATAAATGCCTTTACATGAAAAAGAGAATTATATCTGAAAAATTTCTATGTGAAATTTGGGAGAAATATAATATCAATGATACAATGCAAACTGAAGATGGTAAATCTATAACAATCCTTAGCAGAGGAGACAAAAATAATGAATTAGATGGACCTGACTACAGAAATGTTAAAATTAAAATTGATAACAAAACATTAATCGGGGATATAGAAATTGATACTGAAATTTCTAATTGGGAAAAACATAATCATCATACTAATAAAAAATTCAATAATATTATCCTTCATGTTACTTATGAGAATAAATCAAAACAATGTTTTGTAACAACTGAAAATAAAAGGATAATCCCTTCTATTTCATTATCAAATTATATCACTTCCAAAGAATTACAATTCTATTTATCTGATAGTAATTCTAATAAATTATATAAAATACCATGCCATGATTTGAACAATGAAATTTCTGAAAAAGTAAAAACTGATTACTTAATTAGTTTGGGCAGTAAAAGATTCAGCTTTAAGAAAAGAAAATTATTTACAAGGCTGAGAGAAATTGCATATCTGAATCAAAGAGAACTAAAAGAACCAATTGTAAACTATGACCTTGAGTCAGAGTTAAGAAGACTAAAATTCAATCGAGATGATTTTAATGACCCAATAATATGGGAACAGCTTTTGTATGAAAATATTTTCACTGCCCTTGGATATTCAAAGAATAAAGAAAATATGAATAAACTTGCCAAATCTGTAGATATAAAATTACTTCGTAATTTAGAGAACAATACAAATCTTAATAAACCCTTAGAAGCAATATTATTTAAAATTAGTGGGTTATTACCGGATGTAAATAATTTACCTGATGAGGAAACATCAGTTTATACAAGAGAACTCTTTGAAATATGGAGTAAATACACAGATCTTGATTATGGCCAAAGATTACATCCAGCAACTTGGAATTTCTTTAGAATCAGGCCACAAAATTTCCCAACTTTACGAATAGCAGGCGGAGTAAAAATTTTGAATAAAATATTGACAGAAAATTTAATTCATAATCTCATTAAATTATTCGAAATAGGAAAAGATATAAAAAAACTAAGGAAAAAATTAAGAGAAATATTTGTAGTGAAAGCAGAAGGTTACTGGCAAGAACATTTTGTATTTGATCAACACAGTAAAACAAAACTTATGTATTTAGTTGGAATATCCAGAGCAGATGAAATTATTGTAAATATAATTTTACCTTTTTTATCTCTTTATTTCGAAATATTTAGCAAGAAACTATCGTATAAAAATGTTTTAAAATTCTATTTAAATTTTGAACAAATAGGCTCAAATAAAATTGTTGATAAAATGAATTCTTCTCTGAAAATTAAATCTAAGAAAAGTGTTATTTACCAAGGAAGTTTACATCTATATTTGAATAATTGTTGTAAAAATAAATGTAATAGTTGTGAGATAGGGAAGTTAGTGTTTTAATTCTTACTGGTTAATTTTTGGATATCATCCCTAAGTTTTGCTGCTCTTTCATATTCTTCTGAAGCAAGTGCTTCTCTTAGTTTTGTCTGTAAAGCTGCAATTTTTGCTTCTTTACTGTTAGGTACAAAATTTTCTTCTCCTGTCAATTCATCATTATTCTCTTTGCCTTCAGTAGTAGTTGAAATAAATGAAGCTGATTCCATTACATTTTCTGCTACAAAAATTGGAGCTTTTGTTCTTACAGCAATGGCAATTGCATCACTAGGTCTGCTGTCAATTTCATAAGTAAGAGCAGAAACTTCTAAAATAATTTTTGCATAAAATGTATTTTCCCTTAGTTCGTCTATTATTACTTCTGTAACTGTTCCCCCTAAAGTATCTATTATTTGTTTTAATAGATCATGCGTAAGAGGGCGTGGAGGATTAATTCCTTCAATTTCAAGAGCTATTGCTTGTGCTTCAAATGCTCCAATAATAATAGGAAGTCTTTTTTTTGAACTTATATCTTTTAAAAGAATAGCAAAAGCTCCGCCTGTTGCAGGACTTGAAGATAACCCTAATATTTCACATTGAATTTTATTCATTTAAATGGTCTAACATCATCTAATCTAATAATTTAATAGCTTCCGTTAACTTAGGTAATATCTCAAATACATCACCATTAATTCCATAATCAGCAACTCCAAAAATGGGAGCATCTTTATCTTTATTAATAGCAACAATATACTTAGATGAAGACATTCCAGCTAGATGTTGTATTGCTCCAGAAATTCCGCAAGCCACATACAATGACGGGGAAACAGTTTTACCTGTCTGTCCAACCTGTTCTCTGTGAGGCCTCCAGCCAGCATCAACAACAGCTCTTGAAGCACCAACTGCTGCACCCAATGCATCTGCCAATTCTTCTATTAATTTAAATTCTTCTGCAGATTTTAAACCTCTACCTCCTGAAACAATTATATCCGCTTCAGCAACATCAAGTTTTCCTTCAGCTTTTTTAAATTCTGAAACAATAGTAGAAGTATCAGGATTATCAACATTTTTTGTTGTAAGATTATATTCTACCTTATTTTCTTCCGGTTTAAATACATTTGGTCGAATGGTAAACAACTTAATATTACTATTAAGCTTTGTTTCCATTAAAGCTTTACCGGCATAAATTGGTCGGGTAGCAATAACTTCATTGTTTTGAACATCAAGTTTTACACAATCAACTAAACAACCTGCGTTTAATTTTATACCTACTCTTGGTGCTAAGTCTTTACCAAATGATGTATTCGCAGTTATTAGATAATCAGCAGAAATTTCTTTTGCATATTCAGTAATAATTTTTGTATATGCAGATGATGAATAATTTGAAAGTACATTATTCTTGAAGTGAGTTACATTACTTACTCCGTAATTTGAAACTTCCTCTAAATTAGAAATATCATTTCCAATTGCAACTACCACAACAGTTAAATTTAAATTCTTTGCAATTTTTGCTGCAACAGATGCAGTTTCAAATGATGATTTTTTTAATTTACCTTCTCTTTGTTCTAATATTGCTAAAATTGTATTTGCCATAATTATTTTTCCTTAAATAACTTTTGCTTCTTCTCTTAATAATCTAACTAATTCGGGAACCGCAGAACTATCAGTACCTAAAATTCTTCCGTGAGCTTTTGCCGGGGGTTTCTTTAGTCCAATAATCTCAGTTTGATTTTCAGTTTCTACTGCAGGTTTTTCTTCTATAGTTTTTTTCTTTGCTGCCATTATACCTTTTAATGAAGCATATCTTGGTTCATTTAAACCTTTTTGAGCAGAAATAATACAAGGTAATTTAGTAGAAACAACTTCTTTTCCACCTTCAATTTCTCTTTCACAGGTAATATTTTGCCCTTCTAATTTAAACTCAACAACAACAGAAACACATGAGTAATCAAGTAATGCAGAAGTCATTTGTGGGATAATCTGATTATCAAAATCAACAGATTGTTTGCCCATAAAAACTAGTTCACAACCTTGTGATTTGATTTCTTCTGAGAGTGCTTTTGCAATTCCAAAAGAATCCATTTTATTCTCAGTTTTTAATAAAATGCCACTGTCAACTCCCATAGCAAGTGCTTTTCTAATTGTTTCTTTATTTGCATCATTTCCAACGCTGATAACAACAACCTGAGTATCTCCACCTTCTTTTTCTTTTGTTCTTAAAGCTTCTTCTACTGCAAATTCATCATAAGGATTAATTATATATGTTACTCCGGTCTGATCAATTTCATTACCTGTTGCTGCTATATTAATTTTTGTAGCAGTGTCAGGAACATGACTTACACATACTGCTATTTTCATCATTCCTCCAAAATATCTTTTATTTATGTCAAAAATATATACATGTGCGTAGGTAAAATCAATTTTAAGCTTGTGGTGTTTTTGAAATATACAAAAATAATTTTTTATGTATTTTATATAATTATAATTTTGTAATTTTAGATTATGGAAAAATTAGAGCAATTTAAACCGGTAATTGATGTTGAAATTGGTGAATCTACAGATTCAAAATTATTATCTAGAGTAATTGTATATAATGATGATTGGCATACTTTTGATGAAGTAATTATTCAGTTGATTAAAGCTACAAATTGTATGTTTGAAAAAGCCAGATCACAAGCATTTGAGATACATACTAAAGGCTCATGTATTGTCTATAAAGGTAAAATGAGTTCTTGTATTAAAGTCAGTTCTATTTTAGAAGAAATTGCTTTACTTACCCAAATTATATTATAATATCTACTCAATAATTTAGATTTGTAAACCTCCTTTTAATTGTTAATCCTTCTACTTCTAAGTATATTTATATCTTCTATTTTAAAAAATAATAAGGGAAAAGATTGAACAAAAGAATAAGAAATATTGCAATTATTGCTCATGTTGATCACGGAAAAACTACGCTCGTTGATTTTATGTTAAAGCAAACAGGGGTTTTTAGAGATAATCAAAAAGTTGAAAAAAGAATAATGGATTCAAATGATCTTGAAAAGGAAAGAGGAATTACAATTCTTGCTAAAAATTTAAGTATTGTTTTCAATAATGTTAAAATTAATATTGTTGATACACCCGGCCACGCAGACTTTGGTGGAGAAGTAGAAAGAACTTTAAGAATGGTTGATGGCGTTTTACTTTTAGTTGATGCTGCAGAAGGTCCATTACCACAGACAAAATTTGTACTTAAAAAATCTTTGGAATTAGGTTTAAAACCAATAGTAGTAATCAATAAAATTGACAGAAAAGATGCACGGCCGAATGAAGTATTGAACGAAGTTTTTGATTTGTTTGTATCATTAAATGCATCAGATGAACAACTTGATTTCCCATATATTTGGGCAATTGCTAAGCAAGGAATTGCTAAAAAAGAATTGAAAGATGATAGCAATGATCTAATCCCTTTACTTCAGGCTATTATTGATTTTGTCCCGGCTCCAACCGGTGATGTTAAGAAACCATTGCAAATGTTAGTCTCAGCTATTGATTATAATGATTATTTAGGTAGAATTGGGATTGGAAAAATTCATAATGGTGTTCTTAATTCTGGTGATCAAATTACATTAATAAAAATAACTGGGGAAAAAGTAACTGCTAAAATAACAAAACTTTATGAATTTAAAGATTACCATAGGATAGAAACAAAAATTCTAAATGCAGGTGATATTGGTGGAATTGCAGGTTTAGAAGATGTTAATATTGGTGCAACTATTGCCGATCTAAAAAATGCTGAACCATTACCATTCTCTTTAATTGACGAACCAACTTTGACTATGAATTTTATGGTTAATAATTCACCCTTTGCAGGACTTGAAGGAAAATTTGTTACTACTAGAAATATCAGTGAAAGACTATCGAGAGAATTAAAGGCAGATGTAAGCCTAAAAGTTGAAATGACAGATTCACCTGATACATTTAAAGTTAGCGGAAGAGGTGAACTTCATTTAGGAATTCTAATTGAAAATATGAGAAGGGAAGGATACGAACTTCAGCTTACACGCCCAGAAGTTATAATGAAGAAAATAGCTGATGTTTTATGCGAACCGATTGAACACCTAATTATTGATGTACCTGAAGAATATGTTGGAACAGTTATCGAAAAATTAGGAAAAAGAAAAGCTGAAATGAAAAATATGATCACTTTTAATGAGAATACAAGAATTGAATTTATGATTCCTGCAAGAGGATTAATAGGTTATAGAGCTGAATTTATGACAGATACTAAAGGCACTGGAATTTTACATCATAATTTTGATTCATACGAACCGTTCAAAGGTGAACTTACGCAAAGACAAAGAGGTGCACTTGTTTCTATGGATAATGGAATTGCTTCAGCATATGCTATGTATAAACTGCAAGAAAGAGTTACATTTTTTATAGACCATGTAATAGAAGTTTATGAAGGAATGGTTGTTGGAGAAAATACAAGAGATATGGATATGAGAGTAAATGTCACAAAGACAAAACAATTATCAAATATGAGATCTTCAGGCGCAGACGAAGCAATTAGATTGGAACCCGCAAAAAAACTTACTCTTGAGCAAGCAATAGAATGGATAACTGATGATGAATATGTAGAAGTAACACCAAAAAATATTAGGATAAGGAAAAAATATTTAACTGAAATGGATAAAAAGAATGCTAAACTTGCAGAACGAAAAAAGATTGTACAACCTGTTTAGTATTTAAATTTTTTAGAAATGATAATTGCAGGAGGTAATTATGTCAGAAGCAACTAAAGGATTAGAACCCAAAATATTATGGGAAAGGTTTTCTGAAATAGCTCAAATCCCTCGTCCGTCTAAAAAAGAAGAAAAAATCAGAAAGCATATGAGGGAATTGCTTGATGGATTAAAAATAAAATATAAAGAAGATAAAGTTGGCAATATTGTTGCCAGTATTCCCTCAAAATCAGGTTATGAAAAAACACCAATTATTGTTTTACAAGGTCATATTGATATGGTCTGCGAAAAAGACAATGAAACAAAACATGATTTTGATAACGACCCGATTAAATTAATTAAAGATGGAGAATGGATTAAAGCCGATGGTACAACACTTGGAAGTGATAATGGAATTGGTGTTGCTGCTGCTCTTGCTTTAATTACTGACAAAGATGCTGTACATGGTCCTCTAGAAATATTGATGACCATTGATGAAGAAACAGGACTTACAGGTGCAAGTAATTTAGAACCAGGATTTGTAACAGGTAAAACTTTGCTTAATCTGGACTCTGAAGAAGATGGTGCATTTTATGTCGGTTGTTCTGGTGGTGTTGATACAATTGCAGAATTTGATATTGAGTGGAAGAAAGTTAATGATGGAAATAATTATTATAAATTAGTTGTTACAGGATTAAAAGGCGGTCACTCAGGATTAGATATACACACAGGCAGAGGAAATGCTATTAAGATTTTAGGCAGAACTTTGAATGCATTGGAATCTACGAACTATTCAATAGTATCACTTGAAGGCGGTAACCTTAGAAATGCAATACCAAGAGAAGCAGAAGCAATAATTGCAATAAATAAATCTCAAGAAGAAAATGCCAAAAATATTATTAATGAGTTTCAGAAAGATATTTTAAATGAATTCAAAACATCTGATGGTAATGTAAAAGTTACATTTTCAAGTGTTGAAGTAAAAACAGATAAAGTATTTGGAGATAAATTTAAAAATAAAATTATAGATACAATTCTTGCGCTGCCTCATGGTGTTATTGCAATGAGTCAGGATTTAAAAGATCTTGTTGAAACATCTACAAATGTTGCAACCGTTCATACCAATGGTGATCTTTTAAAAATAGGCACAAGCCAAAGAAGTTCAATAAATAGTGCTAATCAATATATTGCTAGAAATGTAAGAGCAATTTTTAATCTTGCTGGCGGTAGAACAGAAACAAATGACGGTTATCCAGGATGGAAACCAAATCTTGATTCTGCTATTTTAAAAACATCTAAAGAAGTATTTAAAGAAATATTCAACAAAGAGCCCGAAATTAAAGCGATTCATGCCGGTTTAGAATGCGGAATTTTAGAAGGTAAAAACCCAGGGATGGATATGGTATCTTTCGGACCAACAATTCAAGGTGCTCACTCACCAAATGAAAAAGTAAATATTCCTGCAGTTGAAAAATTTTATAATTTGCTAAAAGGTATTCTCAAAAAAGTAACTGAGAATAATTAATTTTTAAGTTGTCAAAATTTTACTTTGACAACCTAATTATTTTAATAACTGATGTTACGCAAAGCTGAAAGATGACACCTTTTTATTAAGAAAATAAAGTCTCTATTTCGTTAAAGAGTTATCATTTTATTTGAATTCAATTCAGGAAACAAAGATGTCATCTTTTCACTGTTCACTTTTTGCGTAAGATGAGTTATTAAGAAAAAAGAAATTTGTTTAGTCCTATTTTGGAAACATTTGTTGAACATAAAACCAATTATTATGTGTTTTAATTCTTACAATAAAATAAACCAATTTAAATTAAGCCCAGATTTTCCATTGGAAGATCTGCCCTCTGGGCCGACAATTTGTAAGTAAATAAAGATCATATACTTAGTTATATAAAAATCTCGGAATTCGTTATTTGAGTAATATGTTTTTCTTACAAATTGCCAGGGGTTAACCCCGCTATA